>Ga0190272_10000073_pt1 | contig 71451 bp, 54 predicted proteins | sample Popmic504T_FD_133746 | JGI IMG/M metagenome (GOLD analysis project Ga0190272, IMG submission 133746) | Populus adjacent soil microbial communities from riparian zone of Shoshone River, Wyoming, USA - 504 T | ecosystem: Environmental > Terrestrial > Soil > Riparian zone | place: USA: Wyoming... | reverse complement strand
TGCCCGGGGACCGATGTGCGCCGACTAGCTTGTGTTCGAGGCTGCTACGCGTGCTCGTCTTGAATACTGGCAACAGAAGGTGATACCAATGAATCGGCGCGGGTCAGTCTCAGGATCGCGGTCCATGCCGACAGACAGAGGACGACCTCGACAACCGCCCCCGGGCGGTGGAAGCTTATCGCCGCTCGGCCCGCGCCTCTAGCCTCCCCTCCGTTTTCATCCGTGGTGACGCGGCGCGGCATCATCCGCTCTCAGGATGACAGCTGTGGATATGAGGCCCGTTGGTCGTTTAATGCGTTCCGCTTAAACCTCGCTGACCTCCGCGGGCTGGTGCATGTGCACCGTGGTCTTGTTCGAGGCCTTGTGGGCGCGGGCGGCGGCGACGAAGGAGCGGAACAACGGGTGGGGGGCGCTGGGGCGCGATTTGTATTCGGGGTGAAACTGGCAGCCGAGGAACCAAGGGTGGTTCTGGAGCTCGACGATCTCGACGAATTTGCCGTCGGGGGAGAGGCCGGTGACGTGGAAGCCGCGATCTTCGAGCTGGGGGATGTATTCGGGGTTGGCTTCGTAGCGGTGGCGGTGGCGCTCGTCGACGAAGTCGACGCCGTAGGCGTCGCGGGCCAGCGAGCCTTCTTTCAGGTTGCAGGGGTATTTGCCGAGGCGCATGGTGCCGCCGAGGGCGTCGACGCCGATGAGGTCGCGCAGCTTGTAGATGACTTTGTACGGCGCCTCGTCGTCGAACTCGGTGGAGTTCGCGCCGACCATGCCGGCCACGTTGCGCGCGAACTCGATCGTCGCGCACTGCATGCCGAGGCAGATGCCGAAGAAGGGGATGCGCTTCTCGCGGGCGAAGCGGATGGCACGCAGTTTCCCTTCCACGCCGCGTGAGCCGAAGCCGGGGCCGACCAGGATGCCGTCCACGCTGGCCAGCTCGCCGTGGTAGCCCTCTTCCTCGAGCGACTCGGAGTCGATGTAGACGATGCGCACTTTGACGTTGTTGGCGATGCCGCCGTGCACGAGCGCTTCGTTGAGCGACTTGTAGGAGTCGCCGAAGTCGACGTATTTGCCGACGAAGCCGATGCGCACTTCGTCTTCCGGGTGCCGCATCTTGCGCACGATCTCTTCCCACTTGGTGAGCGAGCCGATCTCTTCGTGCGGCAGGTGCAGTTTGTCGAGGAGGATCTCGTCGAGGTTCTCGCGGGAGAAGGCCAGCGGCACCTGGTAGATGTAGTCGACGTCGTAGGCGGGGATGACCGACTCTTCTTCGACGTTGCAGAAGAGGCCGATCTTTTTCTTCATCTCCTCGGGGATGGTGCGCTCGGAACGGCACAACAGGATGTCGGGCTGGATGCCGATCTGCCGCAGGGTCTGCACGGAGTGCTGGGTGGGCTTGGTCTTCAGCTCGTCGCTGGCTTTGATGTAGGGGATGAGCGTGACGTGGACGTTGATGGCGTTGCCGCGGCCGGCCTCGAGGCGGAACTGGCGGATGGCTTCGAGGAAGGGAAGCGATTCGATGTCGCCGACGGTGCCGCCGATCTCGACGATCACGACGTCGACGCCCTCGGAGACGTCTTTGATGCACTTTTTGATCTCGTCGGTGATGTGCGGGATGACCTGCACGGTCTTGCCGAGGTAGTCGCCGCGGCGCTCTTTCTCGATGACTTTGAGGTAGATGCGGCCGGTGGTGTAGTTGTTCTTGCGCGTGGCGCGCATGGTGGTGAAGCGCTCGTAGTGGCCGAGGTCGAGATCGGTCTCGGCGCCGTCGTCGGTGACGAAGACTTCGCCGTGCTGGAACGGCGACATGGTGCCGGGATCGACGTTGATGTACGGGTCGAATTTCTGGATGGTGATCTTGAAGCCGCGGGCCTCGAGCAGGGCGCCGATGGACGCCGCGGCGATCCCTTTGCCGAGGCCGGAAACCACACCACCGGTGATGAAGATGTACTTCGTGCTCATGGCGCCTCCGACGATGCCGTTCTGCTTGCTGGTTTTTGGGGAGAGAGGGGGTGTATGGCGGGAGTGCTGGTGATGGGAGCCTTGCGGCTCACTCACAATCTCCGGAACGCTTGCTGCTGTTCACGAGGTGCACGCGCAATTCTAAAGGGTGAGGCTGCGTGGTCGCAAGTCGGAGACGACGGGAGGCCTCCGCCGGAGGCTCAAGCCTTCGCCAGCTCGGCTTCAACGCGTGCCACATCCTCGGGACGATCGACGCCCAGGTGCGGCTTCGGCGTGCGGGTGACGGCGATACGCATGCCGTGCTGGATGGCGCGGAGTTGTTCGAGCGACTCGGCGCGCTCGAGGGGCGAGGGCTCCAGCGAGACGAAGCGCTCCAGGGCGGCGCGGCGGTAGGCGTAGACGCCGATGTGGCGGAGGGCCAGCTCGCGGGAGCCGATGGCGGCGCGGGAGAAGTAGATGGCGTTGCCGATGGTGTCGGTGACGACCTTGACGACGTCGCGGGCCTCGAACTCTTCGTCGGTTTCGAGGGGACAGGCCAGGGTGGCGATGCCGACGGGCATCTGTTCGAGGTGTGCCAGCAGTGCGTCGACCGAGGAGATGTCGATCAGCGGCTCGTCGCCCTGCACGTTGACGATGCAGTCGAACGGCGTCTCCTCGACGCGCTCGATGAGCGGCAGGGCGGCGGCGATGCGATCGGTGCCGGTCGCGAAGTCGCCCTCGGGGCGCACGGCGTTGCCGCCGAAGCCGGTGACGTGCTCGTAGATGCGGTCGTCGTCGGTGGCGACGTAGATAGCGTTCGCGCGCGAAGAGCCGGCGGCGCGCGCGTAGACGCGCTGGATGAGCGATACGCCGGCGATCAGCGCGAGCGGCTTGCCGGGGAAGCGCGTGGAGGCCCATCGCGCCGGAATTACAATCACGCTCCGCATGAGGTGGAGAATTCTAACGTTGCCCGGTCACGATGTAGCGCTGGTGAAGCGCCTGGCCATCGTGGTCGCGTTCGTCCTCGTCTTCACGGCGGCGTTCAGCCATCTGGTGAGCGTGTACTCGCAGAAGTTTCATGACCGGACGGCCCCGGCGCGGTGGATCTGGGCGCAGCACAACATGAGCGCGGACGAGCCGCTGGCGTTCTTCGCGGCGCGGGAAATCACGCTGCCGGCCAACCGCGTCTACACGCGCCTCAAGCTTCTCGGCGATCCGGAGTACACGCTCTACATCAACGGCAAAGAGGTCGCCGGCCGCCGCGTCGGCGAGGAACGGGCGCTCGATTACTACGACATCTCGCCGTACGTGCAGACAGGACGCAACCGGATCGTCGTCGCCGTACGGGCACCCAAAGGGGCGGGCGGGCTGCTGGCCGCGATCGACATCGCGCCGGAGACGGAGAACTGGGTCGTCACCGACGGGCGGTGGAAGATCTACCGTCAGTGGAATCCGCTGCTGCTGCAGTACGACATCGCCGGACAGTGGGAGGCGCCGCGGATCGTGGGCGAGCCGCCGGTCGGGCGCTGGAACTATCTCGAGATCGCGAAACGGGACGGCAGCATGCCGCCCGTCGAGGTGTTGCCCCCGAAAGCGTCCTTTGCGCTGAATGCGCTGTTGCCCGCCATCAGGACGCAGGGCGGCGTGGCCGTGGCCACGGCGGAGCGCACACCGGCGACGGCGTACGACTTCAACGTCACGAGAGGGCGGGTGCGCGTGACGATCGGGAGCGAGGGTGCGTTCAGCCGGCTCGTGCACCTCCGCTTCGCCAACCTCTCCAGCGAGCTGGGTCTGATCGAGTGGAATCTGCGTCCGGTCGTGTTCGCACCGGGAGAGCAACAGGTTTCGACGCCGGAGGCGCACAACTTCCGCTATGCCATGGCGTTCGGGAAAGACGTGAAGGTCGAGGTGTTGCGCGAGGTCGAGATCCCCCGCTGACGCCTCAGTAAATTACCTTCCGGATGAAGTACTCCTGCTGCGAGATCGTCTTCTTGTCCAGCGCCTCGGCGTCGGCGCGGCTCATCTGGAACCGTCCGGCCGAGCCGCCGGTGGTGGTGCGCATGAAGAGCTCGACCATGTCGATCTGGGCGCCGTCGACGCCGGCGTTGCGGACCATGAGGTACGACGTGGCGGAGATGGCGTTGAATACGCGGTCCTCGGTGTCGACGGTCATCTCGGCGCGCAGGCTGCGCGCGCCGCTGGAGGCCAGCTTCTTCTCGAAGATGCCGAGGTTCTCGAAGGCGCGGCCGAACTTGTCGAGGACCTCGCCGGGAAGCTGACCGGGACCGGAGACGGCCACCGGCCCGGACGGGGTCTGCTTCGGCGCGGCCTGGGCGGGCTGCGGCGCGTTGCGGCGAAGCCGGATCGTGTCGCCGAGGGACGGTTGCTGCTGCTGCGGGGTGGCAGCGGTGGCGGCGGGGTTCAGGTCGATGACGTTGGCGTTGGTGAGGCCGAGCTTCGTGTCGCGCTCGGAGCGCGGCATGTCGATCAGCGACGGGTCGAGCTGCAGCGATTGCCCGTTCTCGAGCTGCACGATGGCCTTGCCGTTGACCACGGTCCACTTCTGCTTGGCCACGTAGCGGGTGCCGTCGCGGAGGACGACCACGTAACGCGCGAACGACGGCAGCGCGACGAAAGTGAGCAGGGCGAGCAGCGTCAGTGTTTTCTTCATTCGGGTCTCCGGAATCCGCGGCGCGGACGCTCGATTATACTGGCCGGCCTCGTAAGGATCGGCCAGGGGAGAACATTTCAATGCTTGTCGTCATGGATGCCGCCGCGCGGCCGGACCAGATCGAAGCCGTCATCGGTCACATCGAGAGGATGGGCTTCCGCGCGCACCCCATTCCGGGCGCGTTCCGCACCGCCATCGGCGTCACGGGCCACGGCGGCAAAGCCGATCCGACGATCCTGGAGAACTTCCCCGGCGTCAAGGAAGTCATCGCGGTCTCGCACGCGTACAAGCTGGTCAGCCGTGAGGTGAAGCCGGACGACTCCATCATCAATGTAGGAGGCGTGGACGTCGGCGGAAACGGTGTCGTCTTCGTCGGCGGCCCGTGCGCGGTGGAATCGCTGGACCAGACCCGCACCATCGCCGAGCACGTGAAGCGCGGCGGGGCGCAGCTCTTCCGCGGCGGCGCCTACAAGCCGCGCACGTCGCCGTACTCGTTCCAGGGACTCGGGGAGCAGGCGCTGGAGATCATGGCCCGCGTCCGCGAGGAGTTCGACCTGCCGATCGTCACCGAGGCCGTCGACCACGAGTCGCTGCAGCTCGTCGAAAAGTACGCCGACTGCATCCAGATCGGCGCGCGCAACATGCAGAACTTCTCGCTGCTCAAGAGCGCGGGACGGGCCCGGAAGCCGGTGCTGCTCAAGCGCGGCATGTCGGCGACGCTCGAGGAACTGCTGCTGTCGGCCGAGTACATCATGTCCGAGGGGAACTACGACGTGATCCTGTGCGAGCGCGGCGTGCGCACGTTCGCGGACCACACGCGCAATACGCTGGACCTGTCGGTGATCCCGGCCATCAAGCGCATCAGCCACCTGCCGATCCTGGTCGACCCGAGTCACGGGACGGGCAAGCGGAACAAGGTGCTGCCGATGTCGCGCGCCGCGATCGCTGCCGGCGCGGACGGCGTGCTGATCGAGGTGCACCACAAGCCGGAGGAGGCGCTGTCAGACGGCCCCCAGGCGCTGCTGCCGGATGCGTTCGCGCAGCTGGTGCAGCAGGTGGAGGCGATCGCCGGCGTGGTGGGACGATCGGTGCAGCCGGCGCTCGCGGCGCGGTGAACCGTCACGCGTTGCTCGTTGCTCGTTCGGGGTGCCTTCAGCCGATGCTGCACCCCTGACGAGCAACGAGTAACGTTTACCCGATCACGGCCACCGGTGGAGCGGCGCAAAGAGATATTCGGTGCGCACCGGAGCGTGCTCTCTCAATTGATAGACTCCGCGCTCCATTATGCGACGCACGAAGATCCTTGCGACCCTCGGACCGGCCAGCAGCAGCGAGGAGATGATCCATCGGCTGCTCACCTCCGGCGTGGACGCATTCCGCATCAACTTCTCCCATGGCAAGCAGGAGGACCACGCCCGCGTCATCGCCACCATCCGCGACGTGGCCACGGAGCTGGGCCGCTACATCCCCATCGTCGGCGACATCCAGGGCCCCAAGCTGCGCATCGGCGAAGTGGAGGGCGTGCAGTACCTCGAGACCGGCCAGCAGTTCGTGCTCTCCACCGAGCCACTCCTCGGCAACGCCAGGCAGGTCTCGACTCCCTTCACGCCGCTGCCGCGCGAAGTGCAGATCGGGCACCGCATCCTCATCAACGACGGGCTCGTGGAGCTGGTCGTGACCTCGGTCGACGCCACGCACGTCTCCACGCGTGTCATCCACGGCGGGCCGATCTCGTCGAAGAAGGGGATGAACTTCCCCGACTCCGAGCTGACCATTCCCGCCATCACGGACAAGGACCGCCTCGACGTGAAGTTCGCCGTCGAGCAGAAGCTCGACTACATCGCCGCGTCGTTCATCCGCCGCAAGAGCGACATCGTCGGCCTGCGCGAACTGCTGCATGAGCATGGCGGTGACGACATCCACGTGATCGCGAAACTGGAGAAGCCGCAGGCCATCGACAATCTCGACGAGATCCTGGAAACGAGCGACGGCGTGATGGTGGCGCGCGGTGACCTCGGCGTCGAGCTGCCCCCCGAGGCCGTGCCGATCGTGCAGAAGAAAATCCTGGCGCAGGCCAGCCGGTGGGGGAGGTTCGCCATCACCGCCACGCAGATGCTCGAGTCGATGACGGTGAACTCGCGGCCGACCCGCGCGGAGGCGTCCGACGTCGCGAACGCGATCTTCGACGGCTCGGACACGGTGATGCTCTCCGCCGAGACGGCGTCGGGCAAGTACCCGATCGAGTCGGTGCAGATGATGGCCCGCATCATCTTCGCGGCCGAGTCGAGCCGCCACGTCGACGTGCCGTGGGCGCGCGAGCCGTTCCGCAAGCACTCCGAGCTGGACGAGTTCACGGACGCCCTGGCCGGGGCGGCCAACTACGCGGCCGAGCAGCTCGACGCCAAGTACATCGTGGTCTTCACGCAGACCGGATTCGCGGCGCGGCTGATGTCGAAGTTCCGCCCGAAGGTCCCGATCATCGCCCTGACACCCTCGGTGTGGGTGGCCCGGCGGATGAATCTATTGTGGGGGGTGCAGCCGTTCGTCCTCCGCGAGACCGGGGAGTTCCACGAGCAGATCGTCGACCGGGTCGATGACTTTCTGCTGTCGAAGGACATCGTCAGGCCGGGGGACCGGCTGGTGATCCTCATGGGATCGCCGATCTACCAGAGGGCGAAGACGAACCTGCTGAGGGTGCACCGGGTCCAGGCGTAGGCCGGGAACGCCGCGCCGAGGAGCGCCGGCATCCTGCCGGCCGGTCCACCGGCTTCCAGCCGGTGGGAGTCCCCCGGCCGGCTGGAAGCCGGCGGACCGGGCCGCCTGGAAGGCGGCGCTCCCCGGCGGTCCAGACGCCAACTTCCTGTTACGCTCCGCTCGCTTCCCCGGCATCCGGGTGTAACATCCGCATACGATTCCTGACCGGTGGTGCAGTACCGCCGGTGCCACGCGGGAATGCGAGGAGGCCGGGGGCGGCGTTTCCACAGGCAGGTTTGACCGAACGGAGGAAGTTTATGCGCCGGTTTCGAGCTATCGCCATCGCGGCCGCGATCTTCGCCGTCGCTGCGCCAGCGAGATCGGATGCCCCTCTGCCCGCCGCACTCCAGGTGCTCGGCACCGTCACCAACGCCGCCCGCCCCGTCGCCAACGCCCTCATCATCGCCCTCAACCTGCAGGACCTGCAGTCCGTCCAGACCTACACCACCAGCGAAGGCACCTTCAATCTCCCGGCCCTTCGCAGCGGCATCTACAAGATCATCGCCGTGAAGCAGGGCTTCGTCCCGGCCATCACCACCGTCGTCCCGACGCGCACCAGACACCGCGTGGCCCTGCGCCTCGACAGCGAGAAGAAAGCGAAGCGCGACGCGAACCAGGAGATCTGGGAGCTGCGCGGCTCGCTGCCGCCCGACGTCCTGCGCGACCTCGACGCCATGCTGCAGCCCGAGGAGCTGGTGACGTACGAGATCCCGCGATTCAAGGGCGAGATGCTCTCGCTGACCGGCGTCTCCACGAACCAGCCCTCCAATCCGGCCTACGCCCAGACCGCCCTCGGCGTGCAGGGCCGCATCGGCGACTCGTGGCAGGTCGGCCTGCGCGGCAACCTGCAGCGTTTCGAGGATCCGACCGACGACGTCACCTTCGGCCAGACCATCGCCGCCTCGAGCGTCATGTCGATGGAGCTTCGCTCCTCCGGCGACCAGTCATACCGCCTGGCCACGACGTCCAGCTCCTGGACCTACGCCGACGGCCCCGAGGTGCAGAACCGCGAGGCCGACGTGCGGGCGCACAACTTCGAGTGGCGCAACGGGCCGGCCCGCGTGCAGGTCCGCTACTTCCAGCAGGACAACCTCTTCCGCGACCAGGAAGGCTCCAACCTCATCGAAGTGGCCGGCACCGTTCCCGTCATGCAGACCCGCCGCAGCGACCTCGGCGTCGCGTTGCGGGTGAAGCAGGAAAGCATCACCGGCACCGCCGACATCCTGCGCGTGGCCGACCTGGCGGCGAACGGCACGATGGCCGTCGTCCCGTCGTTCATCGTCCACTACGGCATGGACAGCCGCATCGGCATGCACGGCCAGGAGTGGGCGCCGCGCACCGGCGCAGAGTGGAAGATCACCGAGAACTCCTCGCTCGTCGGCTCGGCCATGGTCAAGGTGTACGACCGCGACGCGCAGACCTTCGTCGCGCTGCCGAGCATCGTCTACTGGTCCGAGGATGGGCGGGCGCTGCCGCGCTACACGTACACCTTCGGATTCGTGACCGGTAAGGACGACGCGAACCGCTTCAGCGCCATCGCCACCGTCAGTGAAGTCGACGAAGCGCTGCGGATGATCTTCTCCGACGCCGGCAATCAGTTCTGGGACGGCCTCGAAGTGGAGGCGGGCGACGTGCGCCGCGACGTCCGTTTCGCGTACCGCAAACAGTTCGGCAGCCTGCTGGCCGTCGACGTGGCCACCACCGCCGGCACCGCCTCGCACCGCGACCTGGCCGACGCGCAGCGCGAGAAGACCTACATCACCGGCGACTTGCAGTCGACGTTCAACCCGACCCGCACCACGCTGGCGGTCTCCTATCGCGACGTGCAGCAGCCGCGCGAGAGCGGCGAGGACGACTATCGCTCCGAGCGCATCCACCTGCGCATGGCCCAGTCGCTCTATCTGCCGATCGACATCAAGCTGCTCCTCGGCCTCGAACTGGCCCGGGCGCAGAACTCGCCGTACCTCGTCGACACCCTCACGCCGGAAGGGAAGTCGAAGAAATACATCGGCGGCCTGGCGTTCAACTTCTGAAGCCGACCCCCTCGCAACTGGCCGCGGCAGCGGGCAGGACGCTGCCCGACGTCATCGCACCCGGCCTCTCCGTCCTGTTCTGCGGCATCAATCCCGGCCTGTACACCGCCGCGGTGCAGCAGCACTTCGGACGTCCCGGCAACCGCTTCTGGCCGACGCTCCACCGCGCCGGATTCACGCCGCGGCTTTTCCAGCCGTCCGAGCAACACGACCTGCTGAAGCTCGGCTACGGCATCACGAACGTCGTCGCCCGCGCGACCGCCGCCGCGGACGAGCTGACGCGCGAAGAGCTGATCGAGGGCGGCAAGGCATTGACGCGCAGAGTGCTGAAGTACAAGCCGCGCTACCTGGCCATCGTCGGCATCGGCGCGTACCGCACCGCGTTCGCGCGTCCGAAGGCGAAGCTCGGACTGCAGGACGAGACGATCGGGGAGACGCGGATCTGGGTGCTGCCCAATCCGAGCGGGTTGAACGCGAACTATCAGGCGGACGCGCTGGTGGAGTTGTTCGCGGAACTGCGCGCCGCGACGTGACACACGCGCGGCCGACGCCGGCCAGGCCAGCGTCGCAATGACCGTCCGGCCCGCTGCCCGGACGCGCGAGCAACCCCCGCGGTACGACAGAGCAAGTCCACATTTGCCGGGCGAGGACCGGTTAATGGTGCCGGGGACCCGGACGGCGAGTGCCATGACCCGAGGCGGTGGGACGTTCCACGTCACCCGTCGGGTTGCCCGACCTCGCGGCCGGCGGTCACGACCTCACCCGGCACGTTGCGGAACCTCAACGGCGAGGTTCGCGACCCGATCGATCCCGTCCGAGCACCCGGGCGATTGGGTTGTTCGACGTCGCCGAATGGGTTCCGCGACCTGGCGGTGAGGTTGCTCCACCTCATGGAAGATGTGCGGCGATGCCACGGCGAGGTCGCTCGACCTCATGGGCCAGGTGTGAGGACGTGGCGGCGAGGTCGCTCCACCTCATGGGTGAGGTGGGAGGACATGGCGGCGAGGTCGCTCGACGTCATCGGTGAGGTGCGACAACGTCGTCGGTGACGTGCGACGACGTCATCGATGACGTAGCGCGATGTCAGGGACGACGTGCGCGGACGTCAGCGCCGGGTCGCTCTACCTGACGGCGAGGTGCGAAGACCACATCCGTGACGTAGCTCTACCTGGGGCGTGAGGTCCGCGACCTCGCCGCTGACGTTGCTCGTCTATTTCCGCGGGGTCGTGGAACGTGGTGGGTGAGGTCGCGGGACTCGAGCGTCAGGTGCTCCGGTCTCCCCGACGAGGTCGGGCGATGTCGCGCCGGGGTCCCCGAACCTTCAGGCTCGGGTCGCGAATGCCCGGCGTGAGGTTGCGACTGCCCAGCGTGGGGTCGCGCCACCTGGCGGCGGGGTTCCCCCACTATTTGGCGCGCCGGGTTCGTGCCGGGTTTCATTTCGAGGTCAGTCTCCCTCCGGCGTTGACGGCTGCCCGGCACGCTGCCTGGAAGTAGCCTGGAAAACCCAGTATCGCCGGAACACGCGAATTGCTGTCATCCTGAACGGCGTGTCGCGCCGCGCCTGAGTACTCCATTCGCTAAGTTCGGGGACAGGCTGCGCGGCAGAAGCGAGATGGGACGTTCGGGACAAGTCAGTCCCCTCTCCCCACCGCAGTGGGGAGAGGGTTAGGGTGAGGGGCTCCCTTTTGCCGAGCGCACAACCCCTCACCCTAGCCCTCTCCCCGCTCCTCGCGGGGAGAGGGGACTGACGTGTCCCGAGAGGTCCCACTACGCCGCGATCTGTCCCGAACTTGGCGACCAGTGTGTGGGGACCACCCAGCGTAGAGACTACTGCGACGGCCTGATCTCTTCGATCAGCTTGGCGAACCGGTACGACAGCCCCTTCGTGACCACGATCTGCTTGAGGTAATTCAGCGACGTGATGGCGGCGGGCAGGCCCGAGATCGCGGTCGGGATCGAGGCCAGGCGGCCGGCGAGCTGGATGGTCTTGTCCATGGCCGTGTAGTCGGTGGAGCGGAGGTCGGTGCCCATCTCGCTGTTGTAGGCGATGGTCAGCAGGTAGATGTCGGCCACCAGCTCGCGGAAGCGCATCTCGCTGCCCCAGGCGAAGCAGTGCCCGGCGCGGACGTTCTCGAGGAACTCCTCCACCGTGTCTCCGCGGCCGACGGTGTGCACCTTGGCCACGTGCTTGAGCGTGTGTGCGTCCGAGCCGCCCACCATCGAGACGTGCTTGCCGTGATGCTCGCGGACATGCTCGACGAGCTGCTGCACCATCTTGTTGTGCACCGAGGCCATGGCGCCGTTGAGCACCTCGACCACTTCGAACATGTCCAGCAGCTCGGCCACGTAGCGGCCGACCACGTTCTTCATCCGATAGTTCTGGAAGAGGTGGTTGATCCCGAAGATCAGCCGCTGCGACTTCATGTAGGGGACCAGCTCGCGGATGTTTGGCCGCAGCCGCTGGATCTCCCGGTGCTGCTCCTCGTTCAGGCCCCACACGCCGACGTGGATGCGCTGCCCCGTCTCGGGAAAGTACGTCTCCACCTCTTCCCCGATGAAGAAGTCGTCCATGTCGGGGTACTTGTTGAGGAGGTAGAGGGCGCCGTCGATGGAGTCGTGGTCCGTCAGCGTGACGTACGACATCCCCCGCTCTTTGGCGATCCGGTAGACGTCCTCCGGCGCGTTGTAGCAATCGCGGGTATTCGCCCGCCGGAAGTATTTGAAAATGGAGTACCGGCTGTGGCAGTGCAGATCGGCACGCTTGAGGGTCGGGTCCGCTGTGAACGGTTCAGTCATCCAACTTCAGCAATTTCTGCGATTCGCATGCCCGCGACCAAATCGCAGCGAGTGTACATCACGGCTTTCGCCTTCACGGTCGCCAAATCCGATGAACGTTCACCGGCGGGGCCGCGTGTCCAGGCGTGCAAAAACCACGTCGGCCGACACGGAACGAGCGGTTCCGGCCTTCAACTGCCGGTAGCGGCGCGCGGCCTCTTGTACCCAAAGACGCCGACGCTCGTCGGACGCTTCCGAAGCGAGGTCTTCCAGCGATCGTTCCATGCCGCGATTCTACAACCGCCATGCGGCACAGTGCCGTGACCGGCTCACGCAATTCGTCTCCGCCGCAAAGGCGTTTCGAGAGCTGACCGCACGCGGATACAATGCGCGGCGTCTCGAAGAACGCATGGCACAATCCAATCGCGGCAAATCGAACAACGCACCGGACAAGAGCTGGGTCGACATGGACGTCCCCAGCCGCCTGCCCATCATCCCGCTCGTCTCGTCGGTCCTCTTCCCCGGCGGCGTGCTCTCGCTGCAGGTCGGCATCGACCGCAACGTGCGCCTCCTCAAGAGCCTCCCGGACGATCAGAACCTGATCGCGGCCTTCTGCCAGAAGTCGGGCGACAAGGAGAATCCTCGCGCCGAGGACCTGTCGCCGATCGGCGTGCTCGCGGCGATCGTGCAGCGGCTGCCGCTCTCCTCCGACCGCTACCAGCTCTTCCTGCAGGGCAGGCAGCGCGTCGAGCTCGTGCAGATGCTGCAGAACGAGCCGTATTTCGAGGCAAAGCTGCGCGAGATCGCGCCGAAGCCGATTCCGAAGACGGTCAAGACCGACGCGCTGATGAACCGCTCCATCCAGCTCTTCGAGAAGCTGGTCGAGAGCGACTCGAAGTACTCCAAAGAGCTGCTCAACATCCTGCAGATGAACATCTCCGAGGGGCCGGATACCTTCGCCGACCTCCTCTCGGGCTTCGTCAACCTGCCGCTGGAAGAAAAGCAGCTCCTCCTCGAGACCGTCCACCCGATCGAGCGCATCGAGCTCCTCAACGAGTGGATCTCCCGCGACCTCGGGCGGGCCACGGTCAATCAGGAGCTCCAGCGCCAGATTCAGTCGAACATCGATCGCCGCGAGCGCGAGAACTATCTCCGCGAGCAGCTCCGCATCATCCAGGACGAGCTGGGCGAGGGAAACGCCGCCGAGCGCGAAGCCGACACGTATCGCGACCGCATCGAAGCGCTGCCCATCGTCGAGGACCACAAGCAGGGACTCCGCCGCGAAGTACAGCGGATGGGGCAGCTCTCGCCGTCGTCGTCCGACTACGCCGTGATCCGCGGCCATCTCGACATCGTGCTGTCGCTTCCATGGAGCGCGCACACCGAGGACCAACTCGACCTGACCAAGGCGGAGCAGATCCTCGACGAGCGCCATCACGGCCTGGAGAAGGTCAAGGAGCGGATCCTCGAGTTCCTGGCCGTGCTCAAGCTCAAGGGTGATCTGAAGGGACCGATCCTCTGCTTCACCGGGCCTCCCGGCGTCGGCAAGACGTCGCTCGGCTCGGCCATCGCGGACGCCCTGGGGCGCAAGTTCGTGCGCATGGCCGTCGGCGGCGTGACCGACGAGTCGGAGATCCGCGGCCATCGCAAGACCTACATCGGCGCGATGCCGGGGAAGCTGATCACCAGCTACATCCAGGTCGGCGTGAACAACCCGCTGATCATGATCGACGAGATCGACAAGATCGGAAAAGACTTCCGCGGCGATCCCGCGTCGGCGCTGCTCGAAGTCCTGGATCCCAAGCAGAACCACACCTTCGTCGACCGCTATCTCGAAGTGCCGTTCGACCTCTCGCACACCCTCTTCATCTGCACCGCCAACGTGCTGGACATGATCCCCGGCCCGCTGCGGGACCGCATGGAAGTGATCCGCCTCTCCGGCTACACGGAGAACGAGAAGCTGGCCATCGCCACCAAGCACCTCGTCCCCGAGCTGCTCGAGAACCACGGCCTCGGCCCGGACCAGGTGCGCGTCGACGACGACGCCATCCTGAACATCGTCCGCGATTACACCGCCGAGGCGGGCGTGCGCAATCTCGAGCGCAACCTGGCTACCGTGCTGCGGAAGATCGCCCGCAAGGTCGCAGCCGACGACGGCGGAGGTCAGGCAGTCCAGCCTGACGAGGCAGCCGTGCCGGAGCAGGCAGGGTCGCCGCTCCTTCACCAGTACGAGGTCAAAAAGGACGACGTCGAGTCGTACCTCGGGCTGCCGAAGTTCGAGCACGAATTCGCGGAGCGGCATCCGGAGATCGGCGTTACCACCGGTCTGGCCTGGACCTCGTTCGGCGGCGAGATCATGTTCATCGAGGCCACGCGCATGCCCGGCAGCGGCCGCACCACTGTCACCGGCCAGCTCGGCGACGTCATGCGCGAGTCGGTGCAGGCCGCGTACTCGTACGTCCGCTCCAAGGCCCACGACCTCGAGATCGACGACAAGAAGTTCAGCGACTACGACGTGCACATCCACTTCCCGGCGGGGGCGATCCCGAAAGACGGTCCGTCCGCAGGCGTGGCCATCGCCACCTGCATCGCCTCGGTGATGGGCGATAGGCCCGTGCGCCACGACGTGGCCATGACGGGGGAGATCACGCTGCGCGGCAAGGTGCTCTCGGTCGGCGGGATCAAGGAGAAGGTGATGGCCGCGCACCGCGCGAACATCAAGACCGTCGTCCTGCCCGAGGGGAATCGCAAGGACCTGCAGGAAGTGCCGGAGGAGATCCGCGCCGCGCTGGAGTTCGTCTTCGCCGAGCGCGTGGAAGCGGTCTGGAAGCAGTCCCTCATCCCGCTCTACCTGCCGCGCGACCACGACCGCAAGTACGACGAGGCGGAGTACCGCGCCGACCAGGAACGTGAGATCGAGCGGCATCACGAGAAAGGCGATCGGGCCGAGCGTCGATGAAGCGCGGTTGTCTGGGCAACCTTCTCTTCGGAGTCCTGCTGCTGGCCGCATTCGGCGGCAGCACGTATTTCTGGTTCACCTTCTTCGTCAAAGGGCGCTCGCTGCCGACGCCGAACCTGATCGGCAAGTCGATCGCTGACGCGCGCCGCATCACCCAGGACCTCGGCATCGACCTGACCATCGACGAACAGCACCGCCGCAACTCCGACAAGGTCCCGGTCGGACACATCGTCTGGCAGAACCGCAATCCCGGCGCGACGAGCTTCATCAAGCGCGGCTCGACCGTGAAGGTGGAGTTGAGCGCCGGGCCGCTGGTCCTGCGCGTGCCCAACCTGGCTGGCGAGACTTCCGGCACGGGCATGCTCCGCCTCGGCCAGCAGAACCTGAAACTGGGCAGCCTGACGTATGTCGAGACGGACGCCAAAGGCATCCTGGCCGCCGATCCGCCGCACGGTACCGTGGTCGGGCCGCAGAGCGGCGTCTCGCTGCTCGTCTCCGTCCCGCCGATGCCGTCGCGCTACGTGATGCCGGACCTCATCGACCAGCGTCTCGACCTCGTCCGCCCCGCGCTCGAAGGGCGCGGCCTGCGCGTCTCGCAGGTCAAGTTCGAGGGCTATCCCGGCATCCCGGACGGGATCATCATCCGCCAGTACCCACTCCGCGGCGCCCCGGTCAGCAGCCGCGATCCGATCTCTGTGGTGGTTTCGCGGCAGGAAGAGACGGCGATCCTCGAGGGGTCGGCGGCGCCGGTGACGCCATGATCAGGATCGCCCCTTCGCTGCTCTCCGCCGACTTCGCGCGCCTCGCCGAGGAGCTGGAGACGATCGTCGACGCCGACATCCTGCACCTCGACGTGATGGACGGTCACTTCGTCCCGAACATCACCCTCGGACCGCCGGTCATCAAGGCGCTGCGGAAGCACACGAAGTTGCCGTTCGACTGTCATCTGATGATCAGCGAGCCGCAGCGCTACATCGATGCCTTCCTCGACGCGGGGGCGAACATGATCTCGATCCACGTCGAGACCGAGCCGCATCTGCAGCGGGCGCTGCAGATGATCCGCGACGGCGGGGCGCAGGCCGGCATCGCCATCAACCCCGCCACGAGCGCGGAATCGCTGTCAACGGCGATCGAGTTCTGCGACTACGTACTGGTCATGACCGTCAACCCCGGATTCGGCGGCCAGAAGTTCATAGAACCTTGCGTCCCCAAGATCCGTCATATCTCCAGACTCATCGCCGAGAGGGGAGTCCGTGTGGAGATCGAGGTGGACGGAGGCATCGACGCGAAGACCGCGCCGGCCGTCGTGGCCGCCGGGGCCTCGATCCTCGTCGCGGGCTCGGCAGTTTTCGGCCAACCGGACCGGAGTGGTGCAATTCAAAGGATTCGAGACGCTGTTACGGGCGAAAAGGTATGAGGTACGAGGCATGAGGGACGAGCCGGCGAAGCCACTCATGCCTCATCCCTCATGCCTATTTCCGGAGGATTCGTTTGAACCTTAGAACCGCAATCGTCGTCACTGCCATGCTCGCGATCGTGAGCTGTGCCCGTGGTCCGCGCCAGTACCAGCCGGTCATCGACCCCGAGCTGGTGGCACTCAGCAAGGAACAGGTGTTCCAGCGCGCGGAGGAGTACTACGCCAAGGAGCGCTGGCAGCGGGCCCGCTCGTACTACACGCACGTCTACGAGACCTATCCCAACGATCCCCTCGGACGCCGCAGCCTGCTGCGCATCGCGGACACGTTCTTCTCGCAGGGCGACGCCGTGAACCTGGTCGAGGCGCAGTACAAGTACCGCGACTTCATCAACCGCTACCCGACCAGCGAGCAGACCGACTACGCGACGCTGCAGATCGCCATGTGCTCGTACAAGCAGATGGAGAAGCCGGACCGCGACCAGCAGAAGACGCGCGAGGCGCTCGAGAAGTTCAACGACATGCTCCGCGCCTACCCGAACAGCGAGCTGAAGGCCGAGGCGGAAGCGCGCCGGCAGGACGTGCTGGACCGTCTGGCGAAGCACGAGCACGTCGTGGCCCGCTTCTACATGAAGCGCGGGAGCTGGAACGCCGCCTCGCAGCGGCTGAACGGCCTGATCGACACGTACCCGAACTTCGAGCAGCGCGACGCGGTCTTCTTCGACCTCGGCCAGGCGCTCTCGAAGCTGGGACGCAACGGCGAAGCCCGCCTTTACTTCGAGCGCGTCATCACCGAGTTCCCGCAGAGCGACTACGCCGAGCCGGCCAAGCGCCGCCTGACCGACATCAAGGCATGAAGACACTCCTCTGCGTCGCCGCCGCACTCCTCGCCGTCGCCTGTTCGTCGACTCGCATGGAGCCGGACCTCCCGCCGACGGTGACGCAGAACGCCGCACCCGATCCCCGCGTCGTTGAGCTGCAGACGCAGCTCACCGAGCTGCTGGAGCGCATCGACGTGCTGAATCACCGCATCGCCCAGCTCGAGGAAGGACAGCCGGCGCAGGCCGTCGTGGCCTCCCGTCCCGCGCCGGTGCAGCAGCAGCAGGAAGCGCCGCGCCGCGTGCAGCCGCAGGCCGTCGAGTCCGCGCCGCGGCCCGTGGAGACCGCACCGCGGAACGTCCAGCCGCAGCAGCGCGCCCTCGCCGGCGCCGACCTGGCCGAGGACTACCGTCAGGCGATCATCATGTTCGGGCGGGGACGGCAGTCCGAGGCGCGCCGCGCCTTCGAAGCCGTCTTCGAAGCCGACCAGAGCGGCGACTTGGCCGACAACGCCCTGTTCTGGATCGGCGAGACCTACTTCGCCGCGAAGGACTACACGAACGCCGTGCGCTACTACATGCGCGTCGTGAACGACTACCCGACGCAGAACAAGGCCCCCGACGCGCTCTTCAAGGTGGCCATGGTCCAGGAGCGCACCGGCGACCTGGCCCTGGCCCGCCGCACCCTGCAGCAGGTCATCGACCGCTTCCCCTACTCGAGCACCGCCTCGACCGCCAAGTCCGAGCTGCAGCGGATCAAGTTCTAGCGGCGCTTCAAGGTTAGTTTCTGTGGGTGTTGCGGCGGCGGGCCGGAGGAAGGTTCTCCGTCCCCCTCTGTGCCTCTGTGTCTCCGTGGTGAATGCCAGCGTCCCTTGCACGACAAAGCATCGTCTCTTGCGAGAGGTTGCGCTCCGAGCTTCGACGCACGTTCATTCACCACTGAGACACAGAGGCACAGAGGGGGACGGAGATCTCTTCGCCCTGCTCACTGCGCCCTGGTCGCGTGCGGCTAGAATACGCGCCGTATGGCTGACGAAACCGAAAGCGGAGCGACGCTGCTGGCCCGGCGCGAGTACGCGCGCGCCGTCCCGCTGCTCAAGCGCGAGCACGAAAAGTACCCCTCCAACCCTCGGATCCGCCTTCAGTACTCCGACGCCCTGGCCGGCGCCGGGATGATCGACGAAGCCGTCACCCAGTACGAGGCCACGGCCCGCTACTACGAAGACAACGGCCTCACCGTGCAGGCCATCGCCGTCCGCAAGAAAGCCGAGAAGGCGCGCGAGCAATTGCCGAAGACGGAAGCGGAGCCGGGCAAGAACGAGCCGATGTTCGAGAGCTCGGTGCCCAAGAGCCCCCTCTTCGAGATGCTGCCGCAGACCGAGCGCGATGCCGTGATCGCGGAGATGGAAGTGGAGACGCACGACGAGGGGAGCGTCATCATCACCGAGGGGGATCCGGGTTCGTCGATGTACGTCATCGCGTCGGGCGCGGTGAAGGTCTACACGCGCGGCACGGCCGGCACGCTCTACCTGGCCCAGCTCGGCGAAGGGGATTTTTTCGGAGAAGTGAGCGTGTTGACCGGGAAACCTCGCACCGCCACCATCACCGCGGCGCAGCGCACCGAACTGCTGCGCCTCGACAAGACGAAGCTCGACGGAGTCCTCTCGAAGTATCCCGGCATCCGCAAGGTCCTGGACGACTTCTACAACAAGCGCGCGGAGCACACGGTCGAGGCCATGATTGCAAGTCTGAAGAAGAAGTGATTGCGAGCCTGAAGAAAAAATGATCCTGCCGATCCGCAAATACGGAGACGACGTTCTCCGCGTCCCCACCGAACCGGTCGCGGAGATCGACGCGTCGATCCATACGCTGATCGACGACATGATCGAGACGATGTACGCCGCCCCCGGCGTCGGCCTGGCCGCGAATCAGGTCGGGGTCTCGAAGCGCCTCATGATCATCGATCTCTCCGTCGGCAAGCGCCCCGGCGAGTGCTATGTGTTCATCAACCCGGAGATCGTCGATACGACGGGCGAGATCACGGAGGAGGAGGGTTGCCTCTCGATCCCCGACTTTGTGGAGATCGTGACCCGCCCGGAGCGCGTGAAGCTCCGCTACCTGGACCGCAACGGCCAGCAACGCGAGATGTGGGGCGAAGGCCTCATGGCCCGCGCCATGTGCCACGAGATCGATCACCTCGACGGCACTCTCTTCGTCGACCACCTCCGCGGCTTCAAGAAAGACCGCATCCTCAAAAAGATCGCCAAGCTGGCCAAGTCCGGCATGTGGTTCTGATCGCGGCGTGTGCGAAGGGACGACGAGGGGCCTCCGGCGGGCCGGTGCGACCGGCAGCGCTGATTGGCCTAGCCTGCACTCACGCCTGTCGCCTGAATCGCGTTTCTCGCGACGACACGTGCACGTTCAGCGCTGCCAGCCGCGCCGGCCCGCCGGAGGCGTCTCGTTCGCCCGGTGCGAGCACGCGTAAGATAGCCGCATGAGAGTGATCACTTTCCCTGCAAGCGATTCGGGCGAGGTCACCGAGGATGAGGAAGCGGAGCTGATGGAAGCCATCGAGGATATCCGCAATGGCCGCTACGAAGATGGCCATGAGTTGCTCCGCGAGTTGGCGCGCATCAACGGCGTCTGAGCCTCCCGGCACGCCCGTCTAGAGCGACGAAGGTCTCCGGCGGGCTGGTGCGATCGGCAGCGCTGATAGAGACCGTGTCGTCGCGCAAGCTCGTGTTTCGTCGACAGGCGTGCGGTCAGGCTAGGCCAACCAGCGCTGCCGGTCGCACCGGCCCGCCGGAGGCCTCCCGTCGTTCCCTCGACAGGCGCCTGGGCTACAATCCGCGCCGATGCGCCACAAAGCGATTGTCACGGAGCTCCAGCCGCTTGCGCCGAGTGTCCTGCAGGTCACCGTCTCGTTCGAAGACCCGTTCGCGTTTCAGCCGGGACAGTGGGTGAACTTCCGGTTTCCGGAGGGCGTGTCGCGGGCGTACACCATCGCCTCCGCGCCGCAGCGGCCGGAGGCCGTGCAGATCTGCGTGCGGGTGGGGCCGGGGAAGGGTGGGGAGGCGTTGCGCAACCTCGAGGCGGGGGCGGAGATCGCCGTCGACGGGCCGTATGGCGACTTCCTGCTGCCGGATGTCGACAAGCCCGTCGTGTTTCTGGCGGGCGACGTCGGGATTGCGCCGATCCGGAGCATTGTGCTGCACATGCTGGCCGTGAGCGACCCGCGGAAAATCTGCGTCCTGTACGAGCCCGACGCGCGGAACATCCTCTACGCCGGCGACTTCGATCCGCTGGCGCGGGCGGGCCACATCACCCACGAGAGCGGCTCCATCGAGACCCTCGTCGAGCGCAACCGCGCCGGCATCAAAGAATCGCTGGTCATGGCGGCAGGGTTCGATCCCTTCCTCGAGCGCGCGCGCAAGGCCATCCAATCCATCGAGGCCGATCCCGAGGCGATAATCGCCGAGACCTTCGGTCCGCAGCCCGTGTAACCAACGGCGCGCGGAGCCGTAGTGAATGGAAGATGTCTCTCGTCCGTCCGCGGTCGTGTTTCTGCGCGCATTGCCGGACCATGGCCCCGACCATCCTGGCCCGCTCGACGCCGGACGGCGGCATCGGCACCTACCTCATGCGCGGGTTCGCCCGAGACGTCGCGTTGAGCGGACATCGCGCGCGCCTCTCGCTGCGCTGGGTCGGTGAGGGGCGGTATACCTACGAAGTCGACGGGCACCGCCACGTCCTCACACCCGGCAACTTCCTCATCATCAACGATGGCCAGAGCTACAACTCCGGCAGCGACGGCGCCGTCGAATCGTTCACGCTCTCCTTCGACGCGGCCATGGGCAGCATCCCCGAGCTCCCCGTCGTCACCCGGCGCGTCGCCGGCCCCCTCGGCGCGCTGGTCCACACGCTGACGAGAATCGGACGCCGCCAGGTCGACGAGCCCGACATGGACGCGCTCTTCTTCCACGCCCTGGATCTGCTGGCAGGGCAGCGACCCGAGGTGCGGCGCGAGATCGACTCCATTGCGGCGACGCGCCTCGCCACGCGGGAAGAGCTCCACCGCCGCCTCTCCCGCGCGCGCGACCTGATGCACGACCGCGCCGCCGGCGAGCTCACCGTCGAAGAAATGGCCTCGGTCGCCTGCCTCTCGCCATTCCACTTCATGCGCACCTTCAAACGCGCCTTCGGCGTCTCGCCACACCGCTACCTCGTCAACCTCCGCCTCCAGCGCGCGCAGGCCCTCATGGGCAAACTGCCGCTGACCGACGTCGCCAGACAGAGCGGCTTCGCCGACCTCAGCACGTTCAGCAAAGCCTTCCGCGCCCGCTTCGGCATGGCACCGAGCCGGTTCAGACATCAGGGATGAGGCATGAGAAACAAGGTATGAGGTATGAGGGATGAGGGATGAGTGCTCCGCTTCTACTCGCACCTCATGCGTCATTGCGCGTACCTCTCGTTCCGCATGAAGGATGAGTGCCGCGCGCTTTTACTCCTCCCTCATCCCTCGTACCTCATCCCTGATTTCGCAGTTTTTTCAAATCCAACGTCGCCTCCGAACGTCTCTCGCAACAAGACCATAGGAGGCGACACAGATGAGATCCCGTGCAATCGCGTTTCTGCTGCTGCTCGTACTGACCGTGAGCGTTCGCGGGGAGCTGCCGCCGCGCATCGACCGCGCGCTCTGCTTCGGCGATCCGGAGATCGTCGGCGCGCAGCTTTCGCCCAACGGGAGAGACCTCGCGTTCAAGTCCTCGGACGGACTGGAAGTCCCGGCGTCCCTGACCCAGCCGCGCGGCGTGCCGGCCAGCAAGCTGCCGCTGATCGTCATCCCGCACGGCGGCCCGTCGCGGCGGGACACGTGGGGCTACAACACGTACTCGCAGTTCTTCGCCAGCCGTGGCTACGCCGTGCTCCAGCCGAACTTCCGCGCCTCCTTCGGCTTCGGCAAGGAACTGCTCGACACCGGCAATCTGCGGTGGGGAGAGAAGATGCAGGACGACGGCGCGGATGTGACGAAATCGTCATCCGTCATGTCATCCCGAGCGTGAGTCGAGGGACCTGGGTGGGCGGACGGTACGCGGAATGTGGCATGTGCATGGCGCCGCCCGCCCACCGAGGTCCCTCGACTCACGCTCGGGATGACAGTGGTGAATTACCGCAGCCACCCCGGCATCACGCCCGCCTTCCGTGCATCCTCACGAAACTGCTGCCACGCGCGCTCGGCGCGCGTGACTTCCAGCTTCGCGTACGGAATCTGCTCCAGCGTGCGGGCGAGCTGCGTCGTCTGGTACGTGAACTGGCGGGGCTTGTAGCCGAGGCTGAAGAACGCGTTGATTTGCGACTGCAGCTCCGCGGCACGCGACTCCAGGAGGGCGAGCTCCTCCTGCGCGCGGCGGATCCCTTCCTCATAGCCGCGGGCCTGCGAGCGCCAGTGCTGCTCGTCGTCCGGCGCGGGCGCGGGAGGGGGCGGGATGTCCGCCAGTTTCGGCGGGGGAGTGTTCGACGGCGTCCCGGAGTGATTCTTTTCCAGCTCCGCGATCAGACGCTTCCGCTCCTCCTCGGAGACGATCATGCGAGTCGTCGGGCGTGGCTTCAGCGCGGCGTTCCCGGCGGTGGGCGGGTTGACGTCGCGGCCGGCGTCTTCCTCCAGTCGCAGCACCTCCCCGGCGGGGAGCGAATACAGCAGCCCTCCCTGGCGGAACATCACCACACCGTTGTCCTCGCGGACCTCACCCTCGACGGCGATCCGGTCGCCGGAGTGCAGCACGAGCGTCACCGCAAGCAGGAGCGCGTTCATGCCCATTAGATTACTCTGGCGCCCGCGAATATGCCCAACCGGCTCCATCTCGTCACCAATCTGATTGATCGAGTTCCCGTCCTCGAGCGGGCTCTGGAGGCGCGGTGTGTGCATCTCACCCCGGAAATGGGCGAGGATCACCCCGAACGTCGTGCCTTCAACGTGCTGCACAAGCGCGCCGAAGGACTGCTGAAGGCGAGCGTCATCGCGGCGCTCGTGGCCATGTTTCTCTCATGAGAGAATCCGCCGGATCGCATGGGAAGTAGCGTCGAGCACTGGCAGGTCCACTGGGTCCTGACCGCCATCCTCAGCGGGGTGCTTTACCTCATCTTCGACTCACTCCGCTCGTTCGCGCTCCAGCTCAACCCGATCCGCCTGCGGCACCTGAGCACCGACGCGGAAGACCGCACCTCGCGCTGGACCCAGTTCGACGCCGAAGACTTCCAGTTCGTCAGCGGGGCCATGCTCCATGTGTCGCTCGTCGCCGGCGTCGGCGCCACGGCCATGGTCTTCGGCGGCGGCGTGCTGTCCAGCGTCGTCTTCTGGATCGTGGCCGTGCTGATCTGGAAGTTCATCCTGGCCCTCGTCCCCGAGTCCACCGGCGAGATGGTGCTGCGCGCGCTGATCCCTGTCGCCCGGACCGTCTACTACATCTTCTGGCCGCTGCTCTTCCCGCTGCGCAAGCTCCTCGAGCGCCTCAGCCGCCGCGACGACGCCGACGATGAAGAGGAAGAAGTCACCGACGAGGACGTGCAGGCCTACATCAACGTCGGCGAGGAAGAGGGGATCATCGAGGCCTCGGAAGGCAAGCTCCTCCAGTCCATCGTCGACTTCGGCGACCGGCTGGCGCACGAGATCATGACCCCGCGCATCGACGTGCAGGCCTACGACGCCCGCCGCGGCATGGCCGAGCTGGCGAAACTCTTCAGCGAGTCGAAATACGCGCGCATCCCCATCTACGAAAAGACCATCGACCAGATCACCGGCATCGTGCACGTCAAAGACGTCCTCGACGCCGTGCTGAAGAACGAGGACCGCCTCGTCTCCGCCATCGCCCGCCCGCCGTACTTTGTCTCCGAGACCAAGAAGGTCTCCGAGCTGCTGCGCGAGTTCCAGAGCGAGCACCTGCAGATCGCCATCGTGGTCGACGAGTACGGCGGCACCGCCGGCATCGTTACCACCGAGGACATCATCGAAGAGATCGTCGGCGAGATCGGCGACGAGCACGAGGACGAGGAAGCGACGGTCGTCGACCTCGGCGACGGCACCTGGCTCGTCAGCGGCCTGCTGCGCGTCGACGCGCTCGAAGAGACCCTCGACGCCAACCTCGCCGGCGAAGACTACGAGACCGTCGCCGGCATGATCTTCACCACCCTCGGCCGCGTCCCCGCGACCGGCACCCTCATCCGCAAGAACGGCTGGCTCTTCGAGATCGAGCGCGCCGACCGCCGCCGCATCTATCGCGTGAAGGTGAGCAGGGATCCGCAGTGGCGCGCGGATGAAGACGAGGAGGACGGGGATTGAATTGAAAATTGAAAATTGAAAATTGAAAACGGGCGTCTCGCGAAAGCTCCTTTCAATTTTCAATTTTCAATTTTCAATTCGCCCTGCAGGGCGAACATGAGCGAACCGCAGAAATTCGGAACAGTGGCCTTCGTCGGCCGCCCCAACGCCGGCAAGTCCACGCTGCTCAACCGCGTCCTCGGGCAGAAGGTCTCCATCGTCTCGGCCAAGCCGCAGACGACGCGCAATCGCATCGTCGGCATCCTCAACGACGAGCGCGGCCAGCTCGTCGTCCTCGACACGCCCGGCGTGCACAAGCCGCTGCACCGCCTGAACGTGCGGATGATGGATCACGTCCGCTCCGCGCTCAGCGAAGCCGACGTCATCGCCCTGATCGTCGACGCCACGGAGCCGTTCGGCAGGGGAGACCAGTACGTCATCGACATGCTGCGCGAGGAGAAGCAGCAGAACCCCGACGCGAAGCGCTTCGCCCTGCTCAACAAGATCGACCTCCTCAAGAAGCACAAGCTCCTGCCTCTCATGGAGCAGTACCACGGCTTCGGCGTCTTCGACGAGATCGTCCCCATCTCCGCCGCGCAGGGCGAAGCGGTCGACGAGCTCGTGTCGCTGCTCTTCCGGACCGTCCCCGAGGGGGCGCCGCGCTATCCGAAGGACGACTACACCACGCAGCCCGAGCGCTTCTTCGCCGCGGAGCTGGTCCGCGAGAAAGTCCTGCACTACACCTCGGACGAGATGCCCTACACGACCGCCGTCAACGTCGACCGCTTCGAGGAGGACGAGGAGTCGGGGATGATCAGCATCTGGGCCACGATCTACGTCGAGCGCGACTCGCAGAAGCCGATCGTGATCGGCAAGCAGGGCTCGATGATCAGGCGCATCGGCACCGAGGCGCGCACGGAGCTGGAGAGCATCCTCGGCACGAAGGTCTTCCTCGACCTGCACGTGGCCGTCCACAGCGGCTGGCGCGAAGACGAACGCTTCCTCGGCGAGCTCGAATGGCCGCTGGGCCACGGCTGACATAGCGTTCGCCCGCCCGCACACGAACGCCGTGTCCGTCGTACCATAGCGACCGGTTCCCGACCATCCGCGCAGCACACGAGCAGGAGGATGCACTCAACGATGCGACTCGTACTTCGTTCCTCGCTGATACTCACGCTGCTTTCCGTCATGATTCTTCCCGCGGGGCTGTCAGCGCAGACCCAGTCCGGCACCATCCTCGGCACCGCGGTCGACACCGGCGGCGCGTCGCTGCCCGGCGTCACCGTCGTTGTGTCCAGCGATGCCGGCCGGCAGACCTTCGTCACCAACGAGAGCGGCGAGTTCCGCTTCCTCGGCCTCCATCCCGGCAAGTACACCGTCACCGCGGAGCTCTCCGGCTTCTCCACCTCGCGGCGCGAAGTGGACGTCCTGCTCGGCCGGAACACCGAGTTCCAGTTCGTCCTCAGCCCGTCCGTCTCGGAAGCGATCACCGTCTCCGCCGCGACGCCGCTGATCGACCGCCGCGAGACCGGCACCGGCGCCACCATCGACGAGATCGAGATGATCAACATCCCGAGCGCGCGCGATCCGTGGGTCATGCTGCAGTCCGTGCCCGGCGTGCTCGTCGACCGCGTCAACATCGGCGGCAACGAGAGCGGCCAGCAGTCCTACTTCGTCGGCAAGGGCGTCGAGCGCCACCAGACCGAGTGGAACATCGACGGCGTGGCCGTGACCGACATGGCCACCACCGGCACGTCGACCTTCTATTACGACTTCGATTCCTTCCAGGAAATCCAGGTCTCCACCGGCGGCGCCGACCCGAGTGTCCGCACGCCCGGCGTGCAGCTCAACATGGTCACCAAGCAAGGCACGAATGACCTGCGCGGCTCCGGACGCTACTTCACGACCGACAAGCAGTGGCAGGCCGAGGCCACCATTCCGGCCGAGGCGGTCAGCTACCTCGAGCCGGTCGCGAACTCCATCGATCACATCGACGACTATGGTGTCGAAGCCGGTGGACCGATCCTGCGCGACCGCCTCTGGGCGTGGGGCGCCTGGTCCAGCAACGACATCAACAACTTCACCACCGCCGACGCGGGACAGCTCCAGGCCACCCAGCTGGCGAACTTCAACGGCAAGCTGAATTTCCAGCCGCTGAACAACAACAGCGCCGAGCTGTTCTACATGTGGAGCGACAAGACCGTCAAAGGCCGCGGCCTCAGCACGCGCCGCAGCACGCTCGACGTCGCCGACTATCAGAGCGGCCCCGGCGACCTGCTCAAGCTCGAAGACACGCACATCTTTTCCCAGAGCCTCTATCTCACCGGCGCGTTTGCCATGGTCGACAGCGGCTACAAGCTCCAGCCGGGCGGCGGCCGGGACGTCGACGCCTGGTGGGACGAGGAAGAGGGCTGGCACCGCACCTACCGCTACTTCGAGCAGGACGTGCCGCAGAAGAACGCGCGCATCGACGGCTCGGCCTTCGTCGGGGGCGGCGTCCGTCACGAGCTGAAATTCGGCTTCGGCTATCGCGACACGCCCGTGAAGTCCGCCACCGTCTGGCCGGGCAACGGAAACTTCGGCAATTTCTATGACGGTTACGCGCTGGCCGCCTTGACGCGCCCGGCCGTGCCCAACTTCGGCTCGCGCTATGTCGATCTCTACGTCGGCGACACCGTCGCCTTCGAGAACCTCACCCTGACCGGCGGCTTCCGCTACGACATCCAGCGCGCCAAGAACTTCGGCAGCGACGTGCCGGCCAATCCGGTCGTGCCGCTGCTCCTCCCTGCCGTCAGCTACGCCGGCGACGAAGAGACGCTGGAGTGGACGGGGATCTCCCCCCGTCTCGGCGCCACCTGGGCCCTCGGCGACAAGACCGTGCTCCGAGGGAGTTACAGCCGGTATATGGACCAGCTGGGCTCCAGCGACGTCGGAGCCAGTAATCCGTTCTATCGAGTGCAGATGCTCTATTACTACTGGGAGGATACGAACGACGACAAGACCGTCCAGTTCAACGAGATCGACTTCGGTGAGGGGTTGGTCAGCTCGGCCAACATCGATCCCGCCAATCCCGCGGCCGGCTTCTCGCCGGGCCGCATCGACTACGACATGGATCCGACCACGACCGACGAGTTCGTGCTCGGCGTCGATCATGAGCTCTTCTCCAACTTCGGCGTCGGCGTGGCGTACTCGTATCGCTACCGCAATAATTTCGTCTGGGATCAGTTCGAGAAGACCCGCGGCGCGGGCGACTTCTACACCAGCGCCGACTACGTTCCGGCCGGCACACTCACCGGCACGCTGCCGAACGGCGAGTCGTATGCCATTCCGCACTCGCGGCTGAAGGCCGGCCTGCCGGCGCCGGTGTATTACGTCACCACCAATCGCCCCGACTATCACCAGACTTACAACGGGCTCGAGCTGACGGCGAACAAGCGGTTCTCCAATCGCTGGATGCTGCGCGGCAACGTCACCCTGTCGGACTGGAAGCAGCACGTCGGCGAGGACGGCTTCGTCAACCCGACGCCGATCGTGGACGGCGACAGTTGCACGTCCTGCGACGGCGACACCGTGGCCTCGAGCGGCGGCGTCGGCGGCTACATCAATTCGCGCTGGGCGTACTCCATCAATGGCGCTTACGAGGCGCCGCTCGGCATCATGCTCGGCGCGGCCGTGATCGGACGCGAGGGGTATGTCATCCCGTACTTCCGCCGCGTCAACAACCGCGACGGCCTCGGCAACCGGAACGTCATGGTCTCGGACGAGTTCGGAGCGAACCGCCTCCCGGACATGTTCAATCTCGACCTCCGCATCGCGCGCGAGTTCCGCCCCACGAGCGGCATCGGCGTGAATCTGTCGATCGACCTGTTCAACGTCACCAACGAGCGCACCGTCCTGTGGCGCGACAACCGGATGTACTCGGCCACCGGCCCGGACGTCGAGCTCAATGACTGGATCGAGCAGTTGCAGAGCCCCCGCATCTGGCGCGTCGGCGCTCGGGTGTCGTTCTGAGTTTTCGTCTGTTCGCAAACAGGAGGGGCGGGCGCTTGCGCCCGCCCCTTTTTCTGTGCGCTCTCTTTCTCGCGCTTCCTCTTTCCGCGGCCCTGCAGCGCTTCGACACCGGCAATCCCGCCGACGTGCGTCCCACACTGCATGGCCCGATCATCCACTTGGCCGGCGGTGGGGGAGACGTCGACGCCGCCTACCAGGAAGTCATCGACCGCATCCGCGGCTGCACGGACTGTGACGTCAAGATCGACGTCGTCGTCCTCCGCGCCTCCGGAGGCAACGGCTACAACGATTACCTGCAGGCCATGCCCGGCGTCGACTCCGTGACGACGTTCGTCGTGACCGACCTGCACTCCGCCTACAAAGAGGAAGTCGTCACCGCCGTCCGCGACGCCGAGTACGTCTTCTTCGCGGGCGGCGACCAGTGCAACTACATCAAGTACTTCTACCGCGGTCCCATCGAGGAGATGATCGCGGCCGTCTATGCCCGCGGAGGCGCCATCGGCGGCACCAGCGCCGGCATGGCCATCCAGGGCCGTGCGATCTACGACGCGTGCACCGACGCCAGCGCACAATCGGCGCTGGCCCTGGCCAATCCCTACAACGACGAGATCAGCTTCACCACCGACTACTTCGACTGGCGTTACCTCGACAACGTCATCACCGACACGCACTTTGCGCAACGGAATCGCATGGGCCGCCTCCTCGCCTTCATCGCCCGCCAGCTCCGCGAAACCAGCAACACCTTCCTCGGCATCGCCGCCAACGAAAAGACCGCGGTCCTGGTCGACGAGCGCGGAATCGCCCACGTCGTAGGGGAGGGCCTGGCGTACTTCGTCCTCGGCGACCATCTCCCCGAGCGCGCCCTGCCCGGCCAGCCCCTGACGTACTGCGGCTACAAAGTCTGGCGGGCGCCGGCAGGATTGTCCTTTGACCTCGTCCACCGCCCCCGCACCGGCTTCTACACGGTCGACGTGCAGGACGGCGTCATCCTCCAGAACCCGTACTGAAGCCAATTACTGTCATCCCGAGCGTGAGTCGAGGGACCTGGGCGGGTGGCGGCGCGCTGCACATGCCGAAAGCAGCGTGCCGCCCGCACACCCAGGTCCCTCGACTCACGCTCGGGATGACAACACCTACTCCGCCAAACTCACCCCAAGCACAATCAACCTCTTGATCCCCGTGAAAATCGGCTCGATCTCGCAGTTCTCGCTCAGCCCGTGCGCCCCCTCGCACGGCGCCGTGCCCATGCCGATGGCCGGCACCTTGGCGTGCAGCGCGGCGCTGGTGTGATTGGAGGCCGTGTTCGTGATGGTCGGGTCGAACCCGAAGGCGCGGAACACCGCCTCCGCCTTCAGCACCATCTCGGACTCCCGATGCCCGGGCAGACTGGCCGGCTCCTCGGTCGACACCACGTCGCGCTTCCACGTCATGCCGAGGCGTTCCGCCTCCTCGCGGACGATGCGCTGCACCTCCGCGTCGAGCCGGTGCAGGTCGGCCTCGACCGTCGAGCGCAGGTCGACGCTCAGCCACGCGTCGGCGGCCTTGGCGTTGAAGACATCCGCGCCGCCGAGCATGCCGACGTTCAGCCACGACGACCGCGGCAGCGGCAGCGCGTAGATGCGCTCGATCGCGCGGGCCACCGGCAGCGTTGCCGAATGCGGCGGCGTGGATGAGCGCGTGTGGCCGCCCGGTCCGAGGACGTGATAGCGATGCCAGTAGATCCCGGTGCCGCCGTACGTAAAGCCGCCGTAGCCGCCGTCGAGGGCGATGAAGCGGTCGATGCTCCCGGCGTGGTCGGCCAGGAAGCGGTCGATGCCGCCGAAGTTCGTCTCCTCTTCCACCGTGAAGAGGAAGATCAGGTCACCGCGCATCTCCACGCCGCCCGCGTTCATGGCCCGGATCATCGCCAGCAGCGCCTCCACGTTGCGCGTGTTGTCGCCGACGCCCGGCGCGAACAGCTTCCCGTTCTCGATGCGTGTCGTGACGTTCGTCTCCACGGCGAACACCGTGTCGAGGTGCGCGTCGAGCACGACGCGCTTCCCGCCGCCGGTGCCGCGGCGCGTGCCCATGACGTTGCCCTTCGCATCGCGATGCACGTCCGCCAGCCCGTACTCGCGCAGCAGCTTCTCGACGAGCTCCGCTCGCTTCGCTTCCTGCCCCGAGGGCGCGGGGATCTCGGTGAGCGTGCGCCATTCGGCGACGATCGCATCGCGATCGGCTTCGACCGCGGCAAGCGCCCGCGCAATGTCGGTCCGCTGCATCAGCGCACGCGCGGCCTCGACCGGAACAGCAGGGGAGACCGGCACCGGCGGTGGGGGAGGCGCGACGCTGCGGCAGCCGGCGAAAAGAATCACGAACAGCACGGTGCGGATTCGCATGAGCGCGCGATGGTACCCTTTGCGCCGTGAGCCGGCGAACCGCGGCGTGGACAGCGATCGCCGTCATCGGCATCGTCACCGGTGCACTTCTCTTCCTCCGCACGCGCGCCGCGAATGCGCCCGCGGCCGACGTCATCCTCATCACCATCGACACGCTCCGCGCCGATGCAATCGGCAACACGCGCGTCCGCACTCCGTACCTCGACGCCCTGGCCGCGCGCGGCACCGTCTTCACCCGCGCCCACGCCCACAACGTCGTCACGCTGCCGTCGCACGCGAACATCCTCACCGGCCTCCTGCCATGGCAGCACGGCATCCGCGACAACGCCGGCTTCACCCTCGACGCGAAGCATCCGACTCTCGCCGCCGAGCTCCAGGCGCTCGGCTACGCCACCGGCGCCTTCGTCAGCGCCTTCCCCCTCGACTCGCGCTTCGGCCTCGACCGCGGCTTCGACGTCTATGACGACGAATACGCGCCGACGTCCGGAGCGCTCGACTTCGCTGTCCAGGAGCGCGCCGGTACCGAGACCCTCGCCCGCGCCGCCGCGTGGTGGAACGCCGCCGCCGGCCGCAAACGATTCCTCTGGGTACACCTCTACGAGCCCCACGCGCCCTACCTGCCGCCCACACCCTTCCGCGACCAATACCCCAACGATCCCTACCTCGGCGAAGTCGCCGCCACCGACGCCATGCTTGCCGCCACGCTCGACCCGCTGCTCCGCGAGTCCCCGAACGCGATGATTGTCGTCACCGGCGATCACGGCGAAGCTCTCGGCGATCACGGCGAGAAAACGCACGGCCTCTTCGCCTACGAGTCGACGCTGGCCGTCCCGCTGATCGTCGTGGACGGCGCGCACAAACCCGCCCGCGACACGCGGCACGTCCAGCACGTCGACATCGCCCCGACCATCCTCGCCAGCGCCGGCGGCCAATCACCGCAGCCATGGAAAGGCACCTCGCTCTTCACGCCCGGCACCCGTCCGCCGACCTACTTCGAGGCGCTCTCCGCGTCCCTCAATCGCGGCTGGGCCCCCCTCGTCGGCGTTCTGCATGATGGCAAGAAGCTGATCGAGCTCCCGCTCCCCGAGCTCTACGACCTCGCCGCCGATCCCGCCGAGCGCACCAATCGCTTCGCCGAGGACCGCCGCGGCGTGACCGCGCTGCGGACGATCCTCAGAGATGGCGCGCCCGCGAACGCCAATGCCTCGCGCAAGGTGAGCACCGAAGAGCAGGCCACGCTCCTCAGCCTCGGCTACCTGAGCGGTACGTCCGCGAAGACCAGCTACACCGCTGAAGACGATCCCAAGAACCTCGTCGCCCTCGACAACCAGCTGCACGAAGCCATCGCTGCCTATCAGGCCGGCGATCTGGCCCACGCGCTCGAGCACGGACGCGCCCTCGTCGCCGCGCGGCCCGACATGCAGATCGCCCAGGAGCTCGTCGGATTTCTCCTCGCCGAGAGCGCCCGTCCCGACGAAGCGATCCGCGTCCTCGAGCGCCGTGTCGCCGCCGGACGGGCCACCGAGGGCGTGCGCATCCGCCTCGGCCTCCTCCTCAGCGAAGCCGGGCGCGCCCGCGAGGCCATCGCCCTGCTCCAGCCCTTTGCCGATCGCAGCGATCCCGATCTGCTCAACGCCTACGGCATCGCCCTGGCCGACAGCGGCAAGCCGTCCGAGGCCGTGCGCCAGTTCGAGCGCATCCTCAGCGCCGACGCGCGCAACGCACGCGCGCACCAGAACCTCGGCATCGTCGCGCTGCGGGCAGGGGAGACCCAGCGTGCGCGCGCGTCGCTGGAGAAAGCCCTCGCACTCGATCCGAAGCTGCCGCTGGCCCTCAACGCCCTCGGCGTCGTCGAAGCGCGCGGCGGCAACGCGGCCGCGGCCGTCGAGCGCTGGTCGCGCGCCGTTGCCCTCGACGCCACGCAATTCGACGCCCTTTTCAACCTCGGCATGGTCGCCGCCGACGAGGGCCGCCGCGACGTGGCCCGCCGCGCGCTGCGCGACTTTCTCGATCGCGCCCCCGCGGAACGTTTCCGAGTCGAGCGGAACCAGGCCGAAGAAATGCTTCGCTCGCTGTAGCGGAAATAAGGACACTCCCGGCGGCGAGATTCATTAACATAGCCGGAGTTCGTCGTTCCACGCACATCGTGAGGAGGTTCCATTGGCCGCAAATCGCGTAACCCGTTCGCTACTCGTCTTTGCAGTGCTCATTCTCGCGCCGGTGGCGTTCGCGCAGCAGACCGGTTCCGTCAGTGGCACAGTCACGTCCACAGATGGTTCCGTGTTGCCCGGCGTCACCGTCGAAGCCAGTTCCAACGTCCTTCCCCAGCCACGCGTGACCGTCACCTCGGAGACCGGTGAATACCGTCTGCCGCAGCTGCAGCCCGGCACGTACACCATCCGCTACACCCTGGCCGGACTGCAGGACGTGACCCGCAACGTCAACGTCCGCCTCAGCCAGAACGCGCAGGTCGACGTTTCGCTCAATATGGCCGGAGTGGCGGAGAGCATCACCGTCACCGCCGAGGCCTCGCTGGTCGACCGCCAGTCGACCGAGATCCAGAGCACCCTCGGCGAGCGTGAGATCGAGTCCCTGCCGCTGACGCAGGACTACCGCGATCTGCAGAAGCTCATCCCGGGGGTCATGTACACCCAGGACACCGTGCGCGGCCCCAGCGCCGGCGCGAGCGGCCAGGACAACGTCTACATGTTCGACGGCGTCAACGTCACCATGCCGCTGTTCGGCGTGCTGAATATCGAGCCGAACACCCGCGACGTGGCCCAGGTCACCGTCATCAAAGGCGGCGCGAACGCCGTCGACTTCAACCGCGCCGCCGGCTTCCAGATCGACTCCGTCAGCAAGTCGGGCGCGAACAAGATCTTCGGTGAGTTGAGCTACCAGTTGCTCCATCCCGACTTCGTCGCCGACCAGGACGGAGCGCAGAACCTGACCTACGCCCAGGAGCGCGTCTGGTACACCGCCAACCTCGGCGGACCGATCCTCCCGGACCGTCTCTTCTTCTACGGCTCGTACTACCGCCCGGAATCGCGCCGCGAGAACCAGGCCAACCTCTACGGCGAGCTGCCGGAGTTCACGAGCGAGCGCGACGAGTACTTCCTCAAGCTCACCGCCACCCCCCTCGCATCGGTGCTGATGAACGCCAGCTATCGCGACTCGCACCGCATCGATACGTCGGGCGACGTCTTTGGTGCGTTCCGCGCCGGCACGACCGGCACGGGCACCGAGACCGAGCTGCAGATCGGCACGTTCGAGACGTCGTGGATCATCAACCCGAACAGCTTCGCCACGTTCAAATACACCGACTACCGCAATCCCGGGTTCGGCACCTCCGACTTCATTGCCGACACGAACGTCGCCTTCACCCCCGGCACGCAGCTCGACCTGGCCAACCTCGGCACGATCGGCCGCCTGTCGGTGCCGACGCTGACCGCCAACAACGCCGCGCAGAACGCGTTCGTCGCGCCGTTCATCGAGCGCTACGGCTATATCTGCCCGGCCGGCTCCACGACCTGCACCCCGGGTCAGCGCACCGGCGGCGGCACGGTCGGCTTCGGCCAGTTCGCGCGCGATGACGACAGCTTCTTCCGCAAGGGCGGACAGCTCGGCTACAACCTCACCGTCGGCACCGCGATGACGAACGACCTCCATGTCGGCTATCAGCGCTACACCGATTCCGAAGACCGCTTCCAGTCGTCGAATGGCTGGGGTCTGATCACCATCCCGGCAGGCGTCGGTGCGGCCGGCACGTGCCCCGCTGCCGTTTGCGGCACGGCCACCCCGGCGTTCTTCGTCGCCCAGGTCAGCCAGCAGGGCGCGCGCGACGTGCCGGAGATCCACTCCGAGTTCAAGTCGCAGAACATCGAGCTGAACGACTCCATCCGCTGGAACAACTGGTCGTTCAACGTCGGCGTCCTTCTCAGCGAAGACACGTTGTACGGCCAGGGGCTGGCCAGGGCAGACAACGTCGCCGGTTACACCGCCTCTCCCGGCACGAAGTACGAGATGCACAAGTTCGGCTTCAGCGACATGATCCAGCCGCGACTCGGCGCCACGTACTCCTACAACGGTTCCGACACGGTGTACGCGAGCTACGGCCGCTACGCGCCAGCCGCGAACTCCGACGCGCGCGCCGCGTCGTGGGACCGCAATCTCGTGGCCCAGCTCAACGTCTACTTCGACCAGCAGGGCCGCCTCCTCGGCATTCAGCCGAACGCCTCCTCCTCGGGTAAGTGGTTTCAGGAAGGCCTCAAGCACCCGATGATCGATGAGATCACCATCGGCACCGGCCAGCAGATCACCAGCGCCTGGTCGACGCGCCTCTACGGCCGCTACCGCGAGGGCTCGGACTTCCTCGAAGACACGAACAACAACGCACGCTCACTCTCCAACGCCCCCTCCGACATTTCACACGACGACTACGTGCCAAATCTCTGCAACGCCGCCTCCGTGGCCAACTGCGCGACGAGCACCATCCGCGGCGCCATCGGCAGCGGCTCGACGTACGTCATCGCCAACCTCGACGGCGCGTTCACCAAGTACTACGAGGCCACCATGGAGTCGTCGTGGCGCGGCGACCGCCTCTATGTCAACGGCTCTTATACGTGGAGCCACTACTACGGCAACTTCGACCAGGACAACTCGTCGTTCAGCTTCGCCAACGACGCCGCCGTCTTCATCGGCTCGTCGAACATCGGCGACGGTCCGGGACGCCAGATCTGGGACTTCAAGTACGGCGATCTTCGCGGTGACCGCCGCAACGTGGCCAAGATCAACAGCGCGTACGACCTGCCGTGGAACGCCAGCATCGGCGGCTTCGCGCTCTATCAGTCCGGCCAGCCGTACCAGCTCGAGAGCGTGCTGCCGTACCGCCCCATCACCGGCTCGACCAGCGACACCAACCGCTACGCCGAACCGGCCGGACGCCGCCGCTCGCCCGCGCACCATCAGCTCGACCTGAAGTACATCCAGAACATCGCCGCCTTCCGCGGCGCGACGGTGCAGCTCGTCGCCGACATCTTCAACGTCTACGACAAGCAGACCGGCTTCAACTACGAAACGCGCATCGGCACCCTCACCCTGAAGCAGATCGGCGGCACCGGGACGCTCTACACCGGCGACACGATCGAGATCCCCGACTCGATCTCCGACGCCACGCTGCGCACGCAGCTCGGCATCGCCGCCGGCGCCACGTTCAACCGCGCCGACTACGCCGTCGCCGCCCCGTTCGCGAACTCGTTCTACGCCCCGCGCCGCTACCAGCTCATGGCGCGCGTGCAGTTCTAGTCCTTCATCCCATGCCACACCCGAAAAGCCCGGCGGCAACGCCGGGCTTTTTCATTGCTGAAACAGCCGCTCCCGCGCAATCAGCTCCCGCGTCATCTCATTCGCCTGAGCCCGTGCCGCCGCAATGCGCGCCTGCGCATCCGGCTCATGCAGCAGCACGCTGACCTGCGCTCGCTTGAACAGCGCCATCGGATAACCCGGATGCGACGCCGGCACGCGATCCAGCGCCTCCCGCGCTTCGGCCAACCGTCCCGCGGCCAGCAGCAGCACGCCCAGCTCGAGCTGATTCCGGAACGCATCGCCCTGCGCCGCCCGCGCACGCTCGAATGAATCGATCGCCAGTGCCGTCTGCCCCGTCTGCATCGCCAGGCTGCCCATCGCGATCAGCTCCGCCGCGCTCGGCGCGCGCAACGCGTACAGCTTCCTCCGCAGCTCGATCGCATCGACGGGACGCTGCTGCCGCTCGCGCACGAGCGCCAGCGCCTCGAGCGCCGGAACCTTGTTCGGCGTCTCCGCCAGGATGCGCTCCAGCATCGGCACCGCGCGCTCCCAATCCCGGCCGCGCGCGAGGTGCAGCGCGAGATACGTCCGCACGTCCGCGTTGTCCGGTGCAATCGCCTCCGCGCGACGGAACGCCGCCAGCGCTTCCGCGTCGTGGCCGAGGGACGAGTGCGCCGTGGCCAGCCGCAACGCCGCGTCGAGATTCGTCGGGTCCGCGCCGAGGATCCGGTCCAGCAGCGGGATGGCCTGCGCGTACTGCTCGCGCACGAACAGCGCCGCCGCGTCGTCGAGAATCGGGAAGAGGTGCGCCATGTCCGCGGGGCGCGGCGCGTCCGGACGGATGACTGGCTTCACCGTCGACGCCACGTAGCCGAGACTGGCCAGCTTGCGCTGCTCCTCGTCGTTGAGATTCTCCGTCGTGGCCGCGGCCTGCGGAGAGGGGAGAGGGTAGTCGCGCAACGCCGCCCGCACCGGACGCGAAATGCTGGCCTGCGGCCCGAGGTCCCTTTTCTCGGCGGGATCGGCCACGACGTCGTAGACCTCCGTCCGCCCGGCGAGAATCGTCTTCAGCTTCCCCTCGACCGCCATCACCTGCGGCTGCCACCCATAGTCGAGGAACGGCTTCATCGCCTCGCCCATTACCACCGGCTCGGCATCGTCATTCGCCTCCAGCCCCGCCCACCGCATCACAGTGTGAAACACGCGGCGCGTGCTGACCGGCGCATCGCTCGTCCCCGCCGCGATCCCCGGCCCGACCACCAGCATCGGCACGTGCATCGTCGACTGATAGACGAGATTCCCGTGCTGCTGCTCCCCATGCTCGCCCAGCCCCTCGCCATGATCGGCCACCACCACGACCGCATGCGCTCCCGCCGCCCGCTGCTCGAATGCCTGCACCACGCGCCCGAGCTGCTCGTCCATGAACGCCACCTCGCCGAGATAGGGATTGCCCGCATGCCGCGACCGATGCGGCTCCGGCGGCGTGTACGGATAGTGCGGGTCGTAGTAATGCACCCACACGAACAGCGGCTGCGCCGGCGCGCTGCCAAGATAGGCGAGGGCCCGCTCCGTCGTCCCTTTCGCATCCCGTTCCGCCGCCCCCTCCCCGAAGTCCTCGTCATAGACGTCGAACCCACGCCCCAGCCCGAACCGCTTCGCCACCGCAAACGCCGACACAAACGCCGCCGTCCCGTACCCCGCCGCCTTCAACTTCTCCGCGAGCAGCGGATGCCCCTCGGCCAGAAACCGCGCGTTCTCCCGGACCCCATGCCCCGCCGGATACAACCCCGTCATCATCGAAGCATGGGATGGCAAGGTCTGCGGCACCGTCGCATACGCATACGAATACCGCCGCCCCCGCGCCGCGAGCCGATTCAGCGCCGGCGTCGCCGCCCCACCCACCGCATCCGCCCGCGTCGTATCCAGCGTCACCAGCAGAATCGAAGGCCGCGCCCGCGCGCCCGCTTCCACCGGCACCTCTGCCTCCTTCCCGCACCCGCAGAAAAGAAGTATCGACATCACCCCAATCACCCGTTTCACGCCGCGAGTTGTAACACGCCTCCTGGAGTCAGGCAGCTCGCTTTCCGCTGCCGCTTGCCAACACGGCGGCGCCGCCGCAAGAATGATCAGATGCTCTCCCCCTCGCGTACAATTTCGCTATGGAGCCGAAGGAACCGATGAGCGGGACACCGGATCCGGTCATCGACGCCTACAAACCGGGGATCGACCGCACTCTCATCCGTGAGAATTTGCGACGTTCTCCCGAAGAGCGGATTCGCGCGCTCCAACAATTGCAGGCCTTCGCGGCAGAGCTACGACGAGCTGGCAAAGGTCGTCCGCGCCGCACCTGATGAATGACTTCGAACGAATCCTGGACGCTCTTCACACCGCCGAAGTGTCGTTCGTGATCATCGGCGGCGTGGCGGCGACTGTTCACGGTTCCGCGCGACTCACCTCCGATATCGACGTCGTCTACGAGCGTTCCCGACCGAACATCGAGCGTCTGGTCGAAGCGCTGTCGCCGCTGCGGCCCTATTTACGCGGCGCACCGCCAGGACTGCCATTCCGATTCGACGTCGAAACTCTCCTGCGCGGCCTCAACTTCACGCTCACGACCGACGCCGGCCCTGTTGATGTTCTGGGAGAGATCGCAGGGATCGGCGACTACGCGGCGGTGCTGGCCGTTTCCGAAGACGTCTCTCTCTTCGGCGCCACCTGCCGCTGTATCAACCTGGATGCCCTCATCGTCTCAAAGCGAGCGGCGGGACGTCCCAAAGACCTGGAAGCTGTCGCGGAGCTCGAGCTCATTCGGGAAGAGAGTTCCAACTCGAATTGATCACGGCGTTCTGCATCGTCACTCCCAGCCACATCCATCCCGCGCCGAGAACGGCGCTACCGATCGCACCGCCCCAGTCTCTCCCCAATGCAGCGGACAGCATCGGCGTGAGGAAGAGGCCTGCGATGACCAGTGCGGACGCCGCGCGTGGAAGGACGGCCGCTCGCAGGGTGACGACCGCGAAAGCGAGCCATCCGACGGCGAAGACGCTCACAGGGATCAGGGCGCCGAGGTCGTAGGGGGTGAGGGTCGTGGGAGCTTCGAGGGTGTGGAGGGCGGCGGGGGCTCGGAGGGCGAGGTCGCGGAGGACGAAGATGTCAGTCCACTCCCAGGCGAGGAGGAGAGCGGTGCCGAAGAACGTGATGGTGAAGGCGAGCGCGCCGGGGAGTCCGATGCGGTCGGACTGGCGCAGGTAGAGACCGACGCAGCCGAGGAGGAGCATGGCCGCGGCGAGGGCGGAGGCGCTCTGGCGCCAGAGGAATGCGGAGGTCGCGGCGATCTGGGCGAACGGCGCGTCGGCAGGGAGCAGGGGGGTGAGTGCTACGTTGACGATGATGGTAAACGCACCGCCGAGGAGGAGGGCGGCTCCGGTCCAGCGGAGGAATGCGATCTGCTGCATTCAGGAGGTACGGCGCGTTCGTGGCGATGTTTCCGGCCTGCACGATACTCGAGGCTCATCTCGCGACTCTGCTCCGAAACTCATGGCCAGCATGCGCGCAGTAACGATTTACTGCGATGGAGCTGCGATTTGGTCTGCGCGAGTGAAGTTTTGGTCTGCGCGAGTAAAGTTTTACTTCGTGCGAGCAAATTTTTAGTGCGTGCGAGCTGGCGTTTACTGCGCGCGAGTAAAGATTTGGTCGCTCGCAGTTGTGATTTGGTGCGACCGACCAAAAAAGTACTGGGATCGAGCTAGCGTTTACTGGCGCGCACCAAATTTTCATAACAACCGAGGTAAGTTTTACTCTGTCCGAGCGCGGAATTGGTGGGTTTGCCCTAATCCCAGCATCCGCGCGGTAACGTTTTCCATTGGAGCTCTAAATCGTAGCTCGGACCGAGCTACGATTTGGTGCTCTGGAGTAAAAATTACGACGAACCGAGCTAAAAATCACTCTGTTCTGACAAAATTTGTCAGCGAGGGAGTAACGCTTTACCCGGACCCACCAAATCCGCGCTCTGACCGAGTAAATCTTTACTCGGTCAGAGTAAAAAAGCCTCTTTTTGTCCTCTGGCGGCTACAGCAAACTGTAACCGTCCCGGCTGACGGCTTCGCGGAGATTGTGATTGAGTCGGGTTGCAGGCGTTCTTTCCTCCGCGTGTTCCCGACACCATCCTTGCGTCGCTCATGCTGGCGCCCTACGCGACACCCGTACTCATGGAGGCCTTCGCGAGGACGATTGCGCGCGTGGAACCGCGCGTCCTGGCGTTGCGCGTCCGGGAGTTGCTGTCGGTGGATGCAACGGCGGCGCTGGCGCGCGTGACACAACCGGTGCTGTACCTGCGCGGCCAGCACGATCGGCTCGTGCCGGAGCGCGCGGTGCGGCAGATCATGGAGACGCTGCCGTCAGTGAAGGTTGCACGCATCGCGGCGCCGCATGCGCTGCTGCAAACGGCACCGCGGACGACCTGGGACGCGATCGCAGCGTTGCTACGGTGAACGGGGCGTTCGGCACACGATGCCGATGCCCTGATGGAGGACACAGGACGTCTCCCACCAAACACATGCGATCTGTCATCCTGAGCCGCGTAGACGGCGAAGGATCCCCCGCCGACGGAGCGGTTCGCGTCCACACGGAGGGGGTCCTTCGCCGCCATGCTTCAGGCTGCGTGGGTCCGTTCCTGTGGCTCAGGATGACAGATGTTGTGAGCGCGTCCCGCGATACGTAGGTGTTGGTCTTCTAAGAGCGTTCTGCTTAGATGACCGTTGATGCCCGAACACGATGACGCCGAGCAGTTGCGGCGGAGCTGGATCGCCAACGCCTCCGCATGGAGTGAGACCGTGCGGGGGCGGAAGATCGAGAGCCGGCGGGTGGGGACGGATGAGGCCATCGTCGCGGCGGTTCTGGAGCGCAGTCCGCGTCGGGTCATGGACCTCGGGTGCGGGGAGGGGTGGCTGGCGCGTGCGCTCGCGCAGCACGGGATCGAGGTAACAGGCATGGACGCATCACCGGCGCTCATCGAGGCGGCAAAGGAGTTGGGCGGGGGAGTGTTCCGTGTCGCGTCTTACGAGGAACTGGCGGGACTGGGAGAGACGTTCGACCTCGTCGTCGCGAACTTCTCGCTGCTGCACGAAGACCTGCGGCCGGTATTGCACGCATTGAGACGCATCGCGCCGGCGTTGATCGTCCAGACCATCCATCCTGCCTTTGCCGGCGGCGATTACGTCGACGGGTGGCGCACGGAGACCTTTGCGGCGATGGAAGGGGAGTGGCCGGAGCCGATGCCGTGGTATTTCCGCACGGTCGGGTCGTGGGTGCGCGCGTTGCGCGAGGGTGGGTACGACGTGGCGGAGGTGCGCGAGCCGTTGCACCCGCAGCACCTCCGGCCGTTGTCGATTCTGTTCGTGGCGACGGTTACGGCTTGACCTGGATGTTGCCCGCGCCGTGCGCGACCTCTTCGAACGCGTACGAGCCGAGGGGGAAGCTCTTGCAGTCGACGGACGTGCTGCGGCTGTTCGGGACGCCGGCGTCGTCGTTGCGCTCCGCGTCGGTGGCGATCCAGCTGAACATCCAGCCCGCGTCGCCGGGGACTTCGGCATCGGACGGGGTCCAGTTCATGGCCGAGGCGCGGTAGACGCCCCAGCTGAACTTGTCGGGCGAGTCCTTCTTCCCTTCGCCGCCGTCTTCGACCGACAGGATGGCGCGCGTGCCGACGAGCTGCGCCACGCTCGAGGCGGTGATGACGCCGCTCATGGCGGCCTGGTTGCCGTTGACGCGCAGACAATCCAGGTCGACGGACATCGACGCACCGGTGAGGGCGCCGGCGGTCGTGCCTTCGCCGTCGACGTCTTCGTTCGAGATCTCGGACGTGCCGGTGAAGGTCATCTGCCCTTTCGCGCCGCTACCCTGCGCTTTGGCGTTGAACTGGATGGCGCCCGTCGCGCCGGTGAGCGCGAACTGGAAATCGCCGTTGGCCGAGGGACCGCTCTGGGCGACGGCGGTCAATGCAAATGCAGACAGAAACAGCGCGCAAAGCGCGACGCGCGTGAGGATTCTCATCGTGACACTCCTTCTCCGATTTTAGGGGCCTGTGCCCTCAACGTAGGTCCGCCCCGTGGCGAAGTCAACGATTCGTCTGTTACAGGAGAGAGAGACGACGAGGGGCCTCCCCGGGAGCGGCGGCGGCCTGAAGGCCGCCGCTCCACCTCAGCCTCTACAGCGCCTCCGCCCCCCGCACCGGCAGAAAGTCCTCTCCCGGGTTGATGAAGCGGTCCGTCTCGAAGTTGTACTGGCGGTCATAGAGCTGCCGGTAGCGGCCATCGAGGGCGAGCAGCTCCGCGTGCGTGCCGCGCTCGACGATCTCGCCTCCCTCGAGCACGAGAATCTGGTCCGCGCCGCGGATCGTCGACAGGCGGTGCGCGATCACGAACGTCGTGCGGCCGCGGCGCAGCGCGCGCAGGCCGTCCTGGATCTTTGCCTCGCTCTCGCTGTCGAGACTCGACGTCGCCTCGTCGAGGATCAGGATCGCGGGGTCGGCGAGGATGGCGCGGGCGATGGCGATGCGCTGGCGCTGGCCGCCGGACAGCTTGATGCCGCGCTCGCCGACGATCGTGTCGTACTTCTTTTCCAGCGGATCGACGAACTCGTCGATGTGGGCGAGCCGCGCCACGGCCAGGATCTCGTTCATCGTCGCGGCGGGGCGGCCGTAGCGGATGTTCTCCGCGATCGTGCCGTCGAAGAGGAAGTTGTCCTGCAGCACGATGCCGAGGTGCGAGCGGTAGTCGCCGAGACGGAGCGTGGTCAGGTCGCGGCCGTCGATCAGCACGCGGCCGCTGAGCGGGCGGTTGAAGGCCATGACGAGACTGATCAGCGTCGACTTGCCCGAGCCGCTCGAGCCGACCAGCGCCGTCGTCGACTGCGCCGGCGCGGTGAAGGTCACGTTCTTCAGCACCGGCACGCCCTCGTTGTACTCGAACGTCACGTCGTCGAACGCCACATCGCCGCGCAGGCCGGCGATCGGCTCGCGCGACGCGTCGTCGTCGAGCTCCGTCGGCTGCTTCATCACCTCGCGGATGCGGTCCAGCCCCGCGAAGGCCTCGGTGATCTGCGTGCCGATCGAAGCGATCGACATCACCGGCATGGCCATGAGGCCGGTGAATAAGAGGTACATGATCAGATCGCCGAGGGTCATCGCGCCGGAGATGATGGCCCGGCCGCCGATCAACATCATGATCGTGCCCACCACGCCGATGATCACCGTCGCGAAGGCGCCCACGCCGGAGATCGCGGTAATGGTCTTGGCCACGTTGCGGAAGAGCGAGTGCACCCCTTTGGCGAAGACGATGTCCTCGCGCTTTTCCGTCGTGTAGGCCTTCACCACGCGGATGCCGCCGAGACTCTCGCCGAGGCGGCCGGTGACCTGGGCGTTGATCTCGCCGCGCGTGCGGAAGAGCGGGCGCACGCGCTTGAACGCCAGCGCCATCACACCGCCGAACACGGCCAGGGTGACCATGGTGATCAGCGTCAGCTTCCAGTTCAGGTAGAAGAGCACGCCCATGGCCAGGATGGCCGTGACGATGCTGCCGACCAGTTGCACCAGGCCCGTGCCGACGATGTTCCGGATGCCTTCGGCGTCGGTCATGATGCGCGAGATCAGCACGCCCGACTTCGTCGAGTCGAAGTAGGAGACAGGGAGCCGCAGCACGTGCTGCTCGACGCGCTTGCGCATCTCGGTGATGGCGCGCTGCGCCGCCACGCCGAGGAGCTGGGAGAGCCCGAACGAGGCACCGGCCTGGATCAGCGTCGCCGCCATCGCGGCCATGGCCAGCAGGGGCAGGAGGTCCGCCTTCCCTTTGCCGATCACCTCGTCGATGAGGTACTTCGACGACGCGGGGAGAACGAGGCCGGCCACGCGGCCCACCAGCATCAGCGCGAGCCCGGCGCCAATCCGTCCGCGCCGCGCCCAGATCAACTCCCGCGCCTCGCGCCACACTTCGTCGAGCTTGAGGGGCTTTTTCTTTTCGTCGGGTTTCAAGGATTTGATTCTAAGCAGAACGCTTTCATTGTGCCCATGCAAAGAAAGACGACCCGGAGCCCGCTCGTCGTCTCCCTTGTGTGGCTCCAATGCGAGCAACTCTTCATCGTGGCGCTGTAAGCGACAATGCGCGGGGGCAGCCGCGGCCTGCCCCGACATTGTCATGAGCCACGACTTCGCCTCTCCCGCCTTCGTCGAGCACTACGACGAGCTCCCGCTCTGGTCCGCCGCGTTCGGCCAGCTCCTCCTCGAGCACGTCCCGCTGCGCCCCGGCACCGTCGCCCTCGACGTCGGCTGCGGCACCGGCTTCCCCCTCCTCGAGCTCGCCCAACGCCTCGGCCCCGGCTCCGTCGTCCACGGACTCGATCCCTGGGCCACCGCCGCCTTCCGCGCCGATCGCAAACGCCGCCAGTGGAGCGTCGCCAACGCCGCACTCCGGATCGGCGACGCCGCCTCGATGCCCTTCGCCGCCCACTCCTTCGACCTCCTCGTCTCGAACCTCGGCCTGAACAACTTCGCCGACGCCCGCGCGGCGATGGCCGAATGCCGCCGCGTCCTGCGCGACGGCGGCACCCTCGCGCTGACGACCAACCTCGTCGGCCACATGCGCGAGCTCTACGAAGTCTTCGCCGAGGTCCTCGGCGAGAACGAAGCCCTGCACGCCCACATCCACCACCGCGCCACCATCGCCTCGCTGCACCAACTCCTCGGCGACGCCGGCTTCACCGTCACGCGCGTCGTCGAAGACACCTTCACCATGCGCTACGCCACCGGCACTGCCCTCTTCCGCCACGATTTCGTCAGGTTCGGGTTCCTGCCGGGGTGGGAGGGGGTGGCGGGGGCGGAGGTGCTGGCGGAGGTGGAGAAGCGGTTGCCGTCCCCGCTGACGCTGACGATTCCGCGCGCGTACGTGGAAGCCACGTAGAGAACTTCCATTTCGTGGCGCTCTAACGAATGCGTCCTCACCCGATGCGGCGAGGATGCGACGCGTTGCCATTACTATCTCACTATGGGGGAAAACTCGGACACTGGCGTGGCGCGGTCCGCGCGTCTGCCGGTATTGATCGGAGGCGTGGTCATCGCCACGCTGCTGCTCACGTACTACCTGTACGTCCGCGACCAGCGCACCTACTTCTCCAGCCGCAACCGGCGCCTGCTCGCGACCCTGGGCGAGCAGCTCGACGGAGCTCTGGCCTCGCAGCAATCGTTCGTGAGGAACTATGCGCATTCACGCCGGGCTCCGATCAGATTTGTGAAACGCATCGGCCACGTGGAGCCGGCAGACGCCGCGCCCGATACATACCTGCCGAACTTCGACGAAGGCTCCCGCGATTGCCTTCCGGCCGGTGCGTTCGCACTCCTTTCGCAGACGGGTGGAGAGCTTCTCTCGACGCGGCTCTCGGAAGGGCGTGGTGCGACGTCGCTGCAGATCAACTACAGCGGCGCCGTTCCTGTCACGCCTCGCATCGCGCCGCCACCTCCGGCCGCGGGCGCCGCGACGTTTCCGAAACGTGACGAGGATCGCCATCCGACCTGTCTGAAACATGACGAGGGATTGCAGCTCCACGATGCCTCGCGCCCCATGGTGCGGCGCGCGTGGGCGTCCGTCCGATTCGACAAAGTGCTCGAGCCGCTTTTCCGACAGCAACTCCTGAGCGTGTTCGACGACGTGATTCTGGCGCGCGCGGACGGGAAGGTGCTCTACACCTTTCATCAACATCATCTCGCGTCGGGCATTGATGGCCAAGAGAGAGAAGAGGGCGCGGGCGAAGTGATGGTGACGAACCTGGCGTCACTGACCGCGCGAACGGGCTGGCGCTCTTCCGGCCCGTTGAACATGAGGCGCCTGCGGAACGAGACCGCGCAGACCGACGTGGCCCTCGGCGGCAGCGACTACATTCTCTTCACCCACCCCTACGCGCCGTCCCATTCGCTGGAGGACGCGGAGTGGATCATCGCCGGCGTCGTGTCGAAACGGCGGTTCACGACGGAGATGCTGTCGATCTCGGCCTCGATCATCGCGGTGGTTCTGGCGGTCCTGATTCTGGTCATCTCGGCGTGGCCGTTCCTGCGCATCGCGCTCATCGGCCGCCACGAAGCGCTCAGCGTCGGCGACGTCCTGCTCCTCGGCGTCTGCATTCTGGTGCAGACGTCGATCCTCACGCTGGCGCTGCTCGACCTCGTGGCATACCAGCGCCTCCGGGCGGCGTCCGCTCAGCAGATGAAGTCATTTGCGGAGCAGCTCGAGCGGGACCTGCAGACCGACATCAACGGTGCTCAAGCGGCGTTGTATGCCTTCAAGGAGTGGTCGCGGGTCGCGAACATATGGAGCACCGAAGTGCTGGGCGATCAGAAAACGAACCCGAGCTTCGTGAGGAACATCGTCACCGTCAATCCCTATATCGAAACCGCGACCTGGATCGACCCGGCTGGACGCCAGCACTACAAAGTGACGATGGCCAGAGGGTCGCCGTTGCTCGACGTCTCGGCGCGACAGTACTTCCGCGATGCAAAGCTGGAGAAATACCTTCCCCTTCGCGACGTCTCTTTCCAGTCGATCCGTTCTCTCACCACCGGAGAGCCCGAGGTGGTCGTGGCGACGAGGTCGGGCCTCGATCATCTCCCGGTCGTGGCCGCGACCGTGAATCTCGTCCGCATCACCCATGCCGTCCTGCCGCCGGGTTACCGTTTCGCGATCATCAACGACGACGGGCAGGTGCTGTTGCACTCCGAGCCGCAGCGCAACGGATACGAGAATTTCTTCGCCGAGACCGATGACGACCGTACGATCCGTTCCGCCGTCTTCGCGCGGAAGGAGGTCTTCGAAACCGTCCGCTACTGGGGCGAGGACCACACCGCGTACGTTCATCCATTGCAGGACCTGCCGTGGACGCTGGTGGTCCTACGAAGCAAGGAGCTGTTGCGCACAGCGAACACCGATTCGCTGGCCATGACGCTGGTCCTGCTGCTGACGCACTCGATGGCATTCGTGCTCCTGCTGGTGGCGGTGCTGCTGTGGAACCCGCGCTACCGCGCGCCAGCAGCCTGGCCGCACGACTCGAAACAAGGAGAGTACTGGCGCCTCATCGAGGTCTTTGTCGCCACGATCGTCACTGCCGTGGCTTGCTTCTACGCCCTCGATCCGCTCAGCGTCCTGGTGATCGCCGGCGTCTCGGCCACACAGGCCATGGCGGCGACCTACCTTCTTTTGAACGGCCGGGCGCGGCAGCGTATGTCGTGGCCGGTTGCTCTGACAGTCTGGCTCGTGGCCACGGGAGTGTGGGCGTATGCAATCCTGACGGGCCATGCGATGCCGGGAACCGGCGTACAGAACTGGACCTGGACCGTGCGCATCGTGACGCTGTTGCTGCTCGCGGCGAACGGCGTACTAACGCTGCGGCCGGCGCCGCTGACACGTCCACGTCTGACGTTGTTGCGACGGTATGTCACGGCCGCGGTGCTCCTGCTGGTGATCGCCGCGGTACTGCCGACGGCTGGTTTCTTCAAAGTGGCGAACCGCATCGAGATCGAGGGACTGGTGAAGTACACGCAGCTCGTGATCGCGGAGCGGGCGGAAAAGGCCATCGACGCGATCGAGGAGCTGAATGCCACGGATGAGTCAGTCGAGAAATACGATGTCGATCTGCCGGACGATACGACTCGCACCCATTGGCGGCTCGCGTCGGCCACGGTCGGTCCGCGTCGATGTAAGCAGCGCGAAAGCCGGATGCCGGATCTCGTGCAGCGGTTGCTCCCCGCGTATTCAGAGCAGACCGTCCTGCTGCGGATGATCCATGGCCAGTCCGGGGAAAACGCCCGGTGGACGTGGTGCCGGGACGGAAACTATCTGGAGCTCGAGAAAAAGATCTCATTGCGGCCCGTCAATCGGGATGGGACCGCGAGCGGCCCTCTGTATAAAATTCATAAGCACACGCGCCCGCTGGCGGTGTTCGTCACATCACGCATCCCGCTCTCGTTTGCCGGCCTGATGGAGCTTCCCAGAGATCGGGGAGTGCAACTGCACTACATCGCGGGCGCCATGGCATTCCTGCTCGCCGTGGCGGCATTCGCGGCGTTCCTCTGGTGGGTGGTCACGTTCATTGCCCGCAAGGTGTTCCTCATCGACGTGTCGGAGCCGCTGTGGCTCAAGCCCCCGCCGCCGCTCAAGCCGTCCCTCGGCGATCACGTCTTCCTGGTATACGGCGCGACGGACATCGACAAGCTGACGCTGAAGCCCGGCGTGCTGGAAAGCGGCACGCTCCCCGGGTTCGGCGACTTTCACGACGTCGACTTCGCGACGGTCGCGAAAGATCGCTCGTGGCATGCGGCACTCGAGGAGATTGACCGTAGTCCGCGCGGGCAGAACGTGCGCATTCTGGCGTTCGAGGATCAGCTCGAGTCGCCTTCCGTCACGGCGGCGAAATTGGAGTTCCTCGAGAAACTGCTGGAGTTGCCGGACCGGATGGTGATCGTGGCGTCGCGCGTCACCCCGTCGTATGTCCTGGCCACGATGCAGGAGCCGGAGCGGGCGCGGTGGAGCGCGGTACTGACGAGCTTCGTCTGGGTGACCGAGGAACAACTCGACCTGGCCGCGCCCGATCCGCCGAAAGAGGTCTCCGGCCCGCACCAGCGCTGGCTGTGGGAAGAGTGCCGCCACACGAAGTTCCTGCGCGCCGTGTACGCGGAGTTGAAAGATCACGGCGGGGAGCGCGACCGGGTGAAGGACGAGCTGCGCGAGCGCTGCGGCGCGTATTACGGCTCTCTCTGGGCGAGCTGCTCGGAGGACGAGAAGCGGCTCCTCTATCAGCTCGCGCACGACGGCCTGCTGAACGGGAAAGACCGGCGCAACGTGCGCCGCCTCATGGCGCGCGGCCTGATCCGGCGCGATCCGAATCTGAAGGTCTTCAACGAGACCTTCCGCCTCTACGTCCTCTCCGCGGCGCGCCGGGAGACGCTGCATGTGCCGGCGCAGGCCGGGCCGACCGCGTGGGACAACATCCGCGTGCCGATCTTCGTCGTGCTGGTGACGGTCGTCCTGCTGATCTTCACCACGCAGAAGGACCTGCTCAATCTCACCTCGGGACTGGCGGCGGCACTCGCCACGGGGCTGCCCGCGATCGTGAAGCTGTTCGGCGTGCTGACCGAACGGCGAATCTCCGCCGGCGAGCCTCGCTGAACGAAAACATCCATGCTGTCATCCTGAGAGCGGATGATGCCGCGCCGCGTCACCACGGATGAAAGAGGCACCAACCTTGGCAACTTCCGCACAATCTTGGTATCTCTTTCGTAGCAGCCGCAGGAATCGTCCCACGCAGCGGAAAGCATGGCGGCGAAGGACCCCCTTCGATTGCACGCTGCTCGCTCCGTCGGCAGGGGGGTCCTTCGCCGCCATGCTTTCGGCGCTGCGGGGCCTTTCCTGCGGCTCAGGATGACAGCGATTGGCGCGTCTCGCGACACCCGAGTGTTGCTTTCTAAGCTCCTGCTCAGACGACGTCGATCACGACGATCGTCAGATCGTCCGCGTCGCTCGATTGCGCGCGCCAGCGGTGGACCTCGTCGACGATCGCCTCGGCAGTCGCGCCGGCGACGAGCAGCGCGCGCAGCCGCTCTTCGCCGAACTGTTCGCCGCGGGCGTTGAGGGCTTCAGTGATCCCGTCGGTATAGGCGGCGATGCGGTCGCGGGGTTCGAGGGTGATGCTGGCGGAGGAGTACGACGCGCCGGCGAAGCGGCCGAGGAGGACTCCGTGCGGGCCGAGCTCGGAGACTTCGCCGCGGCGGACGAGTAGGGGCGAGGGGTGTCCGGCGTTGCTCACGGTGACCGCGCGCGCGTCGAACCAGAGGTACGTGGCCGTGACGAAGTTGCGGCGGACGTCGCGGCGGAGGGTGGCGTTGAGCTCGTGCAGCATCGCCGCGGGATCGTCGGCGAGGCGGGCGTGGGAGGAGACGGCCACCTTGACCATCGACGCGATGAGCGCGGCCGGGACTCCGTGTCCGGCGACGTCGGCCACGATCACGCCGACGCGCGTCTCATCGGCGGCGACGAAGTCGTAGAAATCGCCGGCCACCGTGGAGGCAGGATCGTAGCGCGCGGCGAAGCGGAGTCCGGCGACGGCGGGCATCGACGTCGGGAGGATGCCGAGCTGGATGTCGCGGGCCGTGGCCAGCTCGCCGGCGAGTGCCACGCGCTCGCTTTCGCCGCGCATGAATACGCGCACCGAGGCGTAGCCGAGACAGGCCACGAAGACGACGAAGCCGGGCGTCTCGTCGACGTCCGAGCCGGTGAGCGCGCTGAGATTGCTCATCAGCGCGAAGAGCATGAAGACGGCGGAGCCGATCAGCACGACGCGCAGCTCGCGCGTGTGGCGGCCGCGCGTGAGGATCAGGTTCAGGAGAATGTTCAGGCCACCGACGACGACCAGGATGTTGTTCGCCCACTCCAGCGCGTTCGGCGCGCCGGTGACAAGCCCCGCCGCGATGGCAACCGGCGCGAAGAGCGCGAAGGCCCAGACCTGCCAGCGCAGCATGTTGCGCCAGCCGTCGCCGAGGAGACCGCGGGCCATGAGCCAGCCCGGGACAGCGATGACGTACGTGATCCAGGCCTCGGCGTAGGCGGTCTGGCGCGGCGTCGCGCCGAGGAGCAGCAGCAGGTAGGAGCCGGCGATGAGGCGGAGGCCGTAGAGGGCGGCGAAGATGCCGAACCAGAGCAGGGCCGACGTGTTCGCGCCGCGGCGCACGCGCGAGATCGCGGCCGAGGCGATGCCGATGACGAGCAGGATCGCGCCGATGGCCACGTCCTCGATGTCGCCGTGCAGAGGCCCGGCGGTCGCGTGGATCAGCGCGCGCGGGACGTTGGTGCGTGCCGCGATCGTCGGCGTGCCGCCGAGCAGCGGGAGGTGCGTCCCCCGAGGGACGCGGAAGTAGAGGTAATGGGGAGCCGGGGCGGCGGCCACGTCCCGTAGCGGCACCGCGTGCAGCCGCATGCGTCCGGCCGCGCCGTCCTCGCGGAACGTGTACACGCGCCGCTGGTCCACGAACACGTCGAACGCGGCGGCGTACGAGCGGAACACGAGCTGCGGATCGTCGGGCAGCGTGGCCGGAACGGGCACGCGATACCAGAGGTCGCGGTCGCGCGGCGTCCGCGGCTCCTCGCTCCACACCACGCCCGCGGGCGGCGTCGCGCGCGGCCCGGTCAGCGCGTATTGCCACCCCTCGGCGAGGTCGACGAACGCGAATGCGAGGAGGAGAAGGAGAGGCATGCGAACGATGAACGATGAACGATCAGCGATGAGCGGGTTCATCGCTCATCGGTCATCGTTCATCGCTCGGCTGACACTATCATCCGGCATGCTCAACTACATCTGGTTCGGCCTGATGGCCATCGCCCTCGTCATCGCCGCCTTCAACGGGACGATGGCGGCCGTGTCGACGGCGGCCATCGAATCGGCCAAGACCGGCGTCGAGATCGCCATCGGCCTCGTCGGCGTGATGACGCTCTGGCTCGGCATCATGCGCGTCGCCGAAGCCTCCGGTCTGGTCACGATCCTCGGGCGCCTCCTCCGTCCGATCCTGCGCTGGCTGTTCCCCGACGTGCCGCCCGACCATCCGGCCAACGGCGCGATCGTGCTGTCCATCGCCGCGAACATGCTCGGCCTCAACAACGCCGCCACGCCGCTCGGCATCAAGGCGATGGAAGAGCTGCAGGCGCTCAACGAGCAGAAAGACACGGCCACCAACGCCATGGTCACCTTCATGGCCCTCAACACCTCGGGGGTGCAACTCGTCCCGGCCACGATGATCGGCGTGCTGGCCGCCTCCGGCTCCACGAACCCGACCTGGATCATCGGACCTTCGATCGTGGCCACGTTCATCGGCACCGTGGCCGCCGTCATCGCCGCGAAACTGCTGCAGCGCTTCTACAGGCGGGAAGAGGTGGCGGCGTGATCAAGACCGTCGTCGAGGCGATCTCGCTTTGGGCCATCCCGGTCCTGCTCGTCGGCATCCCGCTGCTCGGGCTCATTCGCAAGGTGAAGGTGTACGACGTCTTCATCGACGGCGCGAAGGAAGGCTTCGACGTGGCCATCAAGATCATCCCGTTCCTGGTGGGGATCCTGGTGGCCATCGGTATGTTCCGCGCCTCGGGGGCCATGGACCTGCTGACCGCCGGCCTCCGCCCGCTGATGGATGCCACCGGCTTCCCCTCGGAGCTTGTGCCGCTGGCCATCCTGCGTACGCTCACCGGCAGCGGCTCGCTGGCGTTCACGACGGACCTCGTCAAGACGCACGGCCCCGACTCGCTGATCGGACGCATGGCCGCGACGATGTACGGCAGTTCGGAGACGACGTTCTTCGTGCTCGCGGTCTACTTCGGCGCGGTGATGGTGAAGAAGACGCGCCACGCCGTCCCCGCGGCGCTGATCGGCGACCTCGTCGCCGCCATCGCCACGGTCGCGGTCTGCTATTGGTTGTTCTGAGCAAACCGCATTCAAAAGCTTGTCATCCCGAGCGTGAGTCGAGGGACCTGGGTGGGCGGGCGGCTCGAGGCTCGTGGCACGTGCAGCGCGCCACCCACCCACCCAGGTCCCTCAACTCACGCTCGGGATGACAGTTATGAGCGGTCCGCTTCACATCAATCGCGCGTCACGTTGAATGTGCCGTCCGGGTTCTGCTGCACGGCGACGTTCGTCGCGCCGTCGTCGATGAAGTCCTGCACGACGCGGCCGACGTTGGCCGGGGGGACGTTGGTGATCGATTCCATGGTCACTCCTGGATGCCGAGGTCGTGCAGCGCTTTCGCGCGCAGCGTGGTGAACTGAGTGCCGTTGAGGAACGTGGCGATGCTCGTGTTGGCCGCGTTCTGGGCCAGCCAGGCGTTGAGCTTGGCGCGGTTGTCGGGATCGGCGCTGAGCCAGGCGCGCAGCGCGTCGGCGTTGCTGTCGGTGCCGAACGACGCGGTGCCATCGGACACCGGCTGCCCCGTGACGCGGGCGTGCGTCGGGATTGGCGGGCCGAGGCGGCCGTCGGCGTTGATGGGGCGGTCGAAAGCCAGATAGCCGACCACGAGCGGGCGCGAGAACGTCTCGTTGATGGCCACGCCGCGGCTCGAGGCCGAGGCGATCTGGATGCTCGCGGACGGCGTCGCGGCGGCCACGCTCTGCGAGAGGCTGGTGAGCATCGACTCGTAATTCTTCGCCGCGTTCACGGCCTCGGTCGTCGCGCCGGCGTCGAAGAGCGCCACCGCCTTCGACGCGCCGGCGTCCACGCGTCCGCCGCGCGACTCGTTGTTGATCAGCGACACGTTCACGCCGCCCGCGACATACACGCGATAGACGACGCGCACGTAGTTCTGCTCCGCGCGGCCCCGCTGGTCGGTGTCCGGCCCGTACTGCCGCAGAAAGTCCTGATTCTCCGCGGCCCAGGCGTTGACCTGCGGCGCCAGCACCGAGATCGGCAGTCCGTACGTCGACGCCGAGGCGATGTTCACCGTGCCGTAGGCATCGCCGGTCTGCAGCAGGCTCAGTCCCACCGGCACCGACTGGATCGGAATGGCGAGATTCGCGCCCGCGCCGCTCTTCACCTGGAACGTATACGACGGGAACGCCGCGCCCGGCGCGGTGGTCCACGCCGTCAGCGGCGGCGCCGTCGGCGGCGGATCCGGAAACTGCCAGTTCCGCGGCACGACGCTCGTGTCGCTGATGCCGTAGGCGCCGTTGTAGAACTGCTGCCAGCCGGCCGGCTGGATGCGCGCGATGACGTTGTCGAGCGGCAGGAAGCCGTCCGCCTCGAGGTTCTTCATCTCCTCCTCGATCGGCGTCGAGACGAGGAACATGTCGCCGACCTGCAGGTCCTCGGTCAGCGGATAGACGGGCAGCACCTGCGACGCCCGGATGGTCAGGCACCAGTCCTTGGCCACGCGGGAGAGCTGGTCGTCGCGGCGTTTGTCGAGCGTGCGGCAGCCTGCCAGGAGGAACGTGAGCGCAGCAAGAGCAGTGAACAACCTTCTGTGCATGGCCGGAGTGTACCTTCTCTTGACCATCCCGTTGCGTTCGCCGCAGAATGGGGAACTTCTTTCAATCTTTCCATCGAAACCGGAGGCCGACGTATGAGATCCCTGGTGACGAAACTCCTTTTGTGCGTGGTCGTCGTGACCGCGCTCCCCCTCTTCGCGCAGACCGAGCCGCCCCCTCCGCCACCGGAGGAGCCGCAGAAGGTCGAGGAAGAAATCGTCGTGACGGCGCGCAAGCGCGAGGAGACGGTGCAGGACGTGCCGATGTCCGTCGCCGCGCCGACCGAGCAGAAGCTCCGCGACCTCGGCGCGACGACCATCGAAGACGTGTCCGCGAACGTGGCCGGCTTCACCGTGCAGAACCTCGGACCGGGCCAGAGCCAGGTGGCGATGCGCGGCGTGTCGGCCGGACAGATCGTCCGCGACCAGCCCGGCGTCAAGGAGCAGGTCGGCGTCTACCTCGACGAGTCGGTCGTCTCGATGTCGCTCTTCACGCCCGACATCGACCTCTTCGACCTCTCCCGCATCGAGATCCTGCGCGGGCCGCAGGGGACGCTGTTCGGCTCCGGCTCGCTGACCGGCACGGTGCGCTACATCAGCAACCAGCCGCGCCTCAACGCCACCGAGACCATCGGCGAGCTGACCCTCAGCTCGATCAGCGACGGCGGCATCGGCGGCAGCGCGAAGGCCGCCGTGAACTTTCCGGTCGGCGAGACCGCTGCGATGCGCATCGCCGCGTACTTTACGAACTACGGCGGCTTCATCGACGCCGTGCAGCCGAACCTGAGCCTCAACGAGGACGTCAACAGCGGCACCCGCGCCGGCGCCCGCGTGGCGTTGCGCTACGAGGCGAACGACCGCCTGACCATCACGCCGCGCATCCTCTATCAGGAAATCGACATGGATGGCTGGAACCGCGCCGACGCGTACAACATCCTGGCGAATCCGTTCACCACGGCGCGCCCGCGGGTGACCCTCGGGGAGCGCGAACAGTTCACGCAGCTCGACGAGACCTTCACCGACGAGTTCCTCCTCGGCGACTTCAACCTCGAGTACGAGATCAACCCGGACCTCACCCTGACGTCCGTCACCTCGTACACCGATCGCGACATCCTCGTCATCCGCGACGCGACGGCGCTGACGGCCAGCATCACCGGCGGCTCGTTCGGCGCGCCGGCCAGCGTCTTCACCATCGACGCGCCGCTCTTCGACGCCACGCAGGCGGCCGGCTTCACCCAGGAGCTGCGTCTCTCCGGCACGCGCGGCCCGATCCAGTGGGTCACGGGCGGTTTCTACAGCGACACCACGCGCGACTACCAGCAGAACCTGCCGGTGATCGGCTTCGAAGACACGTGCCGCACCGTGAGCTGCGGCCCGCTGAGCGGCCTGCCGACGGCGGGGACGAAGCTGGCCAACAAGGACGAGCTGTACAAGTCGGACCTCCATTACGACTACGAGCAGCTGGCGGTGTTCGGCGAGCTGACGTGGAGCGTCAGCCCGCGGCTCGACGTCACCGGCGGCCTGCGCTGGTACGACTTCCAGGAAGACCGCGAGCAGATCTTCGACGGGCTCTTCTCCGATCCGAACGACAGCATCGGCTCGGTCAGCGCGGACGGTTTCGCGCCGCGCGTCATCGCCAGTTTCAAGCTGAACGAGTCGACGCGCCTCAACGGCCAGATCTCGAAAGGCTTCCGCCTCGGCGGCATCAACGATCCGCTGAACCTGCCGCTCTGCACGGCGCAGGACCTGGTCATCTACGGCGGCCGCCCGACGTGGGAGGACGAGACGCTGTGGAACTACGAGGTCGGCGTGAAGACGTCGCTCGGCGGCGGCCGCGGCTCGTTCAACGCCTCGGCCTACACGATGGACATCGAGAACCTGCAGGCGACGGTCACGGCCGGCTCGTGCTCGTCGCGCATCATCGTCAACGTGCCGAAGGCGCGGACGACCGGTGTCGAGGCGGAGTTCGAGATCGCACCGACGGACAACTTCGACTTCGCCATCTCGGGCAGCTTCAACAACTCCGAGCTGCGCTCGAGCTTCCGCTCCAGCGGCGGCGACATCGTGGCCGGCATCGAGGAAGGCAACCGCCTCCCCAGCGTGCCGGAGTTCCAGATGGCCACGGCCGCGACGCTGCGCCACGCGCTCATGGGCGGCGTCGGCTATCTGACCGGCGTCTATCAGCACGTCGGCGAGCGCTTCACGCAGATCGGCGACCAGGCCGCGGGCTTCGGCACGGTGAGCCTGACGTCGTTCGGACCGACCGGCATCGGCGGACCGTTCAACGCGGCGGCGTTCACGTTCGACCCGAGCCTGCCGGCCTACGACATCGTGAACCTGCGCGTCGGCCTGCTGCGCAACCGCTGGGACACGGCGCTCTTCATCAACAACATCACCGATGAGACAGCGCTGCTCTCGCTCGATCAGGAGCGCGGCACCCGCGCGCGGGTCAGCTATCTGACGAATCAGCCGCGCACGATCGGAGTGAGCACGCGCGTGGTCTTCTAGTAGTCTCTGTCAGTGGCTCTTTCCCGGAGGGATTTCATGGGCGGCGTGGCGACACTTCCTCTCGTCGCGCGCCGCCCCGCGGCCTCGGCGCTCCGCATCGCGGTGATCGGCGCCGGCGCCTTCGGCGGCTGGACGGCCCTCCACCTCCGCCGCCTCGGCGCGCAGGTCACGCTGGTCGACGCCTGGGGCCCCGGCAATCCGCGCGCGAGCTCGGGCGGGGAGACGCGCGTCATCCGCGCCGTCTACGGCCCTGACCGCGTGTACGTGGAGATGGTGAAGCGCGCGTACGAGCTGTGGGAACAGCTCGACCCGTCGCTCTACGTCGAGACGGGCACGCTCTGGATGCACCGCGGCGACGACGCCTACGTCCGCTCATCGCTGCCGGTCCTGCGCGAGCTCGGCTTCCCGGTCGACCAGTTCACCGTGGCCGAGGCCGCGAAGCGCTGGCCGCAGATCGACTTCCGCGGCGTGCAGTCGGTGTATCTCGAACGCCGCGCCGGCGCGCTCTACGCCCGACGCGCGTGCAGCGTGGTCCGCGATGCGTTCGTGCGGGAGGGAGGCCTGTATCGCACCGCGCACGTGGAGAAGCCGTCGGACATCCCGGCGGACGTGCACGTGTTCGCGTGCGGCCCGTGGCTGAAGCAGGTGCGCCCGACGCGTCAGGAGATCTACTACTTCGGCCCCCCACGCGGGAGCGATCGTTACTCCGCCGGGCGGATGCCGATCTGGATCGACTTCGGCGAGCGCATTCTCTACGGCATCCCCGACCTCGGCGGCGCCGGCTTCAAGGTCGCCGACGACACGCGCGGCGATGCGTTCGATCCCACCAACGGCGACCGCACACCCACCGCCGCCGGCATCGCCCGCACCCGCGCCTTCCTCGCGGAACGCTTCCCCGAGCTCGCCAACGCACCGCTGCTGAAGGCCGAGGTCTGCCAGTACGAGAACTCGCCCGACGGCAACCTGATCATCGACCGTCAACCCGGCGAGAAGAACCTCTGGCTCGTCGGCGGTGGCTCCGGCCACGGCTTCAAGCTCGGCCCCGCGGTCGGCGAGCTGGCCGCGCAGGCGATCGTGACCGGGCGGGAGGTGCCGGACCAGTTCCGCCTCGACCGCGACGCCAAGCGCAAGACGCAGTTCGAGACGTGATCCCCATCGGCGTCCGGAACAGAGGACATTTCAGGGCTCCGGATGTTCCATTCTTGAACTCGGGATGTCCACGCGTGAACCCGGGATGTCCATGCGTGAACTCGCGATGTCCGCGCGTGAACTCGCGATGTCCGCGCGTGAACCCGCGATGTCGGCGCGTGAACCCGCGATGTCGGCGCGTGAACCCGGTCGTCCACGCGTGCGCATCGGCTGTTTTACGCGGACGGCGTGGAGCGGCGGGCTTTAGCCCGCCGTGGCCGACGGGCGGACCCGACGCGGTGCCGTCCCGACGTCGCCGAAAGGGCCAGAAAACAGTCCCCTCTCCCCACCGCAGTGGGGAGAGGGTTAGGGTGAGGGGTCCTCGCGCTCGGCAAAAGGGAGCCCCTCACCCTAACCCTCTCCCCGTGCGCGGGGAGAGGGGACTGACTTGTCCCGAGACGCCCTGTCTCTCTTTCCGCCGCTCCCGTCCGTCGGCCGCGGTGGGCTAAAGCCCACCGCTCCACGCGTTCACGCTTCGTGACCCAACTTAGCGAATGGAGCCACTATGACGCCGAAACGCCAGCGTCCCGCTTCGCGGTCACGAAGTACAGCACCGCCCCCACCACCAGCCCGATCCCCAGCGCGATCAGCCTTTTCGGCTCCTGCCAGATCGCCACCACCATGATCAGCGAGACCACCACGCCGAGGATCGGCACGATCAGGCCGGGGGTGCGGAAGCCTTCGTTCAGCTTGCGCAGGCGCGGGACGGCGATGCAGGTCATCAGGTAGGTCACCAGGCGCGCGCCGGCGGAGATGAGGGCCAGCGTGCGGAACGAGCCGGCCAGCGCCATGGCCAGCGCCACGGCGGTGTGAATGGCGATGGCCACGGTCGGCGTGCGGAAGGTCGGATGTACGTACGAGATGGGGCCCATGCGCCGTCCGAGGGAGAGGGCGTAGAGCATGCGCGAGCCTTCGAGCATCGTCCCGGAGTTCGTCCCCGCCATCGACATCAGTGCGCCGATGGTGATGATGATCGCGCCGGCGGGACCGATGATCGCCGCGGCGGCCGACGCGATCGGCGTGTCGCTCTGCGACAGATCGGGGAGGGCCGACATCGCGCCCAGCTGCACGAGCACGTAGATGACGGCGATGATGAAGATCCCGGTCAGCAGCGCCAGCGGCAGGTCACGGCGCGGGTTCTTGTACTCGCCCGCGGGAACGCCGAGGTTCTCGAAGCCGGCGTAGGCGAAGAGCATGAACAGCGCGACCTCGGCCCAGTCGGCGCCGGCCGGCACGTCGAACGAGCCCGGCAGCGGGTTCGACTTCCAGGCGATCAGCGCCAGCAGGATGAAGCCGATCAACGGTACCAGCTTGCCGAACGTGAAGATGTAGATCGACGCCGCGCCATACTTTACGCCGACGTAGTGGATCACCGCGAGAAAGAGGATCGTCCCCGTGATCACCACCGCGCGCCACATGCCGGTCTTCAGCGCCGGCACGAGCAGTCCCAGCGCGACCACGAAGCCGTTGGAGAGCGACGCCAGCGAGGTCACGCGTGCGATCCAGTTCATCCACCCGGTCTCGAAGCCGATGAAATCGCCCAGCGCCGTCTTCGCGTAGAGGTACGCCCCGCCCGGCTCGGTGAAGTGGCTGGCCGCCTCGGCGAAGTTGAGCGCCAGGATGAACACCGGGATGGCGAACAGCAGCGGCGCCCAGAGCGAGAACGGGCCGAGGAGCTTGTACGACTCGTAGGGGAGGAGGAACACGCCGCTGCCGATGACGGCGTTGATGCACATCGCCACCAGGCCCCAGAACCCGATGGTCCGGACCAGTTTATTGCTGTCTTCGTTCATAGCCTGCCCCCCGAATCGAACGTCCGGGCAGCTTGCCCGTCATGGCGCCGCCGCGCAAGACCGGCACGCCGTTCACGACGACGTCGGTGATGCCGGCCGCGAACTGGTGCGGATCCTCGAAGGTGGCTTTGTCGATGACGGTGTCGGGGTCGAAGACCACGAGGTCCGCCGCCATGCCGTTCCGAATGAGCCCGCGGTCGTGCAGGTTCGCCCGCAGCGCCGCCTGCGACGTCATGCGCCGCACCGCTTCCTCGATGCTGAAGAGCTTCTCGCTGCGCGCGTAGTGTCCGAGGACGCGGGGGAAGCTGCCGTATGCGCGGGGGTGCACGGCCACGTTCTCCTCGCGCATCTGCGCGACCGGCGAGCTGGCGTCGGAGCAGATGCTGATCCACGGCTGCTTCAGCGCCGTGCGCACGTCTTCCTCGCTCATGGAGAAGTAGATGACCCGCGGCGAGACCTCGCTCTCCGCGAAGAGCGTCATCAGCGCTTCCTCCGGTGACTTTTGCATCGTCGCCGCGATGTCGTGGATGAACTTCTTCTGATACTGCGCGAGCGCGGGGTTGTAGATCTGCGTCACGTAAATGCCGCGCTCTCCCCGCCGCTCGACCTGCGCCCGCAACGCCTCGGCGATCCTGCCGCGGTCGTCCGGATTCTGCAGGCGCCGGCGGAAGTCGTCGAAGCCGCCCTCCATGGCCCAGTCGGGGGCGAGCGTGGAGAGGCCGGTCGACGACGCGGCGTACGGATACACATTGGCCGACACGTCCAGACCCTTGTCACGCTCCGCCTGGATGCGCGCCACGATCTCCGTCATGCGGCCCCAGAACGCGCGTCCGCCGATCTTGAGGTGCCAGACGTTGACCGGGATCTGCGCCTCACGTCCGATGCGGAAGGCCTCGTCGAGCGCGCTGTCGATCTTCGCCCCCTCGTCGCGGATGTGGGAGAAATAGACGCCGCCGTATCTGGCCGCGACGCGGGAGAGGTTGATCAGCTCCTCGGTGCTGGAATACATGGCCGGCACGTAGATCAGCGATGAGCCGATGCCGATCGCCCCCTCGCGCATGGCCTGGTCGACGATGGCCTCCATCTGACGCATCTCGTCGGCCGTGGCGGCGCGATTGACGTCGCCGATGACCATGGAGCGCGGGTTGGCCGCGCCGACGAGCATGGCGAAGTTCACCGCGGCGCCGCGGCGATCGAGGTCGTCGAGGTAGTCGCCCAGCGTGGCCCACCGCTCGCGCCGGTCGATGTTCGCGTCGGAGCGGTTCGGCCCCGGCGACGTCCCTTCCCCCGCCACCTCGGTGGTCACACCCTGCCGCACTTTCGCCTCGAGCTGCGGATCGGCGATGGCCACCGTCTGCGACCAGCCGAGGAGATCGATGAAGCCCGGCGCGACGATGCGGTTCGCGGCGTCGATGGTGGAGGTCGCCGGCGTGTCGCGCAGGTCGCCGATGGCGACGATCCGGTCTCCGCGCACGCCAACGTCGCCGCGGAACCAGGGCGAGCCGCTGCCGTCGAGGATCCGTCCGTTCGTGATTTTCAGGTCGAGCAGGGGTTGGGTGGGGGTGGGGGCGGTTGTCGTGGTGGTGGTGCAGGCGGTCACGGTCATGGCAAGGACGATGGCAGTGGCGATGGAATGCAGTCTCATAGTCTCAGAGCCTCACAGTCTCATAGCGGTCGTGGGCTCGTCCTCTGTGCGACTGTGAGCCTATGCACCTGTGAACCTTCGTCGCATGCAGTCTCATAGTCTCAGAGCCTCACAGTCTCATAGCGGTCGTGGGCTCGTCCTCTGTGCGACTGTGAGCCTGTGCACCTGTGAACCTTCATTCCATCCCCCTCACCAGGTCCTCCAAACCCTGCCTCTCCCGGATCAGCCGCGCGTCGTCGCCGTCGACGAGCACTTCCGGCGGCAGGAGGCGGGCGTTGTAGTGCGAGGCCATGGAGAAGCCGTAGGCGCCGGTGTCGCAGAAGGCGAGGAGATCGCCGACGTGCACGCGGTCCAGCGTACGCGTGACGACGGTTGCATTGACGCGCGTGAAGACGTCGGAGGACTCGCAGAGATTGCCGGCCACGACCACTTCCTCGCGCTTGTCCGCGGCGGCGAAGTTCTCGCGGAGTGAAGCGTTGCTGCCGCGCGAGGCGTTGAGGATGTGGTGATAGGCGGAGTACTTCGAGGGGCGGACGAGGTGATTGAAGCCGGTGTCGACGCCGATCCACTCCGTGCCGATGCTCACGCGCCGCGACGTGGCTCGCGCGATGAGCGTTCCGGACTGCGCCACCAGGTAGCGCCCCGGCTCGAGGATGGCCGTGAGATCGCGCGCGCGCAGCATGGCCCCGGCGATGCGCGTCAGCTCCCGTCCGTACTCCGTGATCGGGAACTCCCCGTCGCCCGGCTTGTATGGCGTGCCAAGGCCTCCGCCGAAGTTGAGCCATTGCAGGTTGCGGAAGGAGGGGACCAGCTCGAGCAGACGGCGCGCGGCCTCGAGCAGCGGCGCCGGCTCGGTGACGCCCGAGCCGATGTGCGCGTGCAGGCCGACGACCTTGCGCCCCGTGTCCTCGATCAGCATGCGCGCCGAGTCGATCTCCGCCGCGTCGATGCCGAACTTCACGCCACCGCCGGCCGTCACGACGTCGGCGTGATGTCCGGCGCCGATGTCGGGGTTCACGCGCAGGGCGATCGGGTTCTGCACGTCGAGGGCGAGGATGCGGTCGATCTCCGACATCGAGTTCACGTTGACGACGATGCGCGGATCGGGGATGGCGCGCAGGTCGTCGTCGGAGACATTCGAGCAGGTGAACCAGATCGACTCCGCCGTGAAGCCGGCGCGCATGGCCAGGTGAATCTCGCCCGGCGAAACGGAGTCGCAGCCGAACCCGTGCTCCCGCAGCATGCGCAGGATGGAGAGGTTCCCGTTGGCCTTCATCGCGTAGAACGCCCGGAAGGGGAGGCCCGAGAACGCGCCGAGGACGTTTTCGATCTGGCGCCGGATGACCGCGGCGTCGTAGACGTAGAACGGCGTCCCGAAGCGCGCCGCCAGCACTTCCGCCGAGAGATTGCCGATGTGCAGGACGTGGTCTCGATACTCCATGAGCGCGCGCAGTATAGATGGGAGCGTTAGGCCCAAGCAGGATGCTCGCATTGGAGCCACGAAAGGGAGACGACGGGAGGCCTCCGGCGGGCCGGTGCGACCGGCGGCGCTTGTTGTGCCCAGACCGTCGCGCAAACACGTGTTCCGTCGACAGGTGTGCGTTCAGGCTAGGCCAACAAGCGCCGCCGGTCGCACCGGCCCGCCGGAGGCCCCCGGTCGTCTTTCTTTGCGTAGGCGCAATGACAGCGTTCTGCTGAGGAGCGCTCCCGGCGAGGTTGCAACGTTCCGGGCCTTCACCGCACCATGTGGTGTGGAGACGATCCGATGATGTCCATCGTTGGCATCAGTTTTCTACTGGCGGTGCCGATCGCCGCGTCGTGGTACGTCGGCATTCGCATCGTGGCCGCACGCCGCATGCGCGAGCGGCGAACCACGCATCGCTGGGCCCCGGAACCTCCGCCCTTGCGCACCGATGCCCCTCCGCTGCACCTCGAGACCGCCGTCCCGTCAGCCGGGCCGCGGCATCCAGATGCGCGTGCGTTGTACGCGCGTGCACGGCGCTCGCGCATGTATGCCGCCGCGCTCTACCTGCTGGCCGGACTCATGGCGGCGTGCGTGCTAGCGTGGTGCGAGCTCCTCAGCGGGGAGCACTTCGACGTCGCCGAGCGTCTGGGCCTCGTGCTGAATCACAGCTGGCCGGCCGCGTTGACGGTGATCGCGGTCGCGCTCCCGTCCTTCCGCAGGAAGCTCCTTGCCTACGCCGTCGCCGCCACCGTGATCTTTCTCGGCATGTGGGCCGTCGAGGACATGCAGTCGTGGCTCGAGGCGGCGTGGGCGCCGACGCTGCTGCTCCTCCTGGTGATGAACCGCTGGCTGAAGACGATCGCACCTCTGCTGGTGATCCCGACGCTCGCCGTGATCTTTGCCGTGGTGGTTGCCGTCGGAGGGGTGATGGAGGACAGCTGGCTCGGCGCGACCGTTCTCGCGCCGATTGTGCTCGCGTGCGCGGCTATCGTCCTCGTCGCCATCGTGAGGGGCTACGAGCGGAAGCGCTTCAGCGACCTCTCGTTTCAGCTCGGCTTTCTCTGGGCCGTCTTCTCGTTCTGGTACATGGCCGACGAACTGGTGGACGTCTGGTGGGCGGCGTTCGCCGCGATCGGAGCGTACGGCCTCACCACATTTCTCGCGGTGCCCGTCCTGCGCCGCGCCGCGCTGCAGCATCGCCCGGCCAGTTTGCTGGTGCTGCGCGTGTTCGGTGCGCCGTCGCGCACGCACCGTCTGTTCGAGGAGGTCGGGACGCGCTGGCGCACCATCGGCCCGATCCACCTCATCGCCGGTACCGACTCGATCGTCATCAACCTCGACATCAGCGAGCTGGCGCACATGGTCACGATGCGCTCCCGGACGTTGTACGTGAGCGACAAGGCCAACCTGGAGCGTCGCCTCGCCGGGCTCGACACCGCGCCCGATCCCGACGGCCGCTATCGCACCAACGACTTCTTCTGCTTCGACGACACCTGGAAGCCCACCTTCACGCAGCTCCTCGTCCGCTCCGACGCCGTCTTGGTCGACCTCTCCGGCTACGGCCCCCAGAACGCCGGCGTCGCCTTCGAGCTCGCACATCTGCTGGCGCGGCGGCCGCTCGACTCCTTCGTGCTCATGACCGACGACACGACCAACGCCAACTACCTCAGCGCGACGCTGACACGGCTCTGGCGCGAGCTCGATCCGTCGCTCCCGAACGCACGCATCCAGCGCCCCGTCCTGCGCGTGCTCCACAACCCACATCCCCGCAACCTCGTGGCCGCGCTCTGCGACGCCGCGGTGGCGGGCGGGTGGCGCGACGAACGGCACCCGGTCGCGCAGCGCCAACCGGCGCCGGCGTGAAGCGAGGAGGCGGAACGTGGTCCGTGATTGCTAGTGGCGCTTCAAGGTAGTTTCTGTGGGTGATTTGCGAGCGCCGGTGGTCCGGATGCGAGTCGCCGCGACGAGTCGATGCGGGGCATCGGCGAGCGAGCGGCGACGAAGCAGACGGGCCGCCGCCGCCGCAAAGCACCCACAGAAACTGCCTTGAAGCGCCACTAGTGCATCCCTGGCGGAGAGGCACTAAGCAGTACGCACTCGTTGCACCCACGCAACGCGAAGCGTCTGGAGTGCGGCAGCGAACGAGCTGCCGCTCTCACTTGCGACAGCCGCAGCTGTCGCTCCCCGGTGCGCGCGTACAGGAGCGGCAGCTCGTTCGCTGCCGCACTCCAGACGCTTCGCGTTTTATTTCGACGGACTATGAGAGCGTTCTGCTTAGCCCGCTTTTGTGGACGACCGGCGATATGTCCGGAAGTCGTCCGCAGTTGCAATTCACGCCGACTTCGGCGCAATCTGAGTCATGGCCAGCCTGAACGCGATTGTGCACGACATAGGCTTGGTCCTGCTCGTCAGCGTGGGACTGGCTGCGATCCTCGCGCCCCTGTTGCTGCTCCGCATCCGCCGCAGCGTGACCCGGATGATGCGCCTGCGCGCGCAGGGCGGCGTTTCCACCGTCATCCTGCCACCCGTGGAGCGTGCCGAGGCGTCTCCGCTGCATCTCTCCAGCGACGCGGCGCCGGACGAGCCGTCGGGCGAGGCCGCGCGCGCCCTCTTCGCGCGCACCCGGCGCGCACGGCGGCGCGCGGCCACGGTCTACTTCCTGGCCGGCGTGACCGCGGCCTGCGTGCTGGCGGTCGCGGACGCTCTGGCCGGGAACCGCTCCGGGCTGGCTCCCGTCGCGCTGCTCCTGAATCACAGCTGGCCGGCCATCCTCACCGTATCCGCCGTCGCCGTCCCGTCGTTCCGCATCAAAGCGATCGGCCTGACGGTCACCGTTCTGGTGCTGATCTCCGCCACATGGGCGATGGTCGCGAATCCCGAGGACTCATTCATCGCCCAGATGGGGCCGCCCACCCTGCTGCTGCTCCTGCTGGCCAACCGCTGGCTGAAGACCATCACCCTCGTCCTCGCGCTCTGGACGGTCGTCGCCGTCGGAGCCTTCGCGCTTTCCCGCGCAGTCTTCACCTCGCTCGACGGGACTCTCGCGTACGTCGCGTCGCTCGGCACGTTCCTGACCCTGGCCGCTTTGGGCATGCTGGTCGTCCGCCACCTCGTGCGCGCCTACGATCGGAAGGAGTTCAGCGACCTCTCGTTCTACCTGGCGTTTCTCTGGACCGTCTTCTCGTTGTGGTTCGTGGCCACGCGGGGCCCCAGTCACATCCGATGGGCTGGCTTCATCGCCCTGGTGCTGTACGCGGTCATCACGCGCTTCGCGCTGCCGATGCTGCCGCGCGCGGCGCGCGAGCACTCGCCGGCCAACCTGCTCGTACTGCGGGTGTTCGGCGCCCCGGGACGCAGCCAGCGTCTCCTCGAGGAAGTCGGCACGCGCTGGCGCTATGTCGGACCGCTGCACCTCATCGCCGGCACCGATTCCGCCATCGCCAACCTCGACCTGTCGGAGGCCTATGGGTATCTCACCTTCCGCTTCCGGTCGCTGTACGTCAGCGACCTCGAGGACCTCGACCGGCGGCTGGCGGCGCTCGACTGCGCGCCCGATCCGGACGGCCGTTACCGCGTGAACGACTTCTTCTGCTTCGCCGACACCTGGAAGAAGACGTTCACGAACCTCCTCCGCCTCTCCGACGCCGTCCTCATCGACCTCTCCGGCTTCGGTCCGCAGAACATGGGCGTCGCGTTCGAGCTCACGCACCTCCTCGGCGTCCGCCCGCTCGAGTCGCTGGTGCTCATCACCGACGAGCGTACCGACATGGAGTTCCTCAGCGCCACGCTGGCGCGCATCTGGCGCCAGATGAATCCGGCGCTGCCCAATGCGAAGCTGGAGCATCCCGTCCTGCGCGTGCTGCACAAGCCGAGGTCACGCAATCTCGTGGCGGCGCTCTGCGACGCGGCCGTGGCCGGCGGCTGGCGCGACAAGCCCGGCGTCCGCGTCGCGCAAGGCTCCTCGCGGTTCCTCCGCGTCCTCTGGGGGTAGCGAAACGCTCTCACTGGAGCCGCGCAAAGAAAGACGACCGGGGGCCTCCGGCGGGCCGGTGCGACCGGCGGCGCTTGTTGTGCTCAGGCCGTCGCGCAAACACGTGTTCCGTCGACAGGTGGGCATCCTGGCTAGGCCATGCAGCGCCGCCGGTCGCACCGGCCCGCCGGAGGCCTCCCGTCGTCTCCCTTCGTGGCTCCAATGCGAGCATCCTGCTCAGCGCAGGGGAAGCCGTTACAATCCGCGCATGAGGCAATACCACGCGCTCATGCAGACGATCCTCGACGGCGGCGCGCGCAAGGGCGACCGCACCGGCACCGGCACGCTCTCGATCTTCGGCCATCAGATGCGCTTCGACCTCGCGGCCGGCTTTCCGCTGCTGACCACGAAGAAGCTGCACCTGCGCTCCATCATCTATGAATTGCTCTGGTTCCTCGCCGGCGACACCAACGTCCGCTTCCTCAACGAGAACAAGGTCACGATCTGGGACGAGTGGGCGGACGCGGACGGCGAGCTCGGTCCGGTGTACGGCTACCAGTGGCGCTCCTGGCCGACCGCCGACGGACGGCACATCGACCAGATCGCCAACGTCATCGACGAGATCCGCCGCAATCCCGACTCGCGCCGCCTCGTCGTCAGCGCGTGGAACGTGGGGGAGCTGGAGAAGATGGCGCTGCAGCCGTGCCACGCCCTGTTCCAGTTCTACGTCGCCGAGGGCCGGCTCTCCTGCCAGCTCTACCAGCGCAGTGCCGACGTCTTCCTCGGCGTGCCGTTCAATATCGCCTCCTACGCCCTGCTGACGATGATGGTGGCCCAGGTCTGCAATCTGCAGCCGGGAGAATTCATCCACACCCTCGGCGACGCGCACCTCTACTCGAATCACCTCGAGCAGGCCCGCGAACAGTTGACGCGCGAGCCGCGTCCGTTGCCGGCCATGCGCCTCAACCCGGAGATCCGTTCCATCTTCGACTTCAGGTTCAGCGACTTCACGCTCGAGAGCTACGATCCGCACCCGGCCATCAAGGCGCCGATCGCCGTATGAGAATCTCCCTCATCGCGGCGCTCTCCACGAACAACGTCATCGGACACGCCCAGGGTCTGCCGTGGTGCCTGCGCACGGACCTCAAGCACTTCAAAGAGCTGACGATGGGGCACTACTACATCGCCGGGCGGAAGACCTACGACTCCGTGGGCCGCCCGCTGCACGGACGGACGAACATCGTCATCACGCGGCAGCCCGATTTCGCGGCCGAGGGCGTCATCGTGGTGCACACGCTGGAAGACGCGCTGCGCATCGCGAAGGAAGCGGGGGAGGGGGAGGCCTTCATCGGCGGCGGGGGGGAGATCTTCGCCCAGGCCGTGCACGGCGCGCACCGCATGTATCTCACGCGCGTGCACGCCGAGGTCGAAGGCGACACGTTCTTTCCCGACTTCGACGACGTCTCGGAGTGGCACCTCGTCGACTCGGAGCATTTCGAGGCCGACGAGAAGAACGACTACCCGTTCTCGTTCCTGACCTACGACCGCGCCGCCGCCGAGGGACACGCGATACCGGATGAAGGGTGAAAGGGGAAAGGTAAAAGGTAAAAGAGAGGAACGCCGACCTTTTACCCTTTACCTTTGACCTTTCACCTTCTCCGCCACAACCGCGACTTCCGCCTGCTCTACTTCGCCACGCTGATCTCCCTCGGCGGGGACTGGTTTCTCACCGTCGCCCTGGCCGATCTCGTCCTGGAGCTCACGGGCTCGGCCACGCTCGTATCGCTGATCTTGCTCTGCCAGACCCTGCCCAGCTTCTTCTTCACGCCGCACGCCGGCCACGTCATCGACCGCGTCGACCGGCGCAAACTGATGATCGCCGTCGACGTGTTGCGCGCCGTGGCCTGTCTGCTGCCGCTGATCGCGCGTACGCCGGCCACGCTGCCGTTCGCCTTCGCCGGCTCGATCCTGATCGCCATCGGCGCCGCGTACTTTGAGCCCGCCTCCATGGCCGCGATGCCGAACCTCGTCGCGCCGGAAGACCTCGGGACGGCGAACGTCCTCATGGGCTCGACGTGGGGGACCATGCTCGCCGTCGGCGCGGCCCTCGGCGGCGCGGTGGCGATGGGCCTCGGCCGTGACACATCGTTCTACGTCGACGCGTTCAGCTTCCTGCTCTCTGCCGCACTGCTCTGGAAGATCCGCGGCAATTTCGCCGAACGGGGGGAAGCGCATCAGCGCCCTCCTTTCCTCGAGGCCATGCGCGAGACAGTCCATTTTGCGCGCGGCCGCCCGCGCATCCTCGGCCTGCTGACCGTCAAAGGCGGCTACGGCCTCGGCGCCGGCGTCGTGGCCATGCTCAGTGTTTTCGGCCGCGAGGTCTTCGAGGGCGGTACCCTCGGCATCGGCCTCCTCTTCGCCGCGCGCGGCGTCGGCGCGCTCCTCGGCCCGTTCGCCATCCGCGCCCTTCTCCGCACCGACGACGCCCGCTACCGCGCCATCGCCTTCTGCATCCTGGCGTTCGGCGTCGGCTACGCGGCGCTGGCCGTCTCGACGACCCTCGCCGCCGGCGTTGCCGCCATCGTCTTCGCCCACCTCGGCGGCGGCGCGGCTTGGCAGATCTCGACCTACGGCCTGCAGCGCGAAGTCCCGGACCACATCCGCGGCCGCGTCTTCTCCGCCGACTACGGCTTCGTCACCCTGACCATGGCCATGTCCGCCCTCGGCTCGGGGATGGCCGCGGACCGCTTCGGAGCGACCGCGGGCACGCTGGCCGTAGCCTCTGTGTGCATCGTCTTCGGAGTCGTCTGGGCCGTTGCGACGTGGCGTTTGTGGCGCTGAAACCGCGCCCTACGTTTCCGCGGTTGCGGTGCCGATGGACGGCTCCGTCGTTTCCTGCAGCCGCTGGCGCCGCGTGCCGCGCCACCAGCCAATGGCGGCGGACACCGGGCCGAGGAGAAAGTACATCAGGCCGGACCACTTGATGGCAGGGCCGTACTCATTGCTCACCGCGATCGAGGCCATCAGCGCGGAGAGCGTGCCGATGATGATGTACGCCGCGTACATGATCATGTTGGTCTTCGTGTCGTAACGTTCCAGCTCGTTCAACTCCAACTCGTCGCGCAGCCGCCAGGCGTGCGCGTACATGGCCAGGAACACCGCGAAGATGCCGGCGAACCCGACGCCGTAGATGACCATCAGCTCACCGCCGCCGGCGTCTCTGGCGAAACGTCCCGTTACCAACCATTTCGCTACCAGGGAGAACGTGAACTTCAGCGGGTACGTGTAGAAGAGGACCACGAAAAGCAGCACCGTGTTCAGCGCGATGGTGATCTCGTCGGTCAGCGCGTAGCGGCGGAAGAAGGTGTGGTGGACATACCAGACCCACGTCAGGATGGCGAAGCAGATCGCGAACGCGACGAAGCCGCGCATGATCTCCATCAGCTCCGTGAACGTGGCCGGCACTTCGAGCGAGACGACGATCAGCGTCAGCGCGAAGCCGAAGACCACGTCACTGAACGCCTCGACCCGCGAGACCTCGCGGCCGCGATTGCGAAACGCCTGTTTCTGCATGGGAAAAGAGTACGCAATCGCCGCGGGCGTGTCATGTGACGTTTGTCAGAAGTGCAGTTCATCCCCGAGCGAGTGACGGCGTGTCGCGGCGCGCGTGAGGAAAGCAACGGGTGCACTGTCGCCCGCTACGCGGGCTCGATGAAATGATCGACCCATTCCCCCGGCTGAAGCGGGGGGCTAGTGCGCCCGAGAGCGCATCTGAAGAGGAGGTGAAAACACTCTCAACCAAATGCTCGACTGGTTGAAAGCCAACCGTAACTGCGTCGTCGTAAGACGGGGTGGAGAGCAACGGAAGGCGAGCCTGTCGGTCCGTACGACTAGAAACTCGATTCGGCCTTGTGTCTTGGCGAGCCTGCTAGCCAGTGGCGAAGCCGAGAGATCCGGTGGGTGCAGACTGGAAACGGCCCTACGGTGACGACCCCAGAACGCGAATGAAAACGAGCACGAAGAAAGCGGACATGGGAGGGCACAGGGTGGTTGGAGACAGAACGACAGGAAGATTCAGGTGTGGTGAATCGGGGATCCCCGCAGCTGCGCAAGTGAAAGGCAGACGGGTGACTGAGCCTCCATAGGAGCTGGGAAGCGTGTAACGAACGTGGAGCAAAGGGAGGCAGGGAGGTGGAATCGGAAGACAACGTCAAGACGGACAATCGCCCATTGCTGTAAGGCTAAAACGCGAGAGATGCGAGCAGGCGAATTCGTGCTCGCACCCGCCGAGACGCTGATCGACTGATGTAGATGGGCTCTGGTGACAGAGCGACTCAGCTGTGAGTCAGCACGTCAGACTTCTTTCACCGTGACGCAAGTCCCACGTGTACACATCTGCCATCGTATCCACCCCTGGAGAGCCGGATGCGGGAGATCCGCCAGTCCGGTTCGGAGGGAGGGGGAGGCCGTAAGGCCTCCTCCTACCC
>Ga0190272_10000072_pt1 | contig 71577 bp, 113 predicted proteins | sample Popmic504T_FD_133746 | JGI IMG/M metagenome (GOLD analysis project Ga0190272, IMG submission 133746) | Populus adjacent soil microbial communities from riparian zone of Shoshone River, Wyoming, USA - 504 T | ecosystem: Environmental > Terrestrial > Soil > Riparian zone | place: USA: Wyoming... | reverse complement strand
TTGGAAATGCCGATCACAATCGCAACCTTTACTGGATCGGTCATTTCAACCCCCGCCTCTTGGTCTCCACCGACCAGAGAGTTCAAGGATTAGGATCACCGCGCAAAGAATCAAAATTAGGTGTATCAGCGAGCCACCAACCCCGCCGAATAAGCCCAGAAGATACAGAACCAACAGCACTATCAAAATGGTGATGAGCATCCCTACCTCCTAATTGCGAGGAAAATACCAACTAGCGCCGCCGCCAGCGTGACGGCTCCGATAAGAAATTTCCAGCCGGCATCTAGCCCGGATCCGCGGCCCTCGTTTCTATCCATCCTGGCCTGAAGTGCGTCAATCTTTTCCGTTAGAGATCGAAACATTGCCTCTGCTTCTGGGCGTGGTATCTTATTCTTCCCTACGTCTTCGAGGGCGCCTCTGAACTCATTTGACTTTTCCTGGTCATACTTGTTAGCCACCTCTTGCGCGTCGAATCGTTGCCTGTTGGCTTCTCTCTGTGCGTCAAACCGTTCGGCGTACCTCTTGTCGTTTCCCATTACCTCGCTACGGAGGTGGTCAATCTTTTCGCTTAAAATGTCCTGAACATATCCGACCTTTTCGTCAATTCGCCGAACGTTGTCAGTAAGGCGCTTGTCGAAACTGCTCTCGCCCATCATGCCCGGATCGTTCATTTAACACTTAATCACCCCGTCCCTTTCTTCCTCAAAGATACGCGAAAGGCTGGCTTTATTTCTGAGGGCAAGCAAAAGCCGGGAAATCGCTTGAGACTCCCCGGCTCGCTCACATAGGTTGTCCCCGAAACAATCTTTGTTCAGTTCATAGGCGGATGGGCTCCCTTCTTTGGGAATGTCTGTAGCTTACTCCGTAGTGCTTCCTTATTTCTGGTTTGCCTTCTCAAGTAGGTCGCGCATCTTAATCAGTTTCTCGATCAGCGAATCAACGCCTTCCACATGCTTGAACGTAACGGTCGTCAAGTCGCTGTTGCTAACGCTTCGGAAAATCACCTCGACTTTCGATCCGGAATCGTCCGTAACCATGCGCGTTTCAACCTTGCAGTCGAACGGCGCAAGAGTCGCTGCGGTCGTACGCCAGACCGGATCATTAGGAATCTCGACTTCGCTACCGCCGAACAAACTATTCCATCTCAAGCCCATCGTGTCTCCCTCTGTTGAATCAGAATCTAAGAATTCAAGTTATGCTGCAAAGAACCACCCGGCGGATCTGCCAGTTCGTTGCCGCCAAGGGCGGTCTGGGTGTCGAGCGTGGCTGCCAACGGTAAATCGCGCTCGATGCCCCACATGACGTAATGGAGCGCACCGCCAACCCAATCCTCAACCGTGGGCGGTACGCCCTTGTAGACTTGATAGCAGTGCTCCATTTGCTCGCGCACTGCTTTCTCGATTCGCTCCCGAATTGGAAGCGCGGTTGACTCTTCCAACTTTCTAAGTTGGCCTTCCAGTCTTGCAGCATGCCCGCACCAGCAGCCAAGGCAATCCGATCTGAACATGCTATGAGGACACGCAAGCAAGCGTTGTAGTTCCCTCGGCACCAAGCCCGCTACAGCGTGCGCTTCGCCGCCCTTCAGTGATGGTTCGTCAGAAGGGTTCTTTGCTTCATTTTCCATAAACTCTTACTCCTGTTTCGTCTCCGTAGGGACATCATCCCTGTCTAACCGTTCGCATTCGGCGCATTCTTCCGTGGCACCCTTGTGTCCCCTGATGCGGCACGTCTGACAAATAGTCAATGCGCGGCCTCTGTGATAGGGAATCTCACCTCCACAGTGCTCGCATGTTCCCGCGCTGTTCGTCACCTTCTCCACCTCCCCCTACACGTCAATCAGGTTTTTAATCTTCCATGCAGTCTTCCGGGTCTCTGTGCCACTCGCCACACTTTTTGCACGGATCGTACTTCTGCCGCTTGGCGTAATAAGGCTCATACCACTGTGGCAGCTTACCGCGCCGCTTCGCCTGCTTCCCGGCCTTCCCTGCGTCTTCCTCAATCAGTTCTTTATTTGCCACCATTGTCAGCAAGCGGGCCTTTAACTGATCCTCGCTCATGAAATAGAAGTGAGCTATCTGCCAGTCATACAGGTCATCACCTGATAGCCCGCCCGTCTCTTCTATGGCCTCCATGATTACGCGACAATCGCCCTCTACGGTTCTTTCCGATTGATGGAGCACTACGCCGTCAATCGCCTGGATCATGTGCTTTAGAAACGCTGCACTCTCCGGTACGGTAGGGATGTGTGATAGGAGGGAAGTATGTAGCCCCGACAGCCACGCTTGCGCCTCGGGTGTCGCCAGGACTTTCGTCTCGTCTTCCTTCGGGCCTTCCGGCGCTGCCCTTACCCAACGCCAAGCATCGGCAACCCTGAAAAACGGGTTCTCGCTTCGCATCTTCGCAAACTCCTCGATTGCCACGTCCGGGTCTTCAGAAGCAAGTGCCGCTTGGAAAAAGCCCTTGTCATCTAAAATATTGCAAGTGGTTTCAATCTTTTTCTTGAACCGTCTGTGGATGCGAGCGTTCTCGTAAACCGTGCGCCCGCTGCACCCCAGGTCGTGCGCCCGCTTGTTCACCGCTGCCAGTATCCCTTTTTCACCCTCGTCCTTATTTCCACGACCGTTGACCGCCTTGGTGGTTCGGTCCCATATCTCAGCATCGCACGCGATCTCTATCTTCCAGGCAGAGGCGTACAGCAATCGAGCAGAGTTACGCGTCTCCATGACCTGATCGTCAGAAAGGGAAGGCAACAGCGCAATAACTTCATGCTCAATTCCTTCCAGCTTATTGATCTGCGTGATGACGTTGGTTAGCGCCTTGCCAACGCGCCGTTGCCTGACTGCTTCCGACTTGTCCGCAATTTCGGGAACCGCTTTTAAAACAGCGCTCATGTGGTAGTCCTTTCAGGTTTAGCTTCCTCTTCCTCTGCCTTCTCCCGCTCTAAAACTATGTACGCTCGCTCTGTGACTTCTAATAATCCCGATCTTGATAGCGTGCCTCTGACTTCCCTGGCACGTACCGCCTCAATTAGATCATGGAGCGCCTTGAGGATTGTCTGCTGAGTTGGTTTGGGCATTACGTTGTTTTTATTCCGAGGGTCTCAATTTCTCGAATCTCAATTTCCATCCGGGCAGGCTCGCCCCAGTGCTTCGTCACATGTTGATCCACTATGATCGCATCGTCAGACCATAGGACTTTATTGAGTGCGTCTTCTGCGCACCTCCAAAGTTTAGTGGCGTCGGGCTTAGTGGTGGGCGCCATCGACTCCCGGCCGGCCTTGCTTAGCTCACCGTTGCCCTTGTAGTGCCCTTTCGGTCGCGGGCGATAGAATCTAACCACTACCGCCAAAGCGCACGTTAGAAGCCTTCCACGGCTGCCGTTCAGGGATTCCAGCGCAGCGCAAGCAACTGTATGCTTCCAGTCCTTTGCTTTTGGGTTGGCGTCACTCACCGCGGCGTGCATGTTGCCGTCGCTCTTGCCCCGATAGACAAACGCCCGTTTGCTCCCTCCTGGCTGAGCTATTCCGTATACAGTGAATGCGATCATGCCTTCTTCGCCTCTCGTTCCCGCTTTCGTACCTCAGCACATGCACGGCAGCCGCAATAACAGAACAGTCCGCTTAGTTCACAGTTGCGGCAGTGGCCCCTTTGTGGCGTTGGAAATTTAGAATCTTTCAATCAAAGTCCCTTTTCTAAGTAATGAAGCAAAGAACCACATAGACCATCATCACGGTCGTTCGCCTCCGGCTGTTGGTAAGGCGTCCTCGTCCTCGCATTCTGGGAGCGTCTTGCGAATGCTCTCAGCAACTATTTCAGCGCAGGTTTCTGAGCAGTAAAGGTTTGCGCCAAGCTGTACAGTCTCCCCCGCTCCGCGAAAGTCTAATTCCACAAACCAGCCGCGACCCCCGATCGGCATCCCACACTCATCGCAATCACTTTCGGGTATTTCTTGCGCAACAACGTCGCACTTCCCAAATCGAATTTGACTCATCAACCACAACCTTTCTGTCTTTAATTTCAACCCGTAGCCCTGCTTCTGCGTATTAACTTGAATCCTAATCCGGCCACTCCTTCCTTCTACTAGTAGCCATAAATAAAATTAGAAGTAGTACCCCAAAGAATTTCAATCCATTTGCTAATCGAGGCATAAAACCCTCCTCCTCATCTGCTAGATCGTACCGTCGAAGCGACGTGTTGGTGCGTTGGTTGCGTCAGTCCGGTCGGTGAAGCTCACCCGCGTCGCCACGAACGCACTCATCCGCCGTTGATGCGTCTTTACCACCGAGTTAGGAAACGCCGGACTGCCGTCCAAGTGTCGTCCTGTGTAGTGACACTTGGCCCCCGGCTCGGCGTCGCAACTAGGGCACTTGATGCCCGCTATCGCCGCAGCTTCCATTTCTTGTTTAACTCCCATCTATCTCCCTTCGTGCGCCGCAAGGCGGCTGTTGGACTCTTGATTAACGTAGTAATGCCTACGGGTTTCGGGATCGCAGTCGCTTCCGTCCCGTGGCCGCGTGGCCTTCATGAATAGATATCCCGCTTGGGAGTTGCACCCGTCGCGCTTGTAGGCGATGGCCTCCACTAATGCTCCGTCGAGTGAGTGTGCGTAATGGGAGAGCGAGTGCCCGTTGATAAACTGACTGAAGCAGTGGGCGCCAGTTTCCTTGCCGTAGTTAGGGCCGCTTGAGAAATCGCGATCCGCGTATTCAACAAAGGCATATTCGCCGATGCAGTGAACCGCGATGATCTCGCTACCCCACGTTCTCCCTTCCGTTACCACCTTCTCCAGATCGGTACGTTGATACTCTTCGGCACAGCCATGCGGACAGTGATCAGTATGGACGTGCACCTTTCGCTCCGAAGCGGGCGCGCGATACGCGCGGTTACTAGCACTCGCGCTAGGTTGTTCTTGGCTTTGGTTTGTTAAATTCTTAATTTCCTTCATCTGTTATCCTTTGGTTGCTCGTGGTTCCCTTCCAATGGGTCGGCGTCGTCTACGGCGATCCGGCCCGCTTCCTTTTTACGCAACTAATAACCTTCTCTTTTCGTCGCGCCGTTCCCGTGCTCGATCCCCTGCAAGTTGTTTCGTTTTTCCCTTGTGGCACGGTATGCAGAGTGTTTGCATATTTTCTAGGCACGAATCGCCCCCGCGCACTACTTCCACGACGTGATCAGCTTCCCACTCTGCGGCCTCTACTCGGTGATGAAACCCCATCTTGACAAATACAGCCCACGTCGCCGCCCAGTCCCACATGTAATACTTTCCTCGTTGCCCAATCGCGGTGCCTAGGTCTCGATAAGCAGTAGCCGCGAACTCCGAAACGCGGCGAATCTTCCCCGTATCACATCCACAGGCAGCACAGAATCCCCGGTCTCGTTTGAAAACAAGCCTGCGAAGATAGTCAGGACTAGTCCGCATCGAAACTTGATGAACACAACTCTGCTTGCAAAACGTTCGTCGCCCGGCAGGAATAACGCCCTGATCCCAACGGCAAAGTCTTCGTCCCTCGGCGTCTGTCGTGACCGGGAACGCATGCTCTAATTTTGGTAATCGTCCCGCCATATCCACAGCCTCCCCAACACGGGCCTTGCCCGGTACGACCTAGCCCCCTACTACTGAAGTGGCGAGCGTCTAACTTGATTCATGATCCTTTTCAACTGCTTGGAGAGCTGCGCGACATCTCTGCTCTGCGGTTGCGTTCGCGTAATCAAACGCAGTGATTGGCTGAGTGTTGCCACGAAGAAGTATCTGCCCAAGCGCGACCGCGAATTCTTGCGCAAGCCCTAAGTCTGAAATCCGCGATTGCATCTCAAAAGCGGCGGCGATACTGGACGAGTAATGAGATATAAAATAGTTGTCTCCTGTAAACGGCTCTTCCGATCCATCTGCTAGTTGATAATCTGGATTCTTTAGTTCGGGTTGGAATAGCGCCCTGCGTCGCTCAGCAGAGAACCGCAAGGTCGTGGCCCACCAAACCCACCCCATCACACGCTCCGCAACTGCCGCATCTAGTTCGCGGCCCGACAAGCCTGATACCGACACGCCATCCGAGGCGGATTTACTGGTAGCTACATTAGAAAAGTTCTGTTCCTCATTTACAGAATTCATAAATTCCCTTCCTTACTGTGCATCGTCTATCGCTCTCATAATTCTCAGGACTCGTTTAAGTGCAAACTTCTCTCCTGGTGTCCGCGCATCTCTAAGTAGAGATTTAAGAATCGAGATCGAGTGTGCGTTCGTATCCCAGAACTCCGATCCTTTTGGCGGCTTAGGCTTCTTTGGTTTCTTGTCTGGCATAGAGATCCTTCAGGCTGTCGCCTCTGTTTCATAATGGATTCCCGTTTCCAGTTCGTAAGCGACAGCGGCATCCTTCATGGTCTTGAAGCATTTTCCTTTGAGCCATTTCGTGAGCGCGATGTAGCCGGGATGTGTTTGTTCGTAGGCCTCTGACCCGAACCAAAACGCCCGCTCACTGTCGAACTGGAAAAGCACGCTCCCACAGAACGGGCAGGAAGGCGGTCGCGTCCGGGCGGCATTCTCGATAACGTCCCACCAAACGCAGCCAGCCCCGTAGACGATGATTCCGCGGTTATCGATACCCCGCAAGCGGGCCTTCAATGACCTATGGCGCTCTGCGTATCGTTTAGCTTTGCGAATCGCGTTGCTCATATACTTCCTTTTAGGTCACATACTTCTCAACGAGGTCGCGTAACCATTGAAGCTGAGGCTCAGAAGGTGCGTAGCCAATTCGCTTCGAATGTGCTAACTGGTCACAGAAAAACGTCCAGTCCCTTCCCGCCATTCTGTAGGGATCAACAGCGCCCAGAAGGTTGATACACTTCCGTGCGCTCGTTGCGCGCTCATCCAGGTTAAGAATCCCGTCACGTTGAAATGCTGGTCGCGCCATTTCCCCTCCTGACACACCTATCCAACGAGCCTAAGCCCGCCCTGAACCGCAAGTCACACCATAGAATCGAGTCCGAACCGTCTCCATTTGCATCCTTATCATCCCCGCCGTCCGCAGTATCCGTTTACTGTTCTGCCGGTACTTGAGCTATAAACGCAGCTAAACGCCGCAAACCTAAATACTTAGGCTTTTCGGCGTTTCGTTCCGACCTCCGGCACCATACCCTGCTGATTTCCTAAGTAAATCGGCGCGCTATCTATAGCCGTCTCCAAACCGTCTCCGAGTGCGTCAAACCCAGCAAACTTTTCAAGCACTCCGATTGCTCGCTTTTGGCTCTCGGTTGATGCGTGGCCGTAACGTAAAATCATCGTCTTGTCATTGTGCCCGGTGATGGATCCGATGGTCGCCAGGTCGATGCCCGCCCGAAGCATTCTTGTAACCGCCGTGTGCCTTGCGTCGTGAGTCACAAATCCCCCGGCCACGTCTTTGCCGTAGGCTACGCCGCAGGCTTCGCAGGCTTCCTTGAGAATCTTGTAATAGTGCGTTACCTCTCCGCCTGCCCGCGTAAACACAAAATCGCCCGCGACCGCTTGCCGCTCCCTAAGAATCACTTCCAACATTCGATCGATAGCAATGTAGCGGGAGGTCTGTTCGGATCTGTTTTCAGTCTTGGTTCCAATGATCTGGACGACCCCCGCATCCCAATCGACTTGACTCCACCGTAACTTGCACAGTTCGCCCTTGCGTGCCCCCGTCAGTAATGCGACTCGGAATACATGGCCCACATTCCGGCGCTTCGCGGATTGCCTTACCGTCTCGCCTTCCTGCGGCGCGTAGAGCCAGGTCAAGACCTTGGCGACTTCCTGAATGCTTATTACTCGCTCTCTGCGGCGCTTTGAGTGCTTAGGGCGAGGAATGCGAGGAACGATCCAGTCAGACAAAGCAGGGAAGTGAACTACGGCAGCACGGAGCATCCCAGAAATAATATTCAACTCCCGGTCAACGCTTTGCGGTTGTACTTCCTTGCGACGGAAGTCTACGAATCTTTGAAGGTGCTCGGTTTTCAGTTCTGTCACTCGTTTGACCTGGGCAACCCTGCGGAACACGGCTAGAACTCTCTTCGCTCGCACCTGCTCCCTGCGGCTTGCCGTGAGCGTGAGCTTCTTCGCGGACACCTCTTCCAAAGTGGGCGCTTCCACGGACATTGTGACTCCATATCGCATCTCCTTTTCCAGTTGACGAATCCGAACAACAACCGACTCAACATCGGCCCGATTTAGAAACCCAGTCTCACGTTTCCGCCGGCCAGAGGCCAGATACATTTCAAAGCCCCACGAATAGTATTTCTTCAGACGAGAGTCGTACTTCCAGCCAGGGCGATTTCGATTTGAGAAGAATTTCTTAATCATTCAGTCACCAACCGGATAGGGCTGTTCTTACGCCGCGCATCTTCTGTCATTTTCTGCCGGTGCGCAATCACTTCCCCAAGCACCATGTAGAGATTTCGACCCTGCCGAATAAGGGTTAGCTTCTCCGTGCCTGCCTTCCGCTTGCGAATCGTGGACGCATCCAAACCAAGTTTTGCGGCCCCGACGTGAAGCGGGATCAGGTCGTCCATATCAGAGTCAACGATTTGAAATCGAGCGCTCATAATTCCCTCTTCAATCCGCGAACGGCTAAAACATCTCTGGCTGTCTTGGATCTGGTGGCTGCGATTCTTTAACCTTTGCCGCCTTCGTCTTCTTCAGTCCTCGTTGTGCTTTGATCTCGTCCAACCAAATCTTGTACGGATGGTATTGCTTTGGCCCAAACGGAAAAGCATCACACAACGCTTTGCGAATACTGCTTTCTGATTGCCCCTGAGTCTCCGAAAGCACCTCGGCAATAATTGGTCGGGCTCGCTCTCGCCATGTGTGGCCCATTACGCTACCTGTTCGGGATAGTCCGCCTCCAGTTTTGCGAGATCAGATTGAGACTCTTTTACAAGCACCTCAAACTTAACGAGTTCCGCTTTGCTCTCTTCTACTCGCTCCTGTTTCCGCTGGACACCGAGCGCTGCGTTTGTCTTTGCCCACTTCACCACCAAGCACTTGTCGGTTGAGTAAGTGTTTTCGTACATCATGTCGCCGTCGTGCGTGACGTTCGGCCAACCGGGCTTCTCACAAAGTTTTTCTATGATTTCGCCGCCGTCGTAGGTATAGACCGGGATGTCAGCCTCGAACACGTCCTGCGCTTCCACTATCTCGCGCAACTTCTCTGGGTCTGCCTTCATTTCGTCCGTGTAGCGCTTCAGGTCTTTGTTGTGCCCGTCGTCCGCTTTGATTATTTTCCCATCAGGGCTGATGACTATCAGATCATGAATGTACGGGGAGCCAATGCAGATTCCCTTGTCAGTCACGCAGACCGTGTGGCCGATTCGGTAATGCTCTTTTAGTTTCTTGTGGCCCATCTATGCCGCCTCCCGCAAAATCTTGCGCTCTGTCTCCGGCCTGATCTTCCTCTTACCTGCAAGGATTCGAGACACCGTTGACTGATGGACTCCCAGCAATTCCGCGATCTCCCGTTGCGTTCCAATCCCCTTGATCGCTGCTCTGGATTTCCATACTCCCCGGCAATCTTTCCTTCGTCCCTTTGCCCGCTCCATGTAACGAAATCGTTGATACTCTGAGATAGCAACTCGACAAGGGAAACACCGGCATCCACGCTTGTAAGACTGTACCGTTCCGTGTAGGTGTGGCTGTCTCATTTACTTCTTGGCCAGCTTGGCCCATTCGTAAGCGGACGTGCGGGCCACTTCCACTCTTTCCACACATTGGCCCCAGTATCCTCGCTTGGCCGAAGCCAGTGCCCGCTCAAGATCATAGATCGTGTCCCACCTTACGATTTTCCAAGTCTTCAATTCTGTCTGCCCAATCTTTACGGCTTTCTTTGTGATCACTTGCTTTCCGTCTCCGTCTTTTGCTCAGGAAAATCATCATCGCGGGGTGTTCTCGTGCTCAAGATTTGTCCATCTAAATACTCAATCTGAAGTCCCAGTTCCGTTGCGATCTGAACTTCGCCTTTAATGCCCGCCGATTCTTTCCACCCTTCCAGTTTCAACACGATCAGTTTGTGACACTCAGAAAGAATTGCCCGGTCATACGTGGCCCAATACTCCCAACTCAAAGGAAGATCCCCTGCTTCTGCTATTGGGTGCGTATGCGAGATTGGGCTAAAAATAAACTGACCTTCACCCATAAGCCTTGCGGCTACCTTGTTCACCGCTTGGAAGCGAGCTACTCGCACCGAGCGATCTGGATGCGAATAAGGGCACGCGAGATATACAAGTGGTTTTCTGCTCTCCACTTCTGATTCTCTTATTACTCGTCTCTCAGTGTAGGTTTCCATGATTTAATTTAGACGCTCGCCCGTCTGGCCCATCATCTAGGTCGTACCCGCTTCGCGGTGTTGGTACGGTTGCGGATGCGTTTCTTCGTTGGCCCGTACCGCTCAAGCGACTTGGCCCACTCGTTGAAACGTATCCACTCAAACATTGTCCACGTACTCGGATCGCCGTGCGTCTTTGCCGACACTGGCGCGGGCGGTAGCCCTGGTGTGGACCAGTGGTTCATGGTTTCTATCCCAGCCGCTTGAACGTGATGGCCCACACCCACGGATTTGATTCCCATGAGTAGCCGCGCTTGGCGTTCAGTGAATTCCAACCAGTCGCGAATCCGATTTGCGCCAAACGCCCGAGGTGCTCATCACGCAAATCTCCGATCCCGTCCGCGATCATCTCGACAATTCGGGCATCCATACCGCTCACCGGGAAATGCTCAGGCTCCTTCCCGTTGGGATCGTCCTCAATTCTTAGTTCTCGCTCGATTCCATACTCAGTAAGCGATAGCAGCAACGGGGTTCCGCAACCACAGAAGGCGGGGCCGTCAGATTCCATCGCAGAACCTCCGTCTCCCATAAGCAACCACTTTTTACCTTTGCGCTTCTGCTGCTTTAGGGCGCACGCTCGGCAATAATTCCCGTTGTCTCCGCTCTCTTCCTCGCTTGTTTCTGAGTGCTCAAGCCAGTAGGCATTAGACCGTTCCACCTTGCCAGCGGATTGCTTGAACACATGGGCGCATAAACCCTGATCAAGTCCTTCCGCAATCGCGTCGGCTTGGCTTATCTCCTGCAATCGCCCAACTCGAACGTTCGTGATTTCCAACGTGATGCGAGAGAAATTGCGCGGCATGAAGATCGACGGTTTTGATGGGCTACTATTCTCGTATCCCACAGCGTTCCAGTCGGCGCGGTAAAAGCATGGTGGCTGTCCCTTCTTGTCGGCGTCACGGTTGAGTACAAAAGTCTCACGTACCCAAAGACGGTCACCGACTTGCCCGTAAGGACACTTAAACCCTTCGCCATTGGGATATGCCTTCTTTGTGAATTCCGCTGTTGCGGGCGCGTCGGTAGACCACGCGATCCAGTTACCGCCACCGTCTTGATGGATCGATTTCACCCATGACGCATCCTCTTCGCCGTGTAGCGGAATCTTCACGACGCGCCGCGTCTGAGTCTTCCGGCCTTCCAGAATTGCGCGCACCATTGGCCCGCTGAAAAGTATCGGGTGTTCTGTTTTTGCTTTAGCTGCCGTGGCTACCATAGAATTTACTTACCAACACCGCCCTTGGCGGGTACGATCTAGCCCCGCTGGTGGACTAGGTTTTGTTCTTTATCAACCACCAACTCCTGATCTTCTGTACTGGACGTAAGCAGGGGAGTGAGTACGAATAGTTCCGACCCTTGATGATTCGGGTTCCAGTTCCATTGCAAGCGGGGCAGACTTGCTTATCGGTTAGTTTTGCTCTCATGCTGCCGCCTTCTGTCTGCGATTGGTTCGCATAGCGTCCACAATCTCGCCCTGAGACGCTTTCAGCTTGCGATGGGTCTTAACCCATGCCTCAAACACTGGGCGAACCTCTGATAGCTTTATGTCGCCGTGCTCATAAAGTTCCTTACTCTCCCATAAGGTTTCTTCTGCCTGGATTGTTTCCTCCGAGTCGGGTAACTTCCAGTCATAGCCCTCCATCGCGGCCATCTGCCACCAACGGCCCAAAGACTGATAAAACATTTTCCTGCGTTGGTTCATTTCGCCACCCTGTCCGCGGCCACGGAAATCGATCCGTATTCGTCAAAGCAAAGCGTTCCCGTGTTCAGGTGGAATGCCAGTTCGGTTCCTGCTCCTCGACCGTTCCTTGCTTTGCTGATCTTCAACCCACGCTCGAAACTAACCGGACGTGTTCCGGTCTCCGCTCGCCACACTTGCCCCATCTTTTCTTTGTCGTACTTGCTCAACCAAAACACGGAATGAGAAAACCGGGGATATGCAGCGCCGCCGGCCAATCTGCTCAAGCTCGCGCCAACTTTGCCGTTTGAGATTCGCGGGTGTATCGCGTAGATCAACCTTGCGTGATAGCGCTTCGCGGTGGTCTTAACTTTAAAAATGAAATTTTGATCGTCTATCCAGGGCTTCTCGGATGTGGTCGCGGCAGTAACCGGATCGATAATGCAAATCTTGAAACCCTCTTGACATCGAGCTTCAAACCAGTTGGCAAGATCCGACGTGCTCACCTGCTTATCCGGGGCGTCCCACATCACTTTCCCAAGCGAGTCGATAATGTCTCGCTGGTTCGCTAAAGACTCCCTAGCCCGTTCGGGGTTTTGCTGCACCCATTGCGTGTCGGTCAAAAATGCGTTCTGTTCGAGTTGGGCCAAGACTCGTTGCAAGTGGTACACGCGATCATCTTCCAGTTCAAAGATCGCGGCCTTCTCGCCCATCAAGTTCCACTGCCACCATGCCTGCAATAGCGCGAAGCTCTTACCCGCGCCAGGGTCGCCGCAAAAAGCTGTCACGGTGTCTGGGAGTAATGCTTGCGCTTCCGCCGTGAGCATGGGCCAAGGCCATTCGATGTTTACCCAGTCGCCCGACATGATTGACTGCAGGCGATCCTCTAACTCCTTCGCGGCCCCGAGAGGCTGAGCTTCTTGCATAACAAGCTCGACGGCGATTTTCTTATCCGCAAGATCGCCCTGGTTGCGCTCCAGGAAGTCAACCACGTCGCCTTTGACCGGGAGGTCTAAACCCGCTGGATCAATCCAGAACAGTTGCGTGTTCATCTTTTCGAGAATCTGTTGAACGTCCTGCATGTGCGCGATGCCTGAAACTTTCCCAGTCTTTGCGTCCGGCGCATCGTTGTCCGGCCAGAGGTAAATCGACTTCCCGTCCATGATTGCCCAGTCAGCTTCTTTGGCTTTTCCTGCCCCCATTGGCGAAGTGGTGGCGGTCAGTCCGATGTCGTGTAGTGCGTGCACCTTCTTTTCCCCCTCAACAACGATCACCGTGTCTGAGGCAATGACCCGTTTGCGGTTATAGAGCGGAAGTTTTGCTGGCGGACGAATCTTGGCCCACCCACCCTGCACAGGCGAGCACTGAGCAAATTGTTTCTTTCCTCCGACGACGGGGTAATAGCGAACCACTGCCATCTCAATCACTGTCGTTTCGGGGTTCCTGTACTTGTAAACCTCTTCCACGTTTGGATAGGTCGCGGCCAGTTCTTTCAGGGTGGAAAATACCCTCGGCTTGCTTTCCGGTTCTGGTCTTGAGTCCTTCAAAACATCTCCCACGGTTCGCCCCTCCATTCGTGCCCGCACGTCGAACACGTCGCCCTTCCATTGACAGACAAAGCAATGGAAACGCCAGCATCCGTCTTTGTCGTAGTGGACGCTTGCCGATGCGTGCGAGTCGTCATGGAACGGACACTTGCAAGCAGTTCCGCGAAGGCTCACGCCCAAGGCTGAAACCAGATCAGACTTACTCTGTCGCAGGGCTTCTTGTTCGGGTGCTAACGGGATGATCTCACCTCCGTCCATTCCAACTGACCGGCGAAGTGCGCCCGGATGTCGTCAGGATCCTTGTCGGGGCAATAGAAAATCGCGTCCTCGGCTGTGAAAGGTTTTCGGATGAATGGCTCGCCAAACGGATCAAGCTCAACCTCGGGCTTGTGATTGTCAGCAGCGCGTTGGCGGGACTCTGCGGCCTTGGGGCGGAAGACTCCCTTCCAGTTTCCGCGAACGGAATCCTCTAGCGCCTCGATAGCTGCAGATTCCCCCCATTCGCCTAGGTTGCGGTACAAAGTCCGTAGCCCTGTCCGTGTGTAGGGTTTGACTTTGTTCTCCTTGCGGTTCTGCAAAAAGTCCCCAATCGCCTGGGTGAATTCCTTGCTGGAAAAAGGAAGGACTGGCTCTGACGGTTCTATTGGTGGATCTTCTAATGGATCTTCTAATGGATCGGGTGCACTGGAGTGCAGGGTTTGTGTCGCTGAGTGCACCCTTTGTGCTCCAAAATGCACCCTTTTTATGTCGCTGAGTGCACCCTTTCCCGTAAACGGTGCATTTATTGCGCTGTTTATTTCCGAAGGTTTTTCGATATAGGGTGCATTTATTGCGCCCTTTAATTTATCCAGATTGAGGGAATATCGGTGCTGTTTGTTGCGCCCGCCACCGTCTTCAATGTCTACAAACCCGTCGGATTGGAGCTTCCGAATTACATACTGAGTGCGCCTAGGTTTGAGACGGGCTTTCTTGGCTAACGCAGGCACGCTCGGCCAAGCGATGCCGTTATCGTCAGCCCAGTCAGCCAGTGCCAGGAGAACTAAAAGCGAGCCCTCCGAATACGGCGCATGTTCCCAAACTAGAGACATAATTTTCACGCTCATATGTAAGAAAAAGCCCTCAACTTTCAAGACGCTTGGCGCGTTTGGCTGGGACTCCGTACGGGGTGCGGAGTAGCGACCAAAGCGCCTTGAAAGTTCAAGGCTCTCGCTCCCCCGTAACATACTCGGCTGCCAACCGGCCCGCGTCGCGGGATGTTCTAACTCCCATAAATCCATACCATGCTTTCTCTTTTTATTTTTGAAGTGCGGGCCTGCAATGCGACAAGCCCGCCTTCCACTGTGATCGCCATCACCGTGTCTGGTGCCCCCAGCGATCACAAACTTAAAACCGAGCCTCGGGGTTATCGTCTAACTCGTCTGGTAAATCTCCGAAGGGCGAAGCCTCTTGTGCCCATGGCTGCTCCGGCGCTACAGGTGGCTGAGCGTGTCCGTTTGCCGCTGGCTTGGGTAGCAGAATTCCCCGGTTCTTTGTGTCTATGCAGATGGTGGCAAAACAAGCCTGTAGTGCCGCGCCGTCTGACACCTTCAGAAAGCCCGCAACCTCTCCAGCTAACGCCGCACAGCCCAACAGGTGCGCAGCGTAGGGTGCCACATTGTCCATCGCTGGCGCGTAGGTAAGATCCGGCTTCTTGTTCCCGTTTGCGGGCGTAGGCTGAGACGGGGCGGCCTGATTAACCGTGGCTGGATTTGCAAACTCCCACTTTGCCGATGATGTAATTACCAGCTTGTCGTAGATGTTGCCCTGGTACTCCTCGTGTAAGACCTTCATTCCGGTCAGGCCGTGCTGCTTTGACTGGTTGGCCCTGATCGTGACCGTCATCCCTTCGCGCTCTTTCGGAAATGCGTGATTGATTCCTTTCAGCTTTAATCGTCCACCACCGACAACCGCGACATCCTGAAAGCTCCATTCACCGTTATCGTTCTTTCCTGACTTGTAGTCGTAAACTTTGTCGATCTTTACAGTGACCTCCGGCGGTGTGAACCCATCCGGCATTTTTAGAATTTCATTCAACTCCATAACGTTCTCCTTTGGTGATGAACCGCTTTACGCGGCCTGGGGTTTATCTTCCTCGGCAAGTCGTTTGATCTCTGCATACTGAGCGCAGTGCTCTGACACGACGCAGTAAGACTCGCATCTCGTGCTCGTTCCCGGTCTGAACTTGATCTCGTATCCGCTTAGCTTAAAAACCTCGATATGGTTTTTAGCCTCGGCTTCTGTATCGAATAGTTTCGTAGCTTTCTTGTTGCCCTTTTTAATCAGGGCAAAGGTCTCGCCTCTGTACCATCTCTCCTCGTCTGAGCATTCAGGGAGAATTGCCTTTGACCTTTCAAACTCAGTGATTCGGGATTCAAGGAATCGTTCTGTTTGCTCCACGGGCCAGATAGGGAGAGGGAATTGACCGACTTGATGCTTTGGATATTCAGTCTCAGGCTTGGTAAGAGCGATTGACTTTTTCCAGTCTCGGTACAAAGCGATATTGACTAGCCGCTCAACTGGATAACCGTTCTCTTCGCACAGAAGCTTGTTGATGTTCCCTTGAGTGATCCATTCAGGCTTTAGATCGTCGGGATTCTTTAGGGCGTCGGTAGCCACCCACACAGAGACCTCTTTCCAGTCGTACAAAGTCCGGGTCTTAATGTCATAAAGGTCAATCTGTCCGCCGATAGTTTTCCCGCAGCGTTCTATGTAAAACCGCTTCTCAGCCAGGTACTCATAGTCTTCGCAGAACTCTGCCGCTCGTTCGAGGATGACGTGCTTGGATTGCCCTGAGAGCGAATAGATCCGGTCGGCTACGTCTTCAGTCAGTTCTTTCCAATGAATGCGTTTGAGGGCGAATTGACGCGCAGGAGTGCCGGCCAGTTGGCTTGTTGTGTAATCGGACTTGCCAGGGGAGTATTTATCGTTCTTTACGGCGGCAACCAGAGGCATGGGCAGGTTTAGCAGGTTGGTGATTCGCATCGGTGGCGAGGCTTTTAGATCCTTGTCTTGCGGAACCTCGGCCACGATCTCGGATGACTGAGGAGCCCACGCATCGGGATAATCACCCTCAACACACGGAGCGCCGTATTCAAAACCCGATTCCATTGCTTGCTTTGCGTAACTCATAATTTTCTCACTTACACTCACTGACCGCCCCAAATTTCTCTATATCGTTCCGCAAGGACTCGGCCTAAATGTTCAGTCCTTAGCCCTTCTCGCATCTTATTGATCGGATCATCGAAGGGACTTTGAATTTCCTTTTGCGCTTTCAGGAGCCCTTCGTAGGTTGCGGAGTGGGCCACCATCTTTTCAGTCGAAGGATCAATCAATTCCCATCTGCTGTTTTCGAGTCTGATTTTGAATTGCATGGCTGTCTCTCTGTTCATGCGACCTTAACTTTGCGGCTATAAGCCTTCAGGCACTTCTTGCAAGTAGCCTGCTCCTGTTGCCACGTATGCAATGTGTTCTGGGTGCGCCGCGTTCGGCAGTAATACCCGCCCGTGTCCGCTCGCCCGAGATGGAGCGCCACTCCGCGTATCTTTGCTGTCACTGAAGCTATGCTCATCTCTCTCCCCTTTCTTGCGGAGCGCTCAAACTGCTTTAGTCATCCGCGCTTGCGTCTTTTTTTCCAGTCGCTGTATTTCCGCTTTTATTCGAAGCGTGTCTTGGTAAAACCAGAATCCGGCCAAATTGAAAATGATGGCTATCAGGCTAAGTCCTCACTGAGATACGACTGAATCAACTTGACTACGCCAGCGACAGAGACGATCAGAACGATCACGGTTCTAAAAAGAGTCACCTTCCGACCTCCCTCAAACTGCTTCACGTATCCTTGCCGCTTTCCTTGCCGCCTCTCGGAACTTCTCAAGGGCCGCTATAGCCTCGGTTGCGTGCATGATTTGCTCGTGTAGCGGCTTTCCTTCTGCCCATGACTGGATCACGTCATCGCCTTCACGATCAGCCGCCACAACCAAAGCGGCCAGCGATTCCGGCTTAACTACAGGCGTATCCCACGATTCAAAGTCGGCCCGAAAGTCGGCAACAATAATCCGGGCCGCTCGTTCGTTGACTTGGGTTTTCAACCAGAACATGCTGCGCTTGAATCGGTAGTAAAAACTCTGTTTCGGGTCTTCCGGGTTGCACTGACGGCAGATTTCAGAACCAGAGACGCCAAGCAGGTTCGCCAGTTTGGTTTTGTCTCCGTGGCTCAATGAATCACCTAGGAGGCGGTCTGTGTCGTGCTGATTCGGGGGTTGCTGTTTCATTGGTTCAATTTGAATCGAAGTAGCACTTCCCGCGGTGTGGGAAATCCGTGTAAGGTGTCGCCTGAAGCGGTTCCCCTTACCTCCTACACCGCTTCGACTCTTGCGTTTCGCCGCGTTATCTCTGCGATGCCGACACCGTAGAGTTTGCATAGGCGAGCAAGTACGTCCGACGAAGGCGAAGTCCCCCCGCGCTCAATTTTTGAGATTGCTGCCTTGCCTACGCCTACAGCCTGCCCAGCCTGTGATTGACTAAGACCAGACTTGTCTCTGGCCTTTCGAAGTTTTGCGCCGTCGATTCCAATGTTTGTTAGGTCGGTCATAACTGAGAATGCTTTATACGCTCCCTTCTCGCGTTTGTCAACCCTTGGGAAACATTTAATTTCCTAAGGGGAAACTTTATTGGAGTATCCTAATGGGCAACCTAAAGACATGGAGGAACGCGGCGGTGATTCCTGACTCAAAAGCGCTAGGCGCTTGGGTTAAAATGAAGAGAGAGCAAGCCGGAATGAGCCAAGAGACACTTGGCGATCAGGTCAAGCGGGGTAAGGCGTTCATTAGCAAGGTAGAAAAAGCGACTCCCCATTCCCCCGGAGGAAGCCCGCCATCGCCCACGCTGGACTTCCTTCATAAACTGGCACGTTCGTTTGGGGTGAGCATCGCGGAGCCCTTGGCCGCGCTCGGATACCTCAAACCAGGGGCCGCAATGACTGAAAACTCCCACCCGGTTCGAATTCTTCGGTATTACAATGAGCTTTCCCCAGAAGATCGCTTATTGGCCGAAGAGATGGTTAAGGCGCTATGGACACAGCGACGTATTAAACCCGAACCGGACGCAGAAAAGCCCAAGCCCAAGAAAACCAAAGTAGCCTAATTCCGTCTCACCCGCTCCGGCCCTGAAATCTTTTATGAAATAAAAGTATCCCAAGGGTTGACTTAATGGTTTCCCCTCGGTATACTGCTGGACGTGGGAAGACAAATACCAAATCGCAAATGTAGTAAGCCCGCATGCGAGAAGCCGTACACCGCTAGAGGTCTTTGCGCTACACACTATCGGCGCGTGGCGCGGGCCGGGGCACTGACCCCCATAGTCCCAGAGAAGTGCTCCGTTGACGGGTGTGATCGTAACGGGAACTGTCGGGGCTATTGCGCGAAGCACCGCGCCCGAATGAGGACACATGGAGACCCCTTAACGGTTCTTACGGGAACCCCAATGCGAAGCGACATGAGACTGCCGAGCGGTACGCGCAAAGAGATAGCGTCCATCATGGGCGTCTCGCATCAGCGGGTCGATCAACTTATGAATAGGGATAAGTATCGGGCAAGGCAAGCGGTACGCCGTGCGGTTAAGGCGGGCAAGTTGGACAAGCCAGCGCGATGTCAACTGTGCGGAACGTCACCGGAAAGACGTGAGTCCCTACACGCGCACCATCACGACTACAGCAAACCATTAGAAGTCGAATGGCTATGCAAGAAATGCCACAGCAAAGAACACGTAAAACTGAGAGCAGCATAAGGAATCAACCATGAACACCAATACAACAATCGCCGCATCACGCAGCACGCACAACGCAATGACGGCAGCAGTCGCAGCTCTGAGCACAGAACAGATAGCTGACGCGGTTGTGACAATCGGCGGGGGCGAGATAAGCAGGGCTGAGAACATAACCCGGAATTACCTACTTGAAGAATTCATGGTGCGCAAAGGTGAGAAGGCATACGAAGCGCTGTTAGACCAGATGGCATGGATTTAGAGACGGTCAAAGAGTTCGAGTAATTGACGCCGACAGTCCGATTGTCGGTGTAGCGGGCGAGGTTAAGCGACTACGCTTCAGCGACGACGGCGCGTGGGTGCAAATGGACGGACGACCGGAGAGCGCGGCTTCGCACTTTCCGTTTGGATCCGACGATGGCGACCCGCGACAGAATCACGTACTGCTTTTCCCAGAACAGTGCGAGCCCGAAACAAGCGCGAGCGCTTAGGCCCTACGCCTTAACGGGCGAGCGTCTGAACAAGCTGATTGAGATTTAATTTGGTAGACCAGATGGCAGCATAAACATAAGGAGCAAGGTAATGCCATACACAATTGGATAAGAAAAAAGCGTTAATTCGAGAACATGCCGGACGCGCTAGACCTGAAGACGATCGCTTTGATTCTGTCACCGGAGCGCTCGAAGAGATGGAGCGGCTAGCAGGCTGGCTTGGCTACGTTCTAGAGAATGAATATTCGCAGCGAGAGCGCAACGCTCTTATCGGGGCGGCGCGGCAGTTTGCCAAGATCGCACAGCCCATCGCCAATAAGTATTTGGACTAGCTCACGACAGCATAAGGAGATTTAGTTATGGGAACGAAAATAGAAAATATTGTCATGCACGCGCTTGCTACTCCGCTCAACGTCCAGCAAACCGTGCCAGGCGCTTCATGGGCCATCTTCGACTGGAACGCTGAACCTGTAGCGACTTGCGTGACGGAGGAAAGAGCCTACGCGCTGAAGTTGGCGGTCAATAAACACGAGAGGCTAGTGGGAGCATTGATTGCCGCTCAGTCTGTGATCTCCGAAGAGTTTAACGGCATCCCCGGACGCGGCGGGAAGCGCATCGACAGCCCAAACAATAGAGTCCTGGACTTAATCCGCGCTGCCCTAGAAGGCGTCTGAACAAACAGATTGAGATTTGAAGGAGATTAGTTATGGAAACGAACGATCAGAATTTAAGTAATGAAAACCAGAACCCTTCTAGCGGATCGTCTGAGAAGGGCGCCGAAGCGGGCGCACAGTCGGGCTTGATAGCCGAAGCCCCCCGCCCCGCGCTACTGAAGTTAAACCGCTCGTTAATGGCGCTGCGTCTTGAGGTGGATAAATCCATCGCTGATGACGTTTCGCGCAATGCATACGATGCGGTGACTGAAGGAATGCTGGCGGAAAAGGCCCGCATTCTGGAAGCGCTAGACGCGGAGCGCGTCGGCAATAAATTCCCTACCGATGCCGTATGGAATCGAGCGCTTGAGTTTGCGCGTCGAATAGTTCAGGCGGGCGAGGTGGGGCCATAACACTAAAGCGCGAGCGCTTCGACCCTGCGCCTCCCCGGTCAGACGTCTGAACAGACTGATTGAGATTTTGAGGACGAGAGAGGGAATAGAAATGGACTACCGCCTTATCACCGTAAATGACTTGTCGCCCAGTCAACTAATTGTGGCTCACAGAAACAGGCTGCTGTGGGCCAAACGCTGGGAGCGATGTCCAGCCTGCAATCAGTATCTAGCAGAAGAGTTGCCCAACTGGGCCAAATGTACGAATCCAGAAAAGCACGGAGTAAAGAAATGAGCAAGATCGCAGACATGGGCCGATACGATGAAATCATTGCATTCGCCCACGTGCTCCACGAGTGCGGGCAGGTATCCGACATAGACGAAGTACTTGCCTATTTGGAGAGGCCTTGGAGATGGCAAAAAGAATTCTCTCGGTGGCAGGAACTTGGCGGAACGCTCGCCAGGGAAACGCTAGACATCATGAGCAGCGAATGGAACGAAGGGAAACTATGAGAAATATAAACAATCGAAGTACGGCAGACGAAGCATGGACCGCACACCAAGAAGAAAAGGCCTTTGCCTTAGTTGCCCCGAGGCTTCAATCGCTAACCGAATCGCACACAGAGCGGATTTGCCCCGGCTATCTAAGCCAAGGCTGTGTAAACGCCAACGCTATCAGCCAAGGCGACGAGCCGGAACCAGGGGACGACATCTGCACAGCCTGCATCCGGGAAGAGGAAAAATTCTATCAACGCGAGATGCGGGTGCGAGACGATAGAGACTCGGAAGTAGCAGGCTCACAATATCGCACTCAGTACCTTGAACGAATGGAAGAGTTGAGAGAAGCGCAACGAACTCAGGCAATTCTGGCGCAAGCAATTCGATAGAGAGGGATAGATCAAATGAATAATTTATCGGGTTTGCCTGAATACAAAATCTGGCTAGCCATGCGCGGTCGGTGTGATAACCCGAACCATAGTAGCTATCAAAGGTACGGAGCCAGAGGGATTACCGTTTGTGCACGGTGGACTGCTTCTTTCCCGGCATTCCTTGGCGATATGGGGCCGCGACCAACTCGTTCCCACTCTCTTGATCGCGTTGACAACGAGGGGAATTACGAGCCCGGCAACTGCCGCTGGGCCACTAGAACACAGCAAACACGAAACATGCGGAGCAATGTGTCGATTACCATTAAGGGCGTTACCCGCTTAGCCGTTGAGTGGGCCGATGTGTCGCAAGTCAGTCATAGGCTTATCCTTCAGCGAATAGCTAGAGGGGTAGAAGGAGAGAAAGCGGTGCTCTCTCCTCGTCTCTACCGGCGTCGAGAGAAAGAGGCCACAGATGTCAAATAATGAGAAAGTAGAACCTACCAGCGGATCGTCTGAGAGTGGCGCCGAAGCGGTCGCACAGTCGGGCTTGGTAGGTCGAGAGTTAGACGCGGCCATTGCAGAGCGCGTCATGGGGTTTACTCGCGCCCCCGTCGCGCCGCACCCCACGGATAATCGAGCGATCAGCGGAGTGCTCTATTATTTGCCGAACACGCCTTGGGATAGAAACCAGCAGAACGTTGTTCCTTATTTCTCGTCCGACATCTCCGCCGCTTGGCAGGTGGTGGAGTGCCTTCAGAAGCAGGGATGCACGGTTAGCGCTAACGCAAGCTCAGACAGAAAATCGTGGTGGGCCGTGATTTACCCGCTGACTGGCAAGTACGTTGAGTCGGAGTTTTGCCCGTCTGCGCCAGAGGCGATATGCAGGGCAGCGCTTGAGATCGCTCGCCAACGCGCCGAAGGCGGCACGACCTAGCCCGCCGCGCCTCAAATGGCAGGCGTCTAAGTTGAAAGATTTTATTTGAGAGCGAAAGGGAAGTGATGAGCGAAACAGAAGATAAGGCTACTCCGCGACCGTGGCGGGTTCAATGCGAAATCGAACGCGAGCCAATGTCAGGGCGACGGGACGTTACGCATTGGCATATCTACAGCGATGCGCCGGGGCCAGATGGTCTCAGACGCTCTTAGTCTAGTAGGGGAACAGAATCCAAAGACTTCAGGGGAATGAATACAAAGAACCCAACGGAGAACGTAAACGGTCGTAGCCCGCGCAACGCGGGACTTGGAAAGGTAAAACAATGATACACAATTCGCCATATTCTCTTAGCAATTCAGTCGTAGTCGCCCGTGAATTCGAGGACGTTCTGAAAGATACGTACCGCAGCCTCGATGGACGTGAATCTGAACTGCGCGAATACATCGCCACAGCTATCGAACGATTCTCCGCCGACCCCGCAGATGCCCTGCAATGGTTTGGGCACTCCGTAGTTGTGAATCAATCATCCCTTTCGATGATCACCGAGATTCGAATGGTAATAAACAACTCTGAGTCGATAGCGCTGGTCCCTGGAAACCTTGAGGCGTTTGGCGCTCGCTATCGGCAGTACGTCATTGGCTGGGCACATCAGGGCGAGAACTGTTCGTCGTCGATGACGAACGTCGTCAGCCGAGCCACGCTGGAGGCTACCGCCGACGTATTTGATGTCTGGGGATTCTTTGCGGAGATTGAGCGCTCGGTTGCGCGTGATATCGAGGAAAGCCAGAAGCGCTTTGTAGTCAAAGAATTCGTTGATTTGAAAGTAGAGGAAATCTTCTACCTTATCGCCGAGCATTCCGCTCAGCTCTATCGCAAGCTGTCTCCACGGCGAGCCGTGACGTGCGTCTTCCCGGTTAGCCTGGGCGAGAAATCAGAATTCAGCCCTAGAGACACCGTTTACATCTTTAGAATCCCGCAAGAGGGCGACCGGGTCGCGGGAGAGATGGTAACGATAGGCGAGAAGGTCGATACCGACACGCTCGTTGCGAGCGGCACCAACTAACCCGCCACGCCTGAGATGTCCGGCGTCTGCACAAAAGGAACTGAATGAAACGATCTTACATGCCCCAATCCTCTAAGCCAATGAAGAGGACTGGATTCAGAATTCGGCTTGATGCTGCAAAGAACTCCTGCACCCGATCTGCCCGGTCGTTCCGCCTTCGGCGTGTTGGTAAGTCGCAATCAGGCGGAACACTAAAGCGAAGGCACCGAAGCCAGGTAGAGATCAACTGGATCGCCAAGGTAAGAGAGAACGACAACTTTACATGCCGATGGCCCAAGTGTGGCTACTACTCAAAACACATTCATGCTCATCACATTCACACGAGAGCACAAAGGCCGGATTTGAAGTGGGACGAGTCGAACGGTGCATGCTTATGTCCTTACCATCATGACTACGCTCACCACACGGTAGCAGGGAGAAAGATGGCCCGAGAGTTGGAACTTTTGGGAACAAAATCCAGAGAACTGGCAATGAAAGAAGCGAGGAAGGCAGCGTAATGGCAGGAATACTGTTTCATCAGATCATCGTTAAAGACCAGTCGCCCGAGTTTATTGCCTCGCGTTGTGAGGTTTCCACTGACGGCTATTTCTTTAACGTAATAACCGACGACTATGAAGGGCATGCGATGTTTACACTACCCGTCGCGCTGGAAGTGCATATAGCGCTAGGGCAGGCAATTGAGGTAGCTCAAGAGAAGCGCAGAGATAGCACGAAGGTGGAATGATTGCAAAACCCAGTTAAAAAGAAAGATTTGAAATGACTAAATCAGACCAGATAGCAGAGATAGAGGCACGGCTGGCGAAGATTACGGAAGGTGCATGGGAATACCAGCACGTGAGCGGTAGAGGGCATACCGTGTGGGCCGTACAAAGACGAGGCTCAATGATGGTTGCGGCCACAGGCTACGCAGATACGTTCGACAGGGACAACTCGGAGTTCATTGCTCACGCTCCCGCGGACATAGACTTTTTATTAACCGCACTGGAAGAAAGCCAAGCCCAGATACTTGCGGAACGAAAGAATCAACACGCCCACACGGTCCGACTAGAAACGAAGGCAGAGGCGCTGTCTATCAAACTTACTGAGGCGAGGGCAGAGGTGGAGCGACTAGAGGCAAGGATATTGGATTACGAGAGAAGTGGAAGGGTGTAAATGAAATGAGTGACCAGAACAAGAAAACGGTGAACAGGTTATTGGCCGACTTTGCGAAAGCCGCAGGGTACATAGGCCCAACGTCACACGTTAAGCAACTTGGAGACGCGATAGTCGCCGCACTGGATGCCAGGGAAGCATCGGTGAGGGCAGAGGAGCGGAAGTCGACGGTAACGCTGGCAGCGTTGGTAGTTGATGAATCCGGTGGCTGTGACGACTGTGAAAACGTTGCGCTCTGGGATAGATGGGACGACCCTGAAACCCGCTGGGAAGCCTGCGATAGGCATAAGGGCGACTTCCCCGAAGGCTGGACAGAACGGAAGGCGTTACGGGCTGCGCTGGCCGCACTAGCCAACTTGAGGAGCTAATCATGAGCAATATAGCCAGCAAGGTAATAACAAGGTGAAAGAAATTAAACTAACTAAAGGTCAAGTGGCGCTGGTTGATGATGAGGATTACGAGAGCGTCGCTAAATACAAGTGGCAGGCTTCTCTTTCGTGTACTGGCCGCACTTGGTACGCATCTCGCACTGTGACCATGAGTGGCAAGCGGACTATGATTAGACTACATCAAGTTATACTTTCCGCGCCTTCAGGCTTCCATGTAGACCACAAAAACAGAAACGGACTAGATTGCCGTAGGAGCAATCTTCGGTTGGCTACTCGGTGTGGGAACGCCGCAAATAGGTCTTTGCGTAGTGATAACACTTCGGGTTTTAAAGGGGTTTACCGAAAGCACAATCCTGCATTTGCTGGCCGTAAATACTGCTGGGCAGCGCAAATCCGCCACAACTACAAATATAGTTGCATAGGGTATTTCAAAACCGCAGAAGAGGCCGCCCGAGCATACGACGTAAAAGCTAGGGAATTCTTTGGGGAATTTGCATGGCTAAATTTTCCTGACATTGAGGCAGCAAAGGATGGGAAGTCGTGAGCATTGAATCTGAGATTTTTGATTTTCTCTGGGAGGTACCGGAAGAGTGGCGCTATCGAATTACTTTTCGCTGGTATTACAACAGCCGTCTGACGAATACCGCTGGCTGGTCCATCTCGGAACAAAGGAAAAGTAATGAATACGCCACAAGAGAGCCGGTTAGTATGCGAGGTCTGCGGTAAGACGATTCGAGACGAGTACGTTTCGGGCCCGAAAGGCGACTATCACGGAACTTGCTGGAATCAGATCGGCAATCGTCAGATTCAGCGAAAGAAGAAAAAGTAATGCCAACACCACAACAAGCGGAGGTAAGAAAGTGACTGTGAAAACACATGACGTAAAATGCCGCGCTCTGGCGGACGAGTTTCTAACCAATGAGAAGTGGTTTCTCGGCTTAATAACGGAAGACCAGCGCGATGTAGCAGAGCGACTAGCAAACGAGATCCAGGCCACCATTGAAGACTTTCTTGATACGAAGGGCGAATTGTAATGCCTACACCACAACAGATTGAACTAGCACGAGCGGCGGCTGAGGCGATTATTGCCCGGCCCTTTCCGTCCGACGATAGGGAGGCTTGGCAAGCAACAGCAGCGGAGATTCAGGTGATCATTCTCTCGCACTGTTTTCCTCCAGAGCAGCAAGCCCCAACTCCGCGTTCTCAGGAACATCCGTGGGAACCCAGACGGAAAATTGCCGCTAACGTGTCTCAAATGCGAGACGCACTGTATTCCGCTGCGGTGCTGCTTCACGGGCAGTATCACTCACCGGAGACCTACAGGTTCGCTGATTGTCCCCACGTGGGCTGTCGGGAATACCGGACACTGTTAACCGGAGGATACCTTGAGGCGCGAAAGGGTCTTGAGGATGAGATCCATGAATTACGTGACGCCCTTCAGGACAAGCAAGAGCAGCAAGTCACTCCCTGCACGTCTGAATGCTGGGCCAGGGCAGGGAACGGAGATTCACACGATGGGTGTGGTTGCCACCATCACGCTAAAGAGCAGCAAGCCCCTGTCTGTGTAAAGTGTGGCGATAAGGATAGTCGTGACTCTCTCGGCAAGTGCACGACGGTACGTCGAGATCCAGGAGGAAGCCTCGTCTACTGCAGTTGCAAATGTGAATTCCCTCAAGTCCCTCCCAGTCAAGAAGGAGGAGAGCAGGAGCAGAAGAATTCAGGTAAAGACGCCGTACCGGGGAAGGACGCGGTTGAGGGTTCCAAAGACAATCTAGCTGTGGATGCGGAGAATCTTACCCTCGAAACGGTGTTATGGGCCGCTGCTAATTTCATTGCCTGCGCTCCCGACCTTCGACCGCCAGAGCAGCGCGAAGTCGTACTAAAGGGGTTGGAATGGGCAATGGAAGCATTTGCAGACTCCTCCCCGCCCGATGCGTGGCAAGCGTCACTTGAAGGTATTAAGTTCGACCTCGACCTATGGAGCCGATCTCCTACCACGTCAGCGTCGATAGTAAACGCTAGATATAAGAGCGCGTGTGATCATCTCAGATTTCTGCTAATCGCCTTGGGGCTGCCACTACCCGCGCCTCCGTCCCCCAAAACAGTAGATCGAGATTAGGAGTTAGGGGAAATGAAGAATGTAGAACCCAGTAAGCCCACGAGCACGGATCGTCAAGACAATGAGGTTAACCGAAACGGCGAATCCTTTGATGACTACTTACCGCTTACCGCCGTTCGAACCGCACCCGGCGAGTACGACATTATGTCGGCCAACGGCAGACGACTGTGGTTCATGGAAGGCGCGTCATTGGCTGACTGGGTGTGCGCATCTGTCAATGGGTATGACGGAGCGCTGAGGGCGATCGCCTCCGATCCCCGTACCAACACCCGCGAAGCGGTGAACCAAATAGCTCCGCATGGGTTCACCCCTGAACCTCCGGAATGGATGATAAACGATAAGAAACTGTGCGGTAACTGCGGACTTCCTGAGATTCACAGACTACATACCCAGACCGCCCTTGGCGGCAACGACCGAGCATCTACGCCGGATGGTTCTGTTCCGCATCTCACTGACTCCGAATCTTTGTCGGCTGACTATATAGCAGGAGTGCAAGCCGCTCTGAATGCAGCTAACAGCGTGCGGTTCAGTGACGACAACTCTGCGTACTCAGACGCGTTGGAAGCAATCGGCGCTCTACTTACTCGCCCCGGTGGAGTAGAAGAAGAGAATCAGGATTTAAGTTAACCAAAGCAGTAGAACCAAGGATACTAATCTGCTAGGTCGTGACGGCGAAACGCCGTCTGGGAAAGGTTGAGGATATGAATCTCTACGGCATTTGGTGCAAAGACGAGAACAACAATAGGGGCGATTGGCTACGCGAACTTCTGTCAAATGTAGACGATGGCGGTATTGCGATCTTAGCGTTTACGTCAATCAAAGAAGCCAAGCAGCGAGCTGCTAAAAACTACGGTTACGACACCTATGCTAAAGCGAAGAAGGACGGATGGTGCGAAGTTAAACCGCTGCAGGTCAGGCGTCTTCCATGAATCCTGAACCTCTAAACCGTCACTTGCTCTCGCTCTCTCTCTGGTAAGTGTCCGTTCCTTGGGATAGCCTCCTCTTCTTCCTTTGGCTCAAGCATTTCAAATGCTCGACCAACGATCAGCAAATTGGCCGGTGCCCACCTTCGGTTTACCAACTTCTTGAGCAGGACGATCTGTTCAGCGGTAAATGAAAACGACTCCGCTTCATGGACTTTCTGAGCGAGCATCACGCGCTCCATCAAAGCCTCGTTGGAAAGAGTCTTATCCTCTTCTTCTACCCGGTGCAAAAGTGCTCCGGTGAGAACGTGCCGGAAAAGCAGAGACTTCTCGAACTCTTTTTTCAGAAAACACAGACCGCCCCTGGTTACGTATTTGGGAATATTATCCGGCTCTAACGTCTGTAGGTCTTTCTCCAGAACCACCGCAGGCAGTCCCGTCTGTTCAACCGTCATTGGTTGGCCGTCTAGATCTTTCACAACTTGCGTCAAACAAATCTTTCCCATTATCTTTTTACCTTTCTGATTCCTTCGAGATTCACGCCCCATTACGCTTCCATATCCCCACCTACATTCGTATCACCGACAATCACGCTGTCACTTCCCCCAACCAACGCAGAGATTTGCATAAGGATCGCCGTGAGTGCACGTGAGTCAATGAGGTGATCTTCTTTTAGCAACTGTGACTCACCCAAGGCTATTTGGATCGCCTCGCGTCTCTTTTCATCGCTTGTTGCGGCTTTGAGTTCCTCGAGTCTCGATATTACCGGGCTCGCACCTCGGAGTTTCCTTGCCTCACTCAATGCCGAGATTATCAACAGCGATACTTGAGCAGGCAACGCAGGAGCATTGTCCCTTGGCGCTGGATTAGGCGTGGCTGGCGTTTCCGGTCCTGGGGGTACTGAGACCGGGGTTTGGTCTGGCGAGGGTGTCACGGGCGATTCTGCCATCTTGTCCACCCTTGCCGCGATTGCTCGAAGTTCATCACCGAGTGCTGACATTTTCTTCTTCTCCTGTTTCGTCATTTTTCCCTCTCTTTAGCCAGTCAGGCTTTTCTCGTTTGACGTGTTCTTGCGGTTCTGGATGCGGGAATGGCCGTGCCTTCTCTGGATTCTCTCTGCCGTATTGCTCCCATGCCGCTTTGTATTCGCTCCATTCAGCGCGTTCTGCTATGCGATTAATCCGATGCGTCTCCTGATCCGCGTCCCAATCAGCCACTACCAAAAATCGCGGATCACTTGATGGCAAATTGAGACGCGCATTGTATTCCGCGAATTTTTCCTCGTGGATAATCTTCCGTTTTTGAGGGTCGGCAGGCAGCGGCTCCGCGTCGAACACGAGTTGCTGCAATCGGGCTTGGCGAGTAAAGTTGATGAACCGAACAATGCCTGAAAAACAGTTTGTCTCGCGACTAATATTCGGCGGCGTAGGGTCATCGTCGTGCATCCATTCGGGTGCGTCTGAGGCATGTTGAGACAGCAAGGTTGACGTGCCTCCAGAATCCATCGACCGTAATTCACCCGAGGCAGAGTAGAGTGAAACACCGTTGGTTAACGTTCCGACTGGCGCTGTCCCGTCAAATATGTCGAGGTGGTTGGTTCCTTCCGTTGTGCCTCTGACTGCTGAGCCTGACAGCTTCACATTCCCGGTTGTCGCTAAATAAAGTTGATTTGAATTCGTTGGGGAACCGCTCGACGCAGCCCCAGCGGAAATGATTACATGGCGAAGTGTACCCGTTCCTTCCTGCCCGGATGCGGCCAGAAAGCTCGTTCCAGTTGCGCGGAAGGTCAAATATTCAATGTTGGCTGAATCTGCCACGCCATCCGTATTGAATACCGTAAACTGTGCCCTATTCCCAGACTGCCCCGTCCCTTTAGGGAATATCTGGAAGCTCATGTTTACGTTCGTTCCAGACTGCGGGTAGAACCCGAGAATTGAGTAATTCGCGGCTATGTCTCTGCACAAGATTCCGGGAGTTACCCCAGTGAATGCAGGGCCAACACTGATTGTCCCTCTCACATCAAGCATGGAGATGGGGGTTGTAGTAGCCCCGACGATGAATCCTTTGAAAGTAGGGCTTCCGAATTGATCAAGATAGGCGAACGCCACATTCGGATCTGCTCCTCTGACGCTGCCATATGCCCTGACGCCAAACACAGCGCCGCTGCCTACATCGTTGGTTATCTCAAACCGACCCTCTGCTGCTCCAGTAGTATCCGAGGCCTTCAGAGCAGAACTCACGACAGTAAAACTCGCTGTACCGCTTGCATAAAACGAATATATCGAGCCAATGGGTAGGTTTGACGATCTCCATGTAATTCCATTCGACACGCCAGAACCAGACACGATTGACAGCCCCAGTGCGTCCATGACGACGTTTCCACCCCCTGCTGTAATTGCCCCCGTCGCCGCGTCTAGCTTCGCCTGCGTCGTATTCGATCCTGCTGTGGTGTTTGCAGAATCCGCCAGAGTCAAGCCCGTACAAGTGCCGTTAGTGATCCGAAGGTTCATCGTCGCGTCGTTTGCACGACCATGAAGATCGGTAAGTATCACGTCCGCGCCAGCGCCACTCACGGTGAAGAAAGCGGTCACCGTAGCGTCGAGACCCAAGGCTGTACGAACCTTACCCGCCACGACGGTCGCGGTATCACCATTGAGCACGGCCACGTTGAGCACGTAGGGCGACCCGACCATGCTTGCCGCGGTGACTGTCACCGCTGCGTTACCGTTTAGCGTCACCGTTCCCAGTACGGTTGTAGTCTCGACTTGCTTAACTCCGAGGATTCCATAGAGCCCCGTGCGGTCTTGCCAAAGCCCTGTACCGATTGCTGCACTGAGTGGAGGCAAAACGCCGATAGCAATTGCAGAACTTGATCCGAGCATCTGCATCTTGCCGTCAAGGGTCATCCCTGCAGCCGCGTCTAAAGTAATCTTTGCAACCCCGGCAGAATCGCGCAGGGTCATCACACCTGCTGCTGAGATTTGCAGACGCACCGCATTTTGACTTATTGCTCGATACCCATTTGTCGAGTCAATCGTGATGTATGAAGATGTCGTTGAGAACTTTCCAAACGCAGCACCGAAAGCCGTACCTGAATAACCATAAAGTCCGTCAAGGTTGCCGATGGCCCAGTGACTTGACCAGTCGTTATAGGTTGTCGAATTTCGGACATTGCCTACGATGGTTGGGCCAAGTTCCGTCCCTGCCTTCACTCCTCGCGCAGAGTACAAATCCATGAATCCATTTCCAGTCGTTCCTGTGTTGAAAACGGCATCACCAGCAAACCAATCATTCGCGCCCGAGCCGTCAAGGTTGCGAGTGACGGTGTAAGTGTATGGTCCGCCGCCTGAAGGTCCAGACGTGATCGCCATGAATTCAACTTTGCCGTTAGCCTCCATGTAGACACGATCGCCACTAACCATTTGATTGTGTTTGACAATGATCGAGGTTCCAGCCGCTGCAAGATCGGAAGTCAATACCGTCGTTGGGCCAACAAGAATCCTACCCCCAATGGTTGCGATAGTGTTCTGGGCAACAAGAGTTTCAACCCACAATTCAGCAGCGTGCAAGGTTAGATACTTCTTGTCCAGCGCCCCAAGGTTCAGGTCATAGTTAACTGCCGGGTTAACATCCTTGCCGCCCGGATTGAAGATCCAATCACCAACGGGTGCAGCGGTAAGGTTTGCAGCGGCTATCAGTGATGGGGTTGAAATACTTGTAGAGCCAACAATCTTTGTAGACGTGAGAGTATCAACGGACCAGCTCAAATCAGAGTCGGTAACAAAGAGACCCGCAGTCGAGATGATCGGCAGTCTCCCAGGGGTCAATCCAGAGACTGCGAATATTGGAGTAACCAAAGCGCTGGCCACGCTCACCAGAAGCGTTTTGTCTATCGTCAGCGCTAGGCCGGGAGAGCCTGCATCCCATGTATAGAATTGCAACTTGCCGGAGTTAACCGCACCATCGTTGATTCCAACCATGGCCGCGTTGCGTTTGTCTGCGGTCGCCAGCGATGAATTGTAAAAGCCCAACGCGCCTAGCGTGTCGGTTGTCCCCGTGGCATTGCCTCCTAATCCAATCTCGCCAAACTGACCAGCGGTAGACCGGGCTACAGCGAGAAAGGTAGAGGGATTGGCGTTAAACGCAGGAATCGAAGTTCCGATCCCCATCCCTGTAGAGTTAATGCGGGCCATCTCGGTCATGCCACTGTAGGCTGATGGAGTAAGCCCGACACGAAAGGCAGTAAAATTATTTGCCACCGTTGACGATCCGGCAATGTCAAAAAACACACCTCCGGCATTCTGAAGCGAGATTTTTACCTCGTGCGGGTCGGTCGTATCGTGCAACACAAATCGAGACGTGCCCACTGCGGTCACATCAAGATTTGCAGCCAGACTGCTGATGTGTGAAAAGGGGGTTATGGTTCCGAGACCGCCGGTGGCTGTTGGTGTGGTTGGCGCTCTGAACCCTGCTAGTGAAGGAGTGCCACCATAGACCGCGCCACCATTTGCAAGCGTAGGATCGGCACTAGTAGGACCTGGATTAAACGTTGCTCCCGATGCGCCGTAGAATGCGGTACTACCGTTGTTTAGTTCGTTCCATGTTCGAATCAGAACGGTGGACCATCCAACGAATCCAGCGTCCGCCCGAATTGCCTCAAGGTCAGAGTTAAAGAAGTCGCCGCCTGTAATCTGGAAAACTGCCAACGACGTAGACCTTATCCAGATTCCCCTTGAACCGGTCGTTGCATCTCCAACACCTGAGATGCAGTAGATAACAAGATTTGAAAAGCTCGCCTCACCATTGCCGCCCGCGTAAATGCCGTAATGCACATTATCCAAACGGATGTTTGAGAACTGGCCTTTGGTGGTGTAACCAGACGGATTAACGCCTACCGCGCTATCTTCAAAATCTATCCCCTTGAAACAGCCGAACGCGAAATAATCTGATACTGAAGGATGATCAACGCGACCCAGCAGTAAGCCAGTACAGTTGGCTAACGTGTAGCTCACTGCCAAGCCTGCCCAGTAGGTCCACCAATGCACTCTTGTGACTTTCGCGGAATCGTAAACACCGTCCAGATAAATTCCCAGTACCATTGGCTGTCCATAGATGAGATCCAGAACGCATCTGTCCGCTGAGACTTTGATTCCATGACTCAAGTTTCGGATCATGAGATTGCGAGCCTTGAGACCGTCTCCACCAACGTCTGCAAAGGGAACGCGGTAGGCAAAGATAGACCAGGGAGTTGTCAGGGCAGTTGTCTGATTTTGCGTGCAGTAGAACTCCAGACCCTCAATCTCGACACCTTGAGCGGTGACGTAAAAAAGCGAATCAGCAGTTGCAACCTCAAAACCGATGTAGAGTCGGGAGCCCCATAAGGCGGCGACGCCTACGGTTGACATCTCACTGTAGCCCGTCCCCTTGAAAGCGACTGTTCCATCACACGGAATTTGTCCAGAGAGGTAATAGAACCCAGCAGGGACGATCACAGTTCCCCCGCCTTCCGCAACGGCAGCACTCTTCGCAGCAATGAACGCAGCTAGATCGTCTGTTCCGTAAACTGCCTGTTCAGCGGAAACGGTAGTCACAGCATTCCCGGAAAGCGTTAACTCAGTAGGCGAAGGAACGGCAATAATAGTTTCGCGTAACGTGGCTCCTGCCGTTCCCGCTCCGCGCACGCTGATTGATTTACCGATCTCTGCATCGGTGAATGTGCTGCTTAGAGATTCCAGATCGGGAGTGCCGGAAGTTATTGAGGCGTCAACGATCTCGATTGCATCACCAAGAGCGCCATACACGGTGACGTTGTAAATAGCGCCCGAGGCGACGTAGGCGGCATCAAACGCTGCTCGCAGTTGAGGCATGAACGCGCTGCCACTCTCGCGTGGATCTGCTGTTGGGATTGTAATAGCCATTACTTCAATTCCGGCGAAACGTAACAAACAACTTCCTGACCTTTTGGTGCTCTGCAAGACTTTGACTTAGCTCGCTTCTCAGGAACGGAAGCAATCAGTAAGGTCAAGATTAGCAATATGTAAAACATACAAGCCTTCCTATAAATCAATGTCCACCGGGAAACCGGGAACAATTCCGAGTTGATAAATTCTTAAATGAGGGTGGGCCGAATCAACCCCCCACTCGGTCTTATTATCTGCCGTCAGAGTTGCCTTTTCTCCTAGCTTCCCCTCAAGAACGATGTCGCGTATCTCCGCAGGGGACGCAACGCCGCCGCCTGATGTTGTGATGCTCATGACCAGCCGAAGAGGAAAAGGGAAACCACCCGCAGGGGCAGAGACAATGGCACGAGGAACCGCGCCGCCCCGTCTGTGATAGTCAACGTAACCAACGTAATTCGCCCCTTCCAAGCCTAATGTGTAGCGCGGCCCCTGTCGCACGTAGCCAACGTCTACATCTGATCGCCCGTTCTTTCTAGCGGTGGGCGTGAAGGTAGTTCCGAAACTTCCCCACGATTCAGTAACCGTTCCCGGCAGTCCTAAATATTGAAAATCGGGAGGTGGAAACGGACGAGTCCACTTTACCCAGAGAGCGCAATCATTCTGAGTAAAGCTCCACGGGCCATCTGTACCCGAGCGCTCCATAAGTCCGACCGTTACCACCAACGTGTCCGGCAAGTCAGTTCCACCTTCTGTCAGACCTGTACCACCATGAATGTTAAAACTAAATGCGGTATCAGTCTCGGTGAGCGCTTCGGTCGTTACTCCCGCCGTCTCGTCACCAATCGGGATGAGGTTGTTCTGATCTGTATTCGGTAGACTTCCTAAGATCATGATTCTTCGTCGGGCATATCTGACCCGCCTCCCCATGTGCCGCTCCCAGTTGTGCTGGCAACGATCAAAGCCGGATGCGTAGAGACTTCTTCTACCGGGAGAGTCCCTAAAAGTTCAGCCGGATCGCTTCGGCCAGTATCAGCCCATACCTCTACAACATATCTCGCGTTTAAGTCGCCGGGTCGTGGGCGTCCCGTAAACCAAACCAAGGTGTCATCGCTTTCATCCGTAACGATAACCACGCCTGAGACCGTGCGATCTCGAACCGTTCCACCAGTCCATGTAAACGGAATCGTTGCCGCGTCATCTAATGACTGCCCGACAGTGATGGCCCGATAATCAAACTCGGTGTTGAGGTCTTCCAGTTCCATCGAAAAGAACTTGACCGCTTCATTGATCAGGACAAAGCGATCGCCCGCTGCCACCTCGTTGATATAAGCCACCGTGTCTTTCTGCCCATTCAATAACGTGGTTAGCGTCCAGCGATTTGGGAATCCTGCTTCCTGCGTTGCGTCGGCAAAGTTGCCCAGCATGTTTCCGAACAATCCAAGATTCGCGCCGCCCTCAATGTCCGGTTCAGTCACGCTCGAAAGGGTTTGAGTTGTTCCGTACAGGTCAACAACGATTTCACCAACGAGATCGATGGTTTCAGGATCGTCAGAGAGTCCCGTCACGCTGACCACTGTTCCAATCGTGCCCGGTAATTCTGAGCTAGCTTTCGGGATCCACTCGTTGTTCTTGAACATCACGAGGCCAAATCCTCGCCAAGCCTGATTGAATCCAGTCCGAGGAGTCCCGACAACATACTGTCCAACCTTGCCAGCGTCTTCTTCTCTCAATAACGGAGTATCAAGCAAAGACATCACGGTCATGGCGGGAATCTGTTGAGGCGGCGGATTACCTGGGCCGTTTGGTCCGGTAGCAGGTTGATTGAATACGGCAGGCTGTAATGCGACCCCCTCACAATCCAGCACGCCAATACCACCAGAGACTGAGGTTAGTCGCAAAGTGTGGGTAAAGCCTTCCGCCCGATTAATTATCAATCTGTAGCCTGGGTAAATATAGAGATAGGTCCAGGGTAGAGTGAATTTGTGCCCCGCGTTGGATGCGTGCCTTCGATACAAAGCTCTCTGAGCCGTTGCCCTCCGTTCTTCTGCCAGTTGCGTGATCGCGATCTCAAGTAATTCCGTGCTGACGCCTTCGGTAACTTGCCTCTGCGCACTAGCCGTCGTCGCGTCCCAGTCATCGTCGGGATCAATGGATTTAACGTCTATCTGGCGAGGCAAGGAAATCTCTGAAACTAACAAAGACTCCAGTTCGGGAATGATGTCAGGGACATCTGCCTCACCGTCCAACCAGCCCACTTCTGTGTCATCAATCTCAAGTGTTGGCTCGTCACCTTCCTCGTAGCCAATAATCTGGCCTTCCGCTTCGGTCACAAAGTAGTTATAGGCAAGTTGAATTTCCGGCGAGTCGATCACCTCTGACGGTTTGAACAGCCGGCCCGAAATCAACATTCCCCGAGAAGCAATTTCCGAGAGTCCAGTGAAGTCATAATCATCATCCGCCGCTAAGACGTTTACGCGCTCGCAGAACGATGCAAAGATCGCGTCAATCGTCTTCAGTACGGTGTGCTCCCATGCGGCTGTGAAGTTTGGAACCATTCCCGACCATCGAGACAAGTCAAACTGCTTGTGGACGATTCCCGAGCGGTTTCTATGTGCAGGCGTTGATCCAGCACCATACCGCGCATCAACGTCCCCTTCTTCGGTGGGATCAGGGTCTTGAGTGTCATTACCAGGGTAGACCGCGAACGAAGACCCGCCCGCTTGAATTGCTCCAGTTCCTACGTCGTCACCATCGAAGTCAATATCAGCGTTGACCCGCGCAATAGGTGTCGGATAATCCGGCTGTGGATCCGGCGGGGCGGTTGGATCGTAAGGAGCGTCGGGATCAATAGTCGGATCATGGACTCCGGTGGGATTCGCTGATTGTGTGTATTGATCGATCAGAATGTCTGCGTTGCCATACTCTCGAATGAGTCTGTGTGGACCGTAATTGGCATAGTTCAGGCGGACATCAATGTCGTAGGTTATGTTCTCAATCGTTTGACTTCGCGATCCTCCGCCTTTGCCTCCCTGTACTGGTTGCTGAGTGACTGAAACGTTTTTTCTTATACGGGAAGTCCAGACGATCATCGCTGGAACCTTCACCCCGCCCCGCCCGGCATTCGGTGGTTCTCCAATATCCGCAATCTTGACCTTTGTGTTCGATACTCCCGCGCCCGAGGCATACATGATGATCCCAAGGTGAAGGGGATAAACCACAGTGGGAACCGGAGCAGAGAAGCGAGACAACTCAGCAGAATTCTTGAACAGACGAAAGCGCCCTTTACGGATCTCGACCCGGAACGTGTCGCCGGTTGTCCAGTGTCCAACGGGATAATTTGCCCCGCCGATGTTTACATGACAAGTACCCTCAGAATGCCACTGCACGCCGAAAAGTAAATCATCGTCAATCGTAGGTGATGCGGTCGTAACAAACCCCACAGAGGCTGGCCCCGTGCCCGCAATCACCTCGATAAAGGCATCTCCTGCAGTCACAGAGACGTTGTGGCTTGCTCCCGCATCGTAAGCGGTGGGCGAGCCGCCTGTCTTCGTTATCGAGCCGTCAGCGCCCCCTGTAGTGTTTGTAAGATTCTGCCATGTTGGATTCGCCCCAGTGACTAAAGTTACTTCTGGGCCTGCTCCGTAGATTTCAGGAATGAACAATCCCTGTTCGGAGTTCATCAACTGAAGCGATCCGGCTAACTTCCCTTGCTGTTGACGTGGAGGCTTTGGAGCAAGAGCAGTTGCAACTAAGTATGACGCGGCAGAGAGTGCCACGGAGATCGCTATTGAAATTCCGATAGAGACAGGATCGGCTACTTGGCCCGCTTCTAAAGCGGCGTCAAGTTCCGCTCGTTTCTTAGCGGCGATCTCTTTGTATCTTTCTATCGCCTCTCGAATCATCATTCGTGCGCCCTCCACACAGAATGAATCCGCCGCATCCATCTCGCGTCCATGCGGTGCGATCTAACTCCGTGCTCGGATGCGTGAATGATAAACGTGGTTTTCGGCGTGACTTCTTTAACGAAGGCTAAGTGTCGGGGAATGCCAGGAAATCGCAACGCTTCATCACACAAGGCCAGCACGTCGCCCGGTTGCCTTTCTTCGGTAGGCACAAAGTCTGCGTTAGCCCCAAGTAGCCCCATCATGATTGTGCCATCTTCTCGCCGTCTGTAGTCGTGAGGAATTTTGATGTCTGGCGTATTAGCACGGGCCGCGTTGATCACGTTCGCAACAAAGTGGGCGCAGTCGATCCCAAGGCCTTTCAGTCTCCCCTGATGCAAAAAGGGAGTGCCGACATAGCCCTCAGCCTCGGTAACAATTCTTTCAGCTAGCGTGCTCATTCTGGAAACGTTATGACCCCTTTAATTCCGGGAAGATCGCATTCGCCGTCAAAGCCTTCCATTGCGTTAAATTTATCTCTGCACATTTCCCTTGTGCCGTCATATCCGGCATAGAGATCAACGGTGTCGCCCACTTCGATCGCGTTCAGCATTGGCAACTGAAGTTCAATTGCGTTACCAACATTCGCCTTGATCTCCATCTCTAAATCTTCGTTGTCTCCACCGCTCCAAACTACCCGTCCATACTGGAAGTAATTGTCATCTTTAGCCGTTCCGCCTACCGTGAAATTCATCCGATCCGCAACTGCTGTGACTGTTCGGGCGAAGATAAACGGGGCGGTGTCGATGCCTAAATCTTCCAGACGGCGGCGACGATCGAGCGGGCTCGTGAGTTGGCCTATCTCTTGACTGAGCAGATCGGAAAGCGAGCGAAGTTCAACGTTGAATGTCCCGTTGTTGATCGTGAATTTTCCGGCTTGACCTTTCATGCGACCCACTGAACCCATTGTCAGATCCAAATAGTTCACATACTCGAAAACTATCTTGGCGTTTTTCCATCTTCCACCCTGAACGTCTTCCTCTGTCACGATGTCGTCAAAGATTCCGAATAGTTCAACGTGATCGGCTTTCGAGACGCCGAGGGTTCGGGAGAAGCGGGTAGGCTCAACCGGGGCGGCGGTGTAGAGTTGGGAGTCAAAGGTCAGGCTCCGCGTGTGAGCAGCGTAGGCGGCAACCGTCCCATCCGCCGCTGTCATTTTCCAGATAGCACAAAGGAAGGTGCAATTTGAAGCGAGATGGTCAATTAACTCTGCGGATACTGGCATCGGATGCCAAGTGTAGAGGGAAACGAGGGTTTAAGTTTTTTGACAGGCGGATACCTGGAGGCGTAGCATCTCCGCTAACTATGAAAGCCTTCATATTGACGTTGGCGATTCTGCTGCTCTCGTTTCCAACTCTCGCAAATGGTCAGACATCTGCTCAGGACGCGATACCACTCTTTACTCGACTACTAAAATCTAAGCCCGAAGCTGAGTACCTTGCGGCGCAACTCGCTGCCTACTCCAGCGAGACTCCGTATCAGTCCGGGTTGATTGGCATTTCGCAGCGGCTAATCGTTGCGGGATTTAAGCCGAAGCAGATTATGTTAATCCTCACCCCATGTGGCGACATGGCGGCAGCGTTAGACTTTAACGATCAGGGCTACTCAGAATTGGTAGGGCGAATGGCTTCGCTAAAAAACGGCAGAGACGATGCGGTATATCTAAATCTCATTGCGTTGTCTGATATTGGGGTTCCCGCTTTTGAAATATTGGGGGAGGCTATAGGTAAGAGTGCTAGAGAAACTGAGATTCTTGCCCAGCGTCGCAGGCTCAGAAGTTCCGCCGCTTGCGATGCTCTCCTGGCAATGTATGCTCAAAAATACAAGGGGGCCGCTCTAGAGGCTCGGAAAATAATAGATCGACGGAATTAGGCTATCCCAAGTTCGGCGGGCAAGATTTCTCCCAGTTGTAATCCGCTCATTTCGCTCGCCGTGTCGGGTTTCATCTGAACCGCGTTATTCAAGAATCTGACGGGAGTGTCGAACTCACAAGACACCTTGACTAGCACGCCTACTCCCGGCGCGGAAGTCATGATCAGGTTGCCCGTGACGTTGTTTACAGTGTAAGCAGCCGTGGGCGTATCGTTAAGTTTGACGGTGAATGCTGGGACGTTTTGCCCTTGCCCTCTCACGCTTGGAATCACTCGGGATGTAGATCCGTTTGGCTCAAATAGCGAAACTCCACCCACCGCTAAAAGCGAATTCACGACCGGCTTGATAATGCGTCGAGAGTATGAGTGGCTCGCGCCTGGGCGCATGTACTTTTTAACTATCGGAAAGATCGTCTGTGCTCCGTCGCCTATTCCGATCACCTCGTCGATCATGTAGAAGTCAGAGACGATCACGGCTCGAAAGCCATAGCCCGAGCCGTAGCCACCACCCCAGAAATTCATGAAGTAGGCAAGGCGAGCGGGTGTCATTAGTTCAGTTTGGACATTCCACTCCTGCTGAAAGTCTAGCCTTCCAATATTCACCTTGCGGATGCCTGTCTGAGCATTGCGCGCCATTGTGTTGCTGTAGGTTGGGCCACCCAACGCCCCACCCGCAACGAAGATATCAGGATCCAAAAGAATCTCATCAAAGAGGTATACAACGGCCATTATTGCGCCCCCTGCAATGCGGCGAGAACCATGTCCGCGTGCTGCCTTGCCGAACGTCGCGGGTTATAGCTTGAGTTAGGCGCGGGCGGTAAATTAATCGTGTAATACTTATTCACGACCTGCTGGCCCATTCCCCGCTGCTGTTCCTTTGTTAAAACCAGCTCGCCGGGTGTAAGCATAGCCGGAACGGAATCGTATCCGCGATCTACGCCTGGAACGATACCGCCAGAAGCGTACCCGCCAACATAAACGTTACCCATTCCCGCATATCCACTCCCGCCGCCACCCCCAGCGCCACCCGCCGCCCCGCCAACGGCAGCGCCAAAGATAGTCTTAAGCAATCCGCCCCAGAATCCGCCTTTACCCGCGCCCGATGATAACCCCGCAAGTAGTTCGGCAAAGGCGTTCTTAATAGCACTTGAAGCCACCATCGATGCAATGTCCGATAGTGTCCGCTGCACGCCTTGCCCGAGCGATGTCAGAAATCCCTTCATGGTTAGATCCCACTCATGCACGGCATCACCAAAAATATTTCCCAGACCTTCGGGTAAGCCGGAAACGATGTCATTAAAGTTCTCTCTAAATGTTGGTAACGAGTCTGAAATGTCACGCAGACGTGTGCCCAGATCGTCGGTCTGTTGAATAACTACCTTGGCCCATTCGCCTGCGGCTAAGGCCTGCCCCTGACTTTGCTCTGCCGCTATTCCCGCGACCTCTGCCACTGCCTTGAATGAGATCGTTAGGTTATTGGCGGCGGTAGTTGTGGCTAAGACCTCGCCTCGTGCGGCTTTGAATCGATCAACGACCATTCCGGCCTGCGCGTCAGTCAGGTCAGTAAATCCAGCCGGTCGCATTGCGCCCGAGCGTTCTGCGTTTTGAGGAGCGCCGAACGACATCAAGGGACTACCATTACCCCCAACGCCTCCGGTAACGAGGTAAACGGGGAACGGATTACTAGACGAAACTTCACGACCACCAACTGACATCGACGACAGTGCTTGATTGTAATGACCCATCCACTTGTTTGCGCCAACTTGACCGCCACCGCCAATCTTTGAACCAGGAGTCGAAGTCCAATCTAGCGCCGCCACATTACGGGCTCCTACGATGTCACCACTTTGCAATGCCTGGACGCCCGCCCCTTCCCGGCGATCTCTAAACAACTTCACAGCGGCCAGCAATTGTTGATGCGGATCTGAGAAGTTATCGAGGCCTAGCTCTGCGGCGATCACACGCCAGTTTGTCCGCGTGATCTGGTAGTTCCCGGCGGCTGAACTGCGGCCTTTGTCGCCGCGAAACCATTGAGACTTAGGCACCACCTCGCCGGGATGTTGAGCGCCGGAATCCACTCTGCGGCCCCCGGCCATAACATTTAATGAACCGCCCTCAGCTTTTTTGATAGCTTCAAAAAATGCTCGCATTCGCGGATCTTCAAGCAGCTTTTCCAGTTCTCTGACTATTGGGTTATCTCTGAATCCTTCTTGTAGTCCTAAAGCAAAGCCCTGCGCAGACATTAGCCCCATGTCATAGAACACTGTGGAGGGGGATTGAATGCCCAGCCAGCCCTTTGCCGTTCCAATGATGCCGTCTAACGCGAAGTCACCCACCGCAGCCTTGACCGCATCCTTCCCGGCCTGAATTCCCTCGATAAATCCTGACGTTAATCCGCCTCCCAGAACGCCAACCGCCGCCGTTCTTATCAATGCGGAAACGGGCGTGATAGCGTTGTTAATCGAGCCAGCCAATTCACTAACTACGTTCTGTCTCTGAAGCGCCGCGCCCAAGGTTGTGGAAATATCCTGAGTCAGCGATGTCGTTGCTTTAGCCTGGGCGAACTGAATAACGTCCTGAGCGGCGCTTAGCCGTCCTGCGCCCGTTCCCTCCATGCGCTTCATCATGTCCTTGAAGCGCGGCTCTTGGGCCATCATCGCCGTAATAGCTTCGACCGCCGACTTGCCTTCCAGTTTTCCAGCCTCGGAAAGTTTTCGCGTTTGTGCGACGGTCTTTCCAATGGCTTTTGCAAGCAATTCCCAGCCGGGAATATTTGCATTCGTCAACTGGTTCATATCTTGAGCGTTGACTCTGCCCGCCATCCGCATTTGCCCAAACGCTCGCACCACATCCTGAACCTTGGAGGCTGACAGTTCACCAGATGCGGCAAGCGCGTTGCCCCAGACTGTTAATTTTGGAATCTGCTCGTCAAGTTCAAAACCAAAGGCAGTCATGAACCGTGAGGCTTCTAATAGTCCTTCAAATCTGAAGGGGGAAGACTGCCCAAATGCCATCAAAGCAGCAATATGCTTTCCTGACTTCTCCGCGCTTCCCGCAACGCCCTCAAATCCTATTTTAGCCGTCTCCAAAACCATATTGAGACGGATGCCTTCTTCTGCAGCATCGGTTAGCGGACGGATCAGCCCGCCTGCAAGTCGTCCGATCTGCGGAATTCCCTGAATGATTTCTGAAATGCTTGCGAGTCCCGGTAGGATGCCGCCGGCAAAGCCTCGGGCGGAACTAGATACGCTATTGATGGACTTCTCGACGCCAGCAAGTCCTTTTTGAACTTCCGCGGAGCCCGCCTTAAACTTGACGGTGTCGGCATCAAATACCGTCGTTAGCCGGCCTAATGTCGCCACCTAGTCCTCCATCTTCCTGTAGTGATAAGCCGGGACTGGCGCACCCGCTCGCCACATGGCGTCCCTTGCCCTTACGTCGATCACCATCGTTACTCGCTCGAAATCTTCCCTTGTCCATCGTTCCTGTAATTCCGAGGGTGGGATCCCCGTCCGTATCGCCATGTCAATCCAGAACAAATCGTCTGGGGCTCTCCCGGCCTTCGCCCCACTGCCTAAGAATCGCTGGAAGAGGAACCGTTCTTCGTCGAGGTCGCACTCTTGGGCACGAAAAAACGGAGAATCGCCTCGCTGTACTGGCTGAGCACCGGCATATCGATGGTTTTGAGGTTTTCAATGGTAGGAGCAAGGGGATTGCCGTCGTCGTCAACTATATCTAGATCGGCTACTACCTCGGAAAGTTGGCGGGCCAAAACCTCTTTGTCGGGACTTGCGCCGTTTGTATCAGGCGGGAATAACTGCTGCCATCGAACATAGGAAAGACTACGAACCTTGGGGCAAACTTCCTCTGTTTCTACTTCGCCTGTTTCATCGTTCCGCAAGATAAGCGAGAACTTTACTGGTACGGTTCGATCTGTAACCCTTGATTTGTTCAGTGGCACTCAGTGGGCCTTTCAGTCTAAAGCGCGGTCAAGTTTGTTATCAGTTCAATCTCACAAGCCTTGTTGCCAAAGGTTGAACTGTAAAGCGGAAGCAGTGTGAACTGATAACCCCACACCCCCTCGAGATCCGTTTGCGCCAACCCGACGACCTGTGCCGCAAAGTCAATCTTCAGCGTGTAGGCTGTGGTGCTCTCGATTATTGGCCCAGTGCTCAGAAAGCGGATCAACTTGATCGGATTCGAGGCAGCTAGAACCGCGTCATAAAGCGCCCGCGCCTGTGTATCGAACTCCATCGAAAACATTGCGTCGAGGGTTGGAACTGTCTCAACCGTGTCGATGAACGATTGATACGTAGTGTTCAAAACCCAGTTCATGGCCTGCTTGTTGGAAATCTTGAAAGATGCCTGTTTAGCCGTTGCTACTTTCGTTGTGCCGATGGTTCCGCCGATTGCGTCCATGTAGACATCTACACCACGAGGGCCACCAGGAAGCTGATCGATGGAAGTCGGGGAACCGGTCAGCGATGCGGTCGTAGGAGATCTGCCAATCCCTGAACCCGAGAGAGTCGATCCGCCTTCCGCGAAATCGAATCCAAGTTCGGTCAGAAGCGCATAGGCCATCTGCACAGCCGCTGTAGAATCGCCCTCCTGAACGGTTAGAGTCGTGAAAGCGTCTGCACCACTTGCAAGTAAGGTAAACAGCCATTTGCGGGCGAGCGTGGCTCCGCCTGGGGTTGTTATCACCGGCGTAACAATCGTGGAAAGCGGGTAAACGATCTCAGTAAAGTTAACCGGCCCCTGTAGCGCGATGGACCCAAAGTCTTTGGTTATCTGAGTAGCTGTTTCAGTCTTGAACCCCTGCGCGCGGAACCTCGCCACGTCCAGCGTGCGCGATAGCTGAAGGTCCATCGACGGAAGAACCTTAGATGCGGCGACGGCTGTGCCCTTCGTTACCTCGGGGCCAACTTGAACCTTGCGATTAACATTTGCTCTGCCGATGGCGACACCTCCTTGAGGCTACTTGCCTTCAATAACTGCAATGATGTCCAATTTAGACATCCCGTCTGGAACGACCGTCAAGCCTAATCGCTCCGCCTCGGCAACCAGTTCAGCCTTGGACATCTTACTTAGATCCAACTGGGACGATGGAGGCTCGACTTTCGTGAAAGTCACCGAATAGTTCCCTGATTCCAAATCAAGGCTGGCCGGCAGACGAAAGACCGTGTTGACTACGGGATGATCGCCCGTCATGAACACCTCTGTGTCTCCCTGCGTCTTGATGACTCGCAAGTTTACGTTGTCAATTTTCATGCTGTTCTCCCAATGTAAAGTCTGAATAGTCCCCCAAGATTGTGGTACTTCTTCCCGGTTGCTGTGTCTGTCTCAGGTCTATTAACTGGCTGCTCTCTTCGTGCGGTGAAATACCAATCGCCACTGAGCTGGTACACAGCGACTCCGAGAACGTCAGTGATTCGTTTCGCAGCCCTTCGTGTTGCTGTAGTTGGTCTGCCTTCAGTAACAACCCTAACTTGAAAGAGCGGTTCCGAGAGGATGCGCGAAGTGCCGAGCCCGTCAACGTCATTGCCACCCAAATACTCATAAAGCACATAAGGGAAAACACGAGAAGCGGGAGGGTCAGGGCAATAATCAGAATAGATACGGGTAGAGACCACTGCCGTGATTTCGGCATTGCCTGACAGTGAATCGTAGATCCACTTCTTTGCCTGTTCGACTTCATCAATGTCGCCCACACTATGCGGCCCTCTCGATCACCGAATGCTTTATCACAATCGTTCGCACATCTTCGGAATGCGCTTCGTGCTGACTTCCAAAGTCTTCGCTGACGACTCCGTTTTCCATTGCTTCCACTGCATTGCAACTCCAACAGTAGATCAGATAACGCGGGCAGTGGCCGGTGTTTTCCATTACCTCAGCACCCTCAATAATCCGTTGTTGACTCGCTTTCGCGCATTCTCAAAAGCAGGGGTCGCGCTTGGCTGTGCGTCAGAATTTACCGTCCCATATTCAACCAAGGCGTCGTACGCTTCATTGTTTCCGCCTCTGTGCGGGTTGTTTGAAGAATCGCAGATCATTACGACCTTGAGTCGATCCGGCGTAGCCTTTTCCTCTACTCGCGTCTGGTCTGCCATCCAGTGCGTATCTTTCGGCGCAAGCTGCTTTCTCAGCGAGACAAACGACTTGCCGCCCTCGTTCAGCACGTCCGCAATGTTCCCTCTCATGTTCCGGGAGAGAGCCGCGAAATTGAATCCTGTTTTTTTGAATTGAACGCTCATGATTTAACCAGCTCCGCCGCAATCGTAATGACGGGCGCGTAAGATCCGTCTAACGTGACAGGCTTGCGAAACGTAAGCGCCGGGAGTTCCCTCGCGGCCACTACAAGCCACTGGTGCGGCTGGATCAACCTTGTGCTTGCAGTTGCTTTAATCATCATCTTGTGCGTCTGCGTTGTAATTAGCGTCCCACCTAAAACCTTGTCTCGCTCGCTTAGTCGCTCATAGAAACATTCCAAGCTCGCCTCAACCGTTGCTGGCGTGTCGGTGGTTCCACCAAACCCATCCGGCGATAAGGTTCCCGGCTGTTTAAGGTCGCACAGATCGGGAAACGTACTCAGGATCGTTGGCGTTATTGCTGTTAGCGCCGAAGCAATCGTGTCTGCTAAGCTCATGCCCGTACAATTGCCGCTCCCGAAGATCCGGTTCTCAGGTCTCGTAACAATCGCAGCACGTCAGAAGGAATGCTCCCTGATTGAACTGCTTCTGAAGAATTCATTTCCAGTTCAATCGATCCAACCTTGATCCGTTTGAAATCCGCTAACTCTGACTCTGCCGTTACGTTCTCCTGAATGAACTGCAGCGCATATTCGCTTGTCGCTGCAATTAGCTTCGAGGGGATCGCATCTGAAGCGAGATAGGATCCGTCAACGTAAACCCACGAGCGCGGCCACTTGAGCAACTGCGTGTCTGTCGCCTTGAAACCTTCATAGTATTCCTGCTCAAGTCTGGCCGTCGCCATGATTAGGGCTTTGTCTCTGTCGCCAGTGGATGCCGTTGTCCAGTCGGCTGCGTAAAGACGGTCGGCGAAGTAGGTGTCAGCCGTGGCTCTATCGCAATATGAGTTGCTGGCAGATCCGCCAACTGTTGCGTCAAGTGCCATTGCGTTTCTTCGCTTTCAGTTCCCGGACTCGTTTCTCAAACATCTTGCGCTCTTTTAGCGTCCAGGTATGGCCTGCGTTCGCCAGTTTTAATCCGTACCGATCGAGAGCAGACAGAGAATTGCTGAACCGGAAGTTGGCGTGAATTCCCGGCCCATGCGTGATTGAATAGTTAGGGAAGAAATGCGTCATCTGGTTTTACGTGCCGATTGCGGCCCATGCGATCTTTACGTTATCCGTAAAGTCAGTTGCGGCAACTGGCGTCACGTCGTTGACGGCCGTGGGCTTGTAGGTAGTGATCAGAACCGAGCCCGCAACCGGAGCGGCGGACTGATCGCCAATGTCGCCCGCACAAAAGAGCTGCTTGACCGTTGGGGCGCTGCCAAAGCCAACAACCACGGCTACCACAGTCGCGAGCCCGGTAACTACCGTGTCGGACGCGGCAACTTGAGTATGAACGCCTCGCGCAATCTTGTAGCCAGGGGCCACGCCCTGCGCGAGTAGTTCAAGTTCTGCCTGGGTCAGGTTAACGAGTTTCCGCGTTGCGTTAGCTTGCGCTTCGTCGGATTCGGGATTGTAGACGCCTGTAGACATTAACTACCTCCCTTGCGGATTGCTTTGACCTGATCCGCTTTCAACATCCCGGCGGTTAACTCGATACCGTGAGCGTCGGCATATTCTTCAAGTTCCGCCTTCGTCATCGATTCGAAGTCTGGAGCCTCGGCACCTGTTGCGCTCTTGGCCGTTAGCTCGTCAAGCGGCTGCCTTGCTTCCGGCAGCATTGCGGAGAGCGTTTCCGGCCTCACGGGCTTATATACATTCGGGCTCTCGGTCGCGTGGGCCAAATCCACTGGATCGTAACTGTACCCACCCTGGGAGACGATCTCTTTCGCGTCTACCGGAAACACGTCCTGAGATGTTCCGTCTTCCTTGTTATAGATACGCACCATCTGCGGAGCCGGGGCGCTGGTAATTGGCGTCTTCGTCACCGTTACCTTGTCAGTCGTTGCAAAAACTTCCTTTGCCATTATTCTTGCCTCCTATGATTCCAGGGGCGGGAGCAGTTCCCGCCTCCGTTTTCATTAACTGTAAAGGGTTAGTTTTTCACCGCATACGCAGTGAACGTGATGCCGGACGCAATTGCCCCGGTTACAACGGTGAAGCCGCGGATGTATCGATAGTAGATGTTGTTCCGCTCGTTAGTGAACGGCAGAACATATCGACCCGCGGTGTCGTCAACGTCCACGCCGGACCCGGCGTAAGCCGTGCCGATTGTCGAACCATCACCTACCGGAAGGCAGGCAAGTATCACGATGTCTGAGGCGAACGTTGCGCTGTTACTGCCCTGAATCAGCAGATCATAACGCTCGTCACCCGAGGCGATTTCCAGAGCGGTGATATCAATGATGCACTTCGCGTCAACGCGGCCAGTTCCCATATCGAGCACCTTAGCGGCAGCGGCCACTTGCCATGCCGCGTCAGCCCCAATAACCGCGCTCACATCCTTCATTTCAAGATCCGCGTCGAACGTGTAGGTCGGGCGGCTTTTTGCAGCAGTGTAAGTCATTTACTTTTTCTCCTTTTGGTTTAGCCGCCTATTACGCAACCACAGCAGCGTTCGAGATAGACCAGAGACGCGTTGCGGCGCGAGGATGGAACAGCGCAATGCCCGCATACCATTCCACACGAGTACGCTTGACCGGCTGAGTCTGAAGTTCGCCCAGGTCTCGAACGTCCATAACGCCGCTCTGAATGCCCTGAAGCATTCCTTCCATGAACGACACGACGTAAATCGAGGACGCAGTTGCGTTGCCGGAGGTCGCGGCTTCCGTGAACGGGAGAATGTCGCTGCCAACGTTGTCCTGTTCAACCACGAGGATCGGCAGATCGTTGTACTGCGTCACCCTGCGACCGAACGCGTCAAGCGCATAGGTGATATAACCACCCACAGTGGACGAGCGGGCGGCAGCGGACAGTCTGCGCCTCATTGTCTTATTCATGATCAGATGGGTCGGGTTATCGGTGGCGTCAATCGCCTCATCCAGCAAAGCAAGGCTGAGCGGGGTTCCGTTAGCGGTTGAGCCAGCGGCAATCTTTTGTGAGCCAGTCAGACGAACCTGAAGACCATCGAAGATACGGGCATCAACGGACGAGTCGCCCTTAATGATGGCCTGAGACCATCGAAGCGAAAGGGCTTTGGTCTTCATTGCTTCTTGAACGGCTCGCTGATCTGTTCCCATCGTTTCAAGAATGAAAACGTCAACGTCCAGATCGCCGCCAGCGATAACCAACGGCTCAGCGACCGGGTTAATCACGCCAGTGGATTCTGTGTAGGCTTCGTTTACGCCACGAAAGCCGATGCCTGGGAGGGTCTCTTCGCGGTTATAACGGAGAGCGTTTCCCGCGATAGTGTCGAAAGGGAGAGTGCGGAGGATGTCCGAACTTTGAGCAAATAATTCAATGATCGCGCTGCGCTTGACTTCGCCTGAGTGAAGTTTTGCAGCTTCCACGAGAGTTAGGGCCATAGTGCTCCTTTATTTTAGCCAGTTCGGCCAGTCGCCTCAGTTGCATTTGCAATCTTCAGGCGTTCTGTAGCCGATAGCTTGGAAAGGTCAGGTCCACGACCTTGACCGTTCGTGCCGTTGGAAGCACCACTCCCACCCGCACCGGATGCGGCAAAAAGCCACGGTTTTTGTTCTTTCAAGATTTCCTTGGCGTAAGCATCAACACTGACATCAAGCGGGGTTCCGTCCTTGTCGTGCATGAGAATCTTACCCTTCTCGTCTCGCTTCGCCAGTCGCTTTGTCAAATCAACCGCATCGTCAAGTCTGTCGGGCATAACCCCGGCCTCAATGAGCACTGTCCGAAGGCCGTTATCAACCACTACGCGGTCGAGTTCTGCGCTTTGCGCTGCCAGCTTGTCTTCGTATTCCTTTTTGACTCCGGCCAGCTTCGCGTTATGCTTTTCAATGATCTCGTCAATCTTGCCTTTAGACTTCAGATCGTCGTTTTCCTTGGAGTCCGCTTCAGCCAATAGTTGCCGATACTTCTCCGGGTCAACGTCCTTAAAGGCCTCAGCCGCTTTCTTTGCGGCGTCGCGTTCTTTATAGGCGTTGTCCAACGACTGCTTGAGCGATGCGACTTTGCCTTCCAGATCGTCGCCCTCAAGGTCAAGAAGGTAACCACCTTCCTTTTCCTTGTAGAAACCCTTTTGAGTTTCTTCCAGCTTGTCAAAGTCTTCCTTAGCGAGTTTTCTTTTCAACGCCATAGGCACCGCCTATTCCTTTTTCACCGGCACCGCCGGGAGATTTCGTATCGAGGGAAGTAAATCACGGATTTGAGATTTAAGTTTTCAGTGGCAATTTTAGGCCGCGCAGTTTAGCGCCACGCCGCTTTGCGGCTGTCGCTCGATTCTCACGCCGCACCGCAATTCCCAAATTACCGTTAGCCTCAACAGCAAATGCTATCGTGTGAATTAAGCCGCAATCACAACACGCCATGCGCAGCAGTTCCCATGCGCGGCCCTTCCTGCCCCGTGGCTGTAATTCCATAGTGTCGCCGCTTCTCATTGGTGGGTACTTCAATTGATCTCCACATCTCCGCCATAACGTTCCTGCCCGCTAACAACCCCTGAGAATATTTCCGACGTGCGGAAAGATGACTCCTCACTTCCGAATTCAATTTCACAGCGGTCATTTGGGCCGCATTCCTGCGTCCCAATTTCTTCGATCTCGTCCAAGGGGATGAATTCATCGGTAGCCGCCGCCATGCAGCCATCGCAAACTTTCCCGTCCGCTTCGGTTCGTCGCCTGCCCATCATGACGCCTGCGTCACGCTCTCGATTAAGCATTTCCATTTCGTGCGTGCTCCACATCGCGCCAGGATAGAGCGTTGCCCTGTTCTCTACGGTTCCGCCAATGAGAAACCCGCCCTCCGGCCCTACAACTATCGGAACCTCCGCGCCGACAATCTCCACAATGGTCTTTCTTGCCACTGAAGCGGCCTCAGAAGGTGCGGCGGTGAACAAAGCACGGCTTACCCTCTGTCTGATTTCTGCTTGAGCCTGGGGGAAGTCTTTAGCGATTGAGATAGATACCTTGTTGGCAATTATGTCAGCGGCAATAAACGAGGCTTCGGCTTGAGATTGAAACTCTCCGAGGTAGGTTAGCTCTGAAAAGATGCGAGCATTGATTCGACCTTGACGAATAAGATTCATCTGACTTTCCCCGCCATAGGCTATCTGTCCGGTAATCTGGTGCCACGCCGTGACCTTTGACTCCATGAAGGCAAAGAATGCTTCAGGTGTTATCTCTCCGGCTACAAGTCGCCGTGCTGCTTGGGAAACTAGTGCCTGCTCATGAACGATGAAATTACTGATAACCCTGCGGACTTGCGCGAGAGCAATCGGACGGCCTCGGCTGTCTTCGTATCGTCGGTCGATGGGATCCCAGATCACACGAGTGCTCCATTAGCCTTTGGTTGCGCTCCAAACAAATCCTTGATTCCCGGTGGTGCGCCTTGAATTCCAGCCTTCGCAACGTTCGGGCCATTAGCCGCGCTCTTGACTGCTTCCGCCTCAAGCTTCTTTAGCTCATCCTGCAGTTCAACCCCTGGCAAGCCTCGCTGAAGGAGGTTTAGAAAGGTCTCAAGTGTTAACTGGCCCTTCGAGACTAGATTGCTAACCGCTGTGACCATGACCGCGTCCAGAACTACGTCAGACTCGGCAACTCCCAGCTTGAGCGATCCGCCAGAAGGCAAGTTTAGATACTTTGCGTGGAACTCTAAGGCCATCTCAGCCCCGTCCTGCTCAGACCGGGCCATCGTTGCGAGGTCTGAAGACTCCTGAAGGTTGTTCGATCTAATCTCAGTTGCGGTAACGTTGGAATCGGCCTTCTGGCTAAGCATTGAAAGACCCATCAAGGCCATTCGCTGTTCGATGTCTTGTAGTTCAGTGCGCGCCGCTGTGACCCCGTTCCCGTGAATCTCAATCCACTTCACATCTCCGCCTGTTTCCACGTCTAAGGTGCTACCAACCCCAATCTCTACCTTTTGCTGGTCTTGATTCGCGCCGATACGCGCAAGCAATGGAACCTGGGCAATGTGCAGGATGTTTCTGTAATCAGAATACTCTTGCCAGTGAGCAATGTTCAGATAGGCGAGATCAAGCAGAGGAGGAGAACTCACAAGCATTCCGAGTCTGTTACCATAGACCACGGCAACCGGGATCCTGGTTTGATTGTTTACCGTGCCCGATCCTTCTTCGATAAACGTTTCTTCCTTCGTCCCTACCTGTACAACCTTGCGATAAAGCGCCCACTTAACCAATCCACTTTCCAACTTGAAAACTCGATAACGGCAGACTTCCTTTTCGCCGTACTCGCCATCCGACTCGTTTGTCTTTTCTTCAAAGGTAATCTGACTCAAGATTGTCTCGCCGTTTACTACCGTAGTGCGCCAGTTTTTCGCTTGGTTCGCTTTGTACTTCACCCAATACGGTCTGCGTCCCTGGGCGATCTCATCGGCCCGTGTAGCGTTAGCAGGTAAAGCGGGCTGCATGTCCACAAGGATAAATGCGTGCCCGTCCCGAACCGCGTCCGTGAACAATTCCTTTAGAAACGGGTCAAGATGCGAACCGGCCAGATCAATGTTCTCAAGATGTTTCTTGATCTCCTCGGGAACATCATCACCAAGTTCAGGATCAGCCTTGTGAACCATGCCCACCAGTGCGTCAAGGATTCGATTGAAAGCATTGAAAAAGACGGAGCGGGCTAGCCTTCGGTTATAAGATTCCGGTCTTTCGGCCGGCTCTTGAGGGAGGTAAGTAGCACTACACTCCCGCATCCGGGCTGTGCCACCAGATACGTCACTTACAACCGTCCACGCTGAAGTCATGGACTTGTAAGCGTTGGATTCGTAGTTTGGCTTGTTCTGGGGTTCGATGGGCATAATCAAGTAGCGGGCTTAAGTTCTGCTGGGTGAAAGTCGCCGCGCATCAGCTCTTCACCTTTAAACCACTCACATTGAAAGCGACCTCCGAGCTTTGAGCTAAGAGTCATTTTCGGTCCACCGGATTTAAGCTCAAGAGTGTCGCCAACCTGAGGGCGCGCGGAGATGGGGTTGTCTTTTTTGGTTTTGGGCATCTGGCGAAGCATACCGTTGATGAGAGATTTATTTTTCTAGAGGTTTAGCGGTGTCTGCCTGAACATCGGCATCTGCGCTGCTTGAAGCATCAACGCCCGCGCTATCACCGTATCATCGTTCATTCCTTCCGGGGCTGAATACGTCGCCCGTCCTGTAACGGCAGAAACCTTTGACTCATAGGCAACAAGCTCAGCAGTTGCGACCGGAAGATTTAGCCACTTAAATTCGCTGCGCTCGAAGGCTAAGGCGAGAGATTGAATCAGCGGTCCTTTAGTAGTCGCTGTGGTCGTAAAAGGCCTAACCGGCAATCCTTCATGTTGTAGCGCCTCGATATTAGGTGAACCGATGGAGTTCTCCTCTGCAAGGATCGTTCTGATGCTCCAGCGATCTCGACTCGCCCTAATGCGCGCTCGCTGAAACGCCCACTCGATCTTATTAAACCGATCTAGCTCAACCTCAACCTTGCAATCCGCACATCCAACGCAGTGAGCGGTGAAATCGTGCTTTTGAGCCCAGTCGAGCCCTGAGACAATTCGGTGGCCTTTATGCTGTTCGGGAATCGGCTTCAATGGCGCGGTTAGGTTTGGTTTGATGTTTCGGAAGACCGCGCCCTCCGATTGGAGAAACTCAGCCAGGTACTCCTGATTAAACGTAAGCTCTGGCAGTTGCTGACGCTGAAACTCAATCTCCTCCGGCTTGATGCGCGGGTTGGCTGAGGTCGGAAACTGCCAGCTTGCCCACTCAGGCTGGAGAGGATCTTGCCCGTTGTCAAAACCCTGCTTAAAGAAATTCATCCCTCGCGGGGTGGACAACCAAAAGGCATCGCCCACGTAATCCGCGAGCGTAGGCGTAATGACAGCTTGCCACGCATCCTGAAACGCTGGAACCATCGCAGCCTCGTCAACTACCACCCTTTTATACCTGCGGCCCCTGGTACTGTCCGCCGCGTCCAGTGACCACATGTCAATGACACCACCTGTTATCAGTTCCAATCGATGCTCTTGATGTGCCTTGCGCTTAATGACGGGTGCGAGAATGTTTTGCATGTCACGCCAGACCTCAGCCAGCATTTTATGGGTAGGGGAAAACCATCCGACCGGGTATCCATTCAAGGCGGGCTCAATAGCCAATTGGATCCCAAGAAGTGATTTACCAAAGCGCCTGCCACAGGCGAGCACGTTGAAACGGCTCGACTCGTTGACAATTGTCTGCTGCGCGGGGTGGAGTTCGGGAACCTCGATCTCAATCTGTCGGGGGCTTGCTGACATGTCGAACAATTACCTCAATCGCCCCGCCGCCATCCCCGCCATGCTCAACCTTTTCCTTTGGCTTGCCAAACGCATAAGACATCAACAACTTAGCTGCGTCCATTCGGTCGTTAGACAGCGGATCAGAGGCTGTCTTTGCGAGCTTTCTAATGCAGTTCTCACGGTCGGCGACTGTCCAGCACTTATCGAGCAATGCCACAAGCCCCATCTCTACCGCCTTGGACTTGCGCCCGCTTCGACCTTTCTTGCCTCCTGATCCCGGTATCCCTGCCATTATGTTTTGCTCTGGAATTAAAACTCGCCTGTTTTATGCATTACACCCGTGTTTCGGAGCATTCTATGCATAGTTTTTGCATAAACCGACTACCTCACCCCGTATATCTACTACCCAGCAGATAGAAGAATAATCCGAATCCATAGTTTTGTGATGTCTCGAACCGGAATAGCGACGGATTGCATAGATTTACTCCTTAAACCCAAGACGTGTAAAGAATTCAGCGTAAGAGAATTCCTTGGTTTGGCCGTTGTGTGTTACCCGGATATCCACGTCGCATGGAGTATCGATCATTCGATCAATATCCATGACCACCCCGTAGTGGAAGTGTTTTGCGTCTGTCATCGTAAGGTGATCGCTTACCCTTATGCCTTTAGATTCGGCGACAGAACGAGGGAGAGCGCTTCCCTGCTTCCACCAATTTGCAGCATCGTCCATTTCCTTACCTACTTTCGCTTTTCTACCCGTATCCAATTACCCGTCTTCCCACCGCTTTAGGGCATCCATCACTGTGAGATCGGGCACGACTTGATTTTCGTACTTGCCAGTCGTCGCATTGGCGCATAGCCGAATACAGGCCCAGTAAACGAGGTTTCGCGGTAGCAAGTAAGCCAGCTTCAGCCAGAACTTTTCGCGCAAAGGGCGCGTTCGCCAAAACCCAGTTGGTATATTCATTGAGCTAACTGATATTTCCTTCATTTTCCCCTCAAAGCCTTTCGTGTTCTCTCTTCAGGTGACGTAATAAATATTGAATTCTGATTGAATCCGGGGAGGCTAATCGTTGGATTCGAGCCCGTTGTCAATTTGCACGCAGCATATCCAAAGATGCCGCCGTATGCCGTCCGCATATCGAACACGCTGGAAAGAAATCCAGGATTCCTCAGCTTCGCAATCTCCGCGTCTTGCTTCGCTATCACACCGTTTGCAGCCTCAAGCATTCGGGCGTCCCCTGTATTCACTGTTGCTCGTTCTTTGTTCGCCGTTCTCAGGTCTGCGATTTGGTCAACACGCACATCCCGCGCATCCTCAAGCGCTTTAATCGTGGCGTCTTTCTCAGCGAGCCTTTGTTTCTGTAATTCCTCACGAGCCTCAGACGCGCCAAGTTTTATGAGGGCAATCTCCAATTGCTTTGCCGTTTCACTGTCCGCAGTTCTCTCTGAAGATCGTACCGCAGTCGTACTTTGGGTTCCTTGCGCGAAGGAGGTCGCACACAGACTGAACGCGATCACGGCAGTTAGTAGGCTGTTCCGCGTTAGCCAACCTATCCACTTCATTTTTGGAAACCTCCTCAATCTGTTTCACCAGTGCTGGGTCAGCGGCCTTGTGTTGCGCTGCAAGGGCGTCAAACGCTATCGCCTTGGGTTCCAGTGCCGCCGCCCGCTTCTCGGCTTCCTCGGCCCTGCTAAGCATCCCTGCGCGCTCCGTAGCCCATGATGCCTTATCAACCTCGTACTGCTTTCGCGCCTTGTCCAAGTTGCGAGCCTGAAACCAGTTCACCGAAAGCGTGATAATTCCAATCAAAACCACGAGGCCAGCAACCGCCCCGATGATTCGCCACGGCGTGAGCTTTGAAAGGAAACTAAGCATTCTGTGCCCGCCAATTCAGTTCGCGCAGGCTCTCGGTCAACACCTTGACCTGCTCCTGTAGTTCCTTAATGTCCGCCGCCATCCTGTCGGGACTCATCGCCTCAGCAGTTCTAGTCTCAGTCTCGCTCACGCTTTCGCCTTCTTCTAACTTGGTCACGTTCCCCTGAAGGTATCGCTTTGCCATGCACACGATGCACAAACCACAGTCTGCGAATTCGCTCGGAGACGCCCATGCCTCGTCGTTCGGATCGCCTGAATAGACCGGATTTGATGCGCTCACGCTTTCACCTCATCCCGCCTGTACTCTCCCTGTTGACCTTTCACGTAACATCCACTCCATCATACTCATGGATGTGCTCAGTAATCCGCTCAACCAGCGCTTGCAGTTGCTTAATTTTATCCTCAGCTTTTTCCAGCCTGCGACGAAGCGGAGCCACATCTCGGGCGCGAGTTGCATCCTGCGGATTTCGTTTCTTTGGTTTCTTTGTCGCCATGCTTTGTCCTCGATTCTCCATGATTCGTTACCCGCGTGATCCTCTCCGAGATAGTTTCGAGAGGTTCAAGGTAGCTATCCGCGTATTCTCCTGGTTGCCTCAACTGAAAACCTCCCGAATAAAAAATAACGCCTGCCATTAAAGAATTATGTTGACACGACCATACAATTACTGTAGTATCTGGACATGGAAAACACAGCAGCCCGACAACACGATTTCAGCAACGGCGCTTGCCCTCATTGCAAAAGCGCCGACGGCCCTTGGGCGCGAAAGAATCCCTGCGAAACGTGGCACGAAATGCAGGCTCGCAAGGCGGCAGAACGAACCGGCCCACGCCCCACGCAGGCGCAGGTTGATGCCTCGATGCGCAAGGCCGGCTTTGAGGCCAGCGGCAATGCGGCGGGCATTGCGAATCAAATCTGGAAAGTAAGAGGCGGCAACTTTTAATCTAGCGATACAGGCGCTCGAAAGAGCAAAAAGGGAGATAAAATGACAGTTCAAGAATTCATCCAAGGGCACTCCAGCAGCGACTCCGAACGGGAAACGGCACTCACCCTTGCAGCCAACTACCTTGACTCTGAGGTTAAACGGGAAACGGGTGACAATAACTTTGCGGCTTGCGTCGTGGACTGCTGGGACGGCGACCGGGAATTGATCCTCAACGGCACCGACAGCTCCTTCCACGAGATTTCCAAACACGAAATCACCGACTTTGATACCGCCGACATTTTTAGCCAAGCCGACCAATACGGCCACGAAGCCTTTGAAGTGCGCGATGATTCGCTCTGGGTGATCGGCTTTGGTTCTCTTTTGCAAGCGCCCGCCGACATGTTCCCCTTCCGAGTGGGAACGATCTTTAGCCAAGGATGGAATCATATCGTGCGAGTGGACGAAACTATCGCAGCGGTGAATATTCACAATACCGGTTGGGCGTTCTGCTCGCCCGAAGAAGCTGAAAAGCTGTTTGCGGAAGCGGAATAGCCTCATCCCCGCTTCAAGACTCCAACGCGAAAGCGTGAGCGGCGCAGGTCGCTCGCTTGGAGCGGGGGCCAACCTTCGGAGAAAGCCATGATTACCCCGATCAAAGTCAACAAGTGTATTTGCGAGCGCTGTGGCCATAAATGGATCTCTGAAATCGTCCCGACTGGTTGTGCTAAATGTAACTCTCCCTACTGGAATACGAAGCGCGGGACCGTAAAGCGCGGGCGGCCCAAGAAAAGTTAGCTACCCAAACAGCCACCACCTCAACCTGCTAAGCCATTCTCCGAGCCATTGAATGATTCGCAGTGCTCTCATTCGTATAATCCGTTTTCAAAGCCCGAACGCAACGCGGGGCGATTCTTGCGCGCTTTGAACGCCTGAAAGGAAGAGTTCGCCGCTCGATATGCCAAGGTACAACAGAACACTGGAAGCATCAGTGGCCAAAACATCGCGCTTCCAATAACCGTCGCGAACACGGGCTCATAATCGTTTTCTAACTGCGGACGGATTACCACAAAGCAAGCGGCTGTGCCTGACAGCCAAACCACCAACAAGAGAATTCGAATCATCATTGACTGTTCCTAATGTGCTCTGAAACGTCCCTGCTGCAGATTAGAAAGAGAGCCACGATACCCAACACGACCATGATGAAGGTTCTCGTGTTGTCGGTCATTTGCTCAACCCCCGGTCACCCTCTCAATCCTCACAAAGCCTCGGCGCTCCAAATCAAGCAGTTGATCGTGGCTTAGGCCGGCGCACATATCGCCAACGTTCCCGTAATGCGGGCCACGTTGAAAGCTCAACTGATGATCCTTCTTGGCGATTGGGCTTTTGGCGTCATAATCAATCCGAGAAGTTGCGGCGTAAAAAACACTTGTCCACCCCTTCGGTGTTATGTCTTTGAGAATTGTGACTTTCATCTGGCTCAACCCCCAGTCACGATCACGAAAATCGAAAACACGATGATAAAGACAGCGACTCCCAACATCTGAAACAGTGACTTTTGGTGCGTGCTCATAGGCGTCCGCGTTCAGCATGATTTAACTACTAGCGCCATGATGCCAATCATGATCACCACAGCCATCAGAGGGACCAATACCGACCACGCGCCCGGCTCGTACGGAAGTTTTGGCGTTTCTTTACTTCCCTGTGTCATTTCGCTTCTCGTTGGCAAACGAATGGCAATCGCAACCATAGTGCGTACACTCTCCGTGGTCGCTGCTGGGGCCGTGAGCACCGCGAACATGCCAACAGCGGGCGCATTCGTCGATTCGTTTACTCAGTTTTGCAAACCCCAATGCTTCTTCCCATGAAAATCCCATGAAACCTACATAAGGCCCTTGTTCGGATGGCAGCGCGCCGACGTAATAGCGATCCATCCCACCCGCATCATCGAACTCAGTGAAAGAGTCCTCACCGAAAAGCTTAATTGTTTCGATAGTGGCTTCTGCTTCTGTCATGCTCGCGTCTCTCGCATCAAATCACGCTCGACTTGCCCCTCGTTAAGGATAACAACCGGACAACAGATGTGCGGCGCAGTAATCATAAAGAACGTAATTAGCGATAAGCGCTAACTCCGCTAAATACAGAGCAAAACCCAGTGCGCTTACTAGTAAGGTTCTAAACGTACCCCTCATTGACTTGCCCAACTTCCCGTCACGTCAGTTAATCGCCGCATTCAAGGCCAGCAGCCCGATGATTGCCGCCAAAACTGCAAACGGGATTATGTCCAGTACGGTCAATTCCCGAATCGGCTTCACTGAGTTGCCCTCTCCCCCTGCCAAATCATCTTCACCCCTGACAAAATCAGCCAGGGGAGCCAGAAGACCAAGAGTCCAAAGCTGTTGCCAATGAACTGTAAGCCTTCCTTTCGAAACCACACGGCCCACGCATCGCCGCGCTTCTCCGATAGCCATGTCCTGTCGAGAATGCGCATCGAGTAAACCGCCACGCAGAAGCCGCCGATCAGGAAGTAGAGAATCAATAGGTTCACGACGCGGCTCCCGCCTCCGATCCGACAGTGCAAAGAATATTTCGCCTCAGCCGAAAGAATTGTGTTGACAGATACTTCGTTTGTAGCGTAGTATCTTCTTGTTCGAAGCAAACGCCTTGAAGGAGATAAAGACCGTGAACAAGAGAATACAAAAAACAATCAAACGCGCCACAGAGAGCTGGAAACAGGAATTCGGAACCGACGTTACGCTTGATAAAGAGTGGACTGGGACCGCCTACGCCGACCTTTCCGGCGACGATCAGAAGGTAATTTCTTGGAGCCTCTTCCACGCAATGATCGAAGCCGGGCTTGGCGAGAACTTCCACGTAACGCGAGTTACCGAACGCGGAGTTTACGGCCACTCGGACAGCTCTTGCGACGAAGGCGGATGCGCGGCCGGTTCGGAGGTTTACTTCGCGGAAGTTGATGCCGACGACGTTCAAGAAGGCCACATCTACGCAATCACGACTTCGGGCAAGGTAGTCGCGGAAGTGGAGGTATAAGGTGACGAACTGGATAGCTACCACAACTGCAATCGCCGCCAAGCTCGGCACGTCAACAAGGCGCGTCCAACAGTTAATCAAGGAACTGGGGATCGTTCCAGTCCAGACGATTGGCCGGTCAGTGATCCTTTCCGACGCTGACGTAAGGCGGCTGGAAAAGCGCAAGATCCAACGCGGCCCAACTAGGAAAGGAAAATAGCGGTTCATTTCGCTTCCTCCGCTGGTGCTGGGGATGCAATCTTGACATTGTTAGTCACCGGGTCCGCGTGATACTTCATTGACCGCAGCGTGATAACAATCGCTCCCACTTCCGCAATCACTTTCCCAACGATCTGCCTGATGATAAACAGCGCGATAATCACAGCCACACCTATGAGCACGATCCTCTGCGTCTGAGGATCAATCGTGGGCATCTTGATACCTGTTAGCCAGCCGAAAACCCTTTCAATGTTCGTCAGCGCCCAAGTGCCGATTAGCGCAGGAGCCGCCCATACTGTCGCCCATAAACTTTTCTTTGCGGTCGCATTGTCCGCTACGGTCGGCTGAAGCGTAATGTTTTGGGGTGTCGGATTGTCTGGCTTTGCAGCCGCCGGCGTGGCCGTGTCTTGTGGCGCATCTTCTGCTGGAATCCCTACGGGCGGAATTTGCCCAAGCGCGGGTGCGCCTATTGCTCCAATTACAGAAGGCGTAGTCTTAACCGCTACGGGCTCAGCGAGAACCCTCTTTGCTCGCTCATAATACTTAATCCGGTCATCCAGTCCGTTATAGCCTCCGTTGATCGCCTTCGTGATCGCTCTGAAGTCTTGAGCGTCTGCCGCACGATTGCACCCGTTTAACTTCCAATACAGACCAGCGATGCGGAATCCAACTTCAGGAGTGGCGGCAATCAGGGGGAAGTCGACTAGATTCAGTTTGAGCAGTTCGCCGTATTTCTTGTAATTTGCGCGCCCGGTCAACTGGATCGGCCCGCGCCCCTTAAAGCGCTTGCCGTCTCCTGGTTCAGTGTTGCCAAGGTCTTTGCGGCCTTCGTATGCTGAGCCGGAAGCAATCTCCTCCATGTGTTTTAGTTCGCCCGATTCATGAGCCAACTGGGCAAGGAAAGCGGATTCACGCAGCGGAGTATTGATTTCAAACTCGACCATCGCCTGAGCTAAGTAGGGGAAGTATTCGGACGCCCTTTTTGCGTTGGGCATGATCTGACGTAGCTGGTCAAGCGTTAGCATTTCTCAACCTGCCTTCCATCCAACTCAAGCAGCGACGGGAGTTTTGGAACCCCTTCCCGATTCTCGACGGTCTCAAGGAACACCTTTGTCCCTACGCGAGACACGTCTGATACCTTCGCCCGGATGATTACTGAATCACCAGGGGCTAGTGTTTTGTCGTGTTTGTCTTTCGGGTTGTGAGCCATGCAACCAATAGGTTACACGCTTTGGCGGGTTTATTTCTGAGGGAGGGAATCAGCCTGCCGATTTTCACCACACCATGGGTTCGGGTGTAAAAGGAAGGAGATCAATAAGGCTCCGGGTTCTTAGTCACTTGCGGCAACTGAACGCCGAAGCCCCTTGATCGTTACGAGAGAGGGACATTCGCATATCCGCGACACCGGATCGGGGCCGATCTTATGAATCGGCTCCGATGGTGCACCTCGCGGTGTGTTTATAGCACAACTCGGTAGGCAGGGGAAGGAGGAAATTCAGCTACTGTCAACTCGAACGGGTTGGCAATCGTGCGTTTACCAAACCGTCTAAGCAGCCCTACGGCATCATCCTCTAGGATCTCCTCACGTCGAAGAATTTCCTCGACCTCCGGTTGTTCGGCGCTGGGGATTCGCATCGCAAAGAACTGCCACAAATCTGCGCTTTGATAAGATATGTCTAATTCCGGGAATTCAACTAGCGGACGTAGTTGTCCGTCTTGTTTAAATTCCTCAGAATAATCAAACTGCCAGATTCCATCCTCTACGCTTAGAGTTCCAACAACCAAAGTTTGATACTTCAGGAGGAACTTTGCGCGAACGCCAGGCGCGACCTGCACAACTGCCCGCCTACCAAGCCAATCTCTCGCGATTTCCATTAACTTCTTAACTGCCAGCAGCAGTCATGCTGTTTGCCTTTAAGTCGGATCAGCCTGCCGCCAATCACACCGTCCTGGTTGAGTTCGCTGGTCTCCATTACTCCACTTCCGTTTACCGAAACGCCTAGCCTCTGCCAGTTTAGGATCAACCGCCTGGTCAGGTTCAGGCTTGTCCTTCATTGTTACTCACCTGTAGCAGTAGAAGCGGGGCGGATCCGCGCTTGCTCCGCCGTTAACGCCTCAAGCGCAGCGGCGATCAATTCTCCGTAGGTGTACACGGCCCAGTAGTCTGCGTCCTTGCCCGTGACGTACACCAGTAGATCCAGTAAGCACAGATAACTGGGATTCCGACGCTCGCGCTCATCTCCGTCCAATGGCGGAACCCAAGGCGTGCTTATGGTGCCCGTGCCGAAGTCCTGAACGTCCACTGCGTGAATCTTGATTGGCTGGTCTTCCATAAGGTTACTCGCCTGTGGCCTGCTGCCCCTCACTGAATACGACCAGCACTGTTTCAACTACCATCGGCACGGGAACGCCGTCAGCATCAACTACTTTGCATTGCAAGTCTTTGCCCTCTAAGTCGGCAATGCCTTCTGCCAAAAAAAGTGGGGTCTGTTTCTCGTCTTCCATGATTTCACCTTTAGGAGTCGGACTTGAACCGACACCGCCTTTCGACATGCTACCTGTTACACCATCCCATTGGTGTCTGGATTCAATCTCAGTCGCGCTAACCTTTGGGCAACAAGTAGCGTAGGCTGCGAACCTTTGTTGTGGTCCAGCCACGCCTTTAGATTTACCTCATTCTTAACCGCTCGCAATCGCCCTGCCTCTTCGCACATGCGCAAATGACTTCCTTCCGGCGTGAACGAGCAGCCGCACGCTAAGTTCAGAGGATCAATTATCTCGTTATCCATGTCTCTGATTACCCTTTGCCGTCTTGTGGCTAAAATATTGAATTGCGGGTCGGGCTTGATACCGACTATTGAAGCGTCGAGTGGCGTTCTGCCGTTGGACGGCTCTTAGCTAGCATCTCGGGAACCTGCCGCTTCTCCCTATCCCGATACTCAGTAGCGTGACCTTCCACGCTGCCGCAATTCAATGCCGATATTATAAACCTTCCCACCCCTTTCGTAGCAGTCAATCTGAAGTCTGAAGGGGGCGCCTGACGCATTACTTGCTCGCATCGTTGTCCGCTTTTACACCCCAGACGCAGGGGAATTGTATCAGGGATACATTGTTGCGGGGTAATAATTGGTCGATCCTGAGGTATCGATCAACGGGGATTTCACGTCGTTCCAGCATTGCATCTCTACCGAACCGCTAAGCCCGCCTTCGATGCGCCGTCTCTCCCTTTTATCCTTCCTCACCACTCGGACCAAACCGAGCATGCTTTGGGGCGTCCCCCACCGATTTACACCAAGAATCGAGGTTCGTATTTTACTACGAAGTTGACCTACTGGATATGAACTATTTGGGATGTCCAGAGACTTGCCACGCCTGAACGGGGAAGTCCCCGAACTTCTTCTGAACAAGTCTCGCCAGCTTGATTAGCGCTTCATCAAACGTCGGCGCACCGCAATCCAGATCCACATCGTGATAGTGCATCTTGTACGCCCGTTCCGTGCCGCGCCACTTCTCCCCGTCTCCGTGATGGCCGTAAACCACTTGACCAAACTCCAGCCAGCAGGCCATGAATTGATTTTGGCTTTCGTCTTTGTTGATTCTGCCGCGCTTGTCCACTCGTGCATAGTGAATGTCTAGGTTCTCCGAGACTGCGGGGATTGTTACGTTCCATTCTCGCCAATAATTGCCGCCCTTATCTTTAATCACACGAAAGCCCTTACGTCGGCCCATCATCTTTCCAATGATATCGCCATCCTTCGGTTTGGATGCGGGTTTCTCGGCCTCTTCAAGGTCTTCTGGCGCAAGCGGATCGCGCTCCCTACGGATGAACTTTGGGTGTTCGTGCAAAAACCACCACGCGTCGTAAGCGTTTTTTATTCGGCGTTTCATGTCTCGACCTCCATGCACACCTAAGCCCGCCAATCGTGAGACGGGCGGGCCGTAGATGCGTTCGAGTCGGATGCCTAGGTGCGACAGGGCCAAAGTATACCACGACTCAGACTGAAGCGAGGAAAAACTTAAACGGCAGAAGTGCGGTACTCTTTTTCTGTTCGAGTTGGAGTGATGCGATTCCTACCAGAATCCTCGCTCAACTCCTGTTTCAAATGTTGCTGTTCATCTCAAAGGTTGGAGGCCAAATCCTTCGCAGCTTACTGATTGGCTGCGCGGGCTACCCGTCCCTGTTGGCACACGCTCAAATGCGCCCTGAACACGGCGCACGGTGGTAATGCAGGACTTGAGCACCGTCGAGAGTTAATCAGTGCGCGATAAGCCGTATACGTTCACAGCAGCAACATAATTCGCGGCCCCGATAACCTTTCAGCATTGGCACTGCCTCAACCTGAAAGGAAAGGGCAACCCGCGTTCACCGTACCGTTCACCTAAACTCTGAACTTCTGAGGTTCTTATGATTTACCACGTAGCTAGGATTACTTGGGACTGTCCAACACAGAGGTGCTGTCTTTGCCGGAAGGGATTTAAGGCGGGGGCGATTTATGCTCGGGCGGAAAACGGGAAGATGGCGCATTACAAGTGCGCGCAAAAGCATCATTGGAAAAGGGAATCAAGGAAGAAAAAATTGCCGCCGAAGTTGGAATTTGCTCCAGTGAGTAGACCGATCAAGATTGTGAGGGCCGTCGACCGTGGTCGACCCGCAAAACTCCAGTAAAAGCAATGAAATCAGCCCCGCGTCGACCGAAAGAGGGCGAAGTGGTCGACCATAGAAAGCTGGGTGTGCGATACGCGCAGAACCCGAGTCTGGGCTACGCGCTCGTAGTTAACCTAATTCTGAATTGGGTTGACCTGGGGAGCTAGTCCCCGTGATGATCCGTTTCTTCCGTTTGTGAGGGCGGCGTAAAGCCGAAACAAAGACAGTCCTTCACGAGGCAGGTGTGTTTAACAATGTCGTGCATTCCTCGAATGTGGCCACAGTTGGCGTTAGTACATATCACGCTATTGGCGACTCGTCCTTTCCGTGTGGTACTGTTTGGGGCTGCTGAAAAACACCCTCGCGCATCTCCGTGCAAATGCGACCCCTGAATATCCCATCCACCGTTTGCCGCTAAGTCGTCCATAAGCTGTTGCACCATTAGTCCCGGCCCATTGACTTGGAGGCTAGTGCGATACTCGCCTGTCGTGGCGAGTTCCCCTACATCGTCGTGCAGCTTCCACGTCCATGCCGCGCCGCCCGGAATGAAAAGGCCAGTCACAAAGATAAGTGGATGACATATCATGTCGTGCAGGAATAGAGCGACGATCCGTTTGATGGGGTTCACAATTCCGCCTCCTATCTGAAACTCGGCTCATCCCAACGTTCAATGATCATAAGTGGAATTCCTGGGCCAACAACGGCGAGAAATGGATCTTGCATGCGCGATGTTGGGACAATGGTCGTGGTTTCATAATCAGCCCAATCAGCCACAATAAAGTTTACCGATGGAAACCGCTCAACGATGCCGGCCACCGTTTGTAGCACCGGCATCGGGATCAGCCGGTTATATGGCCGAGGGTATACCGTTCGGCATTCCGAATGACTCCTTCCGTCGTGATTGTATTTCGCTAAATCATTTTCCTGGTCGTATTCGTTTTTGAACTTGATTGTGTCTCTAGCGCCATTCGCTGTCCATTTGTATATCCGCCCAATCTCCGCACCGGCAACGATGCTGGCGTCGGATGCTCGCAGGGGGTGCCAGCCCCAACGGTGTCTAACTGTGTGTTTTATGGGTCCGTAAGTCTGAGATCCCGAACTTGTTCCGAACGGAGCACCGAACTTTTCGTCCATGTAACTTTCCACGTCGCTTAGTGAGTACTCACTAAGCCCGGCAGATCGGATATGCGCTCGCAGTTGGTAAAGCACAATGTCTTCGGAGTGGTAGCCGACACTCTCGGCCAGTTTCGCGTATTGATCAAGGGCATCGACTGGCGTTACTAATTCAATGGCGTTTTTCTCAATCTCAATCGTTGATGGCACGTCCATGTAGCTCTTCCTTATATGTCTCGTCGATCGGGGTTGGCGCGAATCGGGAAGTCGCGCATTAATTCAACGTAGTTCGAAAGTATCGAATCTGTAACTCCGTGATCGGCAAGTATTTTAACGGCGTGTTGAATTAGGGATTTTTGCTCGTCGATAGCACCCAGCACGTCCCATGCAATATCCCCTGCGGAGATTTCCGTCACTCCCTGATCGTCGTAAAGTTTTAAGTTGAGATTAGGCGACGAACGCAGCACCACCCTCGTATCTTCACTGTCAGTTATCTCCTGCAAAAGCCCTAAGTGTTGGGCGATTTCTACGAGACACTTCCGGTGATAGTCGAGATTGTCTTGTTCCCAGTCATTCATTTCGATTTCCTCCAAAATGAAAACGCCCTCGTGATGAGTGCGACCTCAAACCACGAAAGCGTTGACTGTGCGGAATTATTCAGTTGTCACGGAATGCCGTGGTCGCCCGAACATCCCGCCACCCGGAATACTCTCACGGAACTGGGTTTTATTTTTCGGAGGGTAAGAATGTCTGAGGGAGCACTCGGCAGCATTCGTTAAAGGTCTCGTTGTGACTGCCAACTGTCTCAATTGCGACACTCTAGAATTGTCGCTGTTGTTAGATGTGCTCCAGCCAGTACCTTTGCTCAGACGGTGCGATTGATACCCGCTCGGATTTATTTCCCACTGTAAGGGGCTCTCACCCCTTTCCGATGCTTTAACGTGACACGAGTATTAATCGCATGGGGAACTGTATCAGGGATACATTGTTGGGAGATAGGGGAATCACGCTGTACTCTTCCGCTCCCTGCGGAGTTTATCTCGCTCGCGTTTCGTTCTCTGTTCGGACTCAAACTCTTCAATTTTCTTGTACTTATAATCTCGGTGCTCATACTCAGCCACCACTCCTAATAGAAAACTGATCGGGTCTAACTGCTCGTTGCAATCTTGGCAATGGAGTCGCCACAAATCCTCGTCCACTTCAGCGTAGAAGTGCTTACAGCCCGCATCGTCGCGGCGTTTTCGTATAACAGGCGGTCTCGCTTCGTCGTTCTCCCCCGGTTGCCGAATCGTAAAACGAAGAAGATTGTCAGGCGGTTTTTCTTGCTCGTCCATGCCTCTTATTTTACTACGAAGTTGACCTACTGGATATGAACTATTTGGGGTGCGCAGGCTCATACTTGATACAGCCGAAGTCTCTTAGCGTGCGCACGGCGATCACGTCTGAGACGGGCTTTTCCAACCCAAAATAGCGGCCACTGATAAATGTAAGCGATATTTCCGCCAGCAACCTAATACCGTGCTCAGAGTTCATTTGAAGAACATCTTCGTCTGCCGTGTCCATTTGAGGCCACAATTGCGCCCCCAACACAGGGCAGCGCCCGGCCAGATTGTTTTCGGGAAACACTTGCCAGTGAGTGCACGTCTGACAGGTGTTATCATTTCTACCGCTGCTCATTTCTTTCCTGCCTTCTTCTTACGCGGTGTAGTGGTGCTCTCAAGTAAGTCTTCCAAACTGTTAGCCACGTCGCCCAGTCCGTCAACCTTTTTCAACTTCTTAATGTTGGCCCGCGCTTTCGCAAGGTTCTCAGCAGAGGACTGCTTTTTAGCCTTAGAGGTAGACTTGCCTCCACGCCGCCCAAGTTCCTTCATTACCTTTTTGATTGTTTCGTCGTTCATCGCGGATCCTCAAAGCCTTGTTGCTGTGTCGAGGAGCAAGGAGATTGCATCGCGCAGCTCGCGCAACTGACTCATAACTGCGATAGCAGTGCCGTTCGGCGGCTTGGCGTCTAACGAATCCCACAGTACCGCCACGCCGCTAATGCCATCGCCTGCCCCGTATATCTCAACTCGCCCTTTGGGGTCTGTAAGAATGCGCCATGTAGGGCATTCCGCATGGGCGCATTCGTAGTCCTCCATAGGAATGCCCGTTTGAAAGTGCTGGTTATCGAATTCATCTGATTTCGTCATAGTGAGGACACCTTACTCTAAGCCGCTTAGAGAAGTCAATCTACTATTTGGGGTGTCCAGATGCAGCAAAGCCCCTCGGTGTTACCCAAGAGGCTTTGTGATTTGGAGCCGCCTGCAAGATTCAACTGCGGGTGCAGGATTTCACGAAACGTTCCGGTCTGTTAGACCTCAGACTGTACGTCTATCTGCTCCACTAGCGGCATGTCGCGCCCTCAAACCGTGTGGCTTTTACTGCTGGCCGCTAAACCAGCGAGCACGCATGAGCATGTTCGTCGGGACTAGCCAAACCCGATGTAGCATCAACGCTCACAGACTCTCGTCGCTCTCAGACGCAGAAGCATTCTACCCTAGAAACCACCAACGCCGCTAAGGATTTCTCCCCAGCGGCGAGGTTAATCTGTTTGCTGAATTCTATCTCGGTCGTGCCGGAAGTTCTTGATTACCGTCGATGGTTACAGACAGAAGCGGCTGGACGGGCAGATTCGAACTGCCAGCTCCGGACGACACGTGGCAATTACGCCATTCGATTCGCTCTTACGACCTTAACAGTGTAAGACATCCAGCCCGTCTCTATTTTAGCACGTCAGACACACCACGAGCCGCCTTTTTTTCCCTAGAAGCGGCCCGAGATGCTTTACACCCAAAGGGATTGGCGACCTTACAGCCGCCGTGGTTCGAAATAGCCCGACTTGAGTCGTACGTACGAACTAGGTAAGTCTTGGTGGTCGCCGCGCTCACCCACGTTGTTCGGCGACAACCTGCTCAACGCACAGAGCGAGAAGAGTATACCCCAGAAACACCAACAGCCCCGCTAAATATCACTCGCTTGGCGCTGCGTTCGGTAGTTGCGCTCATGCTCCAGAACGTACTCTGCCGGGAGCGTTCCGCCGCAACTCACAACCTGCCACCCATCGCGCTTTCCTATCCTTAACCACTTGCCCGCTTTAGCAAATTCAGAGGGTATCCAAGCTGTCGTTTGAGTATTGCCGCGTTTCATTCTGCACTGCGTGAAGGTCACTTTCTACCCTCCTGTTTCTTGAAAAAGGGAAGACCGCCGTTTGGTTTAGATTGGAGAATCGTGGGACCAAAACGGCGGGCTTAGGTACTACTCTGTACTTGGCATTCTATCACGATAACGCTCAACTCGGTAGCGATTCATTCACACTTATCAACTGCATGATTTCACGCGACAAGTCGCTGATTTTGGTAGCCAGTTCGGATTGCTGTCGAGTCATCTCTGCCAACTCTCGCAGCGAATCAAAAAGCGCATCGCCCTCCGTGACGCGAACCGTAACAGTGAGATCTCCAACGTTCATTTTCTCGTCTCCATTTACACCAGGAGTCGCAATTATCGCGTTTAATCAACCAGCAGCGGGCGGACTCGAATGATCGAACGATACGATTCGAGCACGCAATCCAAGGCGAATTAGAAGCAGGGTGTGCGATACGCGCAGAACCCGAGTCTGGGCTACGCGCTCGTAGTTAACCTAATTCTGAATTGGGTTGACCTGGGGAGCTAGTCCCCGTGAACGTAGGGATGGTCATACTTCTCTGCAAGGTCTCGATTGATCTTGTCAAGTTGATTATTCAGCTTCTTAATCGCGCCTTTTGCCATTAGGTGAAAATCAGCAATCGGCTGCGCGTCGTGTGGATCAAAGTTGGCATCCTCATCATTCTCCAGGTAGTCAACCAACTGGCAGGAAGCCGCCGCCGTAGATGAAAGCCGCGCCGCTTCGCCTTGCACCGCGTTCCCATCGATTACAACTATGCACGCTGGGCCCCCCATAGTTAGTTCTCCTTTGACGGCATTTGCCGCTGACTGAATTTTTCTACCGGATTATCTTTATTCCACTGCTCAACTGAAGCCCGCTGTCTCTCTGGGAACTGCCCTCGAATGAAACTTTGTTCTGCGATAGCCTTGTTGATGTACGCCTGCTGGGTGTCCATCCTAACTTCCTGCGCGGCCTGTGTCTTTGCAACCTGCTCAACGTTTGTTTTTAGCTCCGTGATTCCTATGATGATCCAAATCGCGGCCCCGGCCACTGCCAGTCCAACTGTTACGGTGGCGGCGATCACGATTCCAAGTAAGGCAACCATGATGCTAACGACCGCGTAAGACATGGAGAACCGTGAGCCGTTCTCTGTCATTCTTAACTTCCCCCACTCTGGTAATTCGAGGCGATGACCAAACCAGTCAATCCAGCTAACATGGGGGGGGGTCTGAGGTTCCACAACATGCTCCACCGCTTGCAATCTTCTCGCGGTGCGTGCTCTCCCCCGTGCGTCTTTTGCGTGCCGTGTTGCTGCATCCACGTCGATTAGGTTTACTTGTCCCATGTCCCGAACTTATCAGAATTCAGCCTCAACATTATTTCAATCCTCTGCTGAAATCCTGTCCTTTTTCGGGGATCCGGTTTATTGTTTCCCGCCGCGGCCTGCATCACCGCTCAAATGTTGGTGCAGGTTGCGACAGACTGGCGCCGTTCTTTCGGGGGCGGCGCCGCTCCTGTTTAAGCTACCAGCGTCTGACCGCACACTCGTCCCGGTGACAAGAATCACACTCATTGACTTCAATTGTCTTTTTGCTTTTTCATCTGTTCCTCCGTTCAAAACATCCAGTATCCACACTTCATCTCGCTTTCTTTATCCGGTGCTCACCGCTGCCTTCCCCGTCTCCCAGTAACGCTGTGCAACTGCTTGCAGATTACGCTGCTTAACCAAAGCAGAAACGAAACCAGCGCGACAAGTCCGACAGTTAAGAGTATGAGGGTCATGGATCAATCCTCCGCCCGTCTCCGTTCATTTTCCGCTCGATTCGATTCACCGTGTCATTCGTTCCTTTATGTTCAAAGTGGCTCCACAGTCGGCTGATCATTACAACCAGAATGTTGGAAATGCCGATCACAATCGCAACCTTTACTGGATCGGTCATTTCAACCCCCGCCTCTTGGTCTCCACCGACCAGAGAGTTCAAGGATTAGGATCACCGCGCAAAGAATCAAAATTAGGTG
>Ga0190272_10000071_pt1 | contig 74028 bp, 69 predicted proteins | sample Popmic504T_FD_133746 | JGI IMG/M metagenome (GOLD analysis project Ga0190272, IMG submission 133746) | Populus adjacent soil microbial communities from riparian zone of Shoshone River, Wyoming, USA - 504 T | ecosystem: Environmental > Terrestrial > Soil > Riparian zone | place: USA: Wyoming... | reverse complement strand
GACAACCAACGACGCAACGAACAGATCAACCAAGTCCAAGAACGTGCGGCATCGATCGAGCGCCAAGTCGCTCTCCCGATGCCGGCTTGACAGATGATGGCCTTCTCATGGAAGTGCGGTGGCGAACGAGCCACCGCTTTTTTATCCGACAGACGCTGCGCGAACCGGATACAAAAGCGGTGGCTCATCCGCCACCGCACTCCTAAAACGCGGGATAAACTGCTGGCAATGCACTTCACCACCGCCGGCGAATCACACGGCCCGCAACTGACTATCGTCATAACGGGTATCCCCGCGGGCCTCAACCTCGACCGCGCGAGAATCAACCTCGACCTGAAACGCCGCCAACACGGCTACGGCCGCGGCGGCCGCATGAAGATCGAGTCCGACGAGGCCGAGGTCACGGCGGGCGTGAGGGGAGGCGAAACCCTCGGCTCCCCGATCGCCATCACCATCCGCAACCGCGACTTCGACAACTGGCGCGGCGCCATGGACCCGTGGGAGGTCGACGAGCAGGAAGCTCACAAGCGGCGCGTGCACGCTCCGCGGCCGGGGCATGTCGACCTCGCGGGCGGGATGAAGTACGGCCGCACCGACCTGCGCGACATCCTCGAGCGCGCCTCGGCGCGCGAGACCGCGTCGCGCGTCGCCGCGGGGGCGATCGCGAAAGAGTTGCTCCGCGCGTTCGGGATCGAGCTGCGCTCCGGCGTCGCGTCCGTCGGACCGGCGGGCGATCCCGATTACGCGCCGACGTGGGACGAGCTAGGCGCCGTCGACGACGACTCGCCGCTGCGCGCCCTGAACCGCGAGCACGAGCAGGCGATGATCGAGGCCGTCGACAAGGCCCGCGAAGCGGGGGAGACCCTAGGCGGGACGATCGTCGTCGCCGCGCGCGGCGTGCCGGTGGGGCTCGGCAGTTACGTGCAGTGGAACGAGAAACTCGACGGCCGCATCGCCCAGGCTATCCTCTCCATCCACGCCGTCAAAGCCGTCGCCATCGGCGACGGCGTCGGCGCGGCCCGGCGTGTCGGCTCCGAGGTCCACGACGCGCTCTACTTCGACGAAGAACGCCGGTACCACCGCAACACCAATCGGGCCGGCGGCCTCGAAGGCGGCGTCACCAACGGCGAGAACGTCGTCGTGCGCGCCTTCATGAAACCGATCTCCACCCTGCGCCGCGGACTCCCCTCCGTCGACACCGAGACCCACGAAGCGCATCGCTCCCAGTGGGAGCGCAGCGACGTCACCGCGGTGCCGGCCTGCGGCGTCGTCTGCGAGGCCATGCTCGCCATCATCCTCGCCACCACCATGCGCGAGAAATTCGGAGGAGACTCCCTTGCCGAGATGCGGCGCAACTACGAGGGCTACCTCGCGGAGCTCGCGCGCTACTGAGCGCTTACAACAGACCGGCCTTCTTCACCGTAGCAATGGCGTTTTCGATAGCGCCCGGAATCGTGCCTTCCGGGTCGTTCCAGTCGAACTGTTCACGGATCAATCCCTCGACGTCGCCACGGAGTTTGAAATCCTTCTCGACGAGAAAAATCACAGGACGCCCCATGGCGCGCATCCACCCCCATTCCATCGCCACATTCGGATTGAACTCCGGAAGGTAATGACTCTCCGCGATCGCCACGCCGAGGCAGCAACCGAGTGCGTGGAGCTCGACGTTGTCCCACGTCGATGCGTGGTACGTGGCGTCTTTTGCGATTCGTGGCTCGAGCTTGGCGTCCCTGAGTGCCTGACTGACAAGATCCATGATCTTCTGGAGAGTCTTGGCCTTGTCGCTGTCGTCCCCTGGTGCGGGGTACTTTGTCATGATAAACGCGGAGCTCGTGTACGGCGCGTCGTCTAAAAATTTGTCGAGCGCGGAACCGTGGCGGTCGTAATGCACGCCATAGCGCAGCACCCGCGTCTGCAGATGATCTCGGATCGTCTGCCGCGCTTCCTTCACCGACCGGTCGTAGCGGTCGCGTCGCGCATCGAAGTCGGCGGGCGGGAGGTCGCGCGCGTTGCGGTCGCGCGTCGCTTCGGCGTCGGACCAGTCTGCGAATGCATTCCGAAGGCTGCGGATGTAGTCATCGATGGCTGCCATGGCTGCCTCACGCCGCGAACTTCTGCAGTTGTTCCATGACCGTGCTTAGCCACGCGGGCGTGTTTTCTCCACGCGCGTTCCGGGCCGCGGCGATCATTCTGACGTTGTTGAGGGTAGTCTCAGGCTCCCATTTCTCGCGGATGCGCGACAGCGTCGCGCCGAGCGTTTCCAGGACTTGGGCTTCGTCGCGGGCGAGGATCGCCAGCTCGAGGAGAGTCGCGTAGTCCCAGTAGTCCGGTTTGCCGGCAGCCATCTTTCGCTTCACCGCGTACGTTACGAGCGGGATCAGCTCTTTCTGGCGGGGATCGGGCGGATCGCGAAGCTCCATGAGCGTGACGGCGTTCACGCCCGGATAGGCGTCGCGCCAGTCCGATTCGAAGCCTTTGAGGTACACGTCGATCGATTTGTCGAGCTCTCCGCGCGCGACGAAGACGTTCCCATTCTCCTGCGCGCGGTTGAAGCGGTCCTTGTAAATGCGGCCGAGGATGCCGTACGTCTCGCTGCTCGGTCCGCGGCTCGCCAGGAGCGAGAGCAGCACGCTTTCCGCCTGCGAGTCGTTGCCAGCGCGATTCAGGGCGAGGGCAAGCTGCTCCTGAACCATCACCGTCGTGGCCAGGGGCCGCGGCATTCTCCCCACGAGGTCGATCATCTGCTGCCATCCGCGAACGGCACGGTAGGAGAGGAAGAGATCGATGAGAACGCCCGATTCAACGGAGTCGAGGCTCGTGCCGAGCGCTTTCTCGAACTCATCGAGCGCGTCTAGTCCTTCGCGCCGGGCCAAGGCCAGCGCGTCCTTTTGCTTCCGCGCGTAGTCGACGCGCTCTCGGAAGACATCGGTTTTCTCGTGCTGCACGTCGGGGAACTTCTCCACCAGTTGAAAAAGCGGACTGTCGACAAACGGCCGCTCGTTCTGGCTCGTCGTTCTGCGAGCCTCCCGCAGCTTCGCCGCCAGCGCTGAACGAGCGTATGAGGAGTCGGCCGGACGTCCGTCCGAAGTCAGCCGATATGGCAATGCCCGGAGTGGTGCCACGTCGAACGGCAGGCGCCCCCCCTCCGCGAACAGCAGAACAGTGCTAGCCGGACGCGCGGCGTGGCGGATGCCCAGTTCATAAAAGACGTTCGCGTTCGCCGTGGTCAGGTCCGCGACCGCGAAGGGGCACAGGATCAGCCGCTCGTACATCGGCTTGTGAATGATTCCGCCGGTCATCTCCTCGTCCGCGCGCAGGGGATCGAGTCCGGCGTCCTCGATGGCGGGCTTGATGACCTCCGTGTACACGGCATCGAAATCGATGGTCAGCCCGGACGCGTCGGTTTTCTTTCCGAACGGCATCAGCACGAAACAAAGAGGGGAGAATGACTCGGGCATGGCGACCTCCGGTGCAGAGATCGTATCCGATGCCGCGTTCCCTGATATCCAGTCATTGAGCCGCGATGGCTACCTTGCCGGGTCCCTGGCACTACCGACAGATGCCGCGGTCGAGGCAGTCTCCCTGCTCATAGACGAACACCGGCGACCCGCCGGGCACGGATGCGAACTGCCAGTGCAGCCGGCATTGAATGTCGAGCAACGGTTCAAAAGCCTCCAGGTCGATCCCGAACCGTACCTTTGTCGGCAGTTTGCCTTTGAGTCGTTTCGCGTTTTTCCGTTCATTTCGACGAAGACGCCGCGGATGTTCCGGGGAGGAAGCGGATTCGGTGGCACGCACGCTCCGGCTGCGAGAAGCACGATTGCGGAGAGCATCCATGAATAATACGCGCGTGTACCGAGACCTTTTCCCTGTCACGAAGAACCTCACCTACCTGAACCACGCCGCGGTGGGACCGCTTTCTGCGCGCGCGGCCGAGGCCATGGAGCGGCATGCGCGCGACCAGCGCGATTACGGGGCGCTGCACTGGCGGGAGTGGTATGCCGAGCATGCGGCCGCGCGGGAGTCGGCGGCGCGGTTGATCGGGGCGGCGAAGGAAGAGGTTGCGTTCATCAAGAACACCTCCGAGGGGTTGTCGTTCGTGGCGGCGGGGATGCGGTGGCACGAGCGGGACAACGTCGTCACGACGGCGCTCGAGTTTCCGTCGAACTGGACGCCGTGGAAGCGGCTCGAGCTGCGCGGTGTCGAGTGCCGGGTCGCGGAGCTGCCGACGGTCGAGCACATCGAGCCGCTGATCGACAAACGCACGCGGCTCGTGACGGTGTCCTCCGTGGCGTTCCATAACGGCTTCGTCGCCGACCTCGAGGCCATCGGTGAGCTGTGCGCGTCGCGCGACGTGCGCTTCTGCGTCGATGCCATCCAGAGCATCGGCGTGCTGCCGATCGACGTGCGCGCGGCGAAGATCGACTTCCTGGCGGCGGACGGGCACAAATGGATGTGCGGCCCCGAGGGGACGGGGATCTTCTACGTGGCGGCGGAGCGGCTCGAGGAACTGGAGGTGATGGAGAACGGCTGGACGAACATCGACCGGCAGGGAAAGTTCATCGACTGCCCGATCGAGTATCTGCCCGACTCGCGGCGTTTCGAGGCCGGCTCGCTGAACACGAACGGTATCTACGGCTTCCGCGCGGCGGTCGACCTGCTGCTGGAGATCGGGATCGAACAGATCCGCGACCGGGCCATGCGCGTCGCGACGCAGCTCGCGGAGGGACTGCAGTCCATCGGCTGGACCGCACCGCTGTTCGCGTCGCCGATCGTCGGCGCGACTCCACCAGATGTAGAGAAATCGATCCGATCGGTCCACCGCAGGCTCGAAGAGCAGGGAATCGTCACCGCGCCGCGTGAGGGGCTGTTGCGCTTTTCACCGCACTTTTACAACGATGCGGACGATGTCGCGCGTGTGGTCGAGGCCGCAAAGTCGCTGGCCTGATCGTCCTGCGCCGCCAACAAATGTGCGACTATAAATGCATGACGATTTCGGCACTGTTTTTCTGCGTGCTCGCGCTGGCCGTTGGCGCGGTGGTGGGGTGGGTGGTCGGGAGCGCGAGAAAGAACGCCGAGGCGCAGCGGGCGCACGCGGAACGCGATCGAGCCATGGCCGAGCGCGATCGGGCAAAGGCTGAGCGCGACCGGGCCGCCATCGAGCGCGACCTCGCGCGTGACGAGCGCGCCAAAACCGACGCCGCCCGCGCCGAGATGCAAAGCCGGCTCGAAGAGGCGCAGCAGGCCCGTGCCGGCGCCGAGGCGCGCGCGCTCGAGACCGAGCGGCAGATGGGCAACCTGAAACAGGTCGAAGAGACCTTCGCCGCGCTCGCGCACCGCGCCTTCAAGTCCGTCAGCGAATCGCTGGTGCAGACCAGCAAGACCCAGATCGACGGCTCGCTGAACACCAAGACCGCAGAGATCGACGCGCTGCTCAAGCCGGTGCGCGACATGCTCGACACCTATCGCGGCGAGCTGCTCAAGAGCGAGGCCACGCGCAACGAGGTCTACGGCGGCCTGCAGGAGCAGATCCGCTCGCTCCTCACCGCGCAGGAATCGGCGCAGCGCGAGGCCTCGCGTCTGGCCACGGCCCTGCAGTCGCCCACCGTGCAGGGCTCGTGGGGCGAGATGTCGCTCAAGCGCTGCATCGAGCTGGCCGGGATGAGCGAGCATTGCCGCGACTTCGAGACCCAGCAGACCTTCATGACCGAGGACGGGAAGCGGCTGCGGCCCGACGTCATCATCAACCTGCCGAACGAGCGCGTCATCGCCATCGACGTCAAGGCGCCGCTCTCCGACTACATCGCAGCCTGCAACGAGAGCGACGAGACCCGCCGCCGGCTCCTCCTCGACCAGCACGCGAAGAACCTACGCCGCCACATCGACGCGCTGGTCAAGCGCGAATACCAGGCCAGCATCGGCGAGACGCTCGACTTCACCGTGATGTTCATCCCGGGCGAGCACTTCCTCTCCGCCGCCCTCTCCACCGACCTGACCCTGCTCGACTACGCCGCGGAGAAGAAGATCTTCCTGGCCACGCCGACCGTCCTCCTCCCGCTGCTGCGCGCCGTCGCCGCGAGCTGGAAGGCGGAGAAGACGGAAGAGAGCGCGAAGAAGATGCACGACGCCGCGGTCGAGCTCTTCACCCGCTTCGTCACCGTGATGGAGTTCGTCACCGGCGTCGGCGACCAGCTCCGCAAGACCGTCGACAGCTACAACAAGGTGATCCGCTCCATCGACACGCGCCTCTGGCCGAAAGGGGAGGAGCTGCAGCGGATGGCCGGCAGCGGCAAGAAGCTCGGCGAGCTCGAACAGCTCGAGGCCGTGCCGCTGGAGTCGTCGAAGCTGCGCCTGACGATGCAGGGTGAAGAGCCGGGCGTGGTCGTGGCCATGCGCGAATTGGAATCGCGTTAGACGTTGCTCGTAACTCGTTCGGGGTGCCTTCAGCCGATGCTGAACCCCTGCCGAGCAACGAGTAACGAGGAACGCTCTCCAAAGTTATCTCTTGCTTCTTATGCCATAACCGCATAACTTATCCGTCATGCCATCCATGACTCGTGGTCTACGCGCCGTAGCCCTGCTGCTCGTTCTCGCGGTTGCCTCCACCACCTTCGCCCGGGTGCTCTCCTACTCGCCGTACACGAACCGCGTGGCCATGCCCGCGTTTCAGGCGCGCGGCGCCGGCGAGTTCGTGCTCGTCGAGCAGTCGGGGACGCAGTTCGTCGCGCCGATGTGGCTCGAGCGCGGCGAGGTCGTGGTCTACGACGCCGTCGGCTCCCGCGAGCCGCGTGTGATCTTTCCCGAGCCCGGTGTGCCGCTCGGGCCGATCAGTTACGCGGCGTACGCGGCGCCGGCGGCCGGGGGGCCGGGGCACGTCCTGATCGAGACCAACAGCAACTTCCAGGGGAAGAACGCCAACTTCCACACCATCACGTTGATCGGCGACGCGACGGGCAGCAACTGGAAGCGCGTCAGCCAGCTCGACGGCGCCAGTGCCCTGCATTACGACTACGAAGGCAGCGGAGACCTCGGCGGCTATTTCACCCGCGGCCTCGGCGGCACCGCCCGTCCCGTCACCTCTTCGCGCTGGATCTTCGTCGTCGACGTGACGACCGGCCTCTGGGGCGTCGACGCCGCGGGGCAGGCCAAGCGTCTCGTGAACAACTCGGGGTCGTACACGCCCATCCTCATCGGGAGCGATGCTAACGCCTCGCGCGTGCTGGTGCAGAACGGGGCCCGCTATGCGATCCTCGACCTCAACACCGAGACGCTGACCGATCTCGGCGCCGTCGGCATCGAGACCTGGGGCAAACAGGGGTGGGTGGCCGGTCCGGACCGCGCGTACGTGCTGACCACCACGTCCGAGGGACGCAAGCTGATGCTGTACCGGAGGGGGATGCAGCCGCAGTTCATCGCCGGCCCGGCGCCTCTTCCCGGCACGCCGTCGTGGTCGCGCGACCGCTGGAGCTTCCTGGCCGCGCCGACGCACGACTATGCCGGCGCGTGGATGGTCCAGCGCGACGTCGGTCAGCCGACGACGCTCTATCGCCACACCGAGACCGGAGGCCTGAAGCAGTTCTGGAGCGACATCACCGGGCCGCAGGTCGAGGCGCTGCACGCCGGTAGGAGCGGCGAGCGGGTGCTCGTTCAGGTCCACCGCCCGCGCGTGCAGCCGGAGCGCTGGTTCATCGACCCGGCCCTGGCGATCTGGAAAGTCGGCGATCCCGCGCCGCGTGACTACGAAGAGCTGTTCCTCAACGAGACGCCGCTCAAGGGCTTCGTGCATCTCGACGTCGACGCCGTCGCCAACGGCGCGTCGTTCGTCTTCGACTCCGGCCTGGCCGTTCCGGCGGTCAGCCGGACCTCGCCGCCGATCTCCGGCGGCGGCGACGTCGTCCAGGAGTGGGGCGTCGTCCGCTCGGCGTTCAAGCAGGAGCTGGTGCTGCCCGGCGTGGCCCGCCTGCCCGGCGCGTTCAACTCGTACTGGCAGAGCGACGTCGTGATCTACAACCCGGTCGACGCGCAGGCGGTGATCTTCCGCTTCGCGCCGCTGGACGCGGACACGCTGGCGTCGACGACGATCACGCTGGCGGCGAAAGAGATCCGGGTCATCAAAGACGTGCTGAAGGAACTGTTCGCCATCGAGGCGGGCGGCGGCTCGCTGCACATCGAGCCGAGCGTCGGTGTCTCGGCGACGGGCCGCACGTACAGCAGCACGGCCGAGGGGAGCTTCGGGTTCAGCATGGCCGCGCTCGACTCGTTCACTGCGGCCGGCACGCGCTTCCCGCTCTCGTTCGCCGGCGCGTTCCCGGGGACGGGCACGCGCACCAACATCCTCCTCACCGCACCGAAGGGACTGACGGCCGCCGCGAAGTTGCAGGCGTACGGCGTCTCCGGCGAGATGGGAGGCACGGGCGTGACGCTGGCCACGATCGGCAGCGGCGTCTGGCAGATGAACAACGTGCAGTCGGTGCTGAGCCTCTCCAGCCATCAGGAAGGGGGTCTGGTCATCACGCCGACGAACGGGTTCGTCATCCCCGCCGTCGTGACCATCGACAACATCACCAACGACCCGACGTACTTTCCGCCCGACCTGCCGGCGCCGGTCGTGCGCACGATTCCGGTCATCGGTCATCTCGACGGCGCGAACAACTCGAAGTTCCGCAGCGACCTCTATCTGATCAACACCTCCACGACCGTGCAGACCGTGACGCTCGAGGCCAAGGCCTGGGACCGCAACGAGCCGGCCAAGACGATCTCGTTCACGCTGCTGCCGAACGAGGACCGCGTCATCAGGGAGGCCCTGCCGCGGCTCTTCAACATGACCGGCTTCGCGCGCCTGCGCTACCAGTCGCAGGGCGCCGACAGCAACGGGGTGCGCGTGACGTCGCGCACGTACAACGTGCGCGAGGACGGCGGCACGCTGGGCTGCATCATCCCGCCGCTGAACAGCTTCCAGTCCGCCGCCTCCGGCGAGTCGCTGGAGATCCTCGGCGTGGTGGGCGGCTCCGGCTTCCGCGCCAACATCGGCCTCGTCGAGCTGTCGCCGAACCCGAATCCCAACGCCACGAACAACGTGCGCATCGAGATCGTCAACGACCGCGGCGTGCAGATCGACTCGTTCCAGGTGACCGTCCCCGCCGCCGGCGGCATGCAGATCAACGACATCTTCAACGCCCGCGGCCTGACCGCGCCGAAGGCGGCCCTGATCCGGATCAAGCCGACCGGCCCGGGCCTCATCGGCGCCTACGCCACGCTCACCGACAACGGCACGAACGATCCGTCGTTCCTGGCGGCCAGCCTCGGCGCGACGCAGTAATTCGAGAGATAGAGCGTCTCGCGACAAGTCAGTCCCCTCTCCCCGCGAGGAGCGGGGAGAGGGCTAGGGTGAGGGGTTGTGGCGCTCGGCAAAAGGGAGCCCCTCACCCTAACCCTCTCCCCACTGCGGTGGGGAGAGGGGACTGGTTTTGGACTTCGGGAACCGGCGCCGCCCCGTGCTACCATCCCTCCGTCATGACCGCGCACCGCCAGGAGAACGAGCCCACGCACGCACGCGTCCGCTCGTCTCTTTGGCCCGTCTGACGCGCCCCCCTCGCAACAATCTCTCCTGATCCTCGGTTGGCGTAGCTGGCGATGGTATTGCCCTACATCCGCCCGGCACTAGCCACCAGCAACCAGCAACAAGGAACGCAACCCGTGATTACCGTCGTCGACAACTACGATTCCTTTACCTACAACCTGGTCCAGCAGATCGAGCGCCTGGCCGGGCAGCGGCTGCGCGTCATCCGCAACGATGCCTTCGAGCCGGCCGAGCTGCTTGCGGAAAATCCGACGGCGATCGTCATTTCGCCCGGCCCCGGCACGCCCGCCCGCGCCGGCCGCTGCATCGAGCTCATTCGCGCCAACACCACCATCCCCCTCCTCGGCGTCTGCCTCGGCCACCAGGCCATCGCCGAGGCTTTCGGGGCGAAGGTGGTGCGGGGCGCGTTGCCCGTGCACGGCAAAGTCAGCGAAGTCCATCACCGCGGCCGGAACCTGTTCGCCGGCTGCCCCGACCCGATGCAGACCGCGCGCTACCACTCCCTCGTCGTCGAGGAGAGCACCGTCCCCGACTTCCTGCAGATCGACGCCGAGACCGAGGACGGCGCCATCATGGCGCTGTCTCACCGCGACCGTCCCATCTTCGGCATCCAGTTCCACCCCGAGTCGTATGGCACCACCGGCGGCGATCAGCTGATCCTGAATTTCCTCGGGGGCCTGTCGTGATCGCCGACGCCATCAGGCGCCTGGTCGACGGCCAGGACCTCGGCCGCGACGTCATGCACGAAGTCTTCGGCGCGGTGATGGACGGACGCGCCAGCGACGTGCAGAAGGCCGCGCTCCTCGTCGCGCTGCGGATGAAAGGGGAGACCGCGGAGGAGATCACCGGCGCCGCGATGGCCATGCGCGAGCGCGTCACGCCGCTGGATGTCGACCGCGTGGATCTCGTCGACACCTGCGGCACCGGCGGCGACGGCCGGGGCACGTTCAACATCTCCACCGTCGCGGCGCTCGTCGCCGCCGGTGCGGGTGCGAACGTCGCCAAGCACGGCAACCGCGCCGTCTCTTCGTCCTGCGGCAGCGCCGACGTGCTGGCCGCCCTGGGCGTGAACATTGATCTCGACGCGGCGCGGATGTCCGAGGTGCTGCGGCGGGTGGGAATCGCCTTCCTGTTCGCGCCGAAACTGCATCCGGCCATGGCCGCCGTGGCCAGCGTGCGCAGGGAGCTGGGCGTGCGCACGATCTTCAACGTCCTCGGCCCGCTGACCAACCCCGCGTTCGCGAAACGGCAGGTGCTGGGTGTCTACGCGGAGCGGCTCGTCGACGTCGTGGCGCGCGTCCTGGCCGCGCTCGGCGCGCAGCACGCGCTGGTCGTGCACAGCCGCGACGGTCTGGACGAGATCTCCGTCTCCGCGGCCACGCGCGTATCCGAGGTGCGCGACGGTGAAGTGACGGCGTACGAGCTCACCCCCGAGGAGCTGGGGCTCGGACGGCATGCGATCGAGGATCTGGGCGGCGGCGACGCGAGGCGCAACGCCGAGATCGCACGCGAAGTCATCGACGGTGCGAAGGGCGGCGCGAACGGACCGCGTCACGACGTGGTCGTGGCCAATGCCGGGGCGGCGCTCTACGTCGCCGGACTGGCACCGTCGATCCGCGAGGGGGTCGTGCTGGCGAAGCAGTCGATCGCCGGCGGTGGTGCGTCCGCGAAGCTGCAGCAGCTCGTGCAGGAGTCGAACGCATGAGCGTTCTCGATCAGATCGTCGAGCGCACGCGTCAGCGGTTGCGCAGCGAGACGAAGCCGGACCGCGGCACGGCCGAGGCGGTGGCGCAGGGCCGGACGCCGCATGCGTTTCGCAGCGCGATTGGTGGAGCGCCGGGGGGCGGCGGCGGGCCGAAGCCCTCCTCTCCACGGATCATCGCGGAGATCAAATCGGCGTCGCCGTCGGCGGGCTCGATTGTGGCCGATCCGGACGTGGAGACCATTGCCCGCGATTACGCGCGGGGTGGGGCGGCGGCGATCTCGGTCGTCACCGAGCCGGAGTTCTTTCGCGGCTCGCGCGATTGGCTGGCGCGCGCGACGGCGGCGAGCGGGCTGCCGGCGGTGATGAAGGACTTCATCGTCGAGCCGTCGCAGATCATCCGCGGCATCGCCGCGGGCGCGGATGCGATCCTCCTGCTCGCATCACTCCTGAACGCGCGCCAGCTCGCCGACTTCATCGGACTCCTCGACGTCTACGGCTGCGACGCATTGGTCGAAGTGCACGACGAGCAGGAGCTGGAGCGCGCCGTGACGGCGAAGGCGCCGATCATCGGCGTCAACAACCGCGACCTGAAGTCGTTCGTCGTCGACCTGGCTGCCTCGGAGCGCCTCGGCGCGCTGATGCCCGCGGACGCGATCCGCGTCGCCGAAAGCGGCATCCGCGTCCGTGCCGACGTCGAGCGGTTGCAGGCCGCCGGCTTCCACGCGTTCCTCGTCGGCGAGTCGCTGCTGCGACAGGAAGACCGCGCCGCCGCGGTGCAGGCGCTGCTGTCATGACGACGAGGGTGAAGATCTGCGGCATCACCCGCGCCGAGGACGCGGCGCTAGCGATCGAGCTCGGCGCGGATTACCTCGGGTTCATCTTCGTCCCCGAGTCGCCGCGGTACGTGACTCCGGAACGGGCGCGGGACGTGATCAACGTAGGGCGTGGCTTCAGCCCGGCCACCCCCGGGGTGGGCGGGCTGAAGCCACGCCCTACGTTCGTCGGCGTCTTTCGCGGCGCCACGGCAGACGAGATCCGCAACGTCGCGGAGATCGCGCGGCTCGACATGATCCAGATCCACGGGGAGCCACATGCCGTGGACCTCCCGCTCATCCAGGCCTTCAACGTCCAGGACACCCTCCCGGACACCGACACGCAGGCCGACTACATCCTCTTCGACACCGGCGGCGGCACCGGACGCACGTTCGACTGGTCGCTGCTGGCGGGCTATCCGCGCACCAAACCGTTTTTCCTCGCCGGCGGCATCACGCCGGACAACGTGGCCGATGCCATCGCCGCCACGCGGCCTTTCGCCATCGACGTCGCCAGCGGCGTCGAGTCGCGTCCCGGAATCAAGGACGCGGACAAACTCAAACGACTCTTCGAGGCCATTCAACGATGACAGCACTACCCGATCGCCGCGGCTTCTTCGGCCAGTTCGGCGGCAAGTTCGTTCCCGAAACCCTGATGGCCGCGCTCGACGAGCTGGAGACGGCGTACAAGAAACTGAAGCGCGACCGCCCCTTCCGCGCGGAGCTCGGCGACGTGCTGAGCGAGTTCGTCGGCCGCCCCACGCCCATCACCGAGGCGAAGAAATTTGCGGAGCTGAGCGGGGGAGGGTTTCGGCTCTTCCTCAAGCGCGAAGACCTCAACCACACCGGCGCGCACAAGATCAACAACGCCATCGGCCAGGCCCTGATCGCCAAGCGGATGGGCAAGCAGCGCATCATCGCGGAGACCGGCGCCGGCCAGCACGGCGTGGCCACCGCCACCGCCTGCGCCCTTCTCGGCCTGCAGTGCGTGGTCTACATGGGCGAGGTGGACATGGCCCGCCAGGAGCTCAACGTCTACCGCATGCGCCTCCTCGGCGCGGAGGTCGTGCCGGTCACGAGCGGCTCGCGCACGCTGAAAGACGCCATCAACGAGGCCATCCGCGACTGGGTCACCAACGTCCGCACCACGCACTACATCATCGGCTCGGTGCTCGGCCCGCATCCGTATCCGATGATCGTCCGCGACTTCCAGTCCGTCATCGGCCGCGAAGCGCTCGCGCAACTGAAAAAGAAGACCGGCGGCCTGCCCGACATGGCCGTGGCCTGCGTGGGCGGCGGCTCGAACGCCATCGGCCTCTTCTACGAAATGCTGAAGCACACCTCCATCCGCATGGTCGGCGTCGAAGCGGGCGGACGCGGTCCGCGGCTCGGCGAGCATGCCGCGCGCTTCTCCGGCGGCGCGCTGGGCGTGCTGCACGGCACGCGCTCGATGGTCCTGCAGGACGACTTCGGCCAGATCGCCGAGACGCACTCCATCTCCGCCGGCCTCGATTACCCCTCCATCGGACCGGAGCACGCGCATCTGCAGGAGAGCGGCCGCGTCGAGTATCACGACTGCAGCGACGAGCTGGCGCTGGAAGCGTTCCACAAGCTCAGCGAGAGCGAGGGCATCATCCCCGCGCTCGAGTCGTCGCACGCGCTGGGCTGGCTGCTGCGCAACGGCGGGCAGGGGATCACGGTCGTGAACCTCTCCGGCCGCGGCGACAAAGACGTCCCCCAGGTGGCGGCCATGCGGAACGCCGCCGTCCCGGCGGCTGAGCAGGCGGCGTCCTCGCCGCGGCCGGGCGGGGGCGAGGTGCGATGAACCGCGTCGACGCCCTCTTCAAGCGCCTCAAACGCGAGCAGCGCTGCGGCCTCATCGCCTACGTCACCTGCGGCGACGGCGACACCGTGAGCATCGTCGAAGAGCTCGAGGCCGCCGGCGCCGACGCCATCGAGCTCGGCATCCCCTTCTCGGACCCCATCGCCGACGGCCCCGTCATCCAGGCCGCCGCGCAGCGCGCTCTCGCCAAGGGCACGACCACGACGCACGTCTTCGAAATCGCCAAGACGATCCGCACGCGCAGCCAGATCCCCCTCATCGCTTTCTCGTACCTGAACCCCATCCTCCGCTACGGCGCCGAGCGTTTCGCGGCCGACGCCAAGGCGGCGGGCATCGACTCGCTCCTGCTGACCGACCTGCCGCCGGAAGACGCCAAAAACCTCCGCGACGCCCTGCGCGCGCAGGGATTGGGCTGCGTCTTCCTGCTCGCCCCCACGTCCACCGCCGCGCGCATCCGTACGGTCGACAAAGCCAGCGACGGCTTCGTCTACTACGTCTCCACGACCGGCGTGACGGGCACGCGCAACGACCTCAATCCGTCGCTCCTCGGCCGCCTCGACGAAGTGCGCGCCCAACTGCGCAAGCCGATCGCCGTCGGCTTCGGCATCTCCCGGCACGAGCACTTCCAGCTCCTGCGCGGCCACTGCGACGCGATCGTCGTCGGCAGCGCTATTGTGCGGGCGGTGGCAGAGGGACGTCCGGTGGGAGAGGTGGTGTCCGGGATTCTGCGCGGCTGACGAGGTAGTGCGCGCGCCGCACCGCCGCGCAGATCGTTCCGTATACGTCGCGCGCCCGCTGCTTGCGGAACATGCTGAACCGCAGCGACGCCCGCGAGCGGCGTCCGCATACCGTCACCACCTCGCGGCCGAGGGCCAGGCGCAGCAGGAACGCGATCACCGCCGGTCCGCCGAGGGCCAGAAAGAACATGGCCGCGGGCCAGCCCTTCGTGTTGATGGCCACGATGAAGATGGCGATGGCCGTCCAGAGCAATCCCCACGCGCCGGTGACGACCAGGAACAGCAGGCCGCGCTCGCGATGGAGCGTCACGAGCTGCACGTCGTCGAAGAACACGCGCCGCCGCACCACCTCGTAATTCACGCTCTGGTCGAGGTCGATGCCGTCTGCCGTCAGATAGGCCGTGTCGCTGCCGACCAGCGTCCGCGAGCTGCAGAGCTTCGTGCGCTCGATCACGATTTCGCTCCCGCGACGGCGCCGATGATCATCAGAATGATGGTCCCGAAGAAGGCCACCGTTTCCAGGATGCCGAAGATCATCGCCACGATCGGCCCGGTCAGGCCTTGTCCCTCGCGGCGCCGCTGCTGGATTCCCCGGAACGCCCAATACACGACGAAGGGCCCGATGGGGAGGAACGTGCAGAGCAGGCCCACCACCGCCGCGGAGACCGACATGGTCGCGTAATCGCGGTAGCGCGCCTGCAGCGAGCCGTCGTTGCGGATGCGGTCGAAGCACGACGGGCAGTACGAGCCGTCGCCGGTATTGATGTCGCACAGCGCGCAGATGAAGAGACCGCAGCGCTGGCAGCTCGTCACCGAGGCATTGCGGGCGTGATTGGCGCACGCGGCGGCGACACCGTCCGGCGTCTCGGTGACCACCTGCACGGCGTCGTGCGTGCGGTCGATGGCCTGGAACGGCGTGGCCTCGAACGCGCGCGTGCACGAGGGGCACGTGGTCAGCCCGGTGTGCAGCGCGGCCAGGTCCAGCGGTGCCGTGCAGTGCGGGCATTGCGGCCCCGTGTAGATCGCGCTCACGGTCAGATGACGTCGATCACGCGGGTGCCGGCGATCATGTCGTGCAGGGTCGTCTTCTCTTCGGTGAAGAAAATGGGGATGTAGTCGAGGATGATTAGGCAGCCGAGGATCAGGCGCAGCAGCGTGCGCCCCCAGGCCTGCCCGGTCGTGATGGGCGAGCCGTCCGGCCGCACCACGCGGACCTGCAGCACGATCTTGCCCACGGTCTGGCCGTTCTTTTTGACCATCATGATCGCCTCGTACAGGACGGGGATGGAGAGGCCGGGGATGTAGATGAGCAGGATCGTCAGGGGGTTCGGATCTTCACCCTTCATCGCGGCGGTGAAGAAGCCGGTGCCCAGCATGACCGGCAGCATGACCGCCCAGCTCGCGAACAGGATGATCACGTAGTCGATGAGATACGCGCCCAGGCGCTTGATCGGGGCGGCCAGCGTGAGCCGGGAGCGGTCCACGCCCGCGCGGAGGTCGAGCACCTGCTCGCCTTTGCACGTGGCGCAGTACGGCCGGTCGCCGATCGTGACCAGACAGTCGGCGCAGTAGGTACCGCCGCAGCGCGAGCAGCGGCGCACGCCTTCCGAGACGTCGACGTGATTGCGACAGATCATCGATTGCCCTCTCTTTGGACGAAAGAAGTCCGCGAATCTTACCGTACGTCGTCGCGCGGATTGAAAAGGACCGCGGTCAGGTCGCGCACGAAGTTCTCGCCGCTGATCGAATCCGCTTCCACGTTGAGCTTCTCGCGATACACGCCCGCCACTTCTTCCATCACGTCGTACCGCGCCTCGGGGGACATGCGGTCGGCGCGCAGGCAGAGCGTGAGCAGGAACTCCCGCTCCTCCAGCCCGATCCTGTGGCGGATCAGCCGCAGCACGCGCGGCGTGCGCAGGCTGTTGTGGCGGCGGTCCGAGGAGAGCTGGCCTTTGTAGGTGAGCGGCTGCGTGTCGCGGACGACCAGCGTGTCCGCGACGACGTCGCCGATGCGCCGCCGCGCCGGCGTCAGCATCAGCGAGATCGCGCCGATGCCGTAGAACGCCGGCGCGAAGTCGAGGGCGCGGGTGATGTTCCGCACCAGCGACTGGTACAGCGACACCGGCAGCCCGCGCGCGTCGATCACGCGCAGCTTCAGCGCCCGCTTCCCCGGCGTGCGTCCCTGCCTGCGCGTCTCAAAGTACACGTGCCATCCCCACGTCAGCACGAAGTTCAACGTGATCATCAGCGCGGCCGCGATCCCCCGCGGCAGCGCCAGCATCAACAGCGTCCCGGCCATCGAGCTGATCGCCATCACCAGGACCGCGTCGATCAGCGTCGCCAGAAAACGGCTCCCGGCCCCCGCCGGCTCCAGCCGGATTGGGACATGCTCGGGCGTCGTGATCGTGACCGAAGTCATCCTCTTTCCTCTTTCCTCTTTTCTCTTTCCTCTCCCCCCATTCGTCTCATGAACAGATACGTCGTGAGCCCCACGAACAGGAGCGCCGCGACCGCGATCTTCAACGGGTACGGAATGGTCTTGGCCGAGAACTGGGAGAACGATCCTTCGATGAGTCCGGCTAGGACGAGGGTCAGCGCGGCACCGATGATCATCCGCCAGACGTTCGGCAGCACGCGCCGCAGCGACGCGCCGCGCGAGAGGTCGCCCGGCAGCAGCAGCGCGCGGCCGGCCACCAAGCCCGCCGCCCCGGCGAACACGATCGACGGGAGCTCCAGTGCGCCGTGCGGTCCGACCCAGGCGAAGAAGAACACGGAGACGTCGTCGAGGACGTACATCGTTCCCACCGCGCCGAGGATCACGCCGTTGTAGAAGAGGATCACGATGCCCATCACGATCGTCAGCGCGCCGAGGCTGAAAGCGAGGAAGGAGACCTTGATGTTGTGCGTGTAGAGCGACGCGCCGAACAGGAGGGCCTTCTCCATGTTGTCGATGCGCTCGTCCTCTTGCTCGATCTTCTCCACGCGCTCCCGCGGACTCTCGCTGAAAAAGTCGGCGGGGATCAGCCGCTCCGCGTTGCCCGGGTCGACCAGCACCGCCAGCGCACCGAACAACACCCCGGCCAGGAACGCGCAGCTCGCCACCAGCACCGCCACCCGCTCCATCCGGAACGCCGACGGAATCTCGCGCGTGACCAGCTGGACAAACGAAGCCCAGACCGGAGTCTCGTGCGCCGCGCGATAAATGAACCGATACGCCCGCCCCGTCAGCTGATTGAGCGGCCCGAGAACCTCCGGGTTCGCCGTATACGACCGCGCCCGATTCAAGTCCGAGCACGTCCGCCGATACAACTCCACCAGCTCATGCATCTCCTCGCGCGACAACTCCACCCCCTCCGCGCGCGTCAGTAGCGCATCGAGGTCGGTCCATATGGGACGGCGTTCGGCCAGAAAGCGCTCGATATTCATGAGTCAGGTCAAAGGAAAAAGGTAAAGGGTAAAAGTCGCTCCGCGTCATGGTCCACGTAGTGCTCGATTCGTTAAGTGTCGGTGACGGCTCGCGTGAACCAGTCCCCTCTCCCCGCGCACGGGGAGAGGGTTAGGGTGAGGGGCTCCCTGTTCCCAAGCGCCGCAACCCCTCACCCTAGCCCTCTCCCCGCTCTTCGCGGGGAGAGGGGACTGGTTGTCGCGAGACGCATCATCTCTCCCCGACCTGTCCCTGAACTCGCGTTTGGCCTTCGAGTAAGCCGAACCCTTCAGCGCGAAGCGACTTTTACCTTTTACCCTTTACCTTTCACCTCCGCGTTCTAAAGCATCTGTCGACGTTTCACTTCAATGTAGGCATTCACGGCATCGACGCCCCAGTCCACCGCCGTCGACTCCACCACCATCGCGCCGCGGGCGCGGAGCTCGCGGGTCAGCTCGGCGCGGCCGAGCCAGAGGTCGCGGGCGACGAGGGTGCGTTGCAGCTCCGCCTTGTTCGAGGGGAGCAGTTCGGCCTGTGCGCGCAGGTCGCGGTCGGTGAGGGTGACGAAGAGGGGGAGGTGTTGCGGCGCGAGCATGTCCACCGCGCGCAGGAGGTCGAAGCGCTCCTCGCGCTCGGGGAGCACGGTCAGGATCAGGATCAGCGTGCGGTGGTGCAGGCGGCGGCGCAGGCTCGCCGCGAGGGCCAGGTAGTCCGTGTGCCGGTACGCGGCCTCGAGCTGCGTCACGTAGGCGGTGATCATCCGCAGGTGCGCGGCGCCGCGGCCGGAGTTGAGGCCCTTGTCGACGGCCGTGTCGAAGGCGACGATGCCGGTCTTGTCCTCCATGCGGTTGCAGATGTAGCTGATCAGCACCGAGGCGTTGACGGCGTGGTCGAGGCGCGTGATCTGTTCAACGCGGGCGGCCATGCGGTGGCCGCGGTCGAGGCAGAGCAGGATGTCCTGGCTGCGCTCCATGCGGAACTCGCGGACGATCAGCCGCCCGTGCCGCGCGGACGCTTTCCAGGCGATGTCGCGATAGTCGTCGTCGCGCACGTAGTCGCGCAGGCGGTCGAACTCGCGCCCCTTGCCGATGCGCGGCGACTGCCGCGCGCCGAGCGACCGCAGGGCGTAGACGTTGAGCTTCTTGTGCATGCGCGAGACGGCGTGCAGGTTCGGCAGCACGTGCACGACGGACGGCTCGCCCGCGGAGACGATCCGCTCGACGAGCCCGCGCATGGTCGCCGCGATCCAGAGCGGCTCGATGACCGCAGTCCCGCGCGAGATCCCGCGCGGCTGCAGCTCGACGCCGAGGACCTCGCCCGCGCGGACCATGGCCGGCACGACGCTCGACCGCGGCTCGACCAGGTCCGGCCAGCGCTGCCGGATCATCAGTCGCAGCGGACGCCGCGACGAGGTCGTGATCCGCACCGTCGTCGTCTCCCGCTCATCCAGCGGCACCGCCAGCTTGGCCTGCCGCTCCACCCGGAACACCACCCGCCGCAACGCAAACGTCTCCAGCACCACCGCGATCAGCACCAGACCGGCCGCGACCACGAGCACCCACACGAGCTCCGGGAGCACTGTGATGAGCAGTGCACTTGCTGCCAACAGGATGGCGAGGCGGATCAGGAGCGGTCCCGGGCGCATGTCGTTATCCGTTACTCGTTGCTCGGCGGATGTGCAGCATCGCGAAAAGGCACCCCTGCCGAGCAACGAGCAACGCCGTCACCTCGGTACCTCCACCTGATCGAAAATCCTCCGCAACAGGTCCTCAAGCGCCAGCCCCTCCATCTCCGCCTCCGGGCTGAGGGTGATGCGGTGCGTGACCACCGGGGCGACCAGCGACTTCACGTCGTCGGGGGTGATGTAGTCGCGGCCCTGCAGCGCGGCGGTGGCGCGGCTCGCTTCGAGCAGGGCCAGCGACGCGCGCGGGCCGGCGCCGATTTGCACGGCTTCGTCGCGGCGCGTGCGCGACACCAGCTCCTGGATGTAGCGGATGATGTGCGGCTCCACCCGCACGCCCTTGGCCACCGTGCGCCGCGCCTGCAGCAGCTCCTCGCCCGTGATCACCGGCTGCAGCGTGGCCACGATGTCGTCGTGCAGGCGGCGTCCGGCGGCGTACTCGTCGAGCATGCGCACCTCGTCTTCCTGCTCCGGAAAGTCGATGTTGATCTTGAACAGGAAGCGGTCCCGCTGCGCCTCGGGCAGCGGATACGTTCCTTCGAACTCCACCGGGTTCTGCGTCGCGAACACGGTGAAGATCGGCGAGATCTTGTATCGCGCGCCGTCCACCGTCACCGCGTTCTCCTGCATCGACTCCAGCAGCGCCGCCTGCGTGCGCGGCGGCGTGCGGTTGATCTCGTCCGCCAGCAGGATGTCGGTGAAGACCGGGCCCGCGCGGAACGCGAACTCCTGCGTCTTCTGGTTGAAGACGTTCGCACCGACGAGGTCCGACGGCATCAGGTCCGGCGTGAACTGGATGCGCCGGAAGCGGCATCCGAACAGCCGCGACAGCGTCAGCGCCAGCAGCGTCTTGCCCGTGCCCGGCACGCCCTCGATCAGCATGTGCCCGCCCGCGATGATGGACGTGATGGCGAGCATCTTCACCCGCTCCTGTCCCATGATCACCCGGTCGAGCTGCTCCCGCAGCGCCCCGAACCGGGTGGAGATGTCGGCGATGGTCTGCATCAAATTCCTCCAGGCAAGTCTTCCAGTCGTCGAGTCGTCAAGTCTTCGAGGAGCTTCTCGACGACTTGACGACTCGACGACTCGACGACTGCATCTTTATGAACCCTTCATTGATTGCCTCGAGCGTCCGCTGCCCGCCCGTCAACTCATCCACTCGATTCCGCAGCGCGTCGCCGCGCAGGCCGCTCGTGTGCGCGACGGTGCGCGTCAGCGCGTCGTGATACAGCTTCAGCGCTTCGTGCTGCGTCGTGACGTCGCCGTACAACGCCGCCAGCGAGCCGACCAGGTCGACCGCGTCGGAGCGCGTCTCGCGATGGTCATCCTCGGGGGGGCCGACCCGGCGCGCGCCGCGCCAGAACACCAGCGCCGCGATCGCGCCCAGCATCGCCAGGAACGGGCCGAGGTTCCACTCCGCCATCAGCGCCAGCGCGCCGTCGTCGCCGAGGATCCCGTGCGGCACTTCGTCGAAATACACCGGCCGCTTCCCCGCCAGCGCCGCCAGCAGCGCCAGATGGCTGGCCTTCGACAGGTGCTCGTTCTGGAACACCTCGGGCCACGAGAGGACGAACAGATCGCCGTCGCCGACGCGCTCGCGCGCCAGCACGACCCGGTCGCCGGCGGCGAACACCGCGTGCATGCGCGGCCGCAGCGCCGTGAACGCGCTCGACGCCTCGGGAACCGTCAGCTTGTCGATGCCCGGCCAGATCGGGAAGACCTTCTCCGCGTCCTTCTTCGCCGGCGTGGCCGCGGGGAGCGCGCCGGTGTGTGCCCCGATCACCATCCGCCCGCCGCGCCGCACGAACGCGTCCTCCGCGTCATTCAGCAGCGGACGTTCCATCGGCCGCGGCGGTCCGACGAATTTGTCGTCCAGGGCAGCGGGATCGAAGTAGAGCGGCAGCTTTGTCGTCAGGCGGAAGACGACCGCGTCCCCTTCCAGCGGCGTGCGGCTGATGGGACGTACCAGCATGGCCGACTTGCCCCGCCGCCCGAGGTACGCCGCCGCCTGAGAGACGCCCGCGGTCGACGTGTTTGCCGACGAGAGCTCGTCGTACACGCGCTCCGCGGCGCGGCGGTCGGTGACGATCCACAGCAGGCCGATCGTGGCGAAGAGGGCGATGGCCAGCAGCAGCGGCGCGAAGCGTCTCACTCGTCACCCCGCAGCGTGCCGAGGATCTGTTGCGCGCGGTGGCTGCACTCGTCGAGCGCGTCCGGCGTGCTGTGCAGCGACCCGTACCACTCGCGCTCGAAATGGCGCGTCAGCTCGATCATGTCCGGCCGCCACTCCACCGCCGGTCCGAGCGACGCCACGTACTCCCAGTTCGTGCGTCCCTTGCGGAAGTGGAGGATGCCTGCGGCGTAGCAGGTCACGAGCACGGCGTGGTACCAGGCCCGGATGGCCTCCCGGAACTTCCCCGCCCCGGCGAGCTGCGCGGCGTAGCGTTCCCACTCCGTCGCGCCGCGCGAGAGCGGGTCCTCGTCGGCCCGCGAGCCGAGCGGCGCGCTCGTTTCGACGGCGTCCGGCGCCGCGCCGCGCGAGCGGCGCAGCACGAAGATCGCCAGCAGCACCACGATGGCCACGATCGCGCCGACGATCGCGAAGACGATCCAGCGCGAGACCGGATTGCCGGCGTCGGGCTGCAGGCGCCGCGGGAGGAAGTCGAGCAGCCACCGGAGGAATCGCCCGAGCTTTTCGCCGACCCACTCCAGCGCGTCCGAGATGGCCCGCGCGATCCGTTCCAGCAGAGGGAGGTCTTCCTCGATGGTGGTTGGGATGGCACCGCCGATCGGCAGCTCCGGCGCCTGCTGTTCCGCGGCGATCCGCGCGAGCAGTTTGCGGTCGCCGCGCGCCGACTCCATACCGGTGGCGCGCCGCAACTCGACGATCGTGGAGAGCAACCGCGCCCGATGGGGTCCGTCGACATCCTGTGCGGTGACGATGGCCTGCAGCACGGTCTCGTCCGCGCGGAACTTTCCCTTTCCCCACGTGACTTCTGTCCCCACCAGCGCGCGCGCTTCGCTTTGCGCCGACGCGAGCTGGTTCGAGGCCAGCAGCGCGTCGATGCGTTCCAGCGCGGTGACGTAGTCGGCGACGGGGAGCGCACTTGCCGTCGCCCCGAGGAGCAGCAGCGCGAGGAAGAGCGCCCGCCTCATGACGCCCGCCTCAGTTCCGTGAACCACGCCCGCAGGTCGTCGCCGCGCTCTTCCGCGCCCGCCTTGCGCACGAACACGACGTGCGCGGCGATCCAGAACGGCTCCACGATGGCGATCGCGCCGGTGATCAGCAGCAGGAGGTAGCGGCGGTTGTTGGCGGTGAACAATTGCTGCCAGCGCGGCGCGTCGAAGTCGCCGATCGAGCCCGCGGCCCAGACGCCGAGGGCGATGGCGGCGGCCAGGTTCGCCAGGGCGACGAAGATGGCGCAGAAGAAGACGAAGGCCAGTCCGAGCAGCGGCAGGACCCGCGCGTAGCGCGCGATGAGCCGGAACGGGCCGCGCAGGCTGACGCGCTCGTTGAGCTCCATGGTACCGACGGCGAGGCCGGCGAAGATCATCGCCAGCGCCGCGCCGATGCAGGTGAAGATGCCGAGGTAGCCGATCAGCAGGCCAACGGACGAGGCCAGGACGTAGCTGACGAACGCCGCGATGGGGACGCGCCACGTTTCGCGCCCCGGCGTCGCGCCGGTGCTGAGCGCCAGCCGGCACGCCCGCGCGTAAACGGCACGCCCCCACAACGCCAGGACGATCGAGGCCACGATCATGTTGGCCGTGGCCCCGAGCAGATTGCCGTACGCGGAGGCCCGCGCGCCGACTTCGATCAACTGGTCGAGGAACAGCGCCTGCAAAAAGCGATAGGGGAGCGTAGCCACGATGAGCACCGCCGCCCACGGTGCAGCCGTCATGGCCACGACCTCGGTCGACTCATCGAGCACGGACGAGATGGAGAGCGGCGACCGGATCAAAACAGTCCCGCGATGAGCGCCGCCATCCACACCATCAACCGCGCGCCGGTGAAGAGCAACACCGCCGAGACGGTCACGACCGACAACCAGGAGAGGGCAGGCGAGCGCTCGACCTTCGCTCCCCGCTTCGCCGACAAACACGCCGCACAATGCCAGATCCCATCCCACTGGGTCGCACACTCCTGGCACAGGGTCTTCGCGCACGTCATACAACGCGCAAACGCATGTCGCCCGGAATGCACGGCGCACCACTGCGGAGCAGAAGGCATGGCCGCGCAGTTTACCAGCGGTGGACATTGGACCCGGGGAGAGGGAACGACGAGGGGCCTCCGGCGGGCCGGTGCGACCGGCGGCGCTTAGTGGGCCCATGTCGCCGCGCAAACACGTGTTTCGTAGACAGGCGTGCGTTCAGGCTAGGCCAACAAGCGCCGCCGATCGCACCGGCCCGCCGGAGGCCTCCCGTCGTCTTCTCTTTCCTGGCTGCAATGAGCACCGCTTGCGGACTGGGAGCGGGTCCTGCTACCCTGCTAGTTCCAATGACGGCTCCGCGTTACTTCGCGTTTTATTACCGCTACTTCAGCTAGCGCGGGGCACACATACGCCCCGACGCGAGAAGGGGCGCACCACGGCAACGGCCGCATCCGACACCTCTTCCCGCCCGGGCAAGAGGGTTTTTGTTGATGAACGAGATCGATGCCGAAGCCGAACTGACGCGCCTCCGCGAAGCCATCGACCGAGTGGACGAAGTGCTGGTCAAGCTCCTCAACCAGCGCGCCCGATACGCCGTCGAGATCGGGGAAATCAAAGGACTGCTCTCCCTCCCCATCTACGCGCCCGAGCGCGAGAAAGAAGTGCTGGCTCATGCCGAGCGCACCTCCGCCGGCCCGCTGCACGAAACCGCCATCCGCCGCCTCTTCGAGCGAATCATCGACGAGTCCCGCCGTGTCGAGCGCGAGACCGCACAGGAGAAATCATGATCATCGTCATGCAGAAACACGCCCCGGAGCCGAACATCGAGCACGTCATGTCCGAGCTCATTACGCGCGGCTTCGACGTCCACCGCTCCACCGGCGCCGACCAGACCGTATTGGGCGTCGTGGGACACGTCGACACCATCGACCCGCGCGAGTTCGAATTATTCGAGGGCGTGCAGGAAGTCGTGCGCGTCAGCGAGCCGTACAAACTCACCAGCCGCACCTTCCGGCCCCATAAGACCGTCGTCACGGCCCGCGGCGTGGAGATCGGCGGCGACAAAGTGGTGGTCATGGCCGGCCCGTGCACCATCGAGAGCCAGCACCAGCTCTTCGAAACCGCGCGACGCGTGGCCCGCTCCGGCGCGCGCGTCCTGCGCGGCGGCGCCTACAAGCCGCGCACCTCGCCGTACGCGTTTCAGGGAATGGGCGTGGAGGGATTGAAGCTCCTGCGCGCCGCGGGCGACGAGAACGACATGGCCACTGTGTCCGAGGTCATGGAGATCTCGCAGATCGAAGGGATGCTCGAGTACGTGGACATCCTCCAGGTCGGCGCCCGCAATATGCAGAATTACAATCTATTGTCCGCTTTGGGACAGATCCGCAAGCCGGTCCTTCTCAAGCGCGGCATGTCTGCCACCATTCAGGAGTGGCTCCTGGCCGCCGAATACATCATGGCCGGCGGCAATTACGACGTCATCCTGTGCGAGCGCGGCATCCGCACCTTTGAGACCTACACCCGCAATACGCTGGATATCTCCGCAATCCCGGTCCTCGACAAACTCTCGCACCTGCCCGTCATCGCCGACCCCTCGCACGCCACCGGCCGCAGGGACAAAGTGATGCCTCTCGCGCGCGCGATCGTCGCGGCCGGTGGCGACGGCGTGCTGATCGAAGTCCACCACGACCCGGAAAAGGCGGTCTGTGACGGTCCGCAATCGCTGTATCCCGAACAGTTTGCGCGGCTGATGGATGAATTGCGCATTATCGTGCCGGCGGTGGGAAGAAGTATTTAGTGCTTCATTCGCCGGGTCAGTGACGGCGTACACGCATTGTGACGGGTATCACGGAATCGTACGATTTCTTTGCTGACGGCTTGACACATCGCCATTCGTCCCCCACTATGCACGCCGATCGTCCATAGATCGCTTTCCAAAAAATTCGTGAGCATTACTGGCCGGCGTAACCGCCGGAGGAGAACCTGTGTGCAAACGCAGGTTCATTACAGGTCCACTAACCGCTTCATTCATCGTAAGGGAGTCCTCGTGCGCAAGTCTGTCTTCAGAATCGCAGCAGCTCTTGCTTTCTCTACCGCTCTCGTCACCACGGCGACGGCGCAGAACAGTTCCGTCACGGCCGGGTCATTCCCAACCGCGACGACCGCCAACATCGACGTCAAGACCGGCGACACCACCACGTCCGCGTTCCGCGTGTTCAGTTCCGCGAACACCGAACTGCTGCGCGTCACAGCGACGGGGCGTCTGGGGATCGGCACGACCGCTCCGGCCGTGAAGCTGCACGTCATCGGCGACGCGCACATCGTCGGCGGCACCAACCTCGGCGGGATTCTCACCGATACGAGCACGACGAATCCTACCCTCACACTCCGCGTCGGCGACACGAATGGATATTATCCGGCCCTCCGTTTCGCTGCTGAGGACAATGCCACGATCGGCACGGTCTTCGGCTGGAAGGGCACCGCGATGATCATGTCCAGTGCAACCGGCTACGGCATCGGCCTCCGCGCGAACGGCTCGGCCACGGTGGACCAGCTGTACATTACACCGGGCGGGAATGTCGGTATCGGTACGGTTTCGCCGTCCGCGTTCTTCCATGTCAACGGCACCTCCAGCCAGTACATGGTCGTCCAGCGCGGCACCAAGCGGATGTACATCAACGCCAACTGGGCCGGGAATGACCTCTATTCGCAGATTGCCAACCTTAATACCGACAGCATGGGCCTGTCGCTGTCGTCTAAGGACACGGCTCCTGAATATCTGTACATCAGCACCGGCGGAAATGTCGGCATGGGCACCGTCTCCCCCGACAGCACCAAGAGGCTGCACGTCGTCGGTGACGCCCGTTTCGACGGAACGGTGACGGGCACTTACATTCAGGCGCACTATCAGGACGTCGCGGAATGGGTGCCGTCGCGCCATGACCTCACGCCGGGTACCGTGGTCGTGCTCGACCCGCAGCTCGGAAACGGCGTCGCCGCTTCGTTGGGTGCTTATGACACCGCCGTCGCCGGCGTCGTCTCCGTCCAGCCCGGGATCATCCTCGGCGAGGCCTCCGCGACGAAGGAAATGGTGGCCACCACCGGCCGCGTGAAGGTGAAAGTGGACGCGCGCCGCGCGCCGATCGCCGTGGGCGACCTCCTGGTCACCAGCGACGAGCGCGGCGTGGCCATGAAATCCGAGCCGATGGACATCAACGGCCGCAAGTTCCACCAGCCCGGCACAATCATCGGCAAAGCCCTCGAGCCTCTGGCCGGCGGCCAGGGCGAAATTCTCGTCCTGCTGTCAATGCAGTAAGGCAGGAACAGAGGAGGGAACCCAATGAAAGTCACTGCTGCAGTCATAGCAGGGTTGCTCCTGGCGATCCTGGCCCTGGACACATCGGCTCAGGACCGCTCGAAAATGAAACGCGTAGGAGCCGGGCGCGTTGCGGGCGAATACATCGTCGTCCTCGAGGACAGCGTCGTGCCGGAGCATGTGCCGGAGCTCGCGCGTCAATTGGCCAACGAACACTCCGGCAAGGTCGAGAAAACGTGGAAAGACGCGCTCAAGGGCTTCTTCGTGAAGATGCCCGATGGCCGCGCCGAGGCGCTCAGCCGGCATCCACTCGTCAAATTCGTCGAGGAAAATGCGGAATGGTATTACTCCGGCTCGCATCAAACGGACATCAACCCCGTCACGTGCGATCCGACGTCCGGCACCTGTTCTACCGTCACGGACAATCGCCTCTGGCATCTCGACCGGATGGATCAGAATTACGCGCCGGCGACGAATACGTACTCCTATTGCACCACCGGCAGCGGCCGGACCGTGTATGTGGTGGACAGTGGCGTGAACAAGAACCATCAGGAATTCGGTCCGTCGGGCAGCCGCGTTGCCACGGGCTATAACGCATCGGGCGACCTGATGCCGGCCAACGATCCGTGTCTCGGATTCGCGCTTCCGGCCAGCGGTAGCTTTTCGGCGATCGAAGAAGGTCAGCTGAGAAAAGAACTGCTCGGTAGCGGACACGGTACCGCCGTTGCCGCCCTCGTAGGCGGAAACCGCATCGGTGTCGCAAAAAGCGTCAACATCGTTCCCGTGAAGGTATCGCGTTGCGCCGAAGCAGCGGCGCGCGCGCGTGACAATTCTTACGCGTACGTGACGAACGACACGATTTTCCGATCGCAGAACGGTTTCACGCCCGGCACCTACTATCGCGCGCTGAATAGCGGTACGTCGGCCTCGTCAGATCCGGGCAGTTGGCCGACGACTGTCGATTCGACGAAGGTGGATGGCGGCGTGACGTGGAAAGTGTACGACCCGCCGTCGCCGCAGACGACGCAAATGATCACCGACGGTCTCGACTGGATACTCTCGTCCAGCAACAGCGGACCAAAGTCCGGCGCCGTGGTCACGCTGAGCACCTATCGTCTGGCCAGCGACACCTACGACAGTGGGACGATCAGCGCGTTGGAGACGGCCGTCGAAGCTTTGCTCGACTCGGGTCTGACGGTCATCGCCTCGGCAAATAATCAGAACGGCGACGCCTGCGATACGACGCCGAGCCGTATGTCGGTGAATAATCCTGACAGCGGCGTGGCATCGAACGTCATCACGGCGGGCGGGTCGATGATCCTCAACCGCACCTGGGGCGTCAATCTGACAGAAGGCCCCTCCAACACCGGCGTCGAAGCGGACGGCTTTCGCTCGCCCGGCTCGCCATACGGTGTGGAACCGTCCCACGATGCGACGAAGGGGGTGCGTGACGGTCGCTGGATCTGCGGTGCCGGAGATTCCTCGGGACTCTGCTCGAACGGAACGGCCACCTCGACCGTCGCACCGAATGCGGCGAATTCCACCTATTACAACTATCAGGGGGGCTCGAATGCCGGGCCCTGTGTGACGCTGTTCGCTCCGGCGAAAAACATCTTCGTCGCATCGGTGGCCAGCTCGAGCAGCTATCGCGACGCGCGCGAGCGCGGTGGTCATGCCAGCGGTACCTCGTGGTCCGCCCCGATCGTGGCCGGCTTCGCGGCCCGCATTCTCGAGAACAACTCCAGCTACGGACCCACGGACATCCGTACGGCGCTGCTCCTCAACAGCGTTTCCACGCTCGATACGTCGACGCTCAATACCTACGACTACAACGGCAACCCCATTACCGGTACGCCCAACAAGCTCCTGCATCTCGGTGACGTCAAGGTCACCGATCAGCCGGATTCGGCCACGGCGTCCGGTTCGTCGACGACGCCTTTGAGCGTGACCGCTTCCGGTACGTCGACGCTGTCGTATCAGTGGTACGAGGTGAATTCCGGTTTCGATTACACGACGTATCCTCGGGGGGCGGCGGCTCCGCAGTCCTCGACGGCGATCAGCGGCGCGACGTCATCGACGTATAACGCGCCGTCAGCGACTGTCGCCAAGGCGTACTGGGTTCGGGTGACGAATTCGTGCGCCAGCGCCGACAGCGACATCGCCGTCGTGACTCCAGCCATTTCGGCCCCGACGAGCCTAGTCGCTTCACCGGGATCGACTGCCGGAACGATCGCGCTGGCCTGGAACAGCGTCACGGGTGCGAATGCGTACGTCGTCGAACGGAAAGCCGGGACCGGATCGTGGACGACCGTCACGTCGACCGTGACGACCACGAATTACACCGATACCGGAGCGCCCGGCTCGTCCGCGGTTCTCTATCGCGTGCGTGCGCGGATCACCGGCACGCCGAACGTCGATTCCGATACCAGCAATGTTGACTTTTCGCATACCTGGGCATTGCAGTCTCTGGCGGGTGTCACTCCGATCCGGGCCATTCATCTGACCGGTCTGCGGGCGATTCTCAACCAGCTCACCGATGCCGGTGGGTACGCGCGCCAGTACACCGACAACGAGGCTCTGGAAGCCACGTTGCTCGCGCAGGGGGTCGACGACAGCCACTTCACCAGCCTCATGACGAAAATCAACATCGTCAGAGCGCAGTACGGCGTCGTCAGCGCCTCGTTCGCACAGCAGCCTGCAGCGACGGGATCCATTCTCAAAACCCAGCTCGAGAGTCTCCGGGCGGGCCTGCAGTAACCACCGGTCACGCGGGCGGACGTCTTGTCCGCCCGCGTGAGCACAGTTCTCAGAGCGTGCGGGGAACTATGGACTGCGGCGGCCGCAGACGCCGCTTTGACTGCCGTTCGTGGTGCGGCGTCGCTGTGGCACTGAAGGCAGGGAAAGCGGCGCCTGCGGTCGCCGCAGTCCATAGCCCCCGCGCCACCCGGGCGGGACGCCGGCGGTCCTCGCCCTCCCATCCCGCGTTGAGGACGCCAGCGTTCCCTCGTTCATATGGGCGCAGGGAGCGATGCCGTCGGTGGTGGGTGGAAGCACGCGATTCCGTCCCGCGGCACCGTGTTCGCCGAAATCACCGGCCGCGTTCAGTAGAGCGCGTCCCTCCGGCTCCCGCACGACGCGCAGGATCCGCCCGGTTTGCCGCACTGCAAGCCTTGCCGGATGCGGGTCAGGCGCTCGCCTTTGGCAATCGTCAGCAGCGTGTCGGTGCCGGCGAAGCCGAGGGGGTCGCTGTGGTATTCGCAGGGAAAGACGGCGCCGCTGGGACGGATGACGTAGGAGCGGTCGGGGTAGCGGCAGCCGGTCTCGCGCTCGTGGCGGGCGATGGCCAGATCTTCGAGACGATCGAGGCCGGCCCGGATGCGCCAGAAGCGCCAGGCCAGGCGGGGGAGCAGGGAGGCGGGGCGCTCGTCGAAGCGCGGCCAGGCGGCGAGGCGGAGGCCGCGGCGGACCGCGTCGCGGGCCGTGGCGGCCAGCTCGTCGCGTAGTTCGCGAGGGTCTTCGCGGGCGAGCGTTTCGTTGGAGATGTCGACGCCGATGGCCGGGGCCACATACCGCACGTCGAGCTCGCGCGCTCCGAGGCTCGCGGCGAACCGGGGGAGGTCGCGGAGCTGGGCGCGGTTCGAGCGCATCCAGGTGAAGATCACCCGCAGCCGCGGCGTCTTCACGCGGGCGGCGCGCTGCGCGTCGCGCAGGATCTGCAGCTTCGCGTGCAGGCGCTCCCACGATGCGCCGGTGCGGATCTTTTCGTACGTTTCCTTCGTGGTGCCGTCGATGGAGACTGCAATCGTGGAGACGTTGCTTCGCACAATGGCGTCGGCCGTCGGCTCGGTGAGGGCGAGCAGGTTCGTGGGGAACCAGAGGTCCGGAACTCTGTGTCGTGAGGCGACGTCGAGGATCTCGCGGAAGCGCGGGTGCATCAGCGGCTCCGCGGCGCAGGCCAGCGCCACACGGCGCGCCCGCGGAAAGAACTGCGCGGCGATGCGCTCGAACAGCGGGACCGGCATGTTGCCGTGATCGGCGGGCACGAGGTCGAACGGCGGAAAGTGGATGCGGTCCACTCTCGAAAAGTGACACATCACACAGCGCAGGTTGCAACGCTCCGTGACGTCGAGCACGAGAGTGAGCGGCCGGGACATGCAGAAGAGAGGCCGGGAGGGGGCGGCGTGGTGCCGTTCCCGACGTCGCCGGACAGCCCAAACCAGTCCCCTCTCCCCGCGCACGGGGAGAGGGTTAGGGTGAGGGGCGCCCTTTTGCAGAGCGCCACAACCCCTCACCCTAGCCCTCTCCCCGCTCGTCGCGGGGAGAGGGGACTGACTTATCGCGAGACGCGCAATCTCGCTTCCGCCGCGCTCTGCCACGGAACTTAGCGAATGGAGTCCTTAGTATCATGCGCGGCCCATGCGCCGGCTGCTCGCCCTCCTCTCTCTAATGATCGTCATCCGTTGCGCCGCGCCGGCGCCTCCGCCGCCCGTGTCCGTCCCCGAGGAGCCGGTCAGGCCTGCGCCGGCCGCGCCGGTGGAAGAACGCGTGATCCGCAGCGTCCGGGTCACGGCGACGTCGCTCAACGTGCGTGCCTCGGCGTCGACGGAGGGGGATGTGATCACGCAGGTGAAGAAGGGGACGGCGCTGGACGTGCTCAGCGAGGATGAGAGCTGGGTGAAGGTGCGGCTGGCGGATGGCGGGACGGGATGGGTGGCGGCGCGGTTCGTCTCTTCGGGGGCCGATGCGAAGAAGCCGGCGCGGACGAGGAAGGGCGGCTGTCCGGCGGACTCGGACTACGCGTTCACCGAGACGCCGATGCCGTCGTTCTCGGATCGCGGCGCGCACGGGATGGTGGTGGTCGAGGCGAACGTGAATGCGAGCGGCAACGTGACGAAGACACGCGTGGTGTCGAACGGCACCGGCGACGAGACGCTGGCGTTCCTCGCGGAGAAGGAGATCAAGGCGGCGAAGTTCTCGCCGCCGATCCGGAACTGCCTCCCGCGCGCGTTCATCTTCACGTACCGGCGGGCGTTCTGAGCAGAACGCGCTCACCGTATCTACGAGAAAAGAGACGACGGGAGGCCTCCGGCGGGCCGGTGCGACCGGCAGCGCTTGTTGCTGCGCCACACGGCCACTTCGGTATCAAACATGTTCGTGCCGAGAGCATGGGTGTAGCGCAGCAACCAGCGCTGCCGGTCGCACCGGCCCGCCGGAGGCCTCTCGTCGTTCCCTTTTCCCGTGGGTACGACGAGGGCCTCCCGCTTACTCCGCCTTCTCGATGTTGATGTTGCCGTTGGCGTTGATGAGGTCGAGTTTGCAGCCGCCGCGGCCGATGGTGCCGATCAGGTTCGAGTCGCTGATCGTGGTCGTGCTGATCGGGAGCTCGGTGGCGATGCGGCCGAAGGACGTCCGCGCGTTCACGTTGTAGCCGGCGCCGGGGGGCAGCGAGACCTTGATCGAGCTGAAGCTCGTCGCCAGCGTGACCGGGTGGCAGGCCGTGCCGCGCAGGCCGGCCAGGGCGATGGCGCCGTTGGCGTTGGCGACCGTCACCGCGCCCGCGGCGTTGTCGACGAAGACCGAGCCGAAGCTGGCCTTCACGTTCACCGCGCCGCCGATGTCGTGCAGGGTCACGCTGCCGTTGCTGCTGCGCACGGCCGCGGCGCCGCGGACGCGCTCCGCGAGGACGGAGCCGAACTGCGTCGTGGCGTCGAGGGCGCCTCCGAGGTCGCTCACCTTGATGTTCCCGTTGTTGCTCGTCACGACCGTCTTGCCGCTGACGTCGCGCAGCGTCACGCCGCCGAAGCCGGTGTCGACCTTCGCGTCGCCGCCGATGCCGCTCGCCTCGACGCGGGAGTTGTTGCCGTCGACGGTGAGCGCGCCGCGGATCGTGGTCGCGGTGACGTTGCCGAACGAGTTGCGCACGATGGCCGAGCCGCTCACGTTGGAGAGCTCGACTTTCGCGTTCGTGGTGGTGATGTCGGCCGGACCGATGGTGGACGCGATCACGTTGCCGAAGGCGTTCGTCGCTTTGAGGGCGCCGGTGACGTCCATGGCCTCGATGTGGCCGTTGGCGTTGGTGAGCGTGGCAGTGCTGGAGACGTCGGCGACGTCGATGCCGCCGAAGCGGTTGGCGACGGTGAGCGGGCCGCTCACTTTGCGCACATTGACGGAGCCGTTCTGGTTGGCGATGGTGAGCGGGCCGCGGTTGTCGACCACTTCGATGGATCCGAAGGCGCTTGTGACCGTGCTCGTGCCCTGGGCGTCGTGCAGGCGGATGGAGCCCTGCTTGTTCTCGAGCTGCACGGCGGCGCGGAGCCCGCGCGCGTCGATGTTGCCGAACTCGTTCTTCGCCATGAGGGGGGCGTTGGCGGGGATGACAACGTTCATGTCGACGGAGTACGAGAGCCGTCCGCTGAAGCGGCGGATGGCGGGAAACTCGGTGCGGACCGTCACGCCGCCCGCGCCTTCGCTGGTGACGATGCGGATCTGCTTGCCGATCTCCTCGTCCGAGGAGCGGATGGTGGCGCGGACCTGGACCGTGTCGCCGGCGTGCGTGCGGACCGTCAGCGAGCCGAAGCCGTGGTCGATGGAGACGCGTCCGCCGCGGAACGCGAGGTCTTTGCCGAATTTGAGCTCGAAGCGGTCGTCGTCATCCTCGGCGAAGAGAGGAAGGGCGACGAGCGCCAGGAGCAGGATCAGGAGCTTACGGAGTGGCGACATCAGAGTCCTCCCGCAGCACGTCCTCGAGCGTCTGCTGCTTGTCCGAGTACATGGACAGCAGTTGCTTGCGAAGGTGCGCGTTCTGTCGATTGCGGTCGATGTTGGTCTGGCACTCGTCGATGGCGTCGTCGAGGAGCATCAGTTTTTCTTTGTAGGAGATCATCAGCGGGGTCTCCGCCGAGTCGAGCCGCGCCTCGGTGAGCTCTTCGAGGCGGTCGATGGCGCGGACGTGCTCCCGCTCGGCGCGCTCGACTTCATCCATCGCGCTGACGCGCAGGATGGTGCGGTCGAACGCGGCGTCGCGGTTCTGCAGGCGGAGCGCGTAGAACATGGTGGCGCCGAGGGCGACGGTGATGAAGACCGCGGCCGCGGCGTGCCAGAGGCGGCGTGAGGGCGATCGTCGTTTCGTTTCGGAACGCAGCGAGCGCTCGATCCGCGGCCAGAGGGTTTCGTTGGTCCAGGTGGTGCGCATCGACTGCGCGGTCGCGGACAGTTCGTTCCACGCCGCCAGGGTCTCGGCACACGTGTCGCACTCCCGGGCGTGCCGCGCCGCCGTCTCCATGGCGAGGGGCGAGGCGTCGAACAGGAGGTCGTCGAACTGGCTGCAGGTGATGGTCATTGGCTCCGCCACTTTTGTTGTAGGTCCTTCTTCGTTGCGAACAGAATCCATTTGGAGTTGCCCTCGGTGATGCCGAGGATTTCTCCGATCTCGGCGTGCGAGAGGCCTTCGATTTCGAACAGGGTGAAGACGCTGCGGCGCTGCTCGGGCAGCTCGTTGAGGAGCCGGGCCAGGGTCATGCGCTTGGCGTCGTCGACGTTCGGCGAGGTGCGCTCGGCGGTCTCGACGAGGTCTTCGATGGGGGCCTCGTCGATTCGCCGCTTCCTCTTGCGGAGCAGGTCGTAGCAGGTGTTGACGAGGATGCGGAAGACCCACGTGGAGAAGGAGGCTTCGCCGGTGAAGGTGTGGGCCGCCCGGTGAATCTTGAGGAAGGTCTCCTGGACGGCATCCTCGGCGTCCGAAACGTTGCCGAGATGGTTCCAGGCGATGCTCTTCATCCGCTCGCCGAAACGCTTGTAGATTTCTTCAAAGATCCGCGAGTCTCCTGCGGCACACGCAGCGGCGAGTTTCCGGTCATCGGCATTCGGTGCCGAGGGAGCGGGGAGGACGCTGGTCATGACCGCCTGGAGCATCTGTCTGACATGGATAGACGCGCGGATTTGGGAAACGTTAGAACGAACGAGAAGGCATGAGGGATGAGGTATGAGGGATGAGTGGTGAGGCGGCGAGAGCGGTCATGCTCGGACGAGGTATGAGCCATGAGTGTGAGTCGAAGGCCGCGAAGCGACTCATCCCTCATCCCTCATCCCTCGTACCTCATCCCTTAGAGCTCATCAATCGACTTCGGCCAATCCACATTCAACAGGCGGGAGAGGGAGCGGTCGGCGAGGAGGCGGCCGTTGGTCTGGCAGCGGGCGCAGTAGTTGGTCTCGTTTTCGGCGTAGACGATGCGCTGGACGGGGGAGCCGCAGTCGGGGCAGGGCTGGTTGTAGCGGCCGTGGACGGCCATCTCTTTCCGAAAGGCCGTCACTTTCTCGGGGAAGCGGTCGCCGGTCTCGGCGCGCAGGCGGGCGATCCACTCCTGCAGGACGGTGTGCGTGGCCAGGTAGAGGCGGTCGATTTCGTCGGCGGAGAGGTTGGTGGACATCTGCACGGGGGAGAGGCGGGCCCGGTGGAGGATCTCGTCGGAGTAGGCGTTGCCGATGCCGCTGAACGTGTGCGGGTCGGTGAGGGTGCGCTTGAGGGTGTGGCGCTCCCGGGTGAGGGCGGCACGGAACTCGTCCGCGGTCATGGTCAGCGGCTCCAGTCCGCCGCGATCGTGCTCGCGCAGCGCCGCCTCTCCGCGCACGATGTGGATCGACGCGCGCCGTTTGGACCCCGCCTCGGTCAGCAGGAGCGTGCCGGGATCGAAGTCGAAGGCGGCCAGCCCGAGCTTCGCCGGGACCTTCGCGCCGGCGGGGAGCCAGCGGAAGCGGCCGGCGATCATGAGGTGGATGACGAGGTAGAGGTCATCCTCGAATTCGAACGCGATCCGCTTGCCCAAGCGGTGCAGGGCGGCGACGGTTTTCCCTTCGAGCTCCCGAGGAGATGGGTCGACGGTACGGAGGACAAAAGGGCTGCCCAGCCGGACTTTGCGGAGGATCTGGCCCAGCAGGCGCGACTGCAGGGCCTCCAGGTAAATCGTTACGTCGGGAAGTTCCGGCACGAGGAGTCCATTATCGGACTCGTGAAGACTTTTGGGGTACTGGCCACCGGTTGGGTCCTGGGGGGCGCGATGATCGTGCTCCTCGCGGCCGATTGGACCGTGGCCGAACCGGTCGTGGCGCCGGCATCCCGGTCTGCGGCCGGGGGACCAGCGCTGTCGATGCAGCGGCCGGCGCAGGTGGACTTCGTGAGCACGGGGCCGATCGCCTTGCCGGTGTTCGGCGTCTCGCCGGATCAGCTTCGCGACACGTTCGCCGAGGCGCGTGGCGGTGGGTCGCGCATCCACCGGGCGATGGACATCATGGCGCCGATGGGCACTCCCGTGATCGCGGCCGTGGACGGCTCGATCCGCAAGATCTACACGAGCAAGGCAGGCGGGCTGACGGTCTACCAGTTCGACCGCGACGAGCGGCGCCTCTACTACTATGCCCATCTCGACGCGTATGCCGATGGGCTGGCCGAGGGGGCGTTCGTGACGCAGGGCACCGTGATCGGCTACGTCGGCACGACGGGGAACACCAACGGCACGCCGCATCTCCACTTCTCCATCGAAGACCTTCCGCCAACCAAAGAATGGTGGAAGGGCGAGCCCGTCAACCCATATCCGATCCTCACCCGTTAAACTTCGCCGTGGTCATGCACCTTCAAGAAACTCCGTTGTTGTCCGTGATCGTCCCCGTTTACAACGAGCGGGGCACCGTCGCCGACCTGTTGCGCCGCGTGCTGGCGGTGCCTCTGTCGAAAGAGATCATCGTCATCGACGACCAGTCGACCGACGGCTCGTACGAGATCGTGCAGGAGCTGGCGCAGCGCGAGCCGGCCGTCCGCTCGCTGCGCCAGGAGCGCAACCAGGGGAAGGGCGCGGCGCTGCGGCGCGGGATCGCCGAGGCTCGCGGGGAGATCGTCATCATCCAGGATGCGGACCTCGAGTACGAGCCGGCGGAGTATCCGCGTCTCGTGCAGCCGATCCTCGACGGGCACGCCGACGTCGTCTACGGCTCCCGCTTCGCCGGCCACCCCCGCCGAGTGATGATGTACTGGCACACCCTCGGGAACAGCGTGCTCACCTGGCTGTCCAACATCCTGACCAACCTCAACCTCACGGACATGGAGACCTGCTACAAAGTCTTCCGCCGCGAGGTCATCCAGTCCATCAAGCTCGAGTCGAACCGCTTCGGCTTCGAGCCGGAGATCACGGCCAAGATCTCGCGCCGCGGCTACCGCATCTACGAGGTGCCGATCTCGTATCACGGCCGCGAGTACTGGGAAGGGAAGAAGATCAACTGGAAGGACGGCGTGTCGGCGATCTGGACGATCGTCAAACACAACCTCCTGACCAGCGGCGACTCGGAGCCGGACGGCTACGTCACGCTCGAGCGCATGGCCAGTCTCAAGCACTACAACAACTGGATCCTGGACCGCTTCCGCTCGTACATGGGCCAGCGCGTGCTGGAAGTCGGCTCGGGCACGGGCAACATGACCCGTCTGCTGTACGGCCGCGAGCTGATCGTGGCCACGGACATGGAGCCGGCGTACCTGCACATCCTGCGGAACCGCTTCCGCCGCCAGCCGACGATCAAAGTCGAGCCGCTCGATCTCGAGAATGACGACTGGAAGAAGCTGCGCGACTACGGCTTCGACACGGTGGTCTGCCTGAACGTCCTGGAGCACATCAAGGGCGATCAGGCGGCGCTGGAGCGTCTGTACGAGCTGCTGGTGCCGGGCGGACGGGTGATGCTGTTCGTCCCCGCGGACCAGGCGCTCTTCGGGACGCTGGACACGCAGGTCGGCCATCACCGCCGCTATTCGCCGGAGACGCTCGAGAGCGTGATCCGCGCGGCCGGCTTCGAGATCCGCCAGCTCTCCTACCACAACGTCTACGGCCGCCTCGGCTGGTGGATGAACGGCCGCATCCTCAAGCGCCGCCACCTCCCCGCCGCCCAGTCGAAGATCTTCGACTTCTTCGTCCCGCTGCTGCGGAAGATCGAGGGGGCCAACCCGAAGAAGGGGCTGAGCCTCGTCGCGGTCGCGGAGCGGCCGATGGAAGAGCGGCAGGTCACGGCGCAGACGGCGTAACCCGCAACCGCTCGCGACGCCCAACCCCACTGTCATCCCGAGCGTGAGTCGAGGGACCTGGGTGGGCGGGAGGCGCGCTGCACATGGCGAGGACCGCGTGCCGCCCAACCACCCAGGTCCCTCGACTCACGCTCGGGATGACAAACCTGGGGGAGCGCCTTACGACACCCGCTTGATCGCCGCGACGATGTCCTTGTCCCCCGGCGCGAGCCCGAGGGCGCGGGTGTAGCTCGCCTTCGCCTCGGCGCGCTTGCCCTGTTTCTCCTGCACCTGGCCGAGCCAGTACCAGGCCGAGGCCAGGCCGGGCTCCTGGTCAGTGGGCTTGTACGCGACGTACTTGCGCAGCATCTCCTCGCCGCGGGCGTAATTGGTCCCTGCCAGCGCGGCGAGCTGGCCGAGGCGGAAGTAGGTCGGCATGAAGGCGGGATCGAGCTTCAGGGCCGTGTCGTATTCGTGCTGGGCGGCGGCCCAGTTCTTCTCGTTCAGATACGTGTTGCCGAGAAAGTAGTGGGCGCGGGCGCTGTTGGGCTGCTCGCGGACAGCGTCCACGAACTCCTTGCGGACGAGGTCCGGCTTATTCTGATGCTGGTAGATGCGGGCGTAGGCGCGGTGGCCGTCGAGCGCGTCGAGCTTCGTCACCGCGGCCGCCTGCGCGATGGCCTTGTCCTCGCCGCCGCCCATGAAGCCTGGGGCGATCAGGTAATAGCTGATGAGGCCGAAACGGGCCGGCATGTGCCGCGGGTCAAGGGCGACGGCCTTCTCGAATGCTTCCCTGGTCTTTTTTGCCAAGGAGGCCTGCTTGAGGACGTTCGACTTCTGGGCGAGCTCGCCGTAGGCGGCGCCGAGGAGGTAGTGATACTCGGCGTTTTTCGGCTCGAGGGCCACGGCCTTGGCGAACAGGTCCGCCGCTTTCTGCTGTTCGTCGCGGGCGAGCGCGATGCGGCCCGCGGCGGCGTGCTCGGCCGCGGTGGCCGCGAAAAGGGATGTAACAGAGATGAGACAGAGGACCAGGAGCAGGGATACCGTGCGCATACACCTTCATGTACGCAATTTGCTGTATAGGAATTTCGCCGTAGAATGCGGCCCCCGCGTAGTACTTGAGCTATGACCACAGAGATCCTTCCGCGGCCTCAATCCGCAGAACGTACAACGATCCCCATCTTCGGTGCCGCTGACGTCGCTCAGGCGTGCGAGACCGCGCTCGAGCGCGCCCGCGAGCTGCTGGCCCGCATCGAATCCGTCCCGCTCGAACAGGTCACCGTCGAGAACGTCCTCGACGTCTGGGACGAGACCGCGACCATGCTCGAAGAGGCGTTCGGCGCGATCTCGCTGCTGAACAGCGTCCATCCCGATTCCGAGGTGCGCGACGCCGGCGACGTGGCGATGATCGCGGAAAACAGCTTCCTCACCGGCGTCTTCCAGAACGAAGCATTCTATCAGCGCGTGCAGCGCGTCGTGCCGCACTCCATCGCCGCGCGCGAGCTGCACAAGCACCTGCTGGAAGCGTTCGAGGATAGCGGCGTCTCGCTTCCGGAAGAGAAGCGGCAGCGCTTCAAGGAGATCTCCGATCGCCTGACGGAGCTCGGCCAGGAGTTCGCGAAGAACATCCGCGAGAACGCCACGCGACTGACCTTCACGGTCGAGGAGTGCCGCGGCCTGCCGCAGTCGTGGCTCGAGCGCGTGCCGCGCGACGAGCAGGGGAACGTGGTCGTCGGCTTCGACTATCCGGACTACGTGCCGTTCCTTATGAACGCGCAGGACGGCGACGCACGCCGCCGCTATTGGACGGCGAACACCACCCGCGGCACCGCCCGCAACCTCGACGTGCTCGACGAGATCGTGGCCCTGCGCAAAGAGATTGCCGACCTGTACGAGGTGCCGAGCTTCGCGCACTACGTCACGAAGCGGCGCATGGTCGAGAACCCCGACACCGTGACGCGCTTCCTCGATGAAGTGCGCAATGTCGTCACCGAGGCCGAGCTGCGCGACCTGTCCGACCTGGCGGAGATCAAGGCCGAGCTGACCGGCGTGCCGGTCGAAGAGGCGCGCATCGACCGCTGGGACGTCTCGTACTACCGCGAGCGGCTGCGCGAGAAGCGTTACGCCATCGACCAGGAAGAGCTGCGGGCGTTCTTCCCTTCCGCGCCGACGGTGCGCTGGATGCTCGACATCAGCGAGCGCCTGTACGGCGTGCGCTTCGAGCGCGCCGAAGTGCCAGTGTGGCACGAGGACGTGATCTACGTCGACGTGAACGACGCCGTGACCGGCAAATTCGTCGGCGGCATCTACCTCGATCTCTATCCGCGCGAGGGCAAGTACAAGCACGCCGCGGCGTGGCCGGTGCGCGGCGTGAGCAGCCGCAGCGGACGGAAGCCGATCAGCGTCCTGGTGACGAATTTCAATCGCCAGGGGCTGACGCACGACGAGCTGGAGACGCTGCTGCACGAATTCGGGCACGTGCTGCACGGCGTGCTGTCCGATACGTACTATCTCGCCCACGCCGGGACGAGCGTGCAGCGCGATTTCGTCGAGGCGCCGTCGCAGATGTACGAGGAGTGGGCCAGCCGGATGGAGTCGCTGGCGCTGCTGCGCGATCACTGTTCCGATTGCCCCCCCATCGACGACTCGCTCGTGGAGCGTTTGAACTCGGCCAAGAAGTTCGGCGCCGGCATCGACTACGGACGCCAGCTTCTCTACGCGTCGTACGATATGGCCCTGTCGAGTGCCAGCCCCGGCCGCTCGCTCGATGTCTGGGCGGAGATGGAAGGCGCGACGCCGATGGGCTACGTGGAGGGGACGCAGTTCCCCGGCACGTTCGAGCACATCGCCTCCGGCTACGCGGCCGGCTATTACGGCTACATGTGGGCCAAGGTGATCGCCCTCGACCTGGTCTCGGCCTTCGGCGCGGACCTGATGAACGACGAGGTAGGCCGCCGTTTCCGCGAGATGATCCTCAGCCGCGGCAGCGAAGAACCCGCCCGCGCCCTCGTCGAGCGCTTCCTCGGACGCCCCGTCGCCAGCGACGCGTTCTTCCAGCACATTCGGGGGGATTGAACGCACCGTGGAGCGGCGGGCTTTAGCCCGCCGCAGCCCTCGGCGGGTTACCCCCAAGCCGGCGGCGGGCTAAAACCCGCCGCTCCACGATTCTTGTCAAGGAGACTTGACAATCAGTCGACTGAGGCCCACCTTGTGTCAAGTAAGCTTGACTAAGGAGGCAGCCCATGACTGATCCCTGCGCCCAACTCTTCACCCCGCGCGATGCCCGCAACTACCGTGTTTTCTCCGTCTGGATGATCGGCTCGATGGTCGCCTTCGGCACGGCCACACTGCTCATCGACGGCAACTTCGTCCCGCGCGCCGCCGGCTGGGCGCTGACGGCGCTGACGGTCGCGCTGATGGCCGCGGCCATGCGCAGCTACATGCATTTCCTCCGGCAGGCGGACGAGCTGCTGCGCAAAGTCCATCTCGAGGCGCTGGCGTTCGCGTTCGGGGCGGGGATCGTGGTGATGATGGGCTACCGCCTCTGCGAGCGCCTCGGCGCGCCGAAGCTCGACGTCAACGACGCCGCGCTGGTGATGATCCTCTGTTGGACGGCCGGCCAGTGGATCGGCTCGCGCCGCTATGCCGTGGCCGAGGAGCAGCCGTGATGGAGAACCGCCTGCGCGTGCTGCGCGCGGAACGCCGCTGGTCCCAGGCCGACCTCGCCGACCGCCTCGGCGTCTCCCGCCAGACCGTCAACGCCATCGAGACCGGCAAATACGACCCCTCCCTCCCCCTCGCATTCTCGATCGCCAAACTGTTCGAGACGAAGATCGAGGACGTGTTCTCGCCTGCCTGATTTTTTCGCGTACGCGGAGCGACGCGCTTTAGCCCGCGTGATCACGAGGGGCCGATTTGCTGCGCCGGAGCAATTTTTCGTTGCGTGGAGCAAGGATTTGCTGCGGCGAGCTGGGATTTGCTCGCGCGAGCAAAACGGTGCTGCCGCGGACGGGGATTTCGTGCAGCGGACGAAAATCCTGGTGCAACGCTCGAAATTTTGGTGCGGCGGACGAAAATTTTGGTGCGATGCACGAAAATTTTGTAACAACGGACGAAAATTTAGCTCCCCGGAGCAAAAATTCGGCAGATTTGACCAATTTCGAGCAGCCAGCTGCAAATTTTTGGTCCGCTGTTGCAAGATTTTCCATTGAAATTGCTACACGTGCTCATTTCTGCCAATTTTTGTCAGCGATTGAGCTGCATTTCGTCCAAACCACCAATTCCGCGCTCGTTTGCACGAAAATTTTCGTCGCGCACTCGAAAAAAGGCTCTTTTGTCCTCTGCCGGCTACAGCAAACTGTAACCGTGCCGCGTGACGGCTGCATTGGCGATGAGGTACCTGCTTAGAAATTCACCTCCGCCACCCCCTTCGCCACCACCCTCATCGAGAGCCCATTCGCGGTGGCCGTCACCGCCTGCGGCTCGACGGCGTCCGCGCGTCCGCGCAGCGACACCCCCGGGGCGAGGGTGCGGTTCAACGCGCGGGTGAGCTCGGCGCGGGCTTCGGCGATGCGGGGGGCGAGGGGGAAGCGGGCGGACTCGCGGAGGCGGGCGCGGATGGAGTCGTGGGCGGCGCGCTCGGCGATGCGGGCAAAGAGGCCACGGCGTTTGGGGTCGAGCGAGTAGTCGAGGTCGGGGACGACGATCGTCTGCGTCACGGGGTCGAAGCGGGGCGTGCCTTCGAGGAAGATCGGGCCGCGGTAGTTGCGCAGGCGTCCGCCGCGATAGTCGATGGCCGCCTCCACCAGAACGCGGCCGTTCGTCGACGGGGCAAGGCGCAGCGACTCGAGCACCAATGGCTTGCCGTTCACCTGATACGTCTTCGCGGCGTAGTCGCGCGATGCCAGGCGGCTGGCTTCGTCGTACGGCAGCTCCAGGTCGAACGGCACGCGCACGCCGCCCGCCGGCACCGCGCCGCTCTTGAGCGCGGGCAGCGGCTTGCGCGCCACGGCGGGCTTATTGCCGACCACGACGCGCGTCACCGCGCGCAGCGCAAGCGTGGTCGTGACGGTCGTCTGCGAGCCGGTGATCGGCGAGAGCATCACCTCGGCCGGCTCGAGCACGAGCCACGTGCGCGGTGCGAGCTCGTACGGCGTCTGCAGCGCGGTCCAGATCTGCTCCGCCTGCGGGCGCAGGTTCGTCAGCGCGGGCACGTTCTTGTCGATGACGCGCGCCGCCGCCAGCAGTTGCTTCTCCACTTCCGGCGCGACGAAGCGGCGGGTGATGTCGATGCCGAGCCACGTCACCTCGCACGGCTTCGCGTAGTGGACCGGCAGGAGCGTCGTCGCCGAGCGGAGCCGCCAGGCCGGGTCCCAGGTCAGCTTCGTGTGCAGCGTCACGTCGGCGACGCGGCGGGCCTGCGCGAGACCGCACGAGATGCAGGGAAAGCGTCCGCGGCAGGCCTGCATGGCGTACTTCACCGTCGTCGCGGAGTGGAGTCCGGCGCCGACCATCCGCAGGCGGATGGGGTCGCGGGCCACGTCGTAGTCGATGTCGATGCCGCGGTCGTGCCCGGTGCCCTTGAACGTCGATTCGACGCGCTTCTCGATCTCCGACGAGATGGAGGCCAGGTTCGTCCGGATGGGGATGGAGATCGTCGAGACCTCCGGCGGCGGACTCTGTCCTGCCGCGCTCCCTGCCGCGCTCCATGCAACAATGAGCGCGAGCGGGAACAAGACGCGCGCTGCGCGTGCTCTACAGCTTGTCATCATGTCCGATACGACGACGCGTGGCATCCGTGTGGAAGTCGAGAGCGAGTATCTTGCCGATCGCAGCGACAGCGATACGTATACCTTCGCCTATCACGTCCGCATTTCCAACCTCGGCGAGCAGACCGCGCAACTCGTGAGCCGCGAGTGGATCATCACCGACGGCGACGGCAACGTCGACCGGGTGCAGGGTCCGGGCGTCGTCGGCGAGTTCCCCCTGCTCGAGACCGGCGAGTCGTTCGAGTACACGAGCTTCTGCCCGCTCCCGACCTCGATGGGCACCATGCACGGCGCCTACACGATGCGTACGCGCTCGGGGGAGACGTTCGAGGCCGAGATCGCGCCGTTCACACTGGCCGTCCCGGGAGTGGTGAATTGAAACGCACCACCTTCCTGCCGCTCTTCTTCATCGTCCTGGCCCTCGTCTTCGGCGCGGCGGTGTGGATGCGCCTCAGCGCGTACGAGAAAGTCGAGCCGGCGGCGGATGCGACGCGTCCCGTCGTCATCGCCGAGGGGCGGGACGACTCGCGCCCGGTATCGGATGAAGGAGTGCTCGTCGAGACCGATTCCGCCGGCACGCCACTGGAGCAGCAGACTGCCGCCAGCGCGCGGCAGCAGCGCTACAACGAGCTCCTGCGCGCGGGAGCGCCGCCGGCCGCGCCAGCCGCGCAGCAGGATCCGTCGCTCTTCGACCGGATGATCACGGCGCCGATCGCCAATGCGCTCGGCATGAGCAAGAAGCCGCCCGTCGCCGCTCCCCCGGCGCCGGCGCGCCAGCCGCAGCAACCACCACAACAGGCCCGCACCGACACGCAGGCGCCGCAGCCGACGGGCGACGAAACGACGTCGCGCAATCCGAATGAAGAGACGGACGAGGAGACGGACGTCCTGCCGCCGCGGCTCGTCGCCGTCGAGTTCATGCCGGCGCAGGTGTCGGACGACGGTGAGACGACGCTGGCCGCGACGGTCACGGACAACCTTTCTGGCGTGCGCAGCGTCTCTGGCGTCATCGCCAGCCCCAGCGGCGCGCTGCAGGGATTCGCCTGCCAGCGTGAAGGGGAGACGGACCGCTACGTGGCGCGGATCAAGGTCCCGCGCGATGCCGCCGAGGGGACGTGGGCGGTGAAGTACCTCACGCTCAGCGACAACGCCAACAACAGCGTCAACATCAACCAGTCCTCGGGGTCGCTGCCGGGATCGGCCAGCTTCCGCGTCGTGCCGGGATCGGGCGGCTCCGACTCCGCGGCGCCGACGCTGGTCTCCGTCACTCTCGAGCGCCCGACGATGAACGCGGGCGAGCGCAACACGGTGTTCGTGCAGGCCGAGGACGACAAGTCGGGCGTGTCGCTGGTGAGCGGCGTCTTCGTCTCGCCGTCGAAGCAGGCCCGCATCGGATTCGGTTGCCGCGCCGGGGCGGGGGGCGGGTGGGAGTGCGTCGTCGCGCCGCCGGCGTGTCTCGATTGCGGGGCGTGGCAGCTCGAGCAGGTGCAGTTGCAGGACAAGGCCAACAACATGGCCACGTTCCGCGCCGACAACCAGGTCGTTTCCAGGGTGGCGCTGACGATCACGGGCGACAAGTGCGACGCCGGTCCGCCGACGATCACGCAGCTCACGCTCGAGCCGCCGGTCGTGTCGAATACCGAAGGCGGCGTCATCAACATCCGCGCGGTCGTCGCCGACGACGCGTGCGGGGTGGCCAGCCTCAGCGGCCAGGCCGTGCCGTCGGGCTCGGCGGGCGGGCAGCGCATCTACTTCTCATTCGACCCGTCGCCCGACGGGCAGAACTTCACCGGACGCATCATCGTGCCGAAGCACGCGGCCAGGGGGATGTGGGCCATCGGCTGGATCCAGGCGCTCGACAAGGGGCACAACCTGAAGGCGTACTCGTCGAACGACCCGGTGCTGGCGCGGGTGACGTTCCGGGTGGAGTGAGGAAGCTCCGGGACGCAAAAAAGGCTCGCGGTCTCTGGTTCCGCGAGCCCATTCTCGGTCCGTTGACAGCCACCAGATGGCATTCGAACCGAATTTTCGCGCCGGCATCCAGGCAAGTCCGCCGCGGCACATCAGCTCGTTGACAGCGTGCGTGGCGCATCCGAGCCGAAGGTGACATTCAATCTCGGCCCGGGACCCGGAATCGTCAAGATGAGGGCCGCAAAATATTTTCTGTGACGACCCGGTTGTCGGTCTTCGCTCGGCCGTGACCTCGCGCGCGATTTGCAGTAACATGCGCGTCCCAACCGTTCTCAGGACCGAGAACCAATCACTGAAAGGTAACGCACACTCCCATGAGTCAGTCGAACCAGAGCGCCGAGGCTACGTCCTTTGCCGAGGCGATGGAGAATTTAGACCTCAAAACCCCGCAGCAGGGGGATCTGCTCCGCGGCACGATCGTGTCGATTTCAGGCGAAGACGCCTACATCTCGTACGGTGGTCCGTCCGAGGCCGTGATGGAAACGGCGGAGCTGGAGGGTCTCGACGTCGGCGATCAGATCGAGGCGACGGTCGTCAAGGCCGGCGCGGAGATCCGGGTCTCCCGCAAGCTGATCAAGGGGAAAGCGTCGCTGGACCAGCTCCGCGCCGCTTTCGAGAACCGCCTGCCGGTCGAAGGAAAAGTGACCGGCCGCAACAAGGGCGGCTTCGAAGTGAGCATCGCCGGCCTCCGCGCGTTCTGCCCGCTTTCGCAGATCGCGCTCGGCAAAATCGAGAACCCCGACTCGTTCGTCAACCAGACCATCGAGTTCCGCGTCACCGAGCTCTCCGATGACGGCCGCCGCATCGTCGTCTCCCGCGCCGCGCTGCTGAAGGAAGAAGCCGCCGAGCGCGCCGCCGAGACCCGCGGACGCATCGTCCCCGGCGCCGAGCTCACCGGCCGCGTCAAGACCCTCACGCCCTTCGGCGCGTTCGTCGACCTCGGCGGCATCGACGGTCTGCTGCACGTCTCCGAGATGAGCCGCCGCCGCGTGACCGACCCGAAGGACGTCGTGGCCATCGGCCAGGAAGTCCACGTCAAAGTCATCAAGATCGAGAACGACGGCAAGCGCATCTCGCTGTCGATGAAGGACCAGGAGCCCGATCCCTGGTACGACGTGGCCGAGCGCTACGCGCCGGGCACAGAGTTCAACGGCCGCATCGTCCGCTCGACCGACTTCGGCTACTTCGTCGAAGTGGAGCCGGGCGTCGACGGCCTCGTGCACGTTTCGCAGCTGCCGCACGGCATCAAGCCGGGCGACGCGGAAGTGGCCATCGGCACTTCGGTGCAGGGCTGGGTCCGCGAAGTCGACCCGTCCAAGAAGCGCCTCTCCCTCTCGCTCCGCGCCGTGGCCACGAACGATCCGTGGGAGACCGCCTCGCAGCGCTACGGCATCGGCCGCGTCGTGGAAGGCACCGTCGACCACGCCGCCGCGCCGGGCGTGTTCATCGAGCTCGAGCCGGGCCTCACGGGCCTGATCCCGAACTCGGAGATCGGCGTCGCGCCGGGCCAGGACCCGACGCAGGTGCACCAGCCCGGCGAGAAGCTGATGGTGCGCATCATGAGCATCGACCCGAGCCGCAAGCGCATCTCGCTCTCCCATGAGGCCGCGAAGGCGGCCGCGGAGCGCGAGGAGTACACGAAGTTCATGGACGAGCGGAACGACGAGAACTCGAGCGAGTCAGCGATGGCCCTTGCGTTCCGCCGCGCGATGGAAGCAAAGAAGCGCTGAGGCGGCACGCCGCCGGCGGTCAGCCAAGCCTCGGGCGCATCGTCGCCCGGGGCTTTCGTGTTTTGAGAGCGGAAAAACTATGCGCATCTTCATCACCGGAGCAACGGGCTACATCGGCAGCGCCGTCGCTGCCGCTCTCCGCGGCGCGGGGCATGAGGTCGGAGCGCTCGTGCGCCCCGACGCCGACTCCCACCAGCTCCGCGAGCTCGGCGCGTTGCTCATCGCCGGCGACCTCGAGTCGCTCCCCTCGCTCCACGATCAACTCGAGAGCTACGACGCGTTCGTCCACACGGCGCAGTCGCGGCAGCACACGATCGAGGCCGATCGCGCCGCGGTGGACACGTTCACCGCGCTGCCCGGCCACTTCGTCTATACCTCGGGCGTCTGGGTCCTCGGCAACACCCCGTCGAGCGACGAGACGTCGCCGGTGAATCCGCTGCCGATCGTGGCCTGGCGTCCGCCGCACGAGGAGCTGGTCCTCGGCTCGGGCGGCGCGGTGCTGCGTCCCGGCTGCGTGTACGGCGGCAGGCAGTCGCTGCTCGCGGACTGGTTCGTCTCCGCGACGCAGAACCGCCCGCTGCAGATCGTCGGCGACGGCTCGAACCGCTGGGCCATGGTGCACCTGACCGACCTCACCGATCTCTACGTCCGCGCGCTCGACCAACGCAGCGCGGGCATCCTGCACGGCATCGACGACTCGCACGCCACGCTCGACCAGTCCGCGCGCGCCGTCGCGCCGGAAGGCTCGATCGAGCACATCCCGCTCGACGACGCCCGCGCAAAGCTCGGCATCTTCGCCGACGCGCTCGCGGTCGATCAGGTCATCGACAGCAGGATCACCCGCACCGCCACCGGCTGGGCCCCCACGCGCACGTTCGTCAACTCGATCTCGGAACAGTGGTCGGAGTGGCGGCAAACTCAATCAGCAACTGAGTGACCCGCTCCGGCGCGTCGGTCTGCGCAAAGTGTCCCGCGCCGGCGAGCTTTTCGATGCGCACGTCGCGGATCCACGCGCTCATGTCTTCCAGCGATGACTCGAGGAACACCGGCTCGTGCTCGCTCCAGAGGATCAGCGTCGGCACTTCGATACGGCGAACGAGCTTGCGCATGACGCCGCGGGAGCGGCGGATGGCGCGGTAGTAGTTGAGCATCGGCGTGAGGCTGCCGTCGCGCCACTGGCGCGCGTACGCCTTCGTCTCCTCGGCTGTGAAGCGCGCGGCGCGATGCAGCAGCAGCCGGCCGAATGCGCGCATGAACAGCTCCGGCAATACGGGCAACTGAAAGAAGACCTGATAAAGCAGGTTGATCTTCTGCCGCGTGCTCCGCGCGACTTCGCGCGCGATGGCGGCGGGATGCGGGACGTTGATGATGACCAGCTTGCGCACGAGATCGGGCCGCGTCATGGCCAGGTTCCATGCGGCCACCGCTCCCCAGTCATGGCCGACGATGATGCAGGGGTGATCGCCGAGGGACTCGATGAGCTCCGCGACGTCGCCCACGACTTCCGTCATGAGATAGGCGTCGATGCCTTTCGGTTTCGGGGAGTCTCCGTAGCCGCGGAGGTCGGGGGCCACGGCGCGGAAACCGGCGCGGGCGAGGGAGGGGAGCTGGCGTTTCCACGCCAGCCGCGACTCGGGGAAGCCGTGCAGAAGGACGACGAGAGGCCCGTCGCCCTCCTGCGTGAACTGCAGCTTCACTTAGTCCTTGTCGCGATTGACGGCGGCGTAGATCAGCCCCGCGCCGAGCGCGAGTGCCGCAACGCCGGCGGCGACCTTGCCCGGGTTTTCCTTGGTGTAGCTGGTGGCCTTGCCGGTGCCGTCCTTCAGATACGTGCGGGCCGTGTTCAGGTACTCGTCGATGTCGACATTCTGAAACTGACCCTTGAGGTTGCTCATCATCTCGTCGGTGATGCCGAGACGGCTCAGGAACTGTTCGAGACCGCCGCCGCTGGAACGGCCGCAGGTCGGGCACGAGCCGGTGTCGGTTGCGCTGGCCGCGTTGAAGCCGCCGCCGCTGCTGACCCCGCCGCTGTCGCTCGTGCCGCTACCGAAAGTAGTCCCGCCGGTGCTGCCGGTCGTGCCGGTACCGCTCGACGATCCGCCCATGCTCCCCGTAGAGCCCGTGCCCCAATCATTACTTCCCGGATTCTGCTGGTCCATTATTTCTCCTTCTCAACGTTGTTCGTCGCGGGTCTCAGCCCGCTGCTCGTTCGGCTCGTACGTTCGGCGGCGAGTGCCGATGCGCGGATCGCCGGACTTGTTCGTGAAGTGATCCTCGTCTTTCCAGTCCGCGTCGGCCACGCCGCGGCTGAATTCCTGGTCCTGCTGATGATCCGCGCCGTCGCTGCGGAACGAGGCTTTCGAGCTCGTGGCCGGCGGCGTGTAGGCGCGGTCGAGCACGTCGAGCGGGATGTCCGCCTCGCGGCGCGTCGTGCGCGCGGCAGGCTTCGGTTCCGTTCGGGAACGGGTCTGCTGCGGCTGAGCTGCCGGAGTCGCGGCGAGCGTCTCAGCCGTATCCTCCGTGGCGCGGCCGCGCGCGAAGACTCGCTTCACCGCCTCCGCGACCTTCCGGAGAGGGCCGACTCCCTTCGACTTCGTTTCCAAATTGCGTCCCATTTGGCTTCCTTTCCTGGTGCGATGTCGCACGCAGGAGAGTGATTGCAAGGAGGGTGCGAGGATTGGGCGGCAATAGTTACGAGTTTGCCGATCAGGGAATTAGTTAGTTAGGCACGAGGCACGAGGTATGAGGGATGAGTCGCTTCGCGTCGCCCCCACTCATCCCTCATCCCTCATCCCTCATCCCTCGTTACTTCTTGTAACTGACGCGCCAGATCACTCCGGCGCCGTCGTCCGTGACGAGGAGCGAGCCGTCGGGGAGCACCAGCAGGCCGGCGGGGCGTCCCCAGACCGTCTCGTCCTTCGGGTCCGGCGACCAGCCGATGACGAAATCGTCGTAGCCGCCCGCGGGCTGGCCGTTCCGGAAAGGAATGTGGACGACTTTGTAGCCAGTCCGCAGGGTCCGGTTCCACGAGCCATGCAGCGTGACGAAGGCGCCGCCGCGATACGGCTCCGGGAACATCGTCCCGCCGTAGAAGGCCAGCGTGATCGGCGCCGAGTGCGCTTCGATGAGCAGCGACGGCACGATGGCCTTCGCGATCAGGTCGGGACGGTCGCCTTTGCGCCGCGGCTCGATGTTCTGCCCGATGTAGGAGAACGGCCAGCCGTAGAACCCGCCGTCCTGCACGTGCGTCGCGTAGTCGGGCACGAGATCGTCGCCCAGGCCGTCGCGCTCGTTGACGACCGTCCACAGCGCCTGATCGGCGGGATTCCACGCCAGCCCGATCGGATTGCGCAGTCCCGATCCGTACGTGCGCTTCCCGCTGCCATCGGGATTGAATTCGGTGATGGCCGCGCGCAGCGGTTCGTCGGTCTCGTCGCTGACGTTCGAGTCCGAGCCGACGGCGACGTACATCTTCGACCCGTCGCGGTTGAAGATCACGTTCCGCGTGGCATGTCCGCCGCTCGGCAGCGACACGATCCGCACCGGGTCGCTCTTCGCCGCGGTCTGCCCGGCCGTGTAATCGAAGCGGACGATGGCGTCCTCGACGCCGACGTAGAGATGGTTGCCGCGGAAGGCGATTCCGAACGGGCGATTGAGCTCGTCCGCGAACGTCCAGCGCTGGTCCGGCAGCGCGTCGCCGTTCGTGTCCCGCAGCACGTCGACTTTCAGTCCCGACATGTCGGCCACGAACACGTCGCCGTTCGGCGCGAGGACCATGTTCCGCGGCTCCGCGAAATCCTCGGCCCAGATGTCGATCCGAAACCCCGCCGGCACGACCAGCTTCGCGTCCTTCGGCCGGTCCACGACCCGCGGCGGATTCCCCGCGCTGTCGCTGTGATACGGCCGCGGCAACTGGTCCGCGCGTACTTCGTAGTGCTTCATCGGCGACGCCGCGGACTGGACGACCGGCGCCTCGGGGCGGGTGCAGGCGGAGAGGAGGATGAGCGTGATGGAAAGCAGTCTCATAGGCTCACAGGCGCATAGTCTCATAGCTGCCGGGGTGACTCCCTATGAGCCTGTGAGACTATGAACCTATGAGCCTCCGCGCCGTCTCGTTGCTCACGCTCGCCCTCCTCACCACCCCCCTCGCCGCCCAGATGCGCACGCAGAAGCCGCCGCTTCACGGCGCGCACTGGATGGCCATCACCGGCAAGCCGCTGGCCGCCACCGCGGGGGCGATGATGTTCCAGCAGGGCGGCAATGCCGTCGACGCCTCCGCGGCCATGCTCGCCGCGACCTGCACCATGTGGGACACACTCGGGTGGGGCGGGGAGACGCAGGCCCTCATCTACAACCCCAGGACGAAGAAGGTCATCGGCATCAACGCTCTCGGCGTCGCCCCCACCGGCGCTACGCCCGAGTACTACCACTCCAAAGGCCTGCAGTACCCGCCCGAGTACGGCCCGCTGGCCGCCGTCACACCCGGCACGCCCGGCGGTCTGATGCTGATGCTCGCCGAATACGGCAAGCTGTCGCTGAAGGAAGTCCTCGCGCCGGCCATCCAGCTGGCCGACGGCTTCCCCATCGAGGCGCAGCTCGCCAACACCATCGAGCGGCAGAAGTCGTGGATCAAGCAGTGGCCCTATTCAAAGTCAGTCCTGCTGCCGCGCCTTGGGCAATCGACGACGACCACGACGACGCGCACCACGGCCGATAGCATCACACCGTCGCACGACGTGGTCACCAGCGTCGCGCGCACCGACACCGCGCAGCGCGAAGCCCCGAACCCAGGCGAGATGTTCCGCCAGCCCGACCTCGCCGCCACGCTCCGCAAGCTCGTCGACGCCGAGCAGCAGGCCCTCAAGCGCGGCAAGTCGCGCAAGGAAGCCATCTACGCCGCCTACGACCGCTTCTACAAGGGTGACATCGCCCAGGAGATCGCCCGCTCCACGCAGGAGCAGGGTGGCCTCATCACCGCCGGCGATCTCGCGAAGTGGCAGGTGCGCGTCGAAGAGCCGGTGAAGACGAACTACAAGGGCATCGACGTCTACAAGCTCACGGTCTGGACGCAGGGTCCGGCCATGCTGCAGATGCTGAACATCCTCGAGGGCTTCGACCTCAAGGCGATGGGCTACAACAGCGCCCGCTACATCCACACGGTCTATCAGGCCATGAGTCTCGCCTTCGCCGACCGCGACTTCTATTACGGCGATCCGGCCTTTCCCCCCGCCGAGCCGGTGGCCGGCCTCCTGTCGAAGGAGTACGCCCGCGAGCGCGCGAAGCTGATCCGCACGGACCGTAATGACCCGAACATCGTGCCCGGCGATCCGTACCCCTTCCAGCGCGAGACGAATCCCTTCTCCGACCTGCTGAAGAACTGGAGCGCCACCGCCGCCAAACCGCGCACCGCCGCCGCGCTGCAGAGTTTCGACGAGTCGTTCCGCCTCGGCACGACGTCGATCGAAGCCGCGGACGAGGAAGGGTGGGTGGTCTCCATCACGCCGAGCGGCGGCTGGATGCCCGCGGTGATCGCCGGCAAGACAGGTATTGGCCTCAGTCAGCGCGCGCAGAGCTTCGATACGGACCGCGCGCAGAATCCCTACAACGTCATCGAGCCGGGCAAGCGTCCGCACGTGACGCTCACGCCGACGCTGGCCCTCAAGGACGGCGCGCCGTTCCTCTCCTTCGCCGTGCAGGGCGGCGACACGCAGGACCAGAATCTGCTGCAGTTCTTCCTCAACGTGGTGGAGTTCGGGATGACGCCCCAGGAGGCCGCCGAGGCGGCGAACTTCAATTCGTTCCAGGTGCGCAAGTGGCTCGGCGACCGGCTCTCCGTCCCCGGCCGCATCCTGCTGCAGGACGAGACCCCGCCCTGGGTGCGCACCGATCTCCGCCGCATGGGCTACGACATGACGTTCGAGGAGCGCACGTCCGGTCCCATCAACGCGATCTGGTTCGACCGCGCCCACGGCACGATGTGGGGCGGAAGCTCGAATCATGGCGAGGACTACGGGATCGCCTGGTAACTGGGTTGGGAGAGGGGACGACGAGGGGCCTCCGGCGGGCCGGTGCGACCGGCAGCGCTGCATGGCCTAGCCAGGATGCACACCTGTCGACGGAACACGTGTTTGCGCGACGACATGGGCCCACTAAGCGCTGCCGGTCGCACCGGCCCGCCGGAGGCCTCCAGTCGTCTCCCTCCCCAATCCAGCAGCCAGGCGCGCCCGTAGTCCAACCATGAACGTCTTCATCACGGGCGCCACGGGCTACATCGGACGTCACCTCACGCGCGAGCTCCTCGGCCGCGGACACACCGTCCGCGCCCTCGTGCGCTCCTCCTCGGCCGGGAAACTCGAGCGCGGCGCCGAGCCGATCGTCGGCGATGCGCTCAACGCGTTCTCGTTCGCGCACGTCATCGCGCCGAGCGACACCTTCGTGCATCTCGTCGGCGTCGCGCATCCGTCGCCGGCGAAAGCGAAAGAGTTCCGCAGCGTCGACCTCGTCTCCATCCGCGAATCCGTACGCGCCGTGCGCTGCAGCTCCATCCGCCACTTCGTCTACCTCTCCGTCGCCAAGCCCGCTCCCGTCATGCGCGAGTACGTGGCCGTGCGCGACGAAGGGGAGCGCCTCATCCGCCACACCGGTCTCGCCGCCACCTTCGTCCGCCCCTGGTACGTCCTCGGACCGGGCCACCGCTGGCCGTACGCCATCCTCCCCGCGTACTGGCTCTGGAGCGCCTTCGACCGCGACACCGCGCAGCGCCTCTATCCCGTCAGGCTCGCCCAGGTCGTGCGGGCGATGGTCGAGGCCATCGAGAGTCCGGGCGACGGCGTGCGCGTCATCGAGTCGCCTGAAATGCGCGCCCGTGGAAACAGTGCGCTGCGCCGCGCGTATGCTTCTCCATGAAGCAGATCGCCGCGCTGCTGCTGTTCTCCGCTACAGCTCTCTCCGCCGGCACCAAGTGGCACGACGACGTCCGCGCCTTTGGACGCGAGCTGCCCAAGCGGCACGCCGCGGCCTTCCACCGCGTCAGCCGCGAAGACTTTCAGCGCGCCGTCGCCGCGCTGGAGGCAAGGGACGCGAACGACAGCGTCATGTTCGTCGAGCTCTCGCGCATCGCCGCCATGATTGGCGACGGACACACGTACGTGCTCAGCCCGCCCACCGCGCGCCGCTTCCCAATCGGCTTCCAGCCGTTCGATACCGACTGGCGCGTGACGCACACCATCGACGCCCACAAGTCCGCCCTCGGCGCAAAGCTGGTGCGCATCAACGACACGCCCGTCGCCGAGGCGGTGAAGCTCGTCGAACCGCTCATCGCGCAAGGGGAGACCGACGCCTACATCCGTGCCAGCGTCACGCAATGGCTCAACCTCGGCGACGCGCTGCACGGTCTCGGCATCACGCCGGCCCGCGACCGCGTCACCTACACCCTGCAGCGCGACGATGGGACGGCGTTCACCCTCGAGCCGGCCAGCCTGCCGTTCTCCGAGGCGCCGAAGTGGGTGTTCGCGTCGAAAGAGACGCCGCTGGCGCGGCAGCGCCCCGCGGAGCGTTTCTGGTACTCGTGGCTCGAACCGCAGAAGACGGTCTACGTCGCCTTCCGCGGCTACGACGATCTCCGCGCGAAGTCGAAAGAACTCTGGCAGTTCGTCGACTCGCATCCCGTCGAAAAGCTCGTCCTCGACCTCCGGGCGAACGGCGGCGGCGATTACACGAAGGGAAAGGAGTACATCGTCGACCAGGTGAAGCGCCGCCCGAAGCTGCGCACGTTCGCCCTCGTCGGCGCGCGCACGTTCTCCGCCGCCATGAACAATGCCGCCCAGCTCCGCGACGCCGGCGCGACGCTGGTCGGCACGACGGTCGGCGAGCGCCCGAACAGCTATCAGGAGAACGACCAGTTCACGCTGCCGTCGTCGAAGCTGGTGGTGTCGTACTCGACGCGCTTCTACAAATTCGTCCCCGAGGGCACACCGAACGTGATCGAGCCCGACCAACGGATCGAGCCGACGTGGGACGACTACCTCGCCGGCCACGATCCCGCTCTCGCATGGGTGCTCGGCGGCGAGTGAGAGAACCGACGAGGGGCCTCCGGCGGGCCGGTACGACCGGCAGCGCTTCATGGCCTAGCCTGAACGCACACCTGTCGACGAAACACGTGTTTGCGCGACGACATGGGCTCAACAAGCGCTGCCGGTCGCACCGGCCCGCCGGAGGCCCCCCGTCGTCCCTTCACCGCGCCGGCGAACGCAGCAGAGACTCGAGCTCGTCGGGGCGTGACGAGCGGATGCGGGCGTCGTCGGCCGTGATCGCGCCCTCGTTCACCAGGCGGACGAGCGAATCCTCGAGCGAGATCATCCCCTGGCGGCGGCCCAGCGTGATCTCCGTGGCGAGCTGCTGCAGCTTCTCATTGCGGATGTGATTGCGCACCGCGTTGTTCACCAGCAGCACCTCCACCGCCACCGCCCGGCCCTTGCCGTCGGAGTGGGGGAGGAGGTGTTGCACCACGACCGCGTTCAGACTGATCGCCAGCTGCTGCTTGATCTGCGTCTGCTGCGCCGGCGGGAAGACGTCCACGATGCGATGGATCGCCTGCGCCACATCGCTCGTGTGCAGCGTCGACAGGATCAGATGTCCCGTCTCCGCGGCCGTGAGCGCCGTCGACACCGTTTCCAGATCGCGCATCTCGCCGACCAGGATCACGTCCGGATCCTGACGCAGCGACGCGCGCAGTGCCGCCGCGAACGACGGCGCGTCGCGGCCCACCTCGATCTGCTCGATCACCGCATTCGTATTGCGGTGCTCGTACTCGATCGGGTCCTCGATCGTAATGATGTGCCGCGCCTCGCTGCGATTGATCTCCCCGACTAAAGCCGCCAGCGTCGTCGACTTCCCTGAGCCCGTCGGGCCGCACACCAGCACCAGGCCGCGCGTCGGCTTCACCAGCTCCGCCAGCGTCAGCGGCAGACGGAGCTGCGTCAGCGTCGGGATCTCCGTGGGCAGCGCGCGGATCGCCGCGGCCAGCGTCCCGCGCTGCCGATGGACGTTCACGCGGAAGCGCCAGGCCCGGCGATCCTCGTCGTCCGCGCCGCGGGAGAGGCGCAGCGAAAAGTCGGCCGCGCCATCCGTCTCGATCTTCTCGCGCATCTTCGCCGTGACCAGCCCGGCCAGCAGCGCCTGCAGGTCGTCGTGCGAGAGCGGGGCGTCCGCCGTGCGGGTCAGCCGTCCGGCGATGCGGAACACCGGCGGTACGCCCGCGACCAGCAGCAGATCGCTGGCCCCGCGCTGGGCGACCTCAATGAGCAGGCGCTCCAGCGGATTGCCCTCGCCGAGGGTGGCGGGAGCCCAGGCCGTGGCGGCGCGTTCGTCATTCGTGGCGGCGTCAGTGTCGTTGAGCTCGCGGACGAGCGCCTGCAGTTCCGGGTCGGGCACCAGCTTTTTCATCACTTCCGCTCTACGAATGAACTGTGCCACTGGTGTCGCGACACTACACAGAGCGCCGGTTGACCCACTTGGTCACATTGTGACCCGTGATTCTGGTAACAAAGGATCACTAATTGATCCGACGGAAACAGTTTTGTAATGAAATCAACAACTTACACGCTGGCCTGACCGTTGCCTTTAGGGACGCCCAGTCTGCAGCAGCAAAAAGGATGGAAATGAAGAAAATACTCGTCGCTTCGATGCTCCTGACCGCCACGATGGCGTTCGCCAAGAATCCTTCCCAGGAAACCAAAGTCCACGTCAAAGACTCCGACCCCAAGGGCGTCCCGACCTTCATCACCGGTGAGCTCGGACAGCTCGGCGCCGGCGCGACCAACAAGGCTGCGGCCGACTTTCTCAAAGGTCAGCGTGGCCTCCTCGGCGGCGCGGGCACCGAAGACTTCGAAGTCATCGGCTCGACGAAGGACAACTTCGGCCACACCCACGTCCGCATGCAGCAGCGCCTGCGCGGACTGCCGGTCTACGGTGCCGAGTACCTCGTGCACGCCGACGGCAACGGCAAGGTCTACGCGATGAACGGCCGCTTCGCGCCGGACTTCGACCTGCCGCGCAACCCGACCGTGAACGGCTGGTCGGCGCTCGAGCGCTCCGCCGCGCAGGCGGGCATCGTGAACGGCCGCTGGAGCGACGTGAAAGCCTCGCTGGCCTACGTCGCCACGGAGAAGGGCAACGCCTACCTGGCCTGGACCGCCACCGTTGAATATGTCAACGAGGAAGGCGAGCAGCGCGACATCCTCTTCGCCGACGCCACCTCGGGCGACCTCGTCCTGCGCGCGCCGCAGATCCACCGCGCCCGCAACCGCAACACCTACAACGGCAACCAGTCGTCGTCGCTCCCGGGCACGCTCGTGCTGACCGAGACCGGCGGCTCGACCAGCGACTCCGTCATCTCGACGGCGCACGCCCATGCCGCGACCTCCTACGACTACTACAAGAACGTGCACAACCGCGACTCGTACAACAACGCGGGCGCGCAGATCCGCACCACCGTCCACCACCAGGTGGGCTACAACAACGCCTTCTGGAACGGCTCGCAGCTCGTCTACGGCGACGGCGACGGCTCCCAGTTCCTGCACCTCGGCAACGCCCTCGACGTCGGTGCGCACGAGCTCTCGCACGCCGTGACCACCTACAGCGCCAACCTGACCTACTCGTACGAGTCGGGCGCGCTCAACGAAGGCACCTCGGACATCATGGCCGCGGCCGTCGAAGCCTGGAAAGACGGCGCCGTCAGCACCGACACGTGGAAGGTCGGTGAGGACATCACCACCCCCAACACTCCCGGCGACGCGCTCCGCTACATGAACGACCCCATCGCCGACGGCAGCTCCTACGACTACTACCCGACCCGTTACACCGGCAGCGGTGACAGCGGCGGCGTCCACCTCAACTCCGGCATCGCCAACCTGGCCTTCAAGCTCTGGGTCACCGGCGGCACGCACCCGCGCGGCAAGACCACCGTCGTCGTGCCGGCGCTCAACGCCACGGCCATGACCTCGATCGACATGGCCGCGAAGATCTGGTATCGCGCCCTGACGGTCTACATGACCTCCTCGACGAACTTCCAGGGCGCGCGCACCGCGACCGCCCAGGCCGCGACGGACCTCTACGGCGCGACCGCGGCCGCGGCCGTGCACCTCGGCTGGGACGCCGTCGGCGTTCCGGGAACCCCGGGTGGCGGCGGCGGTGGCACCGTGACGCTGTCGAACGGCGTGGCCGTCACCGGCATCGGCGCCTCGACCGGCTCGTGGAAGCACTACAAGATCGCCGTCCCGGCAGGCCAGACCTCGCTCGCCATCGTGATGTCCGGCGGCACGGGTGACGCCGACCTGTACGTCAAGCGCGGCGCGCAGCCGACGTCCTCGGTCTACGACTACCGTCCGTACCTCAACGGCAACGCCGAAAGCGTCACCGTGAGCAACCCCGTCGCGGGCGACTGGTTCATCAGCATCTACGCGTACTCGACCTACTCCAGCGTCACGCTGAAGGCCACGTACACCGGCGCCGCCGCGTGCACGAGCGTCAGCGGCTCGCTGAGCGGCACCGGCGCGAACTGGTACTCGGCGCAGTACACATCCAGTGTCAGCGGAGCGCACACGGGCAAGCTGACCGGCCCGACCGGCCCTGATTTCGACCTTTACCTGCAGAAGTTCAACGGCTCCACGTGGGCGTCCGTCGCCGCCGGCGAATCGGCCACCTCCATCGAGAACGTGAGCTACAACGGCACGTCCGGCACCTACCGCTGGCGCGTGTACGCGTACAGCGGCAGCGGCAGCTTCACGCTCTGCACCACCAAGCCGTAGCCGTTTCGTAGCAACGACCCGGTTTCTTCATGGATGCCTCCTTCATCGAATGCTGATGAAGGAGGCATTTCCATGTTCGAGACTTCAGTCATCCACGTTCAGGCGCAGGCAGTCCGCGGCCGCGCCGGTCTGCTGACCGCATCCCTCCTCGCGCACAGCGCGCTCATCGTCGGCGCCATCGCGATGAGCATCGCCACGGTGCAGTTCCCCGCCGAGGCGCCGAATGAGTATTCGCACGCCCCGGACTTCAGGCCCGTCCCCATCCCGCCGCCCCTCGGCACCCCGAACGGCGGCGCGAAGCCGACGCAGGCACCGGCGGTGAAGCCCGCACCCGCACCCGTGCAGTCCACGCAGATCACGGCGCCGTCGACGGTCCCCGATACCATCACCCCGGTGCAGTCGGCCGGCACCGGCGACACGCCCGCCACCGGCACCGGCACCGAGGTGGGGCCGGTCGGCGTGCCGTGGGGGACGAAAGACTCGATCGGCGACCTCGACGCGCCCCCGGTTCCGCTCGACGTCCCGATCCAGGCCGAGCCCGAGACGAAGATCTACCAGCCGTATGAAGTGAATGCCCCCGTGCTGATCCGCAAAGTCGATCCCCGTTACCCGCAGCTCATGAGCCGCATCGGTACCGGCGCGACCGTCGTCGTCCGCTGCGTGATCGACAAGAACGGCAACGTCCGCGACCCCGAAGTGATCGTCCCGGCCATGGCCCCGTTCAACGCCGCCGTCCTCGACGTCCTCCCGCACTGGCGCTACAAACCTGCCACGCACGGAGGCAAGGCGGTCGACTCGTACCTCGAGCTGAAGGTGAAGTTCAACGTGCAGCGGTAACGACTCCGAGCGGACCGCGCCGGCTGCCAGCCGCGCGGTCCGCTGTCGCGGCTTGGTGGGACGTCTCGCGACAAGTCAGTCCCCTCTCCCCGCGAAGAGCGGGGAGAGGGTTAGGGTGAGGGGTTGTGGCGCTTGGCAAAAGGGAGCCCCTCACCCTAGTTGGTGAGCTCGGGCGAGTCTTCGAGCTGATCGAGCGGCTGCGTGAGCGCGTCCACGGTGGGCGCTTCCCACCCTTCGATCATGTCCGCCATCATCTCGTCGTCGAAGTTGAAGTAGTGTTTTTCGACCGTCTTCACGTTCGTGTCGCCCATCATCTCGACGATCTTGATGATGTGCGCCCCGTCGCGGGCCTTCTGCGCGAGGTGCGAAGCGCCAGTGTGGCGGAACGTGAAGAAGTCGCCCTTGCGGCCTTGCAGCCGGTACCCCAGCATGCGCGCGGCGATGGCGATGAGGCGATCCCATTGCTTGCGGATGTTCGTGTACGGTGCGCCGGTGGCGGGATTGGGATGTATCAGGCCCGTTGCAAACTGCGGCCGGATCGCGAGCAGGTAGTCGACCAGCGGCCGATTGATCGGGCCGCGCGCCTTGATGCCCTTCCGCGCGTTTTGTGGCGCTGCAGCCTGAAAACTCCGGTGCGCTTGTCGGGATCCAGCGTGACCTCTTCCCACGTCAGCGCGAAGTTGTTGTTAGGCCGCATGAGCGTGTAATAGGCGATCAGGATCAGGCCGCGGAGCGGCAGGTACGAGGCGGTACGCAGTGACCCCGTTCCCTCGACGTTGCCGACCTTCTCATTCCAGGCGCCCTGTCCCCGCTCCCACTCTTCGAGCGCCGGACCCATGATGATGGCGAGCTCGCGCTGCGTCCACGTAACGGGTGCGTCGTTCTTGATGACCGTGGGGAGGCACGTTGTTGAGGCTATGAGCGCTGATCAGGCCCTCGGCTTTGCCGAAGTTCATGATCGCGATCAGCATCGAGCCGTAGTGGCGGCGCGTCTCGGGCGCTTTGCCGGCGACGGTAGACAGGACTGCGCGGTACACGGAGATATCAACGGCCTGCGCGTCGCCGCATGACCGTCCTCGTCGCCCACCGCCTCTCCACCATCGCCCACGCCCAGCGCATCCACGTCGTCGCCAAAGGCCGCATCGTCAAGACCGGAACGCACGACACGCTACTCGCGGCAAACGGCTTGTACGCCGCGCTGTGGGCCGAACAGAGCGCGCGGAGAGAGGTGGCGGCCTAGCCGCCGGACCGCCGCCGTCCCGGCGGCGGTCCGTGATCGGTCGCGTGCGTCAGTTCCTCGAGAACCACGGCAGATCCGATTCCACCGCCCACACCGGACTGCTGTAGCTGTAGGTCACGCCCTGGCGCACGGTTCCGGCGAACAGAATGCCCGCCCAGTCGACGTGATCCGAGTACCCCTTGAACATCGCCGAGCCGCTGTCGCCGCCGGCCGAGAAGACGTCGCTCTCATCCTGGCAGATCACCCATGCCACCGAACCGCTGGTTCGAATGTGCAGGCAGGTAGCCGTGACACTCCCATAGGTCCATCCGGACGTGGCGCCGATCTTGTCGAGCCAGTCACCAACGGTGTTGAGCTGCACCTGTCCGGTCATCGACTGATACCCGATGACGTTCTGCGAAGACGCCGCCGCGCGAAATGCGTAGCTGTCGGTCTCCACGATCGTGCTGCCGCCGTGCTGCGACGACGGGTCCGCATAGAGGAACACCGCGGTGTCGGACCAGCGGCAGGGATACATCGAGCCGCCGCCCCACCCGCACGGCGCGGAGTTCATCGGCGGCGGATCGTAGTATTCCGAGCCGATATAGGAGCCGCCCTGATACGCGGCCGAGCCGTCATAGCCCATGTCCGTCGAGGTGCAGTGGGAGTTCGTGATGAACGCCGGATAGACGTTCGACGTTCCGTACGGACGCCAGTATCCGTTGACACCGACGGTGCACGTGCCGTCGGCAACGCCGATGGCGAGGCCGCCGCGCACCGGACGCTGATAGTCATGCAGCGTGACGCGCGTTACCGCAGGCGGCTCCAAACGCACGCGGAGAGCCGCATTCGGGATGCCGAGACGCGCTGCTGTCGCGCGCACCGCACCGATCGCCTCCTCGTCGTCCACCGCGACGCTGACGACGTTCCGCACTTCGTCCAGGTCGATCATATGTACGCCCGCCGGGATATTGCTGCTGATCGCCTGGCGGAACTGCGCGAGCTCGCTGAACGCGAACCGCACCGGACGCACGCCGACAGCCGCCTTGCGCGCGGCATGACGTCCGCGAAGCGCCGGTGGGCGCGCCGCGAGAATGGTCTCCAACCGTCCGATCGCCACCGGCGATGCCATGACATTCTTCAGGAGAACGACGGCGCTGCCATCCTTCTCGAAATGCCAGCCGCCGAAGCCCGGCACATCCTTCTCGAAGTCGGCGAATTGTTTCTCCAAGGCTCCGAAATACAACGGCGGCGCATCAGCCGCGAGCAACGAGAACGTGAACAGACAGAGGACCGCGACCAGGGAAATGTTTGTTATTCTCATCATGTCTCCTGTGGCGGAGGATAGAAGCCGATCTTGCGGCACCGATAGAGACATTCTGTGCGCCTGGCAATCAGAGGATCTGGTTCACGCAGGTCTTCGGCACGATGTACGGGATCGGCGCATGGCGTTACCGGATGATCGCAAAGTCGCTGGGGTACCAGGAACCCGGCCGACAGGATGATCCTCAACCATAGTCGAATGAGAGCGTTCGGCCTAGACGCGGCCCTAGCCCTCTCCCCGTGCGCGGGGGAGGGGACTGACTTGTCCCGAGACGCCTCATCTCGCTTCCGCCGCGTGGCTCTGTGATCGGAACTTAGCGAATGGAGTACTTAGCCAATACGTTCTGCTCACGAGCACGTCTTCGTCGTCGACGCGGAACTTTTCGCTTCGATCGATCGGGTGGATCTCGACGAAAGCGAACCTTTCGCTTCGGTCCATATGAGGCGATCTCGACGACGGCGAACGTTTCGCTTCGATCAATATGGGGGCATATCGACGACAGCGAACGTTTCGCTTCGATCAATATGGGGGCATATCGACGACAGCGAACGTTTCGCTTCGATCGATATGAGGGGATATCGATGACAGCGAACTTTCGCTTCGGTCGATATGGGGGCATATCGATGACAGCGAACGTTTCGTTTCGGTCGATATGGGGGTATATCGATGATAGCGAGACTTTCGCTTCGGTCGATATGGGGGGATATCGACGACAGCGAAACGTTCGCTTCGCACGCGTTCGGGGAGCTCGACGACGATGGCAGGTTGGCCACTTGCGCGCCACCCGCGCTCACAGCGGCAGCGTCGCTGCCTTGTAGTAGTACAGCCGCACGATCCCGTAAACCAGTCCGCTGAAAACGAGCACGCCGATGAAGTACTTGACCATCCGGCTGCGGAGCTGATCGGACACTTTCGTCGCGTCGCCGCGCATGAGGCGCGTCTGCTTCGACCAGTTCGGGTGCGGAATGAGGCCGCCGCGCTGGCGCGAGTAGAGGCCGAAGGCGCAGACCTGCTCCCCCTGCTTGACGTGCTTCTCGTCGAAGCGGAAGTCGTCGGCGAGATCGACGTCGCCGGCCGTCCTCTGCTTGTCGACGCGGAACTGCCCGTCGTCGTCGGTCCACTCTTCCTCGAGGCGCGAGCGCCGTTTCTGCGACGTGTCCATCAGCTCGAACGCCGTTTCTGCGAGGTACTCCTTCGCGCGCTTCACGGCCTCCTGCCAGGGAACCGTTTCGGGCGGGATGTCGTGGAGCGTGGGGACGGAGAGGAGGCGCACGCTGCCCTGGCGCGTGGCGACGGTGCTCGGCGCCAGCGCCTTTCCCTGGTAATAGATGACCTCCGAGCTGTTCCGCCCGAACTGTTCGTGCCGGTAGATCTTGTATTCGTACGCGACGGTGTGCGCACCGCTGATCGGCGCGTTCAGCGGCGCCATCGAATGGATCGTCCCGCTGATGCCGGCCCACTGTCCGTCCGCCGGCGGCGTGCCGGCGATCGCGTCGAGCAGCATCTTCCGCTCGCGGTACGCCAGGCCGATACCGAGGGCGTAGCCGATGGCCGCGACGGTGAACAGTCCCGCGAAGGCGGAGCCCCAGTACATCGGCGGGCCGAAGTCGCGAAGGTTGACGAAGTGATAGTAGAAGGCGCCGGCGGCGGCTCCCCACCCGAGGAGCCAGAGGAGGCAGGAGCGTGCACAGCCTTTCATACGTGGCGCGCAGTTTACGCTTCCGGCGCCACTTCATCCGCCGTCTCGACGGTCCGCTTCGCCCACGACGTCACGTAGACGACGCCCACCACGCCGCCGATCGTCAGCGCCGCGCCGGCGATGGCCATCATGCTCAGGCGCTCGTCCAGCAGCGTCACGCCGAGGAGCATGGCCACCACGACGGCGAGCTGCGACATCACCCCGACCGTCATCGCGTCCACCCAGCGCAGGCTGAAGGTGAGCAGGAGCTGCGCGCCGATGGCGAAGAGCGACGTCGCCGCCAGCGCCAGCCACTCGTCGGCGGTCGGGCTCTTCCACGTGGCCAGGGCCAGCGGTGCGCAGATGAGCGTCCCGAAGAGGCAGAAGCTCGTGTACACGGCCCACGAGTTCTCCCCCTTCCGCGCCGCGCGCATCGCCGTCACCGCGGCACCGGAGAAGACGGCCGAGAGGGCGCCGACCAGCTCCCACGTGCCGAAGCCGAAGATGTCGCCGGGACGCGCGTTCGCATGCACGACCAGGAAGACGCCCGCCAGCGCGAACGGCATCGGCAGCAGGACTTTCGGGCTGATGCGCTCGTGCAGAAAGAAGATGGAGAAGATGCCGCTGAAGAGCGGCGCGGTGTAGTTGAGCAGCGTGGCCACGCCGACGTTGATGTGCTCGATGGCGATGAAGTAGCACAGCACCGCAAGTCCGCCGAAGATGCCGCGATAGAGCAGCAGGTCCCAGCGCGTGAAGGTAAACGCGCTGCGGCGGTAGCGCGGGATGAGCAGGGCGGGGGCGAGGCCGGTGGCGAACCGGATCATGGCCACCTGAGACCCCGACAGCCGCGCCGAGGCCAGCTTGGCGGCGAAGGCCATCGCGCCGAACAGCAGCGCCGAGCCCACCATCAGCAGGAGGGCGCGGTGGTGGGGAGCCAGCGGCTCACCTCCGCGCCCCTTTGATATCGTCACGCGGCGGAGAATATCAATGACCGACGTTCGCTATCGCGAAGGCAAACCCGACGACGCCAACGACATCATCGAGTTCCAGATCGCCATGGCCCGGGAGACGGAGGACTTCGACCTCGAGCGCGAGATCACGACCAAAGGCGTGCACGCCGTCTTCGCCGATCCCTCGCACGGCCGCTACTTCGTGGCGGAGAGCGAGAGCCGCGTGGTGGCCTCGCTGATGATCACGTATGAGTGGAGCGACTGGCGCAACGGGATGGTGTGGTGGATCCAGAGCGTCTACGTGGTCCCGGAGCACCGCAAGAAGGGTGTCTACGCCGGCCTCTATCAGCACGTGAAGGCGATGGTGGAAGCGGAGCCGTCGATCCGCGGCATCCGCCTCTACGTGGACGACCGCAACAAGCCCGCCCAGGAGGTCTACACCCGCCTCGGCATGAACGGCGAACACTACAAAGTCTTCGAGTGGATGAAGTGACAGGAGACGACGGGAGGCCTCCGGCGGGCCGGTGCGACCGGCGGCGCTGATTGAGCCCAGGCCGTCGCGCAAACACGTGTTTCGTCGACAGGTGTGCGTTCAGGCTAGGCCAACAAGCGCCGCCGGTCGCACCGGCCCGCCGGAGGCCCCTCGTCGTTGCCTGTCCCCTACAGCGCGCTCCCGCAGAACTTGCAGTGAGTGGCGTCTTCGTCGTGGCCTTCCTTGCCGCAGGAGGGGCAGGACTGGCGGGAGTGGCCGCGGCGGTGGGCGGCGGTCAGCTCCGACGTCACGATCCCCGTCGGCACCGCGATGATCGCGTAGCCGATCACCATCACCACTGAGGCCAGCAGCTTCCCGAGTGGCGTCTGTGGCGAGAGATCGCCGTAGCCCACCGTCGTCAGCGTCACGATCGCCCAGTACATCGACGTCGGGATATCCGTGAAGCCGCGCGACGGACCTTCCACGATGTACATCAGCGCGCCGATCAGCACCACCAGCGTCACCACCGCGAACAGGAACACGAAAATCTTCCGCCGGCTGGCCCGCAGCGCCGCCGTGATCACGCCCGCTTCGGCGAGGTATTCGGTCAACTTCAGGATGCGGAAGATGCGCAGCAGCCGCAGCACGCGGATCGTAAGGAAAAACTGCGCGCCGGGGATGATCAGCGCGAGCCACGTCGGCGCGACCGCCAGCAGGTCGATGATGCCGAGAAAACTGCGGGCGTAGGCGAGCGGGCGGCGGACGGCGATCAGCCGCAGGATGTACTCGACCGTGAACAGCACCGTGAACGCCAGCTCGATGGCGAACAGCTCGCGGTGCCACCGCGCGTCGATCGAGGCGATGCTCTCCAGCACCACCACCGCCACGCTGGCCAGGATGCACGCGATCAGCGTCACGTCGAAGGCGCGCCCCGCGGGCGTGTCCGCCTCGAAGATCACCGTGTGCAGCCGCTGACGCCAGGAGGAGGTCTCGTACGACATCGCCGATAGCGTATCCGTAAAAAGCGCCACGGCCGCCACCGCGGACGATCTGCGCGCCGTCCATCGCGCGCGCTACAGCGGCGCGGGGATGATCCTGGCCATCGTCGGCGACGTCGACGCCGCGAAGACGATCGCCCTCGTGGAGAAGCACCTCGGCGATCTGCCGAAAGGGGAGCGCGTCTCGTTCGCGAACGTGGCCCGCACCGCGCCCGGCGACCGGGCCGTCCGCGACGCGGTGACGATGAGCGGCAAGGCGAACATGAAGTTAATCATGGGCGCCGCCAGCGGTCTGCGCCGCAACGACCCCGACTACGAGGCCGCCCTCATCGGCAACGCCGCCCTCGGACAGAACTCACTCTCCTCGCGCATCGGCAAACGCGTGCGCGACACCGAGGGGCTGTCGTACAACCTCTGGTCGCGCTACGGCGACACCGACATGCTCACGCTTCGCTGTCTGCGCGGCTCAGAGCCTGTGAAAACATTCGGCGAGCCGGATTCGGTTGCACGCCGGAGGCGTGACGTAGATTAGCCGGTGGCAAGCGCCGCAGGCGAGCCGCCACCGGGTCGGTTGCGAACGAAGCGTTGCACCCCGGAGGGGTGCCGGGGGATCGATGCCATGGACTGCGAGGATGCGACCCCTGCCGGGGTCGTGGGGGGGAGGTCGGATCTTGCCCGGTGGCGGCGTACCTTCGGCACTTGCCACCGGCTAATTTACGACACGCCTCCGGCGTGCAACTCGAATCCGGTTCCCCATTTTTTACAGCCTCTCAAGGATGACAGGAGGGTGGGTTACGCTCGCCGCGCGACCAGCTCCGCGATCTCCCCCTCCGAGGAGCGCAGCACCTCGAAATCGGCAAAGTGCTGCGCCAGCTCCTCGGGCTTCACGCGATACGTGCCGCGCATCTTCACCGCACACACCACGAGCCCGCCGCGTTTCACGACGCGCCTGGCCTCCGCGAACAGCGGCCGGTGCAGGTAATAGAGGATAGCCACCAGGTCGAACGACTCGTCCTCGAACGGCAACGGCGCATCCGTCTCCAGATCCAGCACACGCGCATCGACCGAGGAGTCGTGCGATCGGAGGATGCCGATGGCCTCATCCGCGCCGTCGATCGCGACCACGTCCCACCCACGCGACGCCAGCCAGATCGCGTTGCGGCCGGCGCCGCAGGCGAGGTCGAGCGCGCGTCCCGGCGGCAGGCCGCTCGCGGCGGAAACGAGCAGCTCCGCCGGGTCGGGGTTGATGTCGTCGCGGGCGCGGTAGCGCTCGTTCCACTCGTCCAGGCTCATAGGCGCACAGTCTCACAGGAGGCCTCTATGAGATTGTGAGACTATGACGCTATGAGCCTCCGCGGCATCATCAACATGCTCACCCGAGGAGAAGGAAAGATGCTCGAGCCAGGCGCCTCCGCTCCCGACTTTGACGCCGTCGACCACCACGGCAACCACGTGAAGCTCTCCGACCTGCGCGGGAAGAAAGTCGTCCTCTGGTTCTACCCGAAGGCCGACACCCCTGGTTGAACGCGTGAGGGTTCCGGGTTCCGGGACCTCGACATCGAGTACAAAGCCAAGAACGCGCAGGTGATCGGCGTCAGTTTCGACAGCGTCGAAGAGAACCGCCGCTTCGCCGAGAAGTTCGACTTCCCCTTCCCGCTGCTGTGCGACACGGAGAGGCAGATCGGCCTCGCGTACGGCGCCGCCGACTCGGTGAAAGACGAATACGCGCGCCGCATCGCCTACGTGATCGACGAAGAAGGGAAGATCGCCCAGGCGCACGCCAAGGTCGACGCGTCGACCTACGCGGCGCAGCAGCTTCGGACGCTCTGATTTTCAGTTCATCCCGCGCGCAGACGCGGGATGAAATCGCGGATGTAACAACCCGACCTGCAACCATTCTGCTTCACAAACGTTAGAAGCCTCCATACAGCTCTGGAGGGTTCAATGAGCGCGAAGCGGAAACGCAAAATCACGATCTTCACCATCATCGCCCTGGTGCTCGCCATCGGCGGCACGTTTGCGATCAAAGCCAACGGCAAGGACAAGAAACCGCCCGAGTCGCCCGTGAAGACCGGCAAGGCGGAGATCGCCGACGTCCAGGTCAAAGTGACCGAGGTCGGCACCGTCGAGCCGGAAGTGAAGGTGGACGTAAAGTCCGCCATCTCCGGCAAAGTCATCGAGATCATCCATCGCGACGGCGACTACGTCCGCCGCGGCACCGTCCTGGCGCGCGTCGAGCCCGACCTCAATCAGGCCCAGTCGCTGGCCGACACCAAGAACTCCGTGGCCTCCGCGGAGATCCGCTTCAGCGACGCCAAGAAGCGCTTCGACGAGAACAACAAGCTCTTCTCGCAGGGCCTCCTCGCGCCGACGCAACAGCGCGACGTCGAGACCGCGTACCTCGAAGCGCGCCAGGACTACGAGAAGGCGCGTGAGAAATACGCGCTGGTCGAGAAGAGCGGCATCCCCATCAGCCAGTCCGCCGCCAACTTCCGCGGCTCGAACATCGTCGCCCCGATGGACGGCGTCGTCCTGACCAAGTCCGTCGAGATCGGCGAGTCCATCACCTCGGGCGTCTCGTCCTTCAACGCCGGTACGGTGCTCTTCACGGTCGCCGACGTCTCGCGCATGATCGTCAAGGCCGGCGTGAATGAAGTCGATATCGGCAAGATCCGCGTCGGCATGCCGGTCAAGGTCACGCTCGACGCGTACCCGAAGGTCGCCTTCAAGGGCAAAATCGACCGCATCGCCCCGGCCGTGCGTCTCGACGACAAAGTCCGCGTGTTCGACGTCGAGATCCGCCTCGACGCCCAGGGCCGCGAGCTCCGCTCCGGCATGACCGCCAACATCGAAGTGGCCGGCGAGCAGAAAACCAAAGTCCTGACCGTCCCGGTGGAGTCGGTCTTCAAGCGCGACGATCAGGAGATCGTCTACGTGAAGAAGACCATCGACCCGAAAGTCTTCGCCGAACAGGCCAAAGCCAAGAAGAGCCCCGAGGAAGCGAAGAAAGCGGAAAAGGACGCCTGGAAGCAGTTCTTCGACAAGCGCGTCGTCACCACCGGCCTCGCCGACAACGCCAAGGTCGAAGTCCTCGCCGGCCTCAAGCCAGGCGAGGAAGTGGCCCTGGAAGATCCGACCCTGTCCAAGAAGGATCAGGACGAAGACGACGACTAAGAGAGTTGCTGGTTGCTAGTTGCTGGTGACTAGTGCCTCAAGGCCCTAGCAACCAGTAACTAGTAACCCAGCGAAAGCGAGCAAACCATCATGAGCGCCGTATTCAAATTCGAAAACTGGCAGACCTCCGAGCCCGAGCCGCCGTCCGCCGTCAAGGTGAACAAGGCCCTCATCCAGCTCGAGCGCGTCGTCAAGACCTACGACACCGGCGAGAACGCCGTCATGGCGCTGCGCGGCGTCGACTGCAAGATCGACCGCGGCGAGTTCGTCTCCATCATCGGCCCCTCCGGCTCGGGCAAGTCGACGCTCATGCACATCCTCGGCTGCCTCGACTCGCCGAGCGAAGGGCGCTACTGGCTCGACGGTGAAGACGTCGCCTCGATGTCCGGCAAGCAACTGGCCCGCATCCGCAACCAGAAGCTCGGCTTCGTCTTCCAGACCTTCAACCTCCTGCCGCGCGCCACGATCTGGAAGAACTGCGAGCTGCCGCTGCTCTACGCCGGCGTCGACAGCGACACGCGCCGCGAGCGCGCTTTGGCTGCACTGGACCGCGTCGGCCTGAAGGATCGCGCCAAGCACCGCCCGAACCAGCTCTCCGGCGGCCAGCGCCAGCGCGTGGCCATCGCCCGCGCGCTGGTCAACAACCCGTCGCTCATCCTCGCCGACGAGCCGACCGGCAACCTCGACCAGAAGACCGGCGGCGACATCATCAGGCTCTTCGAAGAGCTCGCGGCCAACGGCCAGACCATCGTCCTCGTCACGCACGACCCGGCCATCGCCGCGCGCACGCAGCGCCGCATCAAGATCGTGGACGGCCTCATCGTCGACGGCGAAATGGAGGAGTAGGGGGCAGTGGGCAGGGCGCAGGGCGCAGGAGAACGGATCTCCTGCGCCCTGCGCCCTGCCACCTGCGCCCTCAAACAACATGCTCATCTTCGAAGCGATCATCGACGGCATCCGCGACATCAAGGACCACCTGGGCCGCACGCTGCTGCAGCTCTTCGGCATCATCCTCGGCGCGGGCTCCATCGTGGCCACGTTCTCCCTGTCCGTCGCGGGCAAAGAGGCGTCGATGAAGTTCTACCGCATGAGCGGCGGCATCGAGCGCATCTGGATCGGCAACAAGCCGACTGGCAAAGTGACGTTGGATGCCAAGGCGCTGGCCAGCAAGGGCATGACCTACTCCGACGCCATCGCCCTGCGCAAGGAAGCGAAGGAGATCGACCTCGTTTCCCCCGTGTCGGAAGACAACATGGTCATCCGCTACGGCGACGTGGAGAAGACCCGCAGCGTCATGGGCGTCACGCCCGCGTACTCGCCGATCAGCTTCTTCCACGTCGAGCACGGACGTTTCATCACCGACCAGGACCTGGCCGGCGCCGCGCGCGTGGTCGTCCTCGGCACGACACGAGCGCAGGAGTTCTTCGGCAGCGACAACCCCATCGGCAAGACCATGACCATCAACGGCGCGGGCTATCTCGTCGTCGGCGTGATGGAGGAGAAGTACTTCAGCTTCGACCAGAAGCGCAACGCGCTGCGCTGGATGAACCGCTTCATCTACATCCCCATCACCACCATGATGACCCGCAGCGGCCAGCCGCTGCAGCAGGGGAAGATCTCGTTCATGCACGCCCGCATGAAGGACATCGACAAACACAAGGAAGCGGTCTCGGAGATCGAGCGCATCCTCCTGCGCCAGCACGGCGTGAAGGACTTTCAGGTCTTCTCGCGCGTGGCCAACCTGGCCCGCAACGAGAGCGAAGGGAAGATGTACGACGTCACCTTCATGATCTGCGGAATCATCTCGCTGCTCGTCGGCGGGATCGTGATCATGAACATCCAGCTCGCGTCCTTCAACGAACGTGTCCGCGAGATCGGCACGCGCAAGGCCGTCGGCGCCACGCCCGCACAGATCTTCTTCCAGATGCTCACCGAGTCCGTGATCGTCTCCGTTCTGGGCGGCTTCCTCGGCATCTTCGCCGGCAAGTTCTTCACCCAGGGCATCGCCGCCCTGACGCGCAACCCGGCCGCCATCACGCCCAGCACCGCCATGACCGCGCTCATCTTCGCCGCGGGAACGGGGCTGCTGTTCGGGATGTATCCGGCCATCCGCGCGTCGCGTTTGAATCCGATCGAGGCGTTGAGAACCGAGTGACGAGTTCCTGGTTACTGGTTGCTGGTTACTAGGGCCTTCCGGCACGACGCAACAGCACTAGCAACCAGCAACTAGTAACCAGCAACCAAGTACCCAGCAACCAGTACCCAAAGCGAGCGACCACATGCAACTCGGCGAAGCGATCCGCACCTCCTACGAAGAAACGAAAGCGCACCCGCTGCGCTCTCTCTTCACGCTCGTCGGCGTGATCCTCGGCACGCTGGCGCTGGTCGTGGTCATGTCCGTGCTCGACGGCATCAACAACTCCGTCATGAAGGGCATCAACGACCTCGGTCTCGACGGCGTCGTCGTGGCCTCGCAACGCGAGCCGGTCGATCCGGTCGAGAAGGCCAAGGCCCACCTCTCGCGCGGACTGCGCATCGAGGACGCCGACGCGTTCGACGACTCCGAGACCATCAGCGCCATGTCGCCGGTCGGGGAGTCGCGCGCCGTCGTCACCTCCGGCACGGTCACGCGCCGCATCGACGTCTACGGCGTCACGCCGGAGTACGCCGACATCCGCAACCGCACCGTCAGCGTGGGCCGCTTCATCAGCGAGCGCGACGTCCAGACGTCCGCGCCCGTCGCCGTCATCGGCTACGAGCTCAAGCACCGCCTCTTCGGCGGCGAGGAGGCCATCGGCCAGAAGATCAACCTCGGCGGACGCCGCCTGACCGTCATCGGCGTCGGCCAGAAATTCGACATGACCTTCGTCGACGACGACGACATGCGCAAGGAGATGGGCGGCTCGTACATCCCCTGGAGCGTCTACCGCGACATGTTCGGCCGCGCCAACGCCGTCTCCTACATGCTCGCCAAATCCGTCACGCCGGAGAAGAGCGTCGACGCCGAATACGAGGCCACCGCGCGCTTCCGCCAAGCCCACAACGGCATCCGCGACACGCGCATCAACAACATCGGCAAAGAGATCCTCAAGGAGCGCGGCCAGATCGAGATCATCCTCCGCAACTGGCGCATCGTCTTCTTCGCCATCGCCGGCGTGTCGCTGCTGATCGGCGGCGTGGGCATCTTCTCCGTGCTCAAGATCTCCATCTCCGAGCGCCTCTTCGAGATCGGCCTCCGCAAGTCGATGGGCGCCACGGACAAGGAGATCTTCGTCCAGTTCCTCGTCGAATCCGTCTCCCTCTCCGTCGCCGGTGCCGCCGTCGGCCTCGCCCTCGGCATGCTCGTCGTCAAACTCATCGCCGGCTTCTTCCCCGCCGGCCTCCCCATCTCCAACTTCGGCATCCTCATCTCCACCGGCTTCGCCATCGGCGTCGGGCTGTTCGCGGGGTTGTACCCGTCGCTCAGCGCGGCGCGGCTCGAGCCGATCGAGGCGCTGCGGGCGTAAGGAACGCGCGGAGCTTTCCGCGCGAGCGTATGGAGTGCGGCAGCGAACGAGCTGCCGCTCTCACTTGCGCCAGCCGCAGCTGGCGCGGGGCGGGCGGGGGTTTTAGGAGTGCGGTGGCGACTGAGCCACCGCTTTCGTATCCGGCACACGCTGCGCGTACCGGATAGAAAAGCGGTGGCTCGCCCGCCACCGCACTTCCATGAGAAGGCCATCATCTGTCAAGCCGGCATCGGGAGAGCGACTTGGCGCTCGATCGATGCCGCACGTTCGTGGACTTGGTTGATCTGTACGTTGCGTCGTTGGTTGT
>Ga0190272_10000070_pt1 | contig 74192 bp, 64 predicted proteins | sample Popmic504T_FD_133746 | JGI IMG/M metagenome (GOLD analysis project Ga0190272, IMG submission 133746) | Populus adjacent soil microbial communities from riparian zone of Shoshone River, Wyoming, USA - 504 T | ecosystem: Environmental > Terrestrial > Soil > Riparian zone | place: USA: Wyoming... | reverse complement strand
GGCGTTCTGGAGCGCGTTGCCGACGATCTGGAACTTCGCGTTGTCGGCGTCACCGGTGCCCGCTACCAGCGTATAGGTGAACGTATCGCCCACATCCTGATCGGTCGTCGAGAACGTACCGATAGTCGTCCCGATGGCCTGATTCTCCTGCGCCGTGGCATTGGAGAGCGCGATGTCGGTCGGCGCATCGTTGACGTTCGTCACCGTGATCGTGAAGACCTCCTCGAGGAAGAGGCCTCCCGAGTCGGTCGAGCGCACGCGGATCGAGTAGCTCGGCTGCGCCTCGAAGTCGAACGACGCGCTGGTCTGGAGCTGGTTGCCGACGATCTGGAACGAGCCGTTGCCGGTGTCCCCGGCGCCCGCGACGAGCGTGTACGTGAACGTATCGCCCGCGTCTTGATCGGTCGTCGAGAAATTGCCGATGGCAGTGCCGCTCGGCTGGTTCTCGGCGACAGTGTCGTTGCTCAGGGCGATATCCGTCGGCGCCTCGTTGACGTTGGTGAGATTGACGGTGATCGTCGCCGAACCGGTCGCGTTGCCCGCGCCGCTGTCGTCCGTGACCGTCACCGTGAGGCTGAAGGTCGGATTCGTTTCGAAGTCGAGCGCCGCCTGATTCGCGACGGTGATCTGACCGGTCGATGTATTGATTGCGAACGCGCCGCCCGTGTTGCCGGCGGTGATCGCGAACGTGTGCGTCTGGCCCGCGTCCGGATCGGTGAACGTGACCGGTGTGCCGACGTTCGTGCCGTTCGCGGAGTTCTCCGGCAGCGAGAACGTCGCCGGATTCACGACCGGCTGATCGTTCACGGCAAGGACGGTGATCGCGATCACGTCGACGTCGGACTGCGCGCCACCGGTGCCGGTGTTGCCCTGGTCGTTCGTCGTCATGCTGATCTGCGCCGCGCCGTTGTAGTTCGCGGTCGGATTGAAGACGAGGCCCTCCAGGGACGTGTTGATGGCGGCGTTCGTGCCGCTGAGCTGAACGTTCGCCGTGCCGTTGCCGATGATGGTCGCGCCGGCGCTGGCCGTGATCGTGCCGTTCGTTGCGGCGAGCGTCACGACGGACGACGAGCCGTCGACGTCGCTGATCGAGATGGCGTTGCCGTTGCCCGTGGAGAACGTCAGCGCCGTGTCTTCATTCGTGGCCTGCGCGCCCGGCACCGCATTCACCGGTGCATCATTGACGGCGATGACGTTCACCGTGCTGTTCACCGGATTGCTCGTGAACGTGCCGTCGGTGACGGTCCAGGTGATCGTGCGCGGAGCGACCGACGGATTTTCAGACGTGTTCTGGTAGCGGACGCTGCGGAGAGCGGTCTGGTAGTTCGCCGGGGTGTCGTTGCCGCTCAGGGTCAGCGTGTTGCCGCTGAAGACTCCGGTGATCGCTCCGACCGGCGTGAACGAGAGCACGTCCTGGCCGGCGGCGAAGTTGCCGCTAATGGAGACCGAGGCGCCGGTGAGCTGCGCCGAGTCGGGATCGGAGACGGTGAGCGAGCCGTCGATGATGCTGGGCGGATCGTTCTCCGTGTAGGTCAACGTCGTCCCGGAGAGCGTGATCACCGGCGGCTCGGGGGCATTGGTGAGGTTGATGGTGATGATCTGCGTGGTGCTCTTCGACGGCGTGCCGTTGTCCTGCGCCTTGACGGTGAGGCTGAAGGTCGGCGTCGTCTCGAAGTCGAGCGCGGCCGAGTTGGCAACCGAGATTGCACCGGTGCTCGCGTTGATGGTGAACGCGCCGCCGGTGTTCCCGCTCGTGATCGAGAGAGTGACGTCGTCGCCGTCGGAGTCGCCGAAGGTCACCGTGCCGACCGGCGTGCCGTTCGGACTGTTCTCTGGAATGGAGAATGTGGCTGGCTGCAACGACGGCGAGTCATTGACGCTCTCCACCTCGATCGTCACCGTGGCGTTCCCGCCCAGCGGCGAATTGCCGACGGAGAGTGAGTACACGAAGGTGTCAATTCCGAAGAAGTTGTTAGCCGGCTTGTAGACGAAGCCGCCGTTGGCGTTGAGCACGACCGTACCGTGCGAGGGGGGCGTGACCAGGGTGGCCGTCCCGGCGTTGCCCGGAGGATCGTTGGCCAGGACGCCCTGAGCCGCGGGGACGTTCAGCGTCGTGTCTTCGTCGGTGTCGTACAGGTCGTCTTCCGGCCCGTCCTGCGGCGATTCGCCGGTGTTGACCTTGATGCGGACGCGCGCGACGTTCGAATCCTCGTCTCCCGTCGTGGCCTTGTACTCGAACTGATCGGTACCGTTCGAGTGCGGGTTGTTCGGGGTGTAGGTGAAGCTGCCGTCGGGATTCAGGGTGACGGTACCCTTCTCCGCCTCGCTGATCTTGAGGGCGGTCAGCGGTTGCCCGTTCGGGTCGCCGTCGTTCTGCAACACGCCGGGCGTGTTGACCGAAAGGCCTTCGCCTGGATTGCGCTGGTAGGTGTCTTCGTCCGCGAACGGCGAGGCGCTGGAGACGCGCAGGTCGGCCGCGAAGTAGAGGAAGTTGTCGTCCGTGTTGGCGTAGGCCAGGATGCGCACGAGGCGCAGCGCGGTCGAGCCGCCGTCCTGAATGCCGAAGAGGATGGGCGAGATCATGCCCCAGTCGGAGAGGACGCCGTCCATGACGATGGTGCGCCCAGGGGCGCCGGCCGCGCGGCGGCGGCTGATCTCAGGAAGGATCGCCGGCGTGCCGTCGGCGTTCGCCAGCGCGGAGTGCACATTCGTGTTGCGGGTCGCGTCGAAGGCGACGTGGATGCCCGAGGGGATGCCGTCCGAGCCGAAGGCCGTGAACGGGAGACGGGTCTCGACCGTCAACTGCCGGTCGCTCTCACGCCACTTGGCCGGCCAGGACGACGTGACGACGTCTACCGGCGCGCCGAGGGCGTTGGCGCTGCAGACCTGGCGATGAGTCCGTGTAACCCGGGGGGTGCTGTCGTCGTCGGAGATCTGTGTGACCAGAACCTGCTCGACGCCCTCCATGCCACCGACGGTGCATCCGGTGGTCGCGTCCGAATCCGTGTCGAACAGGACACGGAGCTCTGTCGTTCCAGCGTAGGCGAACGACGGGAGGGCAGCAAAAAGCAGTAAACCGACGAACTTGCGAATGCGATTCATCGCAGGACCTTCCTTTGGTAACACGGACTCTCAGGACGCAGGCACACCACGGCGCTTGCGCACTTCGGGATCGGACGAACGCGGAATGATAGCAGCATTTTGGAAAACAAATAAATCAGCGGTGCCCTCGACAGGTGACAGTCAGCGCATCCCCACACCTGGCGCTTCCAACGGCAGCCACGATACAGGTTCGAGAGACGCCGGTCGGTGACTCCCGAACCTGTCGTTTGTGACGGATGACCAAAACGAAAAATGACCGGCGGCCTCCGAAGGCCGCCGGTCCTGCACACCCTGCACGCGCCGGGGGACGCGCGCCACACGCAAGCCCTCTTGGCTCGCCCTGGCTGAAAACAAAAGGGGGGCGTGCGGTACGCCCCCCTTGGTGATGCCTCTTGTGCTTGCGGCGCCGATTGTACGCACCGGCAGAGATCGGCGCGTGAGCTGGATCACGTCATTCCATCTTTCCCCCAAGCGGGAGGATTTCGTCATTCAGCCCTGCCCACGTACACTCTGGAACCGGTTTCATCGTCAAGGCGCGTCGATGTCCGAAATCAAACCGTTCCACCTCGTCCGCGACGGCGAAACAGGCGATGGCGACGCGCGTGCGGCGGAGCTGACTCGCCTCCGCGGCGAACTGGAAGCGCGCGACCGGCAGGAGACCGCCATCGCCGAGCTGGGCCAAGCCGCGCTGACTGGCGTCGACCCGCTCATCCTTCTTGGCCAAGCCTGCGCGCTCGTCGAGCTGACTCTGCGCGTGAGTCACGTCCGCGCCCTCGAGATCACCGGCGCCGGGCAGATGGTCGTCCGCGCCGCCCTCGGTGCGAACGCATCCTTTAATCAATGTACGCGCGACGCCGACGAAGACGAGTCGGCGGGGATGGTTACGCTGCTCGCCGACGGCCCGCTCACCTTCACCCACCTCGAAGACGAGACGCGCTTCAAGGCCACGCACCTCCGCTACGCGCACGGCGTGCGCAGCGGCGCGGGCGTCGTCATCCGGACGCAGTACGGACCGTTCGGCGTGATCCTCGCCTACTCCGAGGACGAGCGCACGTTCGCCGACTACGAGCTGGCGTTCCTCCGCTCCACCGCCAACATCGTCGGCGAAGCCATCACCCGCGCCCGCACCGAGCAGGCGCTGCGCACCTCCGAGACGCGCCTGCGCCAGATCATCGCCACGACGCTCGACGCCGTCGTCACCGTCGACGGCGCCGGGAACGTGATCGAGTGGAATCGCGAGGCCGAGCGGACGTTCGGGATCGAGGCGCGCGACATCCTCGGGATGCAGTTCCGCGGCGACCTCCTTCCCGGCTGCACCATTGCCGCGCTGCCGCACGACCGCCTCATCGAGACGATCGCCGTGCGTGCGAACGGCGAGGAGCTGCCGGTCGAGATTACGGTCGCGCCCTCGGGCAGCGGCAACGACATCACCTACACCGCCTTCATCCGCGACATCTCCGAGCGCAAGCGCGCCCAACGCGAGCTCGAGCAGCGCGAGAACCGCTTCCGCACCATCGTCGAGAAGAGCTGGAGCGGCGTGGTGCTGCTCGACGGCGAGCTGCGCTTCTCGTTCGCCGGCTCGTCGACGCACCACCTCCTCGGCTATGAAGACCGCGAGCTCCTCGGGCGATCGCTGTTCGACTTCGTGCACGCGCGCGACGTCGCGCAGGCCCGCGTCATCTTCGCGGAGATCCTCGCCAACCCCGCGCGGGAGACGCGCGGCGAGCTGCGCTTCCGCCACAAGAACGGGAACTACATCTGGCTGGAAGGCTTCAGCCAGAACCTGCTGCAGGAGCCGAGCGTCGGCGCGATCGTCCTCAACTACCGCGACGTCTCGCAGCGCAAGGAGACCGAGAAGCAGCTCGAGTACCGCGCCTACTACGACTCGCTGACCGGTCTGCCGAACCGCCTCCTCTTCCGCGACCGGCTCGTGCACAGCCTCGCCCAGGCGGGACGCAACCGCGTCGGCGTGGCGGTGATGTATCTCGACATCGACCACTTCAAGCTGGTCAACGACGCCCTCGGACACTCATTCGGCGACCGCCTCCTCGGCGAGGCCGCCAAGCGGTTGCAGAGCGCGCTGCGCGCGTCGGACACGATCTCCCGCATCGGCGGCGACGAGTTCAGCGTCCTGCTCCCTGAGGTCGTGAGCACGGAGGCGGTGGCGGGCGTGGCGCGGAAAGTCCTCGACTCGCTGGCCCGGCCGTTCCGCATCGACGGCCACGATCTCTTCGTCACCGCCAGCGTCGGCATCAGTTGCTTCCCCTCGGATGGCGACGATGCGGAGACCCTGCTCAAGTGCGCCGATGCGGCCATGTACCGGGCCAAGGAGCTGGGCCGCAATCAGGCGCAGCTCTTCACGGCCAGCATGAACGAGCGCTACGTGCGGCGGCTCGCGCTCGAACAGCATCTCCATCACGCCATCGAGCGCGAGCAGCTCGAGCTGTACTACCAGCCGGTGTACGACCGCGCGCGGCGGCGCTACGTCTCGGTCGAGGCGCTGCTGCGCTGGCGCGATCCGGTGCGCGGCATCGTGGCGCCGGCGGAGTTCATCCCGCTGGCCGAGGAGACCGGGATGATCGTCCCGATCGGGGCGTGGGCGCTGCGCACCGCGTGCCGGCAGCTCCGCCAGTGGCTCAACGACGGGCTGACGCTGCGCATGGCGGTGAACATCTCCGCGGTGCAGTTGCAGCAGAGGGAGCTCATCGACCACGTGCGCATCGCGCTGGAGGAGAGCAACATCGCGCCGGAGATGCTGCAGCTCGAGATCACCGAGAGCGCGGCCATGCAGAACTTCGAGCTGACGCTGGCCACGCTGCGCGAGCTGCGGAAGATGGGTGTCGGCGTGGCCGTCGACGACTTCGGCACCGGGCAGTCGTCGCTGATCTACCTCAAGCACTTCCCCATCGACACGGTGAAGATCGACAAGGAGTTCCTGAAGGAAGTGACGACGGACGACACGGCCGCGGCCATCGTGTCGTACGTGATCAACCTCGCTCACACGCTGAAGCTGCTGGTCGTGGCCGAGGGCGTGGAGACGGACGAGCAGTACACGTTCCTCCGTCACTACGCCTGCGACCTGATGCAGGGCTACCTGTTCAGCAAGCCGCTCCCGGCCGAGGAGCTCGTGCCCTTCCTCCAGCAGTCGCTGTTCAAGCCGAAGACGCTGGAGATCCGGCGTCCGACGCTCTAGCGCGCCGACACAGTCCAGACCTTCACGGTCTTGTCCTCGCTGCTCGTGGCCAGCCATTTGCCGTCGGGGCTGAAGGTGACGGAGAAGACGTTGCCGGCGTGGCCGCTGAGGGCTTGGACGAGGGCGCCGTCGCTGAGGCGCCAGAGGCGGACGGTCTTGCCGTGCGCGCCGCGGCGGCGCGCGCCGCTGAGCTGGCCCCAGAGCGCGCCGAGGGCGCCGCGCTCTCTGCCGGAGCTGGCCAGCCACTGACCGTCGGGGCTGAAGGCGACCGAGTAGACATGGTCGGAGTCGCCGGTGAGCGTGCGCAGCAACTTGCCGTCGCTCAGGCGCCAGAGGCGCACCGACGAATCGTCGCTGCCGCTGGCGATGAGCTGACCGTCGGGACTGACGGCCACGCCGACGACAGCCTGTTTGTGGCCGGTCAGCGTCCGTTCGAGCGCGCCCGTGTCGGCGCGCCACACTTTCACGCTGCGGTCGAAGCTGCCGCTGACCAGGTGCTTCCCGTCCGGGCTGAACGCCACCGACCAGACATTGAGGGTGTGCCCGGTGAGCGTGTGCAGCAGCGCCCCGTCGCCGGCGCGCCAGATGCGCACCGTCTTGTCCTCGCCGCTGCTGGCGAGGCGCTCGCCGTCCGGACTGAACGCCACCGACCACGCCGTGGCGGCGTGTCCGGTCATCGTGCGGAGCAGCGTACCGTCCTGCACGCGCCAGAGGCGCACGTTCCCGTCGTAGCTGGAGCTGGCGAGCGTCTGCCCGTCGGGACTGAAGGCCACGGCCGTCAGGGCGGCGGGATGCGTGAGCGTCCGGACCAGACTCCAGTCGCCGGCGCGCCAGAGCTTCACCGTGCCGTCGACGCTGCTCGTGGCCAGCAGCTTCGCGTCGGGACTGAAGGCAAGGCGGCGCGGCACGGCGGCGTGTTCGCCGATCGTGTGGTGCGGCTGGACGGAAAGAGAAGCGGAGAGGATCAAAGCGAGCGGGAAAACCACCGTGCGGGGACGAGCCGATTGTGTGCCAGCGCGGTCGGGCACCGTCAATGCACGCGCACCCCGCCATGACATAGGAGGTCGTGATGAAAACTGCGGTTGCCCTGGTCGTGCTCCTCGTGGCCCTCCCCCTCGCCGCCGAAGACGTTGAACAGTTGCTCCTTCCCGTCTCCCCCTCCGTCGTCCACTGCGGCTATGAGTCGCGGTACGAGACGCGGCTCGTGGCGTTCAACGAGAGCGTCGACGTGGCCGAGCAGGTCTGCGCCGAGGGCCGCTGCAATCAGGTGCAGCCGATGGCGGGCGTCGAGCTCGGCGGCGAGTACGCCGGCGGCACGCCCCTCCCCGCCTACGTCTACCTGCCGAAGGAGTCGGCGCGCAACCTGCGCATGTCGCTGGTCGTCGAGAGCAGCGAGCGCAGCCGCCTCGAAGAGCGCTCCTACACCGAGCTGCCCGTGGTCAGCACGCGCGAGTTCACGTCGAAGAAGATGCAGTTCGTCGGCGTGCGCGTCGACCCCGACTTCCGCCAGACCGTGCGCATCTACGGCCTCGACGGGCAGGCCCACGGCGCGCTGATGATGCGCGTCTACAACCTCGAGAAGGGCGAGAAGATCCACGAGTGCATCCACCTCGTCGCGCCGCTGACCAGCGAGAAGACGGCGGAAGGGCGCGATCTCCGTCCCGCCTTCGGGATGGAGTGCGACATGAGCGATCACATCCCGGCGGACGGCCGGAAGGTGCGCATCGAGCTCGATCCGCTGACCGAGGGGCTGAAGTACTGGGCCTTCATCTCCATCGCCAACAACAAGACACAGCACTTCTACACGGTCCTGGGTCGCGAGACGGGGCGCTGAACATTCGGATTCGCCACGCGTAGAATCAAACGCGTGGCGAATCCGGTCCTGGCCTGGGGTGTGACGTTCGACCTGACGATCAGCATCCCGCTGCTCTACTGGTTCTTCGTCGTCCGGACGGGGAAAGCGCGCGCGCTGACCATCGCTCCGGTCTTCCTCCTCGGCACGATGACCGCCTCCGCCGTGATCCCGCGCGCGGAACAGCAGTTCCTCCGGCAGCTCGGCGCGGTGATGGTGCCGTTCGCCGAACTGCTGCTCGCCGGCGCGCTCGTGCGGCGCATCGCCAAAGCGAGGAAAGAGCGCAGCACGTCCAGCGACCCGTACGAGCGGATCCACGCCGCGGCGCGCACGCTGGCCTGCGACGGGCTCGTCGCGGACGTCATCGCCTCCGAGGTCGCCATGCTGTACTACGCGACGTTCGGCTGGCGCCTGCGCGCCGAGGAGCCTCGCGGCACGGCGCTCACCTTCCACGAGCGCAGCGGCTGGGGCTCCATCCTGGCCTGCATCTTCGTGCTCATCGCCGCGGAAGGTCTGGGCATGCACCTCCTGCTGTCGCGCTGGAGCCCCATCGCGGCGTGGGCCTGGACCGGTCTCGATCTCTGGGCCGCCATCTGGCTCCTCGGCGATTACAACGCGCTGCGCCTGAGGCGTTCCTTCATCGACGACGACGCCCTGCATCTCCGCTTCGGCATGCGCTGGAGCGTGACCATCCCGCGCGAGCTCATCGCCTCGATCGACGAAGTGCGCACCGAGAGCGACTGGAAGCGCAAGGGCGTGCTGAAAATGTCGCTGCTCGAAGAGCCGACCATGCTGATCACGCTGCGCGAGCCGCTCGTCGCGCATGGCATGGCCGGGCTGCGCAAGACGATCACCGCCGTTGCGCTACGTCCCGATCGGGAAGACGCGCTCAGCGTCTTGCAGCGCGCGTTTTCGCCGGACGGTGCACTTTCAGTGCGCCCGTGAGCGCCGCGGTGTCCGCACCGTTGCGGACCACGATCACGCTCGACGCCGTCGCCGCGTCGGCCGCGACGTTGTAGGTCGCGCTGACCGCCCCGCCCCAGTATTCAAAGTCCGACGTCCGCTGGAACGCGGGGTTGAGCACTTCGAACTGCGTCTTGCCTGCGACGAAGCCGTCGCCGCCGATGGTGAGCTTGATCGAGTCGCCCGGTTTCACGACGACGGGCGTCGTGGTGAGGCTGACGCTGTTCGAGGCGGCCGCGTTCGAGCCGATGACGCGCGGGTTGAGCAGCGCGCCGCCGCCGGTGTTGACGACGAGGTTGCCGTAAACCTGTCCGTTCTGCACGTCGAGGTTGCCCTCGTAGAACTCCGTCGCGAACGGCTTGAGCGGCGCTGCCTGGCGCCACGTGCCCTGCATCGACTCGACGACGACCGGTCCGTCGAGCGGCTCGGCGTAGAGGCGGTAGCGTCCCGCCGGAACGGTGAGCAGCGTGAACTCGCCGGCGGCGTTGGTGAGCGTCGTGGCCACGGGCTGTCCCTGCTCGTTCACCGCGACGACCTGCGCCGCGAAGATGCCGCCGTCCGCGCCGGAGACGCGTCCCTGCAGCGTCGCGCCGCGGAGCGTCGGATCGGATTTCGGATAGATGGTGGAGATGCCGATGCGGTCGTCGATGTCGAGCTCCGCCGGGACGCCGTTCGGTCCGACGTACGGATACATCACCGAGGAGATGACAGCCGAGTGATCGAGGCCGAGGGTGTGTCCCACTTCGTGCTCGAGCGCGGCCTGCGCGTTGACCGAGCCGTTGAAAAGCGACGGATCGACGCTGATGTCGGCGTCGACCATGTTGCCCGTGCTCTCGTCGTACGAGTACGTGGTGATGGCCATGGCCCCCTGCCCGCTGAGCAGCTGATCGGCCACGTTGACGTTGATCCCCTGCCCGTGCGAGGTGGCGGCGATGCCGCGCGCTTCGAACCGGATGTTGGCCTCGGGGAGCGTGGACCAGGCCGCAAACGCGCGGTCGACCATCGCTCGCGCGTTCGGATGAAGCTGGTTCACGCGAGGATCGACGTCGTAGCGCAGCGGAAACGCCGCCGCCGCCCATTCGATGGCCGTCGGAGCGCCGTGAATGTCGAACGTGATCCGCGTCGCGGCCAGAGCCGGAAGCGTGAGGAGCGATGCAAGGAGAACTGCCGATAGCCGGCGGGACATGATGGAGGTCGCAACTGCAACGGATGGGCCACTAACTACTTTGGGGTAAAGGAAAAGGGTAAAAGGTAAAAGTCGCTTCGCGTCCTGGCAGGCTCGGCCCGAGTGGGGGTTCGGGCGATTTCCATTCGAGACTGTGCAGAACTCTACTTGCGTAGCGGAGCGTGCGGGGGCTATGGACTGCGGCGGCCGCAGACGCCGCTTTCACTGCCGTTCGTGGTGCGGCGTCGCTGTGGCACCGAAGGCAGGGAAAGCGGCGCCTGCGGTCGCCGCAGTCCATAGCCCCCGCCCAACCGGGGGCGCGCGCCTCTCGGGGCGAAGTGTGCCACGACGCGAAGCAACTTTTACCCTTTACCTTTTTCCTTTTACCTCTACGCCAACGCGATGATGTCGATCTCCACCGCCGCATCCTTCGGCAGCTTCGGAACCTCGACCGTCGTACGGGCGGGCTTGTGCTCGCCGAAGTAGCTTGCGTAGATGGTGTTCAGGGCCTGGAAATTGCCGAGGTCGGTCACGTAGACGGTGGCTTTGATCACGCGGCTGAAGTCGCTGCCGGCGGCGGTAAGGATTGCCTGGAGGTTCCGGAAGACGCGGTGGACCTGATCCTCGAAGCTGCCGTCGACCAGCTTGCCGGTGGCGGGGTCGAGCGCGATCTGGCCGGACGTGTAGACGAAACCGTGCGTCTTCACGCCCTGCGAATAAGGGCCGATCGCCTGGGGCGCGTCGGGGGTCGCAACGTACTCGATCTGCATGGCCGCGCAGTATAGCGGCGTATGGCTATAATCGCGCGACCAGTGAGCTATCCAGGCAATCCATCCCTTGCGTCCGCGGTGAAAGACCGCGTGCTGTCCACCTTCCAGCAGACGCTCACGCTTTACCGGCAGGGACGCACCGATGAGGTCGCGGCCGGTCTCAATCTGCTGCTGCAGATGGACCCGGCCTTCGATCCCGCCAAGAAGCTGCTCGAGAAGATGCGCAATCCGGCCTCGACGGTCGACATCGACGCGCTGTTCCCCCAGGAGCCGCGCGAAGATCCGATGCAGCAGGCCCGGGAGGCCATGGCCGGGCGCGATTTCCAGCGCGTCATCCATCTCACCTCCGAGGTGCTGACGGACGACCTGCTCAACGACGAGGCCCGCATCCTCGGCGACGAAGCGCGGGAGAAGCTCGAAGCGGCGCCGTTCGTCGAGCAGTTCGCGCGCAAGGCGGACCAGAACCTCACCGGCGGCAACGTGGCCTCCGCGAAGATGGAGCTGGAGAAGGCGCGCGCGCTCGATCCGACCCATCCCGACGTCGTGCGCGTCGCCCAGGCCATCTCGGCGCGCGACGCCGCGCCGCGGCCGGCCGCCGCACCGCCGCCGTCGTTCGTCGTCGAAGACCGTGCGCCGCAGCCCGGCGGGCGCACCGCGCAGGCGACCGACTTCGGCTTCACGTTCGAAGAAGAGAAACCGCCCGAGGTGTCGTTCGCGAACTTTTCGTTCGACGCACCGGCGGCGAGCGACTTCTCGTTCGACGCCGCGACACCTGCCGCTCCCACTCCCGCGAAGCCGGAGGCGCCGTTCGGCGGCTTCTCCTTCGACGCCACGCCCGCGGCACCGGCCGGCAGCGCGAACGAGTTCGACTTTGCGACGGCTTCCGTCGCCGCGTCGGGCGACGATCAGAAGAAGATCGAGCAGTACCTCACCGACGGCGACCGCGCTTTCGACGCGGGCGAGTATTCGCAGGCCATCGACCTCTGGTCGCGCATCTTCCTGATCGACGTGACGAACGACGCGGCCTCGGACCGCATCGAGCGGGCGAAGGCGCGTCGCCGCGAGATCGAGCAGAAGGCCGAGACGATTCTCACCGCCGGCATCGAGGCGTTCGACCGCGGCGACACGGCCGCGGCGCGCGAGCAGCTGACCGAGGTGCTGCGCCTCGATCCGCGCAACAACACCGCGCAGGAGTATCTCGACCGCCTCGGCCAGACCGTGCCGGACCACGGATACGCGCCGTCGTCGAATGCGGAGACCGACATCTTCGCGGACGAGCTGGGGTCCGGCTACGAGACGCCGCTCATCCCGCCCGATCCGATCCCGGCGCCCGCTCCCTCGGTCGCGAAATCAGGGAAACAGAAGGCGGCACCGGCCGTATCGAAGGCCCCGCGCAAGCCGCTGCCGCTCGGCATGATCGCCGTCGTCCTCGGCATCCTCGTGCTCGGCGCCGGCGGCTGGTTCGCGTGGACGCGCATGGGCGGCGAGCCCGAGGTGCAGGATACGGGCGCGGGCGCCGCCCTGATCGGACGGGCCACCCTGCTCGCGGGCCGCGGTGACTACGACAAGGCCATCGCCCTGCTCCGCGACATCAAGACGGGGGATCCGCAGCACCGCAAGGCCATGGAGATGATTGCCGACCTGCAGGCCAAGAAAGCCGGCGCGGCGCAGCTCATCGACGGCGTCCCCGCGGCGCAGCATTACGCGAAGCACGTCGCCGCGGCGCAGGCGGCGTTCGCGGCCGGCGATTACATGCAGGCCAAGTCGTCATACGACCAGGCCATCCGCGCGCAGCCGCTGACGCCCGAGCACAAGGCGCAGTACGACACGGCGGCGCAGCAGGCCTCGAAGCTGGACGCCGCGCGGTCGCTGTTCGCGGAGCGCAAGTACGCCGAGGCGGTGGCGAACCTGCAGCCGCTGCTCGCGGCCGATCCGCAGAACGCGAGCATCCAGCGGATGATCGCCGACGCGCACTTCAACCTCGGCGCGATGGCGCTGCAGGAAGAGCGCATCCCGGACGCGATCCGGGAGCTGGACGAAGTGCTGAAAATGAGCCCCAACGACGAGCTGGCGCGGCGCAGCCGCGAGCTGGCCCTGCGCTACAACAACGAGCCGAAAGACCTGCTGTACAAGATTTACGTAAAATATCTGCCATTGCGCGCCGGCACGTAGTCGCGGCGCGCGGGACGGGAGGGTGTGATGCGATTCGACGAAGTGGAGCTCGAGGCGGTGCCGCTCGTGCTGGACGACGGACCTGCCGCACCGGTCCCCATCGCCAATGGAGATGCCGCCCGCTGGCGCCGCCTCCTGGCCCTCCTCACCGATCTCTCCCTCTTCGCCGCGCTGACGCTCGCGCTCTCGCCGCTGCTCCCGCAGCCGCTGACGTGGATGCCCGCGGCCTCGCTGGCGGGATTCGTGGTGGTGCTCTCGTACTACTACTTCGTGGGCACGTGGCTGCTGTGGGGCAAGACCATCGGCGGCGCGATCTTCGACGTCCGCGTGATCGCCGACGACGGCGCGATGACCCTCCGCGATGCCTCGCTGCGCTGGGCGGCGGTGTACCTCGCCCTGCTCACGGGCGGCCTCGGCTTCACGCTGGCCGCGTTGCCATCGCGCAAGTCGCTCCCGGACCGGATGTCCTCGACGCGCTGCGTGGCTGCGTAAGTTAACGCATCAAACGACCAAGAGTCCGCGTATCCCATCGCTGTCATCCTGAGCCGCAGGAACGGACCCACAGCGCCGGGAGCGTGGCGGCGAAGGACCCCCTGCCGACGGAGCGAGCAGCGTGCAATCGGAGGGGGTCCTTCGCCGCCATGCTTTGGGCTGCGTGGGACGGTTCCTGCGGCTCAGGATGACAGTGTTGCGAGTGTTTGGATGTGAGGACCGTTGGTCGTTTGAATGCGTTCTGCCTGGAACGTTTTGCTCAGGCCCGCTGCGGTGTCAGCGCCGCGTGCGCGTTCTTCGCGCTCTCCTTTCCCGCCTCCACCCACGCGAAGCGTGTGAGCAGTGAGCCGAGGAGGGTGGCGGCGGCGGCGGCCTTGCGGCGGCCGAACAGGCGCAGCGCGAAGGGGACGGGGCCGGAGAGGGCGCTGGCGAGGAGGTCGCGTTTGCTGGCCAGGGTGAAGCCGGCGGCGGTTTCGTAGAGCGAGGCGCCGAGGCCGAGGGAGCGGAGGGCGGGGGGGCGGTGGCCGCGCAGCTCGAGCAGCGACACGGCGGAGCCGAGCGCGGACGCGGCAAAGTGCGCGGGCAGCGTGCGCACGTGCTCCTTCCATACCGGGATGGCCGTTGCCCCGAGCAGGACGCCGGTGTACGTAGCCATCGACAGGCCGGTCAGCGCGGCGAGCAACGAGGCCCCGTCTCGCAGCGGTTTCCATGGCGCGATGGCGGCCACCGTCGACGCGCCGCCGAAGGCGACCAGCGTCCAGGCGCCGACGGACATCGGCGACTGCGGCTTGAAGACGCGCAGCATGTGCAGGAAGCGCTCGGGGCGTCCGAGGTCGGCGATGAGCAGGGGCGTGGAGAGATTGGCGCCGATGGCGGCGATCCATCTTGCGTCGCGAACGAGCTTCTCGTCCGCGCCGGAGAGCTGCGCCGCGACGGCGATCACCGAGGACATCCCCGCGGCGCCGCCGATGAAAAAGTACGTCGGCACTTCCCACGTCCAGACGGGCGGCTTGAGCAGCGGAAGGTCGTAGTAGGACGTCATCGTGACAGCCGGAAGGTCAGCAGCGCGGCGATGGCGATCGCGCCCGCGGCGGCGGCGGCCGCACTCCACGCCGGTTTGAGCAATGTCTGCGGCAGCTCGGGCGCGGTGGGCAGGTTGTACTGCCGCTCGTCGCCGCGCACGAGGAAGATCGAGTGCGTACCGCCCACCGAGGTGTCTTTCGGGTTCCACACCTTCGCGTCCGTCATGCCGGCCGCGTGCAGCTTCGCGATGCGCTCGTCCGCGGCGCGCTCCATCGACTCGAGATCGCCGAAGAGGATCGAGCCCGTGGGACAGGCCGTGGCGCAGGCGGGCTGCAGCCCGTCTTTCTGACGGTCGTAGCAGAAGGTGCACTTGAAGGCGCGGCCGTCGGTGGGACGGCGGTCGACGACGCCGAACGGACAGGTCACGACGCAGTAGCCGCACCCGTTGCAGATGTCGGGCTGGATGTACACGCCGCCGAACTCGGTGCGGATGATGGAGCCGGTCGGACACGCTTCCAGGCAACCGGCGTTCTCGCAGTGCTTGCAGACGTCGGACGAGAACTGCCAGGTGATGGCGTGCGGAGCGTTGCCGCCGGCGCCGATGGTGGTGTCGTGTTCGACGAACTTCACGTGGCGCCACGTGGAGTGGCCCAGGCCGAGGGTGTTGTCGTACGACTTGCCGGAGAAAACGAAGCCGTCCGCGGGGACGTCGTTCCACTCCTTGCACGCCACCTCGCACGCCTTGCAGCCGATGCAAAGCGTCGAGTCGGTGAAGAAGCCGGTGACGGTCATGGCGCGCGGGCGAGCTTAGTACAGCTCCCGCGCTGCGCACGCAAGGTTCATCGCCTCGCGGAGAGCATGCATCGGTTCGGAGCTCAGGCAGTTTGCTGAAAATGCCAGCGTCTGCGCTGCAAAGTCCAGCAAGTTTGCTGAAAAATGAGGCGTGAACGCTTCCATCGGAGGTGTGAACGGTCGCAATTGAAGCGTGCTCGCTTGAATTTGAGGCGTGAGACGTCTCAATTCAAGCAAGTTTGCTTAAATCGGAGGCATGAGACCTCTCAATTTCAGCAAGTTTGCTGAGATTTGAAGCGTGAGGCCTCCCGATTGAAGCGAATGCGCTTCGATCGGAAGCGTCATCTCTGTCATTGCAGGCGTGTGAGGTTGCACGTCAACCCTTTGGATTCAAAGATCTTGACGTTCGGCTCCTCGGAGATGGCCAGCAGGTCGTTGACGACGTCTCCGGTGACGAGTCCCCTGCCGCCCCAGTGGTACGGCAAGCCCACCTGGTGCACGCGCTGGCCGTGGATGTCGAGCGACGGCATGCGCGTCGTGACGAGGGCGCGTGCGCGGATGGCGCCGCGGGCGGTGGAGATCTCGACCATTTCGCCGTTTCTTACGCGCGCTTCCGCGGCCAGCTCTGGGGAGATCTCGGCGAAGAGCTCGGGCTGGAGCTCGGCCAGATGGGACAACGTCCGCGACATCCCTCCGGCGGTGTGGTGCTCGGTCAGCCGGTACGTGGTCAGGACGTACGGGAACCGCGCGTCCGGCGACGACGCGTACGGGTTGTCGGGCCGCTCCAGCTTGAGCGCCTCGGGGTTGCTCTGCTGCGCGTACAGCGGGTTGCGGACGTTCGACTCGAGCGGCTCGTAGTGCGCGGGCAGCGGTCCGTCCTTGAGCCCCGAGGGCACCCAGAGCCAGCCCATCCCGTCGGGGTGCATGATGAACGGCGCGTCGCCGGGGATCGCTTCGTCGCCGCCGTGGCTCTGGTCAGGGACGTAGTCGGGCGGTTTGCCGCGCGTGAAGTCGGCGACGTCGTGTCCCGTCCATTCGCGCTTCTCCTCGTCCCACCAGACCAGCGCCTTGCGCTCGCTCCACGGCTTCCCGGACGGATCGGCGGAGGCGCGGTTGTAGAGGATGCGGCGGTCGAGCGGCCAGGCGTAGCCCCAGCCGTGCGCGTAGCGCCCTTGCGGGTCGCGCGCGTTCGCTTTGTTCGCGCCGTCGTAGACGCCGGAGTAGATCCAGCAGCCGCACGACGTCGAGCCGTCGGCCTTCAACTGGCCGAAGTGCCGGATCGAGGGATGAGGGATGAGGGATGAGGGATGAGCCCCGCCACCCGGTTCATCGCTCATCGCTGCCGGTTCATCGCTCCATCCGTGGATCTCGCGCAAGATCTCGTCTGCGTCTTCCTCGGCGTAGTCCCACGTGAGCGCGCGCAGGGCGGCGTCGCGCGGGGTGTCGGTCGCGCGCGCTTTCAGCTTGCGCCCCAGCTCGACCATGAACTGCAGCTCGCTGCGCGCCTCGCCCGGCGGGTTGACGGCCTTCTCGCGCCACTGCAGGAGGCGCTGGGTGTTCGTGAACGTCCCCTCTTTCTCGACGTGCGACGCGGCGGGAAAGAAGAAGACTTCCGTGTCGATGTCGTCGGGCGCGTCTTCCCAGAAGTTGGAGGTCTCGGTCTCGACGAGGTCGCGCACGACGAGCCACTTCAACTTGCCGAGGGCGGCGCGCTCGAGCTTCGCGTTGGGCGAGCCGACGGCGGGGTTCTGTCCCATGACGATCAGCCCTTCGAGCTTGCCGTCCATCATGTCCAGCCAGTAGCCAAAGTACGAGTGGTCGCCGGTGAGGCGCGGCAGCCAGGCGAAGCCGAAGTCGTTGTCACGCGTGGCCGCGTCGCCGTAGTACGCCTTGAGCAGGCTGACCATGTACTTGTCGACGTTGTGCCACCACCCTTTGTCGGCCTTGTGCTTCTTCAGGTACGACGCGAGGTCGAGCTCTTCCGACGTCGGCATCGGGATGTAGCCGGGGAGGACGTCGTACAGCGTGGGAATGTCGGTCGAGCCCTGGATGGACGCGTGCCCGCGCAGGGCCATGATGCCGCCGCCCGGACGGCCGATGTTGCCGAGGAGGAGTTGCAGGATGGCCGCGGCGCGGATGGTCTGCACGCCGCTGGAGTGCTGCGTCCAGCCGACGGCGTAGCAGATCGCGCCCGTCTTCTCGCGTCCCGAGGCACTGGTGAAGACACCGGCGATCTTCAGGAACTCGTCGCGCGGAATGCCGCAGGTCTGCTCGACCAGCTCGGGCGTGTAGCGCGCGAAGTGTTTGCGCATCATCTGGAAGACGCAGCGCGGATGCTGCAGCGTTTCGTCGCGCTCGGGATTCGCGGGGGTCTGCGGCGTGCCCTGCCCTTCGCCACGATGACCTGTGTCGCGCGAGCCGCTCGGCGCGTCGGGATAGAGCCACGTCTCCGCTGCCGAGAACACTCCGCCGAGGTCCTCGGTGTCGACGAAGTCGTCGCGGACGATCACCGCGGCGTTCGTGTAACGCACGACGTACTCGTGGAACCAGCGGTCCTCTTCGAGGACATAGCGGATCATCGCGCCGAGGAAGACGATGTCGCTGCCGGCGCGGAGCGGCAGCCAGTAGTCGGACATCGCGGAGGTGCGGGTGAAGCGCGGGTCGACGTGGATGACCTTCGCGCCGTTCTTCTCACGCGCCTCGATGACCCACTGGAAGCCGACGGGATGGTTCTCGGCCATCGACGAGCCCATGATCAGGATGGCATCCGCGTTGGCGAGGTCCTGCTGGGCGGTCGTGGCGCCGCCGCGCCCGAGGGTGGTGCCCAGACCGGGCACCGTGGAGCTGTGTCATATCCGGGCCTGATTGCTCAGGCAGACCATCCCCAATCCGGCGGTGAAGAGTTTCTTGATGAGGTAGTTCTCTTCGATGTCGAGCGTCGCGCCGCCGAGGTGGGCGATGCCGGTGGTATGCATGTGCTGCTCGTCGAAGGTGCGGGTGCGCGAGTCCCAGAAACGGTCGGCCACCATGTCGACGGCGGAGGCGAGATCGAGCTCGACCCACGCCCGCGACTTCGGCGCGCGGTACTTCACTTTCGTGGCGCGCCCGGGATGGGTGACGAGCTCGTAGCTCGCGGAGCCTTTGGGACAGAGATGTCCGCGTGAGATGGGCGATTGCGGGTCGCCTTCGATGCTGATGACGCGGTCGTCGCGATGGTAGACGAGCTGGCCGCACCCGACGCCGCAGTAGGGGCAGATGCTGCGCGCCACCCGGGCGCCGTCGTTCTTGCGCTTGAGGGCGCGGGTGCCGTCGCTGACGGCGGCGTCCCTGTCGCCGCGCAACTGGCGGATGAGCGGCCACTTCAGCAGGAGCTCGGCGAGCATGGGCGGCAGTGTATCGCGCGCCGTTCCTCGGCACCTTCCGTCTCACGCGGATGTAAGGCGGCGCCGCCCGGCTGGCAGGCGTCGCTCGGACATACGGAGCGCCGGCATCCTGCCGGCCGGTCCGCCGCCTTCCAGGCGGCCGGCAGGATGCCGGCGGACCGGCCGGCTGGAAGCCGGCGCTCCGTTTAGTTCGAATGAGCTGCGCCCTTTTCATATATGTGACTTGACACATGTGAGTCGTCAACCTATTTTGCACTTACATTCGATGATTCACATGTGAGGAGGCATCACCATGGAAGTACAGGTCCTGAAGGCCCACGTCTCGATCAACGTCCGCAACGTGGAGCAGAGCATCGACTTTTACCGGCGCATGCTCGGCATCGAGCCGGCCAAAGTGCGCACGGGCTATACGAAGTTCGACGTGCAGAATCCGCCGCTCAATCTCGCGCTGAACGAGGTTCCCACGCTCGCCGGCGCCGGCGCACTCTCGCACCTCGGCCTGCAGGTTTCGTCGACGGAGGACGTCCTGGCGACGCGCAACCGCTGGCACGAGGCCGGTCTGGTGACGAAGGACGAGATGCAGACGGACTGCTGCTACGCGACGCAGGACAAGACCTGGGTCCACGACCCGGACGGCAATGAGTGGGAGGTCTTCGTAGTGCTGAAGGACAACCTCCCCGAGGCCGCTGCGACGAAGTCGAGCTGCTGCGTGTCGACGGCCGCGACGGGCGCCGGCGCCTGCGCGACGGCGTAGACGATCGGAGCGGCAAGCGCTTCGCGATGCCGTTCCCGATCGCGAAGAGGGCCCAGACCAGTCCCCTCTCCCCGCGCACGGGGAGAGGGTTAGGGTGAGGGGCTCCCTTTTGCCAAGCGCCGCAACCCCTCACCCTAACCCTCTCCCCACTGCGGTGGGGAGAGGGGACTGACTTCTCCCGAGACGCCCTATCTCTCTCTTCCGTCGCACGATCTGTCACCGAACTCAGGCCGGTTCTCTACCGCAGTTGCGCGTCGGGCGGCGATCCTTCATCGTGCATCGCTCGATGACCCGCATCCTCCGGATCGACGCCAGCGGCACCACCGAGGTCGAAGACGCCCTGGCGGTCGAAGAGCCGCTGGAGATCCGCGTCAACGACAAGCCGGTGTCGGTCACGCTGCGCACGCCGGGCGATGACTTCGACCTCGCGGCGGGGTTCCTCTTTACCGAGTCGATCCTGCGCGACGCGAGCGACGTGGAGTCGTTCCGCCATTGGGGCTCGCCGAACGTCGTGCGGGTCGGCTTGCGCGAGGGCGTGCGCGTCGACCTGGCGCGGCTGCAGCGCAACTTCTACTCCGCGTCGTCGTGCGGCGTGTGCGGGAAGGCGTCGATCGACGCGGTACGCGTACACACGACGCCGCTCGACGCGCCGCTCAGCGTGCCGCGCGAAGTGATCGTGTCGCTGCCGGACCAGTTGCGCGCGCAGCAGAAAACGTTCGACGCCACCGGCGCCATCCACGGCGCGGGCCTCTTCTCCGCGGACGGCACGCTGCTCCGCATGCGCGAGGACGTCGGCCGCCACAACGCCGTCGACAAGGTCATCGGCTCGTTCTTCCGCGAGGGCGAATCGCTGGCCGGACGCATCCTCGTCGTCAGCGGACGGGCCAGCTTCGAGATCGTGCAGAAGGCCATCGTGGCGCGCATCCCCGTGCTGGCCGCCGTCGGCGCACCGTCGACGCTGGCGGTGGAGCTGGCGCGCGAGCTGCGGCTGACGCTGTACGGGTTCGTGCGCGGCGAGCGGTTCAACCAGTACGCGTGACGCGTGACGCCCGTCACCCTCACTGTCATCCCGAGCGTGAGTCGAGGGACCTGGGTGGCAGGGAGGCGCCATGCTCGTGCGTCGCGCCGCCCACCCACCCAGGTCCCTCGACTCACGCTCGGGATGACAACGGTGATGACAGCGAGTTGGGCGCCTTACCAGATCTTCGGAAACTTCCGCGGATCCGTCTCGCGCATCAGCTCGTACACGCCGGCGAAGATGGTCTCGCGGTTCGGCTTCGACCAGTAGTCGCCGTCCGAGCCGTAGGCGGGACGATGCTCTTTCGCGGCGATGGTGCGCGGCTCGGAGTCGAGCCAGTCGTAGGCGTGGTCGCGCTCGAGGACCTGCTGCTGCATGTACGCGCTGGCGCCGCCCGGCACGTCTTCGTCGATGAAGACGACGCGGTTCGTTTTCTTCACGGACTCCGCGATGAGGCCGCGCACGTCGAATGGCATCAGCGTCTGCACGTCGATGACCTCGGCGTCGATGCCGTTGCGCGTCAGCAGCTCCACCGCTTCCTGCACGACCTTCAGAGTCGCGCCGTACGAGACCAGCGTGACGTCTTTCCCCTGCCGCAGCACCTCGGGGACGCCGAGCGGCAGCGTCATCTCGCTGATGTTGGACGGCAGCTTTTCCTTCGTGCGATAGCCGTTCAGCACTTCGACCACGATGGCCGGGTCTTCGCCGCGCAGGAGCGTGTTGTAGAAGCCGGCGGCCTGGGTCATGTTGCGGGGGACGCAGAGGTGGATGCCGCGCAGCAGGTGGAGGATGCCGCCCATCGGCGAGCCGGAGTGCCAGATGCCTTCGAGGCGATGCCCGCGCGTGCGGACGATGACCGGCGCGGCCTGACCGCCGGCGGAGCGCCAGCGCGTCGTGGCCAGGTCGTCGGACATGATCTGCAGTGCGTACAGGACGTAGTCGAGGTACTGGATCTCGGCGATGGGACGCAGCCCGCGCAGCGCGGTCCCGATGGCCTGGCCGAGGATCGTGCATTCGCGGATGCCGGTGTCCATGACGCGCGACACGCCGTACTTTTCCTGCAGGCCGAGGCAACCCTGGTTGACGTCGCCGAGCTTGCCGACGTCCTCGCCGAAGATGATCAGCCGGGGATCGCGGCGCAGGGCGTGATCGAAGCAGTGGTTGATGATCTCGAAGCCGTTCAATGACGGCGCGTCGTCCGCGTACTGCGGCGGCACGACCTCGACGTCGACGCCGCTGAGCAAATGCGCGCCGTAGCGCTCGTCGCCTTCTTCGAGCTTCGCACGCAGCCAGGCCGCGGCGTCTTCGTCGCGCTTCATGATCACGGCGGCGGCGACGGCGCGGACCGCGTCGCGGCGGAACGGCGCCTGCGTGCGCTGCAGCTCGTTCTTCAGTTCCGTGGCGCCGAGGCGGTCGAGGATCGACAGCGCCTCCTTGACCTCGGCGTCGATCGGCGTGCGATACGCCTCCCAGGCGCGGCGCTGCGCGTCGCGCACGGCGGCGATGTCTTCCTTCTCCATCACGTCGAGCTCGGACGCCGAGGCGAGGCCCTGGGCGATCATCCACTCTCGCATCTTGGTAATGGCGTCGAAGTCGACCTCGAACCGCAGCCGCTCCGGCGACTTGTAGCGCTCGTGGCTCCCCGACGTGGAGTGGCCCTGCGGCTGGGTGACCTCGGTGACGTGGATGATGGCCGGCACGTGCTCGTGGCGCACGATGGTCGCGGCGGCGATGTAGGTCTCGCAGAGCGCGGGGTAGTCCCACGCCTTGACGGTGTAGATGTCGTAGCCCTGCTTCGATTTCTGCTCGCGCTGGAAGCCTTTGAGCAGCTCGGAGAGATTGCCTTTGGTGATCTGGTGCTCGTTCGGAACGGAGATGCCGTAGCCGTCGTCCCAGATGGAGACGATCATCGGGATGCCGAGGACGCCGCCGGCGTTCAGCGACTCCCAGAACATCCCTTCGGCGCAGCTGGCGTTGCCGATGGTGCCCCAGGCGATCTCGTCGCCGTGGCGCGAGAAGCTCTCGGCGCCGGGGATGCCGAGCTCGCGGTAGAGCTTCGACGCCCAGCCCAACCCGACGAGGCGCGGCATCTGCGAGCCGGTCGGCGAGAGGTCGGCCGATACGTTGTAGGCGTCGGTCTGCTTGACCCAGTTGCCATCGGCGTCGAGGAAGCGCGACGCGAAATGCGCGTTCATGGAGCGGCCGCCCGAGGCGGGGTCGGCGGCGACGTCAGCGTGCGCGTAGAGCTGGGCGAAGAACTCGTCGAGAGTGGCCGCGCCGAGGGCGAGCATGAAGGTCTGGTCGCGGTAGTAGCCCGAGCGCCAGTCGCCGCGGCGGAAGGCGCGCGCCCAGGCGAGCTGCGCGACTTCCTTGCCGTCTCCGAAAATGCCGAACTTCGCTTTGCCGGTCAGGACTTCGCGGCGGCCGAGCAGACTGGCCTGCCGGCTCCGGACCGCGGTCCGGTAGTCTTCGATGATGCTTTCACGCGTGAACTGGGTCCGCGTCTGGGTCTCGGGTGTCGACACGGGCGAATCGTAGCAGAGCCCCCCTACTGTTCGTCCAACCGCACCAGCACGCGCAGGACGGCCCGGTTGACGTAGGCGCCGAGCGCGACCAGCCCGAGGATCACCGGCATGTAGATGACGCCCGTGCAGCAGACGATGAGCATGTGCAGCGGGTCGCGCCAGTCGACGTAATAGATGATGCCGAGGGTGAAGAGTCCTTCGAAGATCACGGCGCCGAAGAATGCGGCCAGGAAGTTGCGGCGCGCGGCGTCGATCTGTTTGAGGGCGTTGGCGCGAGCCTGTTCGAGGTCGGTCACGAGGTCATCCTTTCTTCGCGATCACCACGAGGACGATCGAGAGACAAATGAGGAAGTCGATGATGAGGAACGGCAGCCATCCGGGAGGAAGTCGTTTCATGCGGGGTTCTCCTTGCGCAGTTGCGCCAGTCCGTATGCCAGTCGCGATTTGACGGTGCCGATGCTGAGGTCGAGCACTGCCGCCACCTCGGACAACGGCATCTCTTCGAGGTAGTGCAACGTGATGACGGCCCGGCTGGCCGGCGTGAGCTTGTCGAGCGAGGCCAGGAGCCGCTCGCGCTGCCAGGGATCGGCGGGCATCGCTTCGACGATCCCGTCTTCGCCGGCGTGCTCGACGTAGCGCCGCTGCTTTTTCAACAGCCGGAACGCCTCGCGCGAGGCGATGCGGTACGTCCAGGCGCGGAAGAGAGACGGATCGGAGAGCCAGGCGATCTTCCGGACGATCGCCACGAGGGTCTCCTGCACGACGTCTTCCGCCAGGGCCGCGTCGCCGGTCACGCGCGTGACGTAGCGCAGGAGCGGCGGCGCGGCCTCGCGCAGCAACGCATCGAAGGCCTCGCGATCGCCGCTCTGGGCGCGGAGGACGAGCCTGCGTTGCTGCGCGTCGGGGGTCATCGCTGCGTAAGAGGCAGCGTAGCGCCGAACGGTTCGGTCTCCCGCGCGAAAAGAAACAGCGGCAGCGCGAAGGAGAGCCCCACCAGCAGGGTCATGGCCACGTAGAACCAGCGGTGCGGCACACGCTGCGTGTAGACCCACGTCCAGAACACGACGCACGAGACGAGGAGGTCGAACGCGAACACCGACGCGGCCGCATTCGCGAACGGCAGCGTGAGGAACGCGATCGGATCGAAGCCGTACTCGCGCACAAACAGCGCGAACTGCGACATCGGCAGGAGGAACCCGGCGGCGGCAAGAGCGGCATAGAGCTTCTTCTTCATGCTGAGGAAGAGGCGGCGGACGCGGAAAGTGTTCGGAACGCGACGACAGGAGCCCGGATCGGAGCGCCGGCATCCTGCCGGCCGGTCCGCCGGCTTCCAGCCGGCCGCGCTCGGGACCCGCCGGCTGGAAGCCAGCGGACGGCCGCCTGGAAGGCGGCGCTCCGTTACGCGGCGTTACGCGTCCAGTTCCGCGATCGCCTTCGCCAGCATCGCCTGCACCCTCTCCGCATCCGGGCTTTCGCAGTAGATGCGGATGATCGGCTCGGTGCCCGACTTGCGGAAGAGGAGCCAGGAGCCGTCGGCGAAGTTCATCTTCACGCCGTCTTTTTCCTCGCGGTTCGTGGCGGGGATGTCGAAGGCGGCATCGAGGTCGCCGGCGCGGACGCGGTCGATGAGTCTCGCGCACTGCTCCATGGGGCGGTTCACGTCGCGGCGGTCGTAGTGGAGGGTACCGAACTCCTCCTCCATGGCGGCGATGATCTGCGAGAGCGGTTTGCCGTAATGCGCCACCGCTTCCGCGACCACGAGGCCGGAGAGGATGCCGTCGCGCTCGGGCATGAAGTTGCCGAAGCCGATGCCGCCGCTCTCTTCGCCGCCGATCAGGATGTCGCGGGCCAGCATCAGGTCGGCCACGTATTTGAAGCCGATGGGTGTCTCGTGCAGCGTCGCGCCGAGGGCCTGCGCGACTTTCTCGAGCAGGCGCGTCGTCGAGAACGTCTTCACCACCTCGCCGGAGAGCCGCTTCTCGCGGACGAGATAGAGCGCCAGCAGCGCCAGGATCTTGTGCGGCGAGACGAACTGGCCGCGCTCGTCGAGGATGCCGAGGCGGTCCGCGTCGCCGTCATTGCAGATGGCCAGGTCGTAGACGCCGCGCGTCATCACGTCGCGCGAGGCCACCAGGTTCTCCGGGATCGGCTCCGGATTCACGCCGCCGAACGACGGATTGACCTCGCCGCGGATGGCGTCGACGATCGTCGTGTCGAGCGTGGGGCGCTCGCCGGTCAGGATGCGCTGCGCGCCGACGTAATCGAGTCCGAGGACCTTCGACGGGATCGACGCGGCCACGCCGTGAATCGGATCGTGGAGGATCGACAGCTTCGCGTTGCGCAGCAGATTCAGGTCGAGCTGCCCGCGAATCCCCTCCACGTAATCGTCGAGGATCGTCTCCTCGGTCATCGTGCCGCCGTCGCGGGCTGCGCGCTCGCCGAGCTTCGAGGCGATGGCCGCGTACATCTCCGGCAGCGCGCCGCCGCCGTACCAGGCCTTGAATTTCAGCCCGTTGTACCTGGCCGGATTGTGGCTGGCCGTGACGACGACGCCGCCGAGGACCTTGCGGTGCTTGGCGGTGAAGGAGATCGTCTGCGACGGCGTCGGGCGGTCGGAGAGGATCACGTGGAAGCCCGCGGTGCGGAAACACTCCGCCACGACGGCGGCGAACTCGCGCGAGAGGAAGCGCCGGTCGAAGCCGACCACGATCGAATTCGCGTCGATGCCCGCGGGCGGCTGCAGCGTGCGGGCCGCAACGGCCATCGCGTCGGCCACCATGCGGACGTTGTCGAAGGTGTAGTGCTCGGCGATGACGGCACGCCAGCCGTCGGTGCCGAAAACGATGGGAGGCGTCATGTGCGGCGCATTGTATCGGCGAGACCGCTTGCACTCTATGCTGTTACGGCATATCTTGACGGCATGCGGCAGCTTATTAGTAGCTTTACGCTCCTCCTCGTCCTTCTTTCCCCCGCGGCCCTCGCCCAACCCTTCTCATTCGGTGAGCCGCTGCCCCTCCCCCACACCCGCTACGGCGCGTTCAGCGGCGAGCCGCGGCTCGTCTCGAGCAGCCATGCCGCGTTCCTGGCCTGGGTCGAGGAGGGAACGCTGCGCATGACGCTCCTGAACGGGGAGCGGCGCGTCGGGCGCCCGATCCTCGACGTCGACCAGGGATGGTTCGACGTGGTCTGGACCGGCCAGCACTTCCTTGCCGTCGCGTATCGCCGCACGAACGGACGCGATCAGCTCTTCGGGCGCATCGTCGATTTCAACGGTGAGCCGGTCGGTGCGGAGCTCCTGATCGGCGACGCCATCGGCGAGCCGCGGCTCGCGTACGACGGCACGTTCGTCCTGCTGCAGTTCCGGGCCGGCAACTTCGTCGGCACGGTCGCGCTGACGACGGAAGGGCGGCCGCTGGAGCCGATCCCGAATTCGTGGGTGCTGCCGCCGGTGATCGTCGACGTGGCGCTGGCCGAGCACGCGCCGGGCTTCGTGACCGCCACGGCCTATCCCGACGTGGTGGCCTTCGCCCAGACCGACTCCGCCGGCCACACGGTGGCCTCGGTGCCGCTGGCGGTGGCGCGGTACGACACGCGGCAGATCGCCATCGCCACGAATCCTGCCCGCGACATCCTCAGCGTCTGGACGAATCCGAACGCGGCCATGGAGGCGGTGATCATCCGCAACGACGGCACGCTGCTGGAGCGCCTGACCATCGCCGACAGCGCCGGCGCGCGCGACGTGGCGGTGACGTGGGACGGCTCGCGCTGGACGCTGGCCTACGTGGCGCAGGGCCGCATGTTCGTGCGGCGCATCGACCGCGTCAGCCCCGAGGAGCGGCTGGCGGCGTCGGACGTCGATCCCGATTCGACGGTTACGCTGACCGCGGTCAACGGGCAGACCTTCGCCGCGTTCCGCGGCGCGAACACGGGTGAACAGCTCGTGGTGCGCAATCTCACCACCGGTGCGAGCGACCTCGCGGCGTTCGCGGCGGCGCAGCAGACTCTGTACGACGTCGCGCCGGCGAACGGACGGGCGCTGGCGGTGTGGAGCGAGCTGCGCGACGGCGTGCGCACGCTGTACGCCGGCACGCGCTCGGAATCAGGCGAGTGGCGCGAACGGCCGATCGGCACGAGCGAGAGCGCCGCCTACGCGGCCAGCGACGGCACCGGCTTCGCCGTGGTGCGCGCGAGCGGGAGCACGTGGACGGCCACGCTGCTCGACAGCCAGACGCGCATCGTCGGCACCTCCTCGATCGTCACCGGCTTCACGCCGACGGACGTGGAGTGGACCGGCAGCGCGTACGCGGTCATCGGCCTGAACGGGAGCGGCAACCTGGTGGGCACGCTGCTGATGCCGTCCGGCTCCCTGACGGCGACGCGCGTGCTGATGGTGAAACGCGCCGGCCGCTCGATCGAGAACCCGCGCCTGGCGTCACGCACCGGCGAGCTGCTGGCGGTGTGGCAGGACACGCAGATCATTCCGTGCATGCCGGTGTGCGATCCGTATGACTCGCTCATACACGGCGCGCGCTTCACGTCGACGCTGGACGCGGCCGACGCCGGCCCGTTCTCGATCGCGCCGGACGAAGGGCGCCATCCCGACGCGGTCTGGAACGGGATTCATTACGTGATTGTCTGGGACAACGACGGCGCGCTCTCGTACCGCACGCTCCGGTCGAACGGCGCCATCTCCGGCATCACGCAGCTCCCCGGCGGCAGCTCCGAAGGGCGCGTGCCGCGCGTCTCGCTGATCCCCGGCGGCGTCGGCATCGCCTTCGAAACCGGAAACATCGTGGCCCTCTACGAGGGCAGCGTCGCGGTCTTTCCGGCCCTCGGCCGCGCCGGTGCGCGCGACGCGATCGTGACGATCGGCAACGACGTCGCGTATCTGCAGACGATGCCACGGGACGAGATGCCGTATCACGGCGCGACACGCCTCCAGGCGCGCATCGGCTCGCTGGTCCCGCACCCGGCGCGGCCATCCGCGCCGCGCATCGTCCGGGCGGAGCTGCCGCCCGGCGGGAACTCGATGATCGTCGAGTGGAGCGCGCCGCCGGAGCCGGTGAACGGCTATCGCGTCGAATATCGCGTCGACGACGGCGTGTGGAATGAGCTCGACGAGTGGTACGACGCGAACGACGACGGCTTCACGATCCGTCCGTGGCGCACGACACCCACGCGTTATCAGTTCCGCGTCCGCGCCTGGAGCGACGCCGGCCTCGGCGCGTACTCCGAGCCGGTGACGGTGCGCATGGTGACGCTCAGACAGCGTTCGACGCGCAGATGACGATGCGAAAGACCGGAGCCGCGGTTCTGCTGGCTGATTGCCTGCAGCGCCGCGGCCGAGGTCTGTCCGGTCGCGAACACGCGAGCGAACGTTGGCTCAGTCCGACCGAACGTTGGCTCGGCGCGAGCGAACGTTGAGTCGGCGAGAGCGAACGTCGGCTCAGCGCGACCGAACGTTGGCTCAGCGCGACCGAACGTTGAGTCGGCGCGACCGAACGTTGGGTCGGTTTGAGTGACCGTTGGGTCGGACTCGAGAGAAGTTCGATCGGGCTCGAGTGAACGTTGGGTTGGGCTCGAGGGAACGTTCGGTCGGGCTCGAGGGAACTTGGGTCGGGCTCGAGCGAACGCTCGGTCGGGCTTGAGGGACGTTCGGTCGGACTCGAGAGAAGTTCGATCGGGCTCGAGTGAACGTTGGGTCGCACTTGAGGGAACGTTCGGTCGGGCTCGAGCGAACCTGGGTCGGGCTCGAGCGAACGTTCGGTCGCACTCGAGCGAACTTGAGTCTCACTCGAGAGACCGTTGAATGGGCTCGAGTGAACTTGGGCCGCGCTTGACCGAACGCTGGGTCGGGCTCAAGTGAACATGGGTCGGGCCTCAGTGAACATGGGTCGGGCGCGAGAGAGCGGAGCGTCGGTCTCGAGGGGTACCTTACTCGGGCTCGAGTGAACGTCAGGATGCCAGAACCTGGGGGCGCCCCGCGACACGCAAGCCTGGGTCTTCCGAGAGCGGTTCTGCTAGCGCCCGAAGCCGCCGGACAACACCGGCTTCTTCCTGTCCTTGCGCACCACCGCGACCCCGGCGTTGCCGCCGACGATGGCCACCTCGGCGGAGCCGCTCGTGGCGCGGGCGGAGCCGGTGGCTGTCACCGGGACGAGCGTCGCGGCCGCCGCGGCGGCGTTCTGGTCCTGCAGCCACTGTGCGCGAGCGGCGGGCTCGGTCAGCATCGGGTCGGCGTGCGTGGCGTCGTCGACCGGCGGCGGCGCCTCGTGCACCACCTCGACCGGCTTCTGCTCGATCGGGATGGCGGCCTCGCGCTGGAACAGCCGTCCGTAGTCGCCGCGCGTGCTGCCGCGCATCTCGGAACGGATCGTGATGATGGCGAACAGCAGCACCAGCACGGCCACGAAGATCGCAAAGTTCTTCAGCGTCAGAATGCGCTTTCGCGCTCTGCGGTCGCGGATCGGAACGATAAGATCGGGGCGGTGGCTCGGCATCAGTGCATCCCTACTACAAGGGCGCTGCCAATCTGGAGGATTTGCATGGTCAGGATCGGAATTGTCGGGACCGGCTGGGGCGCGCGCGTGCAGGTACCGACTTTTCGGGAGGCAGGTCTCGAGGTAGTGGCCATTGCCGGGTATAACCCCGACAAGACTCGCAAACTTTCAGACGAGCTCGGCGTACGCGCTCACGACGATTGGCGCGAGGTCGTCACCGCGGCGGACGTCGACCTGATCTCCATCGTCACGCCGCCGTCCGAGCATCGGGAGATGTCGCTGGCCGCGCTGGACGCCGGGAAGCACGTGCTCTGCGAGAAGCCGACCGCGCTGGATGCGGGCGAGGCGGAAGAGCTCCTCGCGGCGGCGCGGCAGCGGCCGGAACAGATCGCGCTGATCGACCACGAGCTGCGCTTCCTCCCCTCCTGGCGCGAGGCGCGGGCGCGGATGGGCGAGCTGGGCGGCGTGCGGTACGCCGAGGTGCGGTACTCGAGCCCGGCGCGGGGGTCGCGGGCGCGGGAGTGGAACTGGTGGAGCGACGCGGGGCGCGGCGGCGGGATCTGGGGCGCGGTCGGCTCGCACTTTGTCGACGCGCTGCGCTACTTCGGGCTGGAGATCGAGGCCGCGCAGGCGATGCTGCGCACGGTCATCGACGCCCGTCCCGCGGATGGCGGTCTGCGCCCGGTGACGGCGGACGACTTTGCCTCCGTCGACCTGCGCCTGCGCGGCGGGCCGGTCGCGGTGATGAACTTCAGCGTCGTCGCCACCGGGCCCGACGAGGCCAGCGTGCTGACGATCTACGGCGAGGACGGCTCGATGCGCTTCACCGGCGAGGAGGTGCTGCTGTCGATGAACGGCTCGCCTTTCGAACGCATGGCCGGCGGCCCGCTGGAGCAGCGTCCCGGCAACTCCCCCGGCGGAGCCTTCGGCACCGGCACGCTCCACCTCGGGCGCGCGCTCCGCACCGCCATCCAGGACGGCGATCGCACCGCGCTCGCTCCCGCGGCCACGTTCGAGGATGGCCTGATGCAGCAGCGCGTGCTCGACGCGGCACGGCGATCGTCCGTGGCTGGCGGATGGGTCGCGGTGTAAGGGACCACGAGACCGACGTAGCGGAGCGTGCGGGGGGCTATGGACTGCGGCGGCCGCAGACGCCGCTTTGACTGCCGTTGGTGGTGCCGAGTCGCTGTGGTACCGAAGGCAGTGAAAGCGGCGCCTGCGGTCGCCGCAGTCCATAACCCCCGCCCACCCGGGTCAGTGGGCGTCGTAGACGTTTACCGCGTTGCTCGTTGCTCGTTGCTCGTTCGGGGTGCCTTCAGGCGATACGGCACCCCTGCCGAGTAACGAAGAACGTTGGGCGCCCAGCATCCACACCCCGCACCCGAACAACACGAACAGCGCCGGCCCGATCAGCCATGTCTCGACCTCGAACGCCGCCTTGCCCACCAGCATCTCGAACGGTTCCTCGGCGATGAGCAGCAGCGCCGCGACGGCGATCAGCGCGGTCACGCGACGGCGCATGAGGGCGATGGCGATCGGGATGGCCAGCACCATGTAGTGCAGCCAGACCACGTTCGCGCTCAGGAGATAGATGAGGATGCCCAGTCCCGCCAGTAATGGCGCGTCATCGCTCTTCGTGCGCCAGATCGCGGCGCAGACGATGACGAGCAGCAACGCGGCCAGGACATAGCTCAGCCACTCGCCATGCTCGTGGAACAGCGACAGCGCCGGCGTGACGTTGCGCTCCATCCGCGTCGGCAGCCGATGGTAGAAATCGTTCGCCGCGCGGACCCACTGCAGCCAGACCCGCGGCGAGCCGTACGTCACGCTGGCGATCACGATGGCCGCAAACGCACCGATGGCTCCGGCCGCGAGCTCGCGCACCAGCGCGCGGTACTCGCGCCGCGCCAGCCGCGCTACAGCGAACAGCAGCGGCACGAACATCACGTTCGGCTTGAACAACAGCAGCGCGCCGAGGACCAGCCAGCTCAGATGACGGGGGGCCGGCGGGGTGCGGGCTCCCCAGACGACCACCGCCAGCGCGAGGAGCTGCATCGAGTTCACGTTGCCGACGCGCAGGTCGGCCTCGAACCCGCGATACCAGAGCAGGAGCCCCGCGAGCAGGAACAGCGACACCGCCCACGACACCCCCGCCGCGCGGCACAGCAGCAGCACGCCGGCGATGAACGCGAAGAGCACGAAGACGTGGAGCTGCGTCAGCGCGCGGTCGTAGACGCGGCTCGTCCAGCGCAGCGTCGAGAAGAGAAAGGGACTGGAGACGAGGTCGAGCCGGCGGCGCCGCTGCGCGTCGTACCTGCGCAGCTCCGAGCCGCTCTGCCGGGCGCGCTCGAAGTACTCCTCGCCGACGCGCTCCTGCACCTCCGCCGAGTAAATGTTGTCGACATCCGTGCGCCCGGCCAGCTGCCCCGCCACGAAGTAGATGTAGAAGTCGAGGCCGGCCGCCCGCTCATTGTGCCGCCACACCGTCGCCACCGCGTAAAGCGCGGCGAGCGCCGCGGCCGCGGTCAGGAGGTGGCGCAGGAGGCGCGGCATGCGGGGCAGAGTTTAGCGTGCGCGTCTGTGACCTGCGTCAACATCGACTCCGATCCGTTCCTGTCACCTTGGACTGGATGTCGTCCTTACGTCATTCCGTCGATTTATACCTTCGCCGCTGCTTCTCGCACGAGGAGACGCCCCGCGTCTCCGAACTGGCCACCCACCTCGGCGTGACCCGCGAGCGCCTCAGCCGCGAGTTCATCTCCATGTACGGCGTACCGCTCTCCGCGTACCTCAAGCGGCGGCAGGTCCGGCACGCGCAACGCCTCCTCTCCGCCTCGCCCCTCTCCACGACGAAGATCGGCTATCTCTGCGGCTTCGGCACGCGGCGCACGTTCTACCGCGCCTTCCGCCGCGACACGGGACTGACGCCCGACGAGTACCGCCGCACGAAAAAGTAACGCACGGAATGTCCCTAGCCGCGCCGCGCGGCGCGGCGCATCTTAGGGACGATTCGTCGGCCGGCCCGCGAACAGATAAAACAGGAGGCTTCCAGTGAAGCAGAGCATCAGGCTCGCCATGCTGTCCGTGTCTCTCGTCGCCGTTCTCGCCGGCTCCCCTGCGTTCGCGCAGTGCACCACCCCCTTCGCATCGCAGCCCACACCGCCGTCGACCGACGCGGTCTGGATCGATGATTCCCTCCCCGCCGGCGCGACCGTCCCCGTGGGCAGCGTGACGTGGGATACCTCGCAGTACGCCGCCGGCACGCAGTCGTTCGTCCACAACGGCGCCGGCACCAACACCGTCCGCATCGACGATCTGAACCAGTTCCTCAAGTTCGGCAGCGGGAAGATCGTGCTCTACGTGCTGATCGACCCCTGCTCCACCACGCGCGAGATCAAGCTCACCTTCCGCAGCGCTACGCGCACGGCGCACGTGTACTGGGGCGAGAACCTCATCAGCGGCGGCACCAAGTTCCGGCGCGGCAACCTGCCGTCGACCGGCACCTGGACGCGGCTCGAGGTCCCGATCTCCAGCCCCCTCAACATGCAGGGGCACACGCTCGAGTACATCCAGTTCGAAACGTACGACGGGCGGGTCTGGTTCGACCTGGTCGGCACCGACGACGTCGGCTGCACGCCCTCCGTCGCTTCGACGCCGTCCATCCCGTCGACGGACGACACCTGGGTCGACGACGACGTGCCGGTCGGCTCGTACGTGAGCTTCGGCGAGTGGTCCACCGACCAGGCCGCGAACGGCCTGCAGTCGCTCGCGTACCCGTACTTCGGGCAGACCGCCATCGGGGTGGTGCGCGTCAGCGACATGTCGCAGACGACCGACCCTGGTGACGACCTGGTGCTCTACGTCATGAACACCAGTTGCGCGACGCTCAATCAATTGAAGATCACCTGGTACGCAGGCTCCTCCAGCGGCTCGGTCTACTGGGGCAGTACCGGCATCGGCGGCGAGAGCACGTCGGTGTTCATGGGGTCGACGGTCCCGACGGCAGACACCTGGACGCGGATTTCGATCCCCGCGGCCACGGTCGGTCTCGACGGCGCGACCATCACCTCGATCAAGATCGAGAACCGCGGGAGTCAGGTGTGGGTTGACTCCATCGGACGCAGCTCGATCTAGCGGGAGAAACGTTCAGGGCGGCCAGCTGGCCGCCCTGAGTGTTTTGATTTCGAATCAGCCCTGCGACTCGCCGCCGCCGCCCGTGTTGCCGGGGTTGCCGCCGGTATTGCCGCCGCCCTCGCCGCCACCGCCTTCGCGATGACCGCCGCCGCTGCCACCCTCCGGACGCGGCGGACGCGGACCGCGGTCGCCGCTGTCACGGCGCGGACCACGATCGCCGCCACCGTCGCGACGCGGGCCGCGATCGCCGCCGCCACCGCCGCGATAACCGCCACCACCACCGCCGCCGCCTTCGCGGCGCGGGCCGCGGTCACGGCCGCCGCCACCACCGAACCCGCCGCGGTCTCCGCCGCGATCGCGATCGCCGCCGCCGAATCCGCCGCGGTCACGGTCGCCGCCTTCACGCGGACCGCGCGACTCGCGCTGGCGCGCGGCAGCCATCTCTTCCTCCGTCGGAGGCGGAAGGAGCGGCTTGCGCGACAGGCGGATCTTGCCGCTGTCCGGGTCGATGCCGACGACCTGCACCTCGAGCTCGTCGCCCATCTGGAAGAGGTCCGTCACCTGACCGACCCGCGTGTGCGCCATCTCGGAGATGTGCAGCAGGCCGTCCTGTCCGGGGAGGATCTCGACGAAGGCTCCGTACGGCTCGATGCGCTTGATCGTGCCTTTGTAGTTCTTGTTGACCTCGGGCGATGCGGTGAGGCCCTTGATGATGTCGATGGCGCGCTCGGCCGCCTTCATGTCCGTCGCGGCGATCGTGACCTTGCCGTCGTCGGCAACGTCGATCTTCGTTCCGGTCTCTTCGACGATCCAGCGGATGGTCTTGCCGCCCGAGCCGATGACGTCGCGGATGCGGTCCTTCGGAACCTGGATCGTGTAGAGGCGCGGCGCGAACTCGGAGAGCTCGGTGGCCGGCGTGGCCAGGGCCGCGTCCATGCGGTCGAGGATGTGCAGGCGTCCGGCGCGGGCCTGCTCGAGCGCCTTGGCCATCAGCTCGCGAGCCACGCCCGTGACCTTGATGTCCATCTGCAGCGCGGTAATGCCGCTGCGCGTGCCCGCGACCTTGAAGTCCATGTCGCCTTCATGGTCTTCCATGCCGGCGATGTCGGAGAGGATGGCGTACTTGCCGTCGCCTTCGCCGGTGACGAGGCCCATGGCCACGCCGCCGACCGCGGCGCGCATCGGCACGCCGGCCTGCATCATGGCCAGCGAGCCGCCGCAGACGGAAGCCATCGACGAGGAGCCGTTGGACTCGAGGATGTCGGACACGATGCGGATCGTGTACGCGAACTCGTCCTCGGGCGGCAGGAGCGGCGCGAGCGCACGGCGGGCCAGGTTGCCGTGGCCGATCTCGCGGCGCGCCGGACCGCGCAGGAACTTCACTTCCCCGACCGAGAACGGCGGGAAGTTGTAGTGCAGCATGAAGCGCTGGAAGGTCTCGCCTTCGAAGTCTTCGATCTTCTGCGCTTCGTTGGGAGTGCCGAGGGTGACGGTGACGAGGGCCTGGGTCTCGCCGCGGGTGAAGATGGCCGAGCCGTGGGTACGCGGCAGGACGCCGGTCTCGACCGAGATCGGACGGATCTCGTCGAAGCGGCGGCCGTCGACGCGCTTGTTCTCGTTCAGCATGAGATTGCGGAAGATCTGCACTTCCATCTCGTTGAACGCGGCCGCAACGCCGGTGACCTGCTCGACGTCTTCGGCCGGAACGGAGGCGATGACCTGGTCGCGCACGCCCTTCATGGCGTCCTTGCGCTGATGCTTGCCGGTGGTCTGCATCGCGGTCTTGAGCTGCTCGCCGAACTGCGCCATCAGGCCGTTCAGCACTTCGTCGGTGAACTTCGGCTTGTACTCGACGTTCAGCTTCTGCTTGCCGACGTCCTGGCGGAGCTGCTCCTGCAGCTCGCAGATGCGGCGGATCTCGGCGTGGGCCGCCTCGAAGGCGTCGAGGACGACGGCTTCGCTCACTTCACGCGCACCCGCCTCGACCATCACGATGGCGTCCCTGGTGCCGGCCACGACGAGGTCGAGGTCGGAAAGGTCGCGCTGCGAGTTGGTCGGGTTGACGACGATCTGGCCGTCGATGTAGCCGACGCGGACGGCGCCGATGGCGTTGTGGAACGGGATCTCGGAGATCACCAGCGCGGTCGACGCGCCGTTGATGGCCATGACGTCCGGATCGTTCTCGCCGTCGGCCGAGAGGACGAGGGCGATGACCTGGGTCTCCTGGCGGTAGCCCTTCTGGAAGGAAGGACGCAGCGGACGGTCGATGAGACGCGAGGTCAGGATTTCCTTCTCGGTCGGACGTCCCTCTCGTTTGAAGAACCCACCCGGGATGCGGCCGCCGGCGTAGGTGTACTCCTTGTAGTCGACGGTGAGCGGCATGAAGTCGCCGATGACGTTGCCGTCTTTGTAGCAAGCGGTGGCGAGCACCACCGTGTCGCCGTAGCGTACGACGCAGGCCCCATGGGCCTGTTTGGCGATCGCACCTGTCTCCAGCGACAGGGCCTTCCCGCCGATCTGCATTTCTCTCTTGAAACTCATGGATTCCCTTCGATGTGCCGCGAGACCACTCATCACCTCGGGCTGTTGGTTTGTTGGGACGGCCGAATGATGGGATCCGGCCTTGGTGGGGAGTTTCGTGCAGGCTTCGAGCCTGAAACTACACGAGGGGCGGGCCTGATGGCCCGGATACAAACAACAGGGGCGGGCTTGGGCCCGCCCCTGGGGGATCGCTTACTTTCGAATGCCGAGCTTGTCGATGATCGAGCGGTAGCGCTCCACGTCGATCTGCTTGAGGTAATCCAGCAGACGGCGGCGGCGCCCGACCAGCTTCAGGAGGCCGCGGCGCGAGTGATGGTCTTTCGCGTGCGACTTGAAGTGCTCGGTCAAATAGCTGATGCGGTTCGAGAGGAGTGCAATCTGCACTTCTGGCGACCCGGTATCGGCGTCATGGACGCGATACTGGTTGATGAGGGTGGACTTCTGCTCCTTGGTGGTCGACAAAATCCTGTCTCCTGTCAATGGTTGAACCGGAAAAACGATACACGTATCTCTTTGAGACGCGACACCATAACAGCGGGTCCGGTGAAATTCAATCCCGCCCGGCACGGTAGAATCGAATCATGCCGGCAACGCGTCAGCTCGCCATCCCCATTCCCCACGAGGAGATCGCCGCCTTCTGCCGCAAATGGGGCATCCGCAAGCTGGCCTTCTTCGGCTCGGTGGTCCGGGACGACTTCGGTCCGGAGAGCGATGTGGACGTGCTGGTGGAGTTTCGGGACCGGACGCCGGGGCTGAAGTTCTTCTGGGAGATGCCTAATGAACTGGCGCAGATCCTAGGGGACCGACGTGTGGACGTCATGACGCCCGATAGTCTCAGCACATGGATGAAACGGGAGGTCGCGGCGACCTCGGTCACTGAATATGTCGAAGCAGAGTGAAGCCAAATACCTGGCGGACATGCTCGAGTACGCTCAGAAAGCGCTCGAGATCAGTGCCGGCGCTGATGCCCATCGTTTCGACAACGACGAGACGCTGCGATTCGCGCTCGCACACCTGGTTCAGATCATCGGAGAGGCAGCGAATCGTACGACCGAGGCAACGCGGGCGGCACTCCCGTCGATACGTTGGGCTCAGATCATCGGAATGCGCCATCGGCTGGTTCACGACTACGGCAAGGTGAGCTACCGCGTTGTGTGGGACGTTCTTCAGAACGACCTGCCACTGCTCATCGCCGCCCTCGAACGATTCGAATCCGACTCACTCTAAAATCCGCTTATGCCCGCCACTCGAGAACTCGCCATCCCAATCCCCCACGACGAGATCGCTGCGTTCTGCCGCAAATGGGGTATCCGCAAGCTGGCCTTCTTCGGGTCGGTGGTGCGGGACGACTTCGGACCGGAGAGCGACGTGGATGTGCTGGTGGAGTTCCGGGAGGGACGCACGCCGGGCTGGGAGTTCTTCTCCGATATACCTGACGAGCTGTCGGCGATCTTCAGCGGGCGGAAGGTCGACCTCGGCACATTCGATTCAATCAAGCGGAGGATTCGCGCCGACGTGCTGTCGGAGGCGGTTTTCGAGTATGTCGAAACGCAGTGAAGAATTGTATCTGGGGGACATGCTCGATCACGGGCGCCGCGCCCACGCGAAAATGTCGGGAGTGTCGCGGGAGCACTTCTACGCCAATGAAGATCTACAAATCATCCTGATGCATCACATCCGGATCGTCGGTGAAGCAGCCAGCAAGGTCTCGGCAGCCGTCCGCGAACAACATCCTGAGATTCCATGGGCCGAAGTCGCCGGCATGCGCCACCGGATCGTGCACAACTACTACGAGATCAACACCGCTATCCTTTGGACCGTCGCCTCGGAACGTCTCCCCGACCTCATCGCCGCCCTCGAAGCCTTCACCCCGCCAGAACCACCTTCGGCCTGACTTCCACCGGACCGCCCTCTCGCAGCACGTTCACCACCTCGCCGATGGCGACGAGCTGGTCGTGGGGGTTGCCGAGTGCGAGGAGGTCGCCTTTCTGGAGGGGGACGCGAGGGACCATGATCACGCCCTGGCCCTGCATCATCTTTCCCTGCTGGGCCCAGTCGATGCGGAGCTTTTCGAGGGGGAGGTCGATCTCGGCGAGCGACTGAAAGTGCGGCGCGGAGAGGATGGCCTCGGGCGTCGCCTCGACCATGCGGTCGAAGGAGATCGACTGGTCGAGGTGGAAATTGCCGATGGCGGTGCGGCGGAGCTCCTTGAGATGGGCCGGGATGCCGATGGCCTGGCCGAGGTCGAACGCGAGCGAGCGCATGTACGTGCCGGCCGATGACCGCACGCGGAAACGCACCTGCGAGCCTTCGACGCCGAGGATCGTGAACTCGTAGACCGTGACGCGCTTGGTCTTGAGCTTCACCTCTTCGCCCTTGCGGGCCAGCTCGTAGGCGCGCACGCCGTCGATCTTCTTGGCAGAGAACGCGGGCGGCATCTGCTCGATCTCGCCGCGGAACTGTCCGAGGTGTGGCTCGAAGTCGATGTGCGTCACGTCGCGCTCGACCGGCTCCCCGATCGGTGTGCCCGCGGCGTCGTACGAGTCCGTGCCCCAGCCGAACTGGAACGTTCCCTCGTACGTCTTCTCCATCCCCATCAGGTACGCCTGCAGGCGCGTGGCTTTGCCGACGCACAGCACCAGCAGGCCGGTGGCGAGCGGGTCGAGCGTGCCGGTGTGGCCAGCCTTCTTCACTTTGGCGCGGCGGCGGAACTTCTCGACGACGTCATGCGACGTCAGGCCCGACTTCTTGTCGACGAGCAGCACACCGTCGACCGGCTTCCTGGATTCGATCATTGGCGCGGATGATACTCAACGTACCCAATCGTTGTCCGATCTGAAAAGACTCCGCGACACGCAGGGACTACATTCCTCGACGAAAGGAGCTACATCGCATGAAAAGACTGGTTCTGATTCTCATCGTCGTCTTCACCACCGGCACTCTCCTCGCGGGAGAAGGCAAGAGCTGCGACGTCAACAAGAAGGCCTCGCACAAAACGGTCGAGCTGACCGGCACCCTCGAGGACGGCGGCAAGGTCTTCCGCGTCGCCAACGGCGGCAAGAGCTACACCGTCTGTCACAAGACCGCCTCCGACGTCACCAAGCTCGGCGCGAACGGCGCGTCGATCGCGATCAAGGGCAAGGTCGTGAGCTGCGACGAGGCCGACGGCGAAGAGCTCGTCATCGTCTCCGCGAAGAAGGTCTGACCCGCGAGGAAGCGGGCGTCATTCGACGGCCCGTAACGCTTTCAGCGCCCGCTTCCTCAGTGGCCCCATGAACGGCAGCGACGACGCCTTGAGCAGTTGCACGATGAGGTCGAGCGTCGCGTCGAGCAGCCGCTGTGTGCGGACCTGGTTCGGCGAGCTGTCGGTGATCCAGAAGTAGACGATCCCCATGTGATACAGCCACAGGAGCCGAGGCACGTCCGGCGCGATGTCGGCCGGCAGCTTCACATCCGACCCTTCCAGGGCGCGCTCGTACCAGGCGATGTTCTCCTCGCGCACCGCGCGCGTCTCCTCGCCGAACGGCGACAGCGGATCGCGGGGATCGGCGCCCACTTTCAGCAGCGCCGTCAGCAGCGCGCGGTGCTCGGCAAACTGTTCGAGCTTCCCTTCGATGAGTGCGCGCAGCCGCTTCTCCAGCTTCTTCGACGACGCGATCGCCTCGGCAAAGATCTCACGCGCCTCCTGGTCGGTGCGCACGTAGAACGCGAGCACGAGGTCTTCCTTCGAGCGGTAGTAGTAGTAGGCGGCCCCGGTCGCAACGCCGGCCTCCACGGCCACGTCGCGCATGGTCGTCTCGGCGAACCCGCGTTTGCGGAAGAGCGCCAGGGCCGCGTCCAGGATGCGGTTCCGCGTCTCCTCCGCCTTCGACGTCACCAGAGCGGGACCGCTTGCACGTCGCACGTGGGAACTCCTCCCTTCCAGCGAGCGCACAGCTCGCGGGCCGCATCGTGCCACCGCGGATAGTCGAATGTGAACCCGTACTCGAGCAGGCGCGCCGGGACGACGCGCCGGCTCTTGAGCACGAGCTCCGTCTCGGTGCGCGCCAGCATCGCCCCCGCGTCGAGCACCACGCCGCTGACGGGCAGCGCGACGTGGCTCCCCCACGCTTCGCGCAGCTCGCGCATGAACTCATCGTTCGGGATCGGATGCGGCGACGTCAGGTTCACGCCCCCTTCGAGGTCGTTCTCGACCAGCCAGCCGATGGCGCGGACGAAGTCGCGCTCGTGGATCCACGACATGTACTGACGCCCGTCGCCGAACCGGCCGACGCCGAGCCGGACTTGGCGGAGCAGCGCGTGAAAAGCACCGCCGCGCTCCGCGCTCATGACCATGGCCGTACGCAGCTTCACCCGGCGCGTACACGGCGTGTCGGCCTCGTCGATGGCGCGCTCCCACGCCTTGGCCACGTCGACGCTGAAGTTCCACTCCTCCGGCGCATTCGGCTCATCGCCGCCGAAGACACCGAGGTACTCGTCGTTCGGTGCGTCGTAGCGATGCGAATAGATCGTCGCCGTGGCGGCCTGCAGCCAGAGCGCGGGCGGACGCCTGGCGCGGGCAATCGCTTCGCCGACGACGCGCGTCGAGTCGACGCGCGAGCGGAGGATCTCCTCGCGCTCTTTCGGACCGTAGCGGCAGTCGACGCTCCGTCCGGCCAGATTGATGACCAGGTCCGCGCCGTCGATCTCCGCGGCCCAGGCGCCGAGGGTGCGGCCGTCCCAGAGGCGCGCCGGCGCCTCGACGTTGCGGCTCAGTACGACCACGTCGTCGCCGCGGCGGCGGAACGCGCTGGTGAGAATGCGACCGAGGTGTCCGGTGCCTCCGGGGATGACGATCTTCATTGCGCTCCTCCTTTTGAACTCGTTCAAAAGCAAGGTAGGTCGCGGATGGGCGATCGTCAAGCTGATATTTGAACGCGTTCAGTTACCAGCCGCCGCCACCGCCGCCACCCGAGGAACTGCTGCCTCCGCTGCTCCCCGACGACCCGCTGGAACTGCTGGGACTGGCCACGCCCGCCGCCATCCCTGCCGCGGCCGCGCCCCACGCACCGGTCGCGCCGGCGCCGCCGAAGCCTCCTCCGCCGCCCGTCCACGACGACGAGGATGAGGACGATGACGACGAGGAGTAGCTGCTCGACGAGCTGCCGAAGCTCGACGAAGTGCGGCTCGACGCCGCGGACGCGGCGGCGAATCGACGGAACCAGCCGTCGACTTCCCCGCCCAGGCCGAAGGCGAGAATGTACGGGAACCAGGCGTCGTCGAGCGCGGGATTTTGCTTCTGCAACTCGCGGCGAAAGTGCTCGCGGGCGGAGGTGAGCAGCTTGCGCATGGCGATGCGCGCGCGGCTCTCACGCGACGAGAGCGCGTAGACGGCGGTGGCAAAGATCCAGAGTGCGACCAGCGTCACGGCGAGCTGCATCTCCGCCGGCCAGTCCGGCGAGCCGAGGTTCGCGGAGCGGAGGACGAGGTACGCCGCGACGCCGACGATGATCGTCGCGGGGATCAGCTGCAACAGCGCGGTCCCGACGCCGAGGTGCTTGCGCGTACGCCAGTAGTTGGGTCCGATAAGCGCGAAGACGCACGCGAACAGGCTACCGAAGAAAAGGAAGATGGCCGGGATGCGCAGCGGCTCGTGATTCCAGGCGACGTAGCCGAGGGCCACCGTGGAGGCAAGCCAGAGCATCGTCGGGATGAAGCGCCAGGCGCTCTTTCCCTCGTCCGGCGGGAGACGCTTCTCGGCCTTGGCCTTCACGCCGACCTCGATGAGCTTCGCCGGATCGAAGCCGCTGGCTTTGTAGTGACTGCGGACCGTCGCCGTCGAAGTGTGATCGCCGCTCACGAACAGGCCGTCGACGAGATCGCGCTCGTAACCGTGCAGGCTGTCGCGCGGCACTTTCAGCGTGAGCTTCATGTCGCCAAGCTCCACGCGGCTGTCGATCTTCTCCTCCGCCACCATGCGCGCGAGGAGCGCCGACACTTCCGACGCGCCGACGTCTTCATCCCACAACGCGCCAATGACTTCCGCATCCATACTGAGGACGTTCTGCTGCAGCCAGGCGCGGGTGATCGCCTCCGGCCGCAGGCGGTCCAGACGGCCGAGCATCTTCTCGCGCAGCATGGCCACGATGAACAGCATCGGCGGACCGAGAAGCAGCGCGGCGACCATCCCTTTCACCGGCATGGACGGACCGGCGTCGACAACAGGCGGATTCGCGCCTGTGTAGCGCAGCGGCACGCGCACGACGAACCCCTGTCCCGGCGCGAGCGACTTCTGCGACCACTTGCCCGTGAACTGCTCCACCGGCTGCCACACGGGATCGAGCGTCAGCTCGATGTCGACGTTGTAGATCCACCCCTCGCGCTCCGCAAACGCAAAGTCGTGCGCCAGGACGTAGTGCTCGCCGTCGCGCGTCAGCACGTTCGAAATGGAGTAATGGAGCACATACGTCAGCGAGGTCTTGGCGAATGGCGGGTCGGAGGGATTGCGGCTGCGCCAGCGCAGCAGATTGCGCTCGCTCCAGTCGTAGCGGTCGACGTAGGACAGGTCCCCCTGCACCATCTCGCCTTCCTGGCCGTTCTCGTCGAGCCGGCCCATGCCTTTCAGCGTCAGTTCCTGCCGCGGCCGGATGTCGAAGCGCCGCTCGCCGCCGTTCCAGTCGCCGGTGAAAACCATCACCTGCGTTTCGTCGACATGCAGCACGCCCTCGGCATCGAGGCGGGCTTTGACGGAGAGGGCGTCCCAATGCAACTCGCGCTGTGCGAGCGCGGGCGTGACGCAGACCAGCAGCGTGAGAACAAAAACGAAACGGCGCATGCGCGATTGTACGACTCAGCGAGCGCGGCCGACGTCGCCACTCTTGCCGTCCACGCGCCAGCGCCCGAGGCGGGTGTTGGCGCAACTGTCGTGCGCCGAGACGACGTAGCCGCCACGTTCGAAGCCGCGGCCGAGAAGGGCGACGCAGTCGGTCTTGACGCCGGTGGTCGCCATGAGGTGCCGTCGCACGAGCAGCATCGCCTCCGCCTCGTTGACCTTCGCGCTCCTGCTGCGGCGCGCACCGCCCGGCCGATCGCCAACCACGCGCACCGGCGGCGCCTCCGCCGCGGTCGTCGTGCGCTCCGGCAGTTTGTCGCGCTCGTTCCACCAGATCGCCGCGCCCCCGGCGATCACTCCGAGCAGCAGCAGCGTACCGAACAGCGCCACGCGCGTCTTCGGACGATGCACGCGCTCGTCGTACAAATCACCCGCGTAGACGCCGCACGCCGCGCACTCGGTCGCCTTCGGCGCGAGCGGCTCGCGGCAGTTGGAGCAGAGGCGGTCGTCGTCTTCCATAATCGGCCAGCTGCTACGGTAGTATTGCCCTGTATGGCGCGCAAGGTGACATTCACGCTCGACGACGACACGATCGCGCGTCTTCAGTCAGCATCCGACCAGTTGCGCAAACCGAAGAGCGAAGTGGTTCGCGAAGCGATCGGTGCTTATCACGAACGCGTCGACGACCGTTTGAGCGACCCTGAAAAGCAACGGCTCCTTCGCGTCATCCGCGATCTCGCGCCGACGATTCCGCAGCGGCCGCTGAGCGAAGTCGAGAAAGAAATCGAAGATGTGCGCGTTGCACGTCGTGCCGGCGGGCGTGAGGGCTTGCGGAGAAGCACGCGTTGATCCTCGTCGATACGTCTGCGTTGATCGACGCTCTTTGCGGACCGCGCCGTTCCCTTCCTCGTCTGACGCAACTCGTCGAATCAGGGCAACGAATCCACCTCTCAACGGTCGTACTCTACGAATGGCTGCGGGGCCCGCGCCTTCCGCAAGAGTTGACGGTGCAGGAGAAGCTCTTCCCCCGGGAACAGGCTTTTCCGTTTGGCGCAGACGAAGCGAGTGTCGCCGCTGAACTCTATCGACAAGTGTCACACGCACGTGGCCGCGAGATCGACCTCGCGATCGCCGCCACCGCCATTACGCGAGACGCCGCAGTCTGGACTCTGAATCCGGACGATTTCCGCGACATCCGCAGGCTCCGCCTCATCTGACGCGCGACCAAACCCCTCGCCTCTCCCGCTCCGCCTCCGACTCGGCGTCCTCGTACTCAGGGATGCCGGAATCGCGGCTGTACCAGGCCAGGCCGCGACGGATCTGTTCGAGGCCGACGTCGAGGTCGTCGATGAGGACAGTCGCGGTGATGCGGCCGTAGCGGTCGTTCGAGCGCGGGATGATCGTGACCTTCTTGTGCTTCACCAGCGCGCGGAGCGACTCCCGCGACTTTGCGGCGAAGGGGCGCCAGCGGCCGGGCGACTCGACGCCGTCCAGGCGGACCAGTTCGGTCCTCTGACCGACGACGTCGCGCACGGTGATGGTGTGGCCGTTGTGCACCTCCGTGACGCGGGCGCGGTAGCCCTGCGCGGACGCGGTGGCGGCGAGAAAGACGAGGGCGAGGAGGGCCGGGATGCGCTGCATGACAGAAGTATATTCAGGTATTCTCCGGGCATCCCCATGGAACGGCTTCCTTCTCCCGAAGAGCGGCAGTGGCTCACCCACGCCCTGAAGAAGCTCATCGCCCGGCGCGGCGCGCAGATCCTCGACGCCACGCCGCTCGTCGAGCCGACCAACGACTGGTTTCCCGAGCCGTGGGCGATGACCGCGGCGCACGGCCACGCCCTGGCGCAGCGGATGATGCACTACGCCGGCCTCGGGGATCTGCGCGTGTCGCTGAGCGCGTATGAGCCGATCGACGACCCGGCCAATCCGCCGTGGGATGCGAACACCGCGGGCTGGTTCGCCGGCATCGTCGACGGACGCGCGCACTTTGGCCTGCACGTCGGCCAGTTCAGCGACCCCGAGGCCGCGGGCGGTGTGATGGCGCACGAAGTGGCGCATGCGTGGCGCGCCCACCATCACCTCGTCATCGACGATCGCGAGAAGGAAGAGCTGCTGACCGACGTCACCACGATCGTCCTCGGCTTCGGCATTCTCTCGACCAATAACACCGACCGCTATCGCTCCTCCGGCGACTATTCGGAGACACGCTGGTCGATCTCGTCTGCCGGCTATCTGCCGCCGCAGGCCATGGCGTACCTGCTCGCGCTCTGGAGCGCCGCGCGCGGACGGGCGGCGGAGCGGAAGGCCATCGAGCGCCATCTCGAGCCGAACCAGCTGGGCTTCTTCCGCGCCGCGCTCGACGAGCTGGCGAACCAGGACGTACGCGCACTCCTCGGCGCCAGCGCGCCGGTCGACGTCCGCCAGCCCGCGCCGTTCGTCCCGGCCACACCGGCAGCCGATGAGCTGAGCGAGCCGGAGTACGTCAAACCGACCGAGGTGAATCGCGGGCGGACCGTGTATCGCGAAAAGCGTCCCTGGCCGCGCGCCGACGTCTGCAGCGAATGCGCGACGCCGGTCGAGCCGAACGTGGCCATCTGCAAAGGCTGCGGCGGGACGGTGGGGCCACGCGTCACCGAGAGCGAGCTGCGCCGGATTCGCGAAGAGGAAATGGATCGCCGCGCGGCCGAGATCGAGTTCATCGACTGCGAGCGCTGTCAGCCGGAGCAGCCGTGCAAGGAGCACGGAGACGTGGCCGTCGAAGAAGACGAGGACATGCCCGAGGTGCTCGAGGTCGAGACGGCGTCCGACCGCCCGCCACGCAGCTTCGCGGGACTGCGGCGCACCGCGATCCGGATCGCGGCGGCGATTGCCATCGTCGCGCTGGCACTGGCGTGGTGGCGGCAGAACCACGTCGCCGTGTACTTCGACAACGCGCTCGGACGGGCACTCACGCTGCAACTCGACGGCGAGACGTTCCCGCTCGCGGGACGCCCTCCCCTGTTGCGCGAGCTGAAGCCGGGACGCCATCGCGTCGTCATCCTCGACGGTCGCCGCGAGCTGGAGCGCTTCGATGCCGAGGTACGGCGGCAGGGGCTCGTGGGGGCGCTGGTCGCGCCGCGCTTCTACGTCTACAACACCGGCGGCGTGGGCATCTACCGGCGCGCAAAGATGGTCTACTCCACCGTCGAAAGCGAGCAGACGTACGACGAGACGCTGTTCGCCTTCGACCGCTGGATCGAGCAGGAGCGCGTCGACTTTTCGTTCGCGCCGGCGCCCGACGAGCTCTCCGCCTCGGGCGGCAACAAGGTGCGTACCTCCTTCGAGATCGCGCACGACCTCGGCTTTCGTGAGCTCGCCTTCGCGTGGTTCAGCGAAGGACGGAACGACGACGCGGTGCGCGCGCTGCGCAAAGGCCTCGAGCTCGCGCCGTGCGACGAGAGCACGCGCGAAGACATGGTCAACCTGCTGGCCAGCATCGGCGACGAGCCCGGGACACTGGCCGAGGCCAGGGCGTGGGTGGCGGCATGCGGCGCGGAATCGATCCCCGCGCATCGCGTCTACCAGAACCTCATCCTGCGCGAGGGTGACAAAGCGCCGCTCGTCGCGCACTACCGCCAGCGTGTCCAGCAGCAGCCGACGGCGATGAACCACTATCTCTACGGACGCCTGCTGCACGGCGACGCCGCCATCGCCGAGCATCGCCAGGCGCTGCGGCTCGAGCCGGACCTGGTGTGGCCGAAGGTCGCCGTCGGACATGAGCTGCTGAAGCTGGAGCGCGACGCGGAGGCATACGACGTCCTCGGCGAATCGCTGCAGGCGGAGGAGTCGCACCCGAACGCGCCGGTCTATTTCGCGATGGCGGCGGTGGCATCGCAGAGGCAGTCCGGCGCGCGAGAGAAGCTCGTCGCGGCGACGCACCTCGACACGTGGGAGGCGCGCTGGATCCTGGCACGCTCGACGGGCGACTGGCAGTCGGCAGAGGTCTATCTCGCCGACAAAGAGCAGGGAGAGAGCACGCCGGAGACGACCATTCTCCGCGCGAAGCTGGAGTGGGAATCCGGAGGCGTGCGGGAGAGCATCCTGGCCGACCTGCGTCGCGACCCGAACACGCGCGACGCCGCCGGGTCACTCGCAATCGAAGACGCGCTGGAGAACGGGCGCGCCGCGGACGCCGTCGCCCTCGACGCGAAGCTCCGCGAGGAGAATGACCCATCCATCCACTCCATCTACGCGCTCGAAGCAGCGATGCTCGCGAAGCTGCCGAACGTCGCCGAGCAGGCGCGTTTGCTGCGCGCCGAGCTGGAAGGGGAGCGCACGCTGCTCACGATCCTCGACGCAGCCGAGGGACGGATCAACGAGGCCACTACGCTGGAACGCCTCGGCGACGACGACGTCCGCCGGGTGCCGCACGCGTGGTTCGCGCTGGCCGTGCAGGCGCAACTGAAGGGCGACCGCGCCAACGCCGCCCGCCTCTTCCGCAGAGCTTCGGAGCGTGCGCTCGATCGCGAGTTCCCGCATCGCCTCGCGGCGTCGATGGCGGACCGCGTCCGTTAGTGCTCCATTCGCTAAGTTCGGCGACAGAGCGCGTGAGCGCCGCGGTGTCGGATGCGAGGCGGAGCGACGCAGGCGATGCGGGACATCGCTGAGGAGCGACAACGAAGCAGACGGCACCGCGCCGCCACGCGATCTGTCGCCGAACTTAGCGAATGGAGCACTAAAATGCCGCGCCATGGCATCGGCGAAACGCAGCAAGAAGTACCTGGTCTGGGTCGACTGCGAGATGACCGGACTCGATCCGGCCAGAGACGTCCTCCTCGAGATCGCCACGATCATCACCAACTACGACCTCGAGATCATCGACCGCGGCCCCGTCTGCGCCATCAAGGCCAGCGAGGCCCGGCTCGAAGGGATGGACTCCTGGAATCGCCGCACGCACAAGAAGAGCGGCCTCCTCGATCGCGTGCGCGGCGAAGGCGTGACCGCCGCTGAAGCGGAGAAGCAGACGCTGGCCTTCGTCAAAAAGTACTGCTACGCGCGCACCGCCCCGCTGTGCGGCAACTCCATCGGCCAGGACAAGCGCTTCCTCGCCAAATACATGCCCCGCCTCCACGACTTCCTCCACTACAAAGTCGTCGACGTCAGCTCCATCAAGGTCCTGATCAACGAGTGGTACGGCGGCAAGTACAAGTCGCCGGAGAAGCAGGAGCTCCACCGCGCGCTGGCCGACATCGAGGAGTCGATCGGCGAGCTGGCGTATTACCGGGCGAATGTGTTCGTGAAGGAGTGAGGCACGTTACGCGTTACTCGTTGCTCGGCCGGGGTGCTGCTCGTGAATCGACCCGTCAGCCGCCGAGGCACCCCGAACGAGCAACGAAATCACGATTCCGGCTCGTCGTCGCCCGTCTCCGCGTCGCCCGTCTCCGCGTGGCCCGCCTCCGCGTCCCGCGTTTCCTCATCCTCCCCCTTCGGAGGCATCACCTCGCGCAGGATCGTCTCCACCCGTAGCGCGCGCATGGCCGTCTCGTCGTAGCGGAAATCGAGCTCCGGCGTGTAGCGCAGGTGAATGCGTTTGGCGAGGTGGTGACGAACCTGGCCGGCCACGCGGCGCAGCTCCTCCACCGTGGCCTTGGTCTCCTCTTCCTTCAGCCCCGTGATGTACACGCGGGCGTAGTGAAGGTCCGGGCTGACCTCGACCTCGCTGATCGACGACCAGCCGAGATCGAAGCCGCGGACGTCCGTGCGGAGGACCTGGACCAGCGCGTCGCGGACGTTCTCGCCGACCCGGGAAGTGCGTCGTGTTTTCTTCATAAATCAGCGTCCTCGTCGAAGTGGAGCTTCTCGCTCGTCCAGCCGGCGAGCACGGCATTGCTGTGCCCTTCGACGTACTGCTGGATCTTGTCGAGCAATGAGTCTGCCGAGTCCGTGCGGTCGGCGATGAACGAGACCGCCATCCGGGCCCGCTCGTGCACGTCGTGCAGCGCGACCTCGTTGGCGGAACAGTGGAAGGTGTGCTGAAGGCGGTCGCGAAGAGACTTCACGACCGCCCGTTTGTCTTTCAGGGACTGCGCGTACTCGATCTGCAGCTCGAACAATGCCACGCAGACGATCACGTTACGCCAGCGTGGCCTCGAGCTTCTCGGTCTTGAAGGCCTCGATGATGTCGCCGATCTTGTAGTCCTGGAAACGCTCGATGCCGATGCCGCACTCGAAGCCCTGACGGACTTCGGCCACGTCGTTCTTGAAGTGGCGTAGCGAGCCGAGCTTCCCTTCCAGGATGACCCGGTTATCGCGCAGCAGGCGCACGTTCGCGGCGCGCGGGATGACCCCGTCCGTGACCATGCAGCCGGCAATGACGCCGATCTTCGGCACCTTGAACGTCTCGCGCACTTCGGCGCGGCCCTGGAAGACTTCCTGGAACTTCGGATCGAGGAGGCCGACCATGGCGCCCTTGATCTCGTCCACCAGGTTGTAGATGACCGTGTAGAGCCGGACGTCGACGCCTTCCTTGTCCGCAAGCTCCGCCGCGCTCCGCTCCGGGCGCACGTTGAAGCCGACCACGATCGCCTCCGAGGCCGTGGCCAGGAGAACGTCGTTCGTCGTGATCGCGCCGACCGAGGTGTGGATCACGTTGACCTTCACCTCGGCGGTGGAAAGCTTGCGCAGCGTCTCGTTGAGCACTTCCACCGAGCCCTGCACGTCGGCCTTGACGATGAGATTGAGCTCCTTCGCCGCGCCCTGCTGCATGCGCGCGAAGAGCTGGTCCAGCGAGACGCGGCCCGACTTCGAGTGCGCCATCTCCCGGGCCTTCTCCTGACGGAGCTGGCCGATCATGCGCGCCTGCGTGTCGTCGTCGACGACCGCCAGGCCGTCGCCGGCGTTCGGCACGTCCTCGAACCCGGTGAGCTGGACCGGAGTGGCCGGACCCGCTTCCTGGATGCGCTTGCCGCGCTCGTCCGTCATGGCGCGGACGCGGCCCCAGGTCGTGCCCGAGAAGTACGGATCGCCGATCTTCAGCGTACCGTCCTGGATCAGGACCGTGCCCACGATGCCGCGGCCGACTTCCTTCTTCGCCTCGAGGACGACGCCCTTGGCGGGCATGTCCGGATTGCACTTCAGCTCCAGCATGTCCGCGGTGAGCAGGATCATGTCGAGCAGGTTGTCGATGCCCTGCTTCTTCACGGCCGAGACTTCGACCGAGACCACTTCGCCGCCCCACTGCTCGACCAGCACGTTGGCGTCCGCGAGCTCGCGGCGCACGCGCTCGACGTTCGCGTTCGGCTTGTCGATCTTGTTGATGGCCACGATCATCGGCACGTTCGCCGCGCGGGCGTGGTCGATTGCTTCCTTCGTCTGCGGCATGACGCCGTCGTCGGCCGCGACCACCAGGATGACGATGTCCGTCACCTTCGCGCCGCGCGCACGCATCATCGTGAAGGCCTCGTGGCCCGGCGTATCGAGGAAGACGATCTTCCGGCCGCGCTTCTCGACGTGATACGCGCCGATGTGCTGCGTGATGCCGCCGGCCTCACCCGCCGCGACGTCGGTCTCGCGGATCGAGTCGAGCAGCGAGGTCTTGCCGTGGTCGACGTGACCCATGACCGTGATGACCGGGCCGCGCGGGACGGTGCCCGACTGCTCGGTGCGCTCCAGCGCCTCCATCTCGATCGCTTCTTCAAACGAGACGATCTCCGCTTCGAGGCCGAGCTCGCGGGCCACTTCGAGGGCGAGGTCGCCGCCGAGGGCCTGGTTGATCGAGACCATCAGGCCGCGCTTCATGAAGAGGTGCTTCATCAGATCGCTGGCCTTGACGTCCAGCTTGTCCGCGAGCTCCTTGACCGTCACACCCTCGGTGAGCGCAACCTTGCCCGTCGGGCGCTTGAAGTCGAGGACCTTCGCGTTCGACGACTGCTTGCGCGCGTCGCGGCGCGTCGAAACGCGCTTCGGCTCGTCCTCGTCCGGCATGACGATGTCCGGACCGATGTCGTCGTTAATGATCTGCGTGCCCGAGAACGGACCCTTCGTCAGCAAGTCCTGATCGAACTCCGCCGTGCGCACGGTCTTCGTACCGCGCTTGCCCGTGGCCTTCTTCTTATCGTGCGACTCCTCGGGACGATCGTCTTCCTTCTTGCGTCGGATGATGTTCGAGCCGGGCATCGACGGCGCCGGAGAGCCCATCGGACGGTTCATCGGACCGCCGGGACGCTGCTGTCCCGGACCGGTCGGGCGCATGCCGCCCGGACCCGCCGGACGCGTACCCATCGGGCCGCCGGGACGCTGACCGGCCGGACCTGCCGGACGCGGTCCGCCCGGACCCGATGGACGCGTGCCCATCGGCGCACCAGCCGGACGCGGACTGCCCGGACCTGCCGGACGCGCACCCATCGGCGCCTGCGGCGCACGCTGCACCGGGCCGCCCGTCGGGCGTCCGGTCGGGACGGTCTGCTGGCCCGCGTAGTTCGGACGCGGCGCCTGCGGCGAGCGCGCCCGCGGACCCGTCGGACCGGTGGGCCGGCGATCGTGTGCCGCCGGTGCGTAATGCACCGGTGCGGTGGGCGGCGCGGCGGCCGCCGGGATGTGCACCTCGGGAGCAGGCGCCGGGGCCGGCTGTTCCTCGGCTGCCGGCGCGGCGGGAGCTTCCGCGGCCACGCGGGCCGGCTTCTCCCGCACGGGCGGCGCTTCCTTGGCGGCGCGTTCTTCGGCCTCCACGGCCTCGACGAATTCCGGGATGATGACGGCAGGCGGCTGCGGTGCGGCGGTCGGCTCCTCCTTCGGAACCTCCACCTTCTTGCGCACCGGCGGCTGCACGATCGGCCGGGGCGGGCGCACCGCTTCCTTCTTCTTCACCTCGGTCGGCTTGTCCTCGCGCATGATGACGTTGCGGTTGCGCGCGACGAGCTTCTTCCCGGTGAGCAGCGCCTGAATCACCTCCGGCTCGAGCACCTGGCTCGCCTCAGTGATATCCGCGCCGAGCGACTGCAACTGGAAGATGACGTCCTTCTCGGACTTGTTCATCTTCTTCGCGATATCGCTCACTTTGATCTTTGCTGCCGCCATTCAATCTCCTTGGGGATTTACGCCGCGAGGCCGTGTGCAGTGTCACATGGTGGTCATTCCACCGAAGCCTCGGCCTTCTCTTCGTCCGAGGCTTCTTCCGTGTCTTCTTCTGATTCTTCTTCGTCGTCCGCGGACGCTTCCTCGTCGGAAGCTTCCTCGTCGCCGTCTTCGCTGTCGTCCGTGGTGTCGCCTTCGGTCTCGTCGACCTCTTCGCTCTTGCGGGCGATCTCGATCATCTGCGCGGCCATCTCCTCATCCACGCCTTCGATGGCGGTGAGGTCTTCGACCGAGGCGTTGATCACCGAGTCGAGGTCGTCGTAGCCGGCATCCTCGAGGAGCTGCGCCCACTCTTCCGGCATCGCTTCGATCTCGCGGACGCCGGTCTGGGCGCGCGACTCCGCCATCGCTTCCTGCAGCATCGCGGTCAGCGCGTCGGCGACTTCGCCCTTCACTTCTTCCTCGGACTTGATGTCGATCTTCGCGCCGATCAGCTCCGCCGCCAGACGGACGTTCAGCCCGCGCTTGCCGATGGCCAGCGAAAGCTGGTCGTTGTCGACGATGACGTCGAGGTGCGGACGGTGAGCCTGTTCATCGCTGGTCACCGAGACGCGCGTGATCTTCGCCGGGGCGAGCGCGTTCTGCGCGTAGTTCACGATGTCCTCGTGCCAGGGAATGATGTCGATCTTCTCACCGCGCAGCTCGCGGATGATGGACTGCACGCGCGAGCCCTTCATACCGACGCAGGCGCCGACCGGGTCGACGTCGCGCTCCCGCGACATCACGGCGATCTTGGCGCGCTCGCCCGGCTCGCGGACGGCGCCCTTGATCACGACGGTCCCGTCGTAGATCTCCGGCACTTCCATCTCGAAGAGCTTGATGAGGAGACGCGGGTCGGTGCGCGAGAGCACGACCTGCGGGCCCTTCGGCTGCGTGTGCACGTCCGAGATCACGGCCTTGATGCGGTCGCCCTGCGAGTAGCGCTCGGCGCGCGACTGATGGTGCCGCGGGATGATCCCCTCGGTCTTGCCATTGAGGTCGATGATCATGTCGCCGCGCTCGAAACGCTTCACATAGCCGTTCTCGAGCTCGCCCATCTTGTCCTTGAACTCGTTGAAGACCTTCTCGCGCTCCGCCTCGCGGACCTTCTGATACAGGACCTGCTTGGCCGACTGCGCGGCGATGCGTCCGAGGTCGGCCGGGGGCGTGGTCAGCGGAATCTTGACCTCGTCGCCCTGCTCCACCTCGGGATCGATCTTCTGCGCCTCGTAAGTGCGGATCTGCGTGTTCGGATCCTTCACCACGTCGACGACTTCCTTGCTGATGTGGTCGAGGCGAATCGTGGCGCCGTTCTGGACGCCCGGGACGACCTTGCGGGCCTGTTCCAGCGTCCACTGGGCCTGCGGATCCTCGATCTGGTCTTCGTTCTCGACGATCTCCTTGACGGCGAAGATCTTCACCGCGCCGTTGGCGCGGTCCAGCTCCGCTTCCAGCGGCTCGCGGGTCTTGTAGTACTTCCGCGCCGCGGTTGCGAGCGCATCTTCGAGCGCCTGGTACACGCGATCGACGTCGATCGACTTCTCGTACGCCAGCGCCTTGATGTCTTTGTCGTTGAACATTGCGTTTTAGATCCTTCGTTACTCTCGGGACGGAGCGCCGGGCGGCGTGCCGCTCAGATCTCCACTTCCAACCGCGTTTCCTTGATGTCGGCGAGCGGGATCTCGTAGTCCGGATCCTTCTTCATCACGGGATCCGTGACGACCACCGCCGCACCATCGAATGACTTCAGTCTTCCTACGATTACGTGCAGGCCCCGAATGGGCCGGCTCGTCCTCACCCGCACCAGACGGCCGGTGAACTTCTCGTAGTCGGAAGGTTTGTAGAACTTCCGGTCCAGTCCGGGCGACGAGACCTGCAGCTCGAACTCACCCGGGATCGGGTCTTCGACGTCGAGCCACGTCGACACCTGCTGCGAGATGAGCGTACAGTCCTCGACCGTGACGCCCCCCTCCTTGTCGATGTCGATGCGCAACAGGAAACCGTGCCCCTGCTTGCGGTAGTCGATCTGGACGAGCTCCAGCCCCTCGGATTCCACGATCCGCTGGACCTGCTGCTCGACCTGTTCGCTCAATCCGCTGCTCATTGACCCGACTTTTTCCCCTTACAACAAAAAAAGCGGCCGATAGGCCGCTTTCGAAAGACCTGCTCGAAAGCCGACGCATATTAACACACCACTTCCGACCGTCACAACGCGGTGACGAAAGGGTGATCACCGCACGGACACGGAGAGTACTACAGCCTTTGAAAGCTGCAAAGGGGCCGAAAACTTCCCGTCTTCGCCGAACAGCTCCCGCGGCCGTGCGTCCGAGGCGGCGCGCCTTCGTCACCGCCTCCTGATCGGCGGAAACGCTCGGGGCGAGCAGCAGAACGAAAAAGGCCGCGCCTTGCGGCGCGGCCTTTCTGATACAGCGGAGAATCATGTTTACTTGCGGACGCTGCGGCGCATGGTCTTCTTGCCCGCGCTCGGCGGATAGAGCTGGTCGATGACGTCCTCGTCGAGCTCGATCATGTACTGCGACTCCATCGTGGTGGCGTCGCCCGACAGGTTGTCGAGGACCGAGCCGTACGCGAGGAACGCCGGGCAGCCTTCGAGGCAGCCCTGCGGAGCGTTCGGCAGCGCCACGACGTTGGTCTGCTCGATGGTCACGAAGTAGTTCGCGCCGCTGAGTCCGGGGAAGAGGTCGTTGAAGTTGTAGAGCTGGTTGCCGAGCGGGCCGAGGTCGCGGACGGCTTCAGCCTTCTTGTTGGCCTCGGACAGCGAGCCCTGATAGAGCTTGAAGAGGATGCGGGTCTGCGTGTACTCCGACGCGTTCACCACGCCGACGTTCGCGCGAAACGTGTTCGCCTGGCCGGCGCCGCCGGTCTGCGTCAGGCCGGTCACGAAGACCTTGTCCAGTCCGACGTTGCTCTGCAGCTTGCTGACGAAGTGGTACCAGGGGATGCCCGAGAAAAGCTGGCCGGTGGTCTCGGCCGGACGCTGCGGGGTGATCTGGTAGATGCGCGTCTCGACGCTGATCGGCCGGTAGTTCGGGCTGTCGCCGAACTGGTCCTGGGTTTCGGCGCCGCAGCTCGAGTTGGCCTTGCAGCCGTTGAAGATGAGCAGGCCGAAACCGCTCGACAGGCCGAGTCCGGAGCCGAAGACGTCCGGGAACTCTTTGCGCTCGAACGCCTGCAGGGTGATCCGGCCCCGGATGTCCTGAAGGTTGGCCGGCGTGGTGCCGCCCGGGTTCGGGTTGATCGGAACGTAGATGACCGAGACGTCGACGATGTCGCCCGAAAGGTTCGACAGGTAGGCATCCGTGACGAACAGGCCGCTCTGACCGCTGACCTTACCCGCGATGGGGACGTACACCTGGTCCGCAGCGCGGAAGTTGCTCGCGGTCGCGCTGAACGCGCAGAGGATCAGGGCCGCCGCGACACCAATTTTTCTCATGAACATATTCTCCCCTCTAAAACACCGGATATTGAAGTGACTGCTGATGTGGCTGGATATGCTGCGAACGCATTCTAAAACGAAGGATACCTCACGCCGCCCGATTGTCACGCAACTTATACGTAGTTTCGAGAACGATCGTCACAACTTCTTGTCTTTATACTTCCGGACCGTGAGCGCGACCCGAGAGACGACCGTCGGCGACCCCCAGAACGGTCTCCGCCTCGATCGCGCACTGGGTGAGCTCTTCTCTGATTACTCGCGTAATTTCCTCGCAAATCTTGTCACGGAAGGACATGTTTTTCTCGACGGCGTCGCCGCGAAGAAGTCCTCCCAGCGTGTCGAGACCGGCCAGAAGGTCTCGATTCAGGTCCCGCCGCCCGCTCCTTCGACCCTCGATTCGCAGGATCTTCCGCTCACCGTGCTGTACGAGGATGCCGACGTCGTGGTCATCGACAAGCCGGCCGGCCTGGTCGTCCACCCCTCGGCCGGTCACGCCGATCAGACGCTGGTCAATGCCCTCCTCTTTCACGTCAAAGACCTGAGCGGCGTCGGGGGCGAGCTCCGTCCCGGCATCGTCCACCGCCTCGACAAGGACACCAGCGGCGTGATGGTCATCGCCAAGCACGACGACGCCCATCGCAAGCTCACCGCCGCCTGGAACAGCGACCGCGTGCGCAAGGAGTACGTCGCGCTCGTCTACGGCACGCCCGCAAAGGACCGCGGCACGGTGGAGGCGCCCGTTGGCCGCGACCCGCGCGACCGCAAGCGGATGGCCGTCGTCGCCGGCGGCCGCAACGCCATCACCGACTACGAGCTCGCCGAGCGCCTGCGCTACGTCTCGCTCCTCCGCTGCCGCCTCCGCACCGGCCGCACGCATCAGATCCGCGTCCACATGAAGCACCTCGGCCACCCCATCGTCGGCGACCCCCTCTACTCCGGCCCCCAATGGCGCGGCATCCCCGACAAGCGCGCGCAGAAAGTGCTGTCGTCCCTGACGCGCCAGATGCTGCACGCCGCACGGATCACGTTCGAGCACCCGCGGAGCGGAGCGGCGGTGACGTTCGAAGCGAAGCTCCCCCCAGATTTCGCAAGCGTGCTCGAAGCGATGAGGTGAGAACGTTACTCGTTGCTCGGCAGGGGTGCCTTACGCCAAGACGCACCCCAAACGAGCAACGAGCAACGCATAACGCCTCTTACAAAAGGAAGCCCGCGATCGTGGCCGTCAGAAAGTTCGCGAGGGTTCCGGCGATCATCGCGCGCAGTCCGAGCCGGGCCAGGTCGCCGCGACGGGTCGGGGCAAGCGAGCCGATGCCGCCGATCTGAATCGCGATCGACGAGAAGTTCGCGAAGCCGCAGAGAGCGTAGGTCGCAATGATCTTGCTACGCGGATCGAGGACTCCCTCCGGGATCTTGCCGAGGTTCAGGAAGGCCACGAACTCGTTCAGCACCATCCTCGTGCCGAGGAGGTTGCCGACGGCAAGGGTGTCCTTCCACGACACGCCCATGGCCCAGGCGATCGGGCGGAAAACCCAGCCCAGCAGGACGTCCAGGCTGGCCGGGAAGTATCCGGCCACGGCGGTCCCGCCGAGCAGGCCGTGAACGTATCCGAACATGCCGTTGATCAGCGCCACCAGGGCGATGAAGGCGATGAGCATCCCCGCGACATTCAGCGAGAGATGGAGTCCCTCGATGGCGCCGCGGCCGGCAGCATCGATCACGTTGACGTCCTGCTTCGGAACCTCGATCTCCACGTCGCCGCCGGTCTCGGGCTGCTCGGTCTCCGGCACGACGATTTTCGACATCATGATCGCGCCGGGCGCCGTCATGATCACCGCGGTCAGGAGGTGGATGACGTCGACTTTGGCGATGAGAACGTAGGCGGCCATGATTCCGCCGGAGACGTGGGCCATGCCCGCGGTCATGACCGTCATCAGCTCGGAGTTGGTCATGCTCGGAAGAAACGGCCGGATGGTGAGCGGCGCTTCGGTCTGGCCCATGAAGATCGAGGCGGCCACCGAGGTCGACTCCGCGCCGGACGTGCCCATGAAACGTGACATGACCTTCGCGAAGAACCGCACCACGATCTGCATCGCGCCGATGTAGTAGAGGATCGCGAAGATGGAGGCGATGAAGATGATCGTCGGCAGAACCTGCGTCGCGAAGATGAACCCGAGCGAGGTGCTCCCGTCGCCGAGCGTTCCGAAGACGAACTTGGCTCCTTCCTGTGTGTAGCCGATCAGCTTGTTCACCACGTGCTTCATGGTCTCGAAGATGAAGGCCAGCAGGTTGAACGCGAGGAAGAGGTACACCGTGACGATGCCGAATGCGATCCAGACGGCCTTGCCCGCGGCCGGCATGAATCGCACGAGCAGATAAGCCACGATCGCCAGTCCGACGAATACCAGCGCCGCGCCTGTGCGCGTGAGCGGCAGCGCGATCGGCGCCAGCATGGCCTCGATCTGCGTTCCTTTCAGCACCAGGACGGCGACGACGATCTGCAGGATCAGTCCCCAGATCACGGGCCGCCACTTGATGGCCCTGCGGTTGGTGGAAATGGCCCAGGCGATTGCCAGGATCGCGACAAACCCGATCAGCGCGGTGAAACGCTCCATTAGACGTTCGTCCTTTCGTCGTGGGGGGACCGATGGGGGAAACGCGAACGTTTATCGCCGACCGCCCGGCCCCTGTCAACGAAAGATTCAGTAGCGCCGTTGAACGGGGCGCAGATCGCAGGGCGCAGGGCGCAGGAGAATCGCCCGCATTTGCTCCTGCGATCTGCGCCCTCCGCCCTCCCCTCGCATATACTCCGCCGCCATGCTGACCCACATTGACGAGGCCGTCGCATACGTCCGCGGTAAGTCCACTCTGCAGCCCGAAGTCGGCGTGATTCTCGGCTCCGGTCTCGGCAATGTCGTCGACGCCGTCGACATCGAAGCCGCCATCCCCTACGCCGACATCCCCGGCGCGAAAGCCTCCACCGTCCTCGGTCACCAGGGCCGCCTCATCCTCGGCCGCGCCAAGGACACGCCGGTCGCCGTCATGCAGGGCCGCGTGCACTTTTACGAAGGCTACGAGATGGATGAGGTCATGTTCCTGACCCGCGTCCTCGGCCGCCTCGGGATCAAAAAACTCGTCGTCACCAACGCCGCCGGCGGCGTCAACACCTCCTACGCGCCCGGCGACCTGATGCTCATCTCCGATCACATCAATTTCATGGGAGTCAATCCGCTCCGCGGCCGCAACGTCGACGACCTCGGCGTGCGCTTCCCCGACATGAGCGACGCCTACGCCGAGTCGCTGCGCGAGATCGCCAAAGAAGTGGCGGCCGGGCAGGACCTGCCGCTGCAGGAAGGCGTCTACCTCGGCCTCTCCGGCCCGACCTACGAGACGCCCGCCGAGATCCGCGCCTTCCGCGTCCTCGGCGCCGACGCCGTCGGCATGTCCACCATCCCCGAAGTCATCGCCGCCTCGCACATGCAGATCCCCGTCCTCGGCATCTCCTGCATCACCAACATGGCCGCCGGCATCCTCAAGCAGAAGCTGACGCACCAGGAAGTCATGGACACCACCGCGCGCGTGCAGACGCGGTTCACTGCCGTCGTGCTGGGGATTCTCGAGCGGTTCAAGGCGTAGCGGCGCGGGCCAGCGCCGCCACGCTCTCGCGTAACGCGCTCAGCGACTCTTCGTCGGTCAGCTCGCCGCTGATCTTCCACCGCACGAACGGCGCGATGCGCGACGCCTCGTCGACCACACGCCAGTTCATCGTCCGCAGCGTCTCCAGGATGGCGCGCTGCGCATGCTCCCCACCACCCGGCGACGCGTTGAGCAGCGCCACCGGCTTCTTCACCAGTTCCCCCGTCGACACCAGCCAATCCAGCAGGTTCTTGAACGACCCCGGGACCCCATGCGCGTATTCGGGAGAAGAGATCAGGATCGCATCCGCGCCGATGAGCAGCGCCCGTAACTCGCGCACGCGCGCCGGCGCTACGCTCCCCTCCGCATCGAGATCAGGATTGAAGTGCGGCAGATCGCCCATCGCGTCGTACGTCACGACCTCGACGCCGTCCGGCGCGACCCGCGACGCCGCACGCAGCAACGCCGCGTTCGACGACTCCGCGCGCAGGCTTCCGCTGATGGCGACGATTCTCACAGCTTGTTGATTTCCGCCGCCTCGATCACCCGCGACCGCTCTCCCCGCTTCACCACGTTCAACATGGCCCGTCCGAGCTGCTCGGTCGTGGTCATGAAGCTGGGGAAGAGGCGCGTCATCAGCGGGAGCACGGGCCGCAGGAGCGTGTAGAACGTCTGATAGAGCTTCGTCTTCGAGCGGATGCCGTGCAGCGGACGGATGCCCGCGGGACGGAACATGTACGCCGCCTTGAACGGCATCCGCAGCAGCGCGTTCTCCGTCCGCCCCTTCACCCGCGCCCACATCGTGCGCCCGCGCTCCGTACTGTCCGTCCCCGCGCCGGAGACGTAGAGGAACGTCATCCCCGGACTCAGCCGCAACAACATCTCCGCGACGGAGATGGTCAGGTCATACGTGACCCGCGAATACGCCCCCTCGGACATCCCCGCCGCCGACACGCCGAGGCAGAAAAAGCAGCCGTCCAGCCCCGTGAGCTCCGGCTCCAGCGCGGTGAGGTCGAACAGGTCCGCGTGCACGAGATCCCGTACCTTCGGATGCTGCTGCCCGGACGACGTGCGCCCGACCGTCACCACACGCTTCACCTCAGGATCGAGCAGACACTCCCGCAGCACGCCCTGCCCGACCATCCCGCTCGCCCCGAAGATCACGACGTTCATGCGGGCGAGTCTAGCGCCGAACGTAGGGCGCCGCGTCAGCGCGCCCTCGGAGCGCCGGCATCCTGCCGGCCGGTCCGCTGGCATCCTGCCGGCCCATTCCCGCTGCCGGCTGGAAGCCAGCGGACCGGCCGCCTGGAAGGCGGCGCTCCTCAGGCGGCTGACGCCGTCCCTACCGGCACTCCGCGACGCGCGCGCAGGTCCGCACGATCTCCCCGCGATCGATCACGAAGAGCTGCGGGAACACCGCGAAGCGGGAGGCCAAGGCGCCGGGGAGTGGCTGTGCGACCACATGCGTTGACGCCGGCATCCCGCCCTCGCGCGAGTCGGCGGCCGGCGCGACCGACAGCACGCGCACGTCCGGCATGTCCTTCACGCTCGTCAGGAGCTCGCGGCACGAGTCGCAGCGCGGATCGACGATCGCCACCACGGCGCGCGTCGCGCGGAGGTCCAGGTCGCGGCGGGTGCCGTCGAGCGACGTCGCCGGAATGATGCCGACTTGCTCGCGCGCGACGAAGCCGCGCTCCGTGCGGGTCGCCGCGGCGACGCGGGCTTCGCGCCGCCGCAGCGAGTAGTTGTTCCAGACGAGCAGCACGAACACGATCACGACCGCCGCCTCGAGCAGAGTCCGCCCGATGCGCGCACGCCCATGCGTCTCGACCGTGGCGACGCTCATCAGCAATCGCCGCCCTGGTAGATGATGTAGTAGGCAGTCCGGCAACCGTACCCGCCGACGTGGCCGCAGATGTTCCACTTCTCCCCACACAGCTCCGTGTACGTGTTGTCCGTGTAGTACTCCCACCAGATCTCGTGAGGCGGGATGGCCACGAGCGACGTCGCCCCCAGCACCAGCAGTCCCAGCAGCATCCAGATGCGAATCCGACGAGTCATATTCAGTCTCCTTTCGGGACGTCAATATGGCCGGAATTCCCTGGCTCGTCTAGAGACAAAATGTGACGGACAGGACCGCGGAGGACCCATCCCCGCTTGTCATCCCGAGCGTGAGTCGAGGGACCTGGGTGGGCGTGCGGCGCGCTGCATGTGCCACGGAGCCCTGCACGTGCTACGGGACGTACTACGGAGCGAACAACGGGACGTGCTACGGGCACCTGTAGCGCCCCACCCGCCCGCCCAGGTCCCTCGACTCGACGCTCGGGATGACAGCAGAGCCTTACGGCACGAACTTGTAGCCCACGCGATGCACCGTGATCAGGTGCCGCGGCTCGCCCGGCACGTTCTCGATCTTCTGGCGCAGGCGGGCCATGTGGGTGTCGACCGTGCGCGTGAACGCCGAGCTGTCGTAGCCCCAGACGTGGTTCAGCAGCGACTCGCGCGTGACCACCTCGTCGGCGTGGTCGATGAAGTAGCGAAGGATGCGGAACTCGCGCGGCGTCAGCTCGAGCTCGGCCGCCGACTTGGTGGCCTGATACGTCCGGAAGTCGAGCGTCACGTCGCCGAACGCGTACTCGTCGCCGGCGGCATTGCGCGTCGTGCGGCGCAGCACCGCCTCCACGCGCGCCAGCAGTTCCATGAAGCTGAACGGCTTGGTCACGTAGTCGTCGGCGCCGAGCTTGAGGCCGACGATCTTGTCGATCTCCTGGCCGCGCGCGGTGAGCATGATGATCGGCGGCGTGCTGCCGTTGCGCCGCAGCTCCTTGCAGACATCGAGGCCGCTCTTCTTCGGCAGCATCACGTCGAGGATCATCAGGTCGTGATCGCCGCGCGAGGCGATGCGCAACCCTTCCTCGCCGTCCGTGGCCATTTCGACCGTGTACTTTTCGAACTCGAAGCCGTCCCTGAGAGCAACGGACATCGCCGGGTCATCTTCCACGATGAGGATTCTGTTCATGCAAGCTCCTGAGTCATCGTCACCGCGCCATCCGCGGTCCGCACCGGCAGCACGATCGTGAACGTGCTCCCCGCGCCCAATTCGCTGTCCACCTCGACGTGCCCGCCGTGGGCCTTGGCCACGTGCTCGACGATCGACAGCCCGAGGCCGCTGCCCTTGACGTCGTGCACCAGGCCGCTGCCGACGCGGTAGAACTTGTCGAAGATCTTCTTCCGCTCCAGCGCCGGGATGCCGATGCCGCGGTCGCGCACCGAGATGCGCACGGCGTCGCCCGCGCTTACGACCGTCACGTCGATGTTCTTGTTGCCGTTCGAATACTTCACCGCGTTGTCGAGCAGGTTCACGAGCACCTGCGCGATGGCGTCCTTGTCGAGCTGCAGCGGGGGCGGAGGGGGCCCCGAGGCGCTGAAGGCGATGGTCACGCCCGCCTCGCGCAGCGGCATCTCGAAGCCGGCCACCGTCTGCTCCACGAGTTCCACGACGTCGGTCGCGCAGAAGCGGTAATTCTTCTCGGCCGACTCGATCTTCGAGAAGTCGAGGATGTTGTTGATGAGCTGCGTCAGGCGCCGGCTCTCGGCCTCGATGTACTCGCCGTACTCGCGGATCTTCTCTTCCTTCGTCACCCGGCCGAGGCGCATGTACTCCCCGAAGACGCGGATCGAGGAGAGCGGTGTGCGCAGCTCGTGCGAGACGTTGGAGACGAAGTCGCTCTTCATCTGCGACAGGCGGGCCTGCCGCGCCACCGCGCCGCCGGCCAGGCCGATCGCGCCGAGCAGCACCATGAACGCGCCGCCGGACCACATCATGTTGTGCCGGAAGCTCGACGCCGCCAGCTCCTCGGGGCTGGCGCAGGCGTCGCGGATCCCCACGCGCCAATCCGTAAAGACAAATCCAAGCGGCTGGGTGATGAACTCCCGTCCCATGCCGGTCATGCGCGGCAGGTCATCCCCCACGCGGACCGTCATGGCCCGCTTCGGAAAGCGCTCCTTGAAATTGCCCGCCGCGATGCCGGCGATCTTCTTCTGCGCCCACTTCGCGTCCAGGATCACGCCCGCCACGCCGACCACGCGCATCGACTCGTCGACGACCGGCCGGAGGATGATGCGGTGCTTGCGATCGCGCTCGTCGACCTGCAGCGCCGGCTGCGCCACCCGCCCCCACTTGTAGGCCATCGACCACCCCATGGTGGCCAGCTTGATCGCCTCGGCCTCGCTCCAGTCGTGCCCCTTCGTCTCGATGCCGTTCGTGCTCCACATGCGCGAGACGTAGTGCTTGTCGTTGAACTCGAGCGTGAAGAACCGCCGCGCCCCAGGGACGGGGTGCTCCCGGAAGTGCTTCCCGAGCGTGCCGAAACTGAGCAGCTGCACATGCGCCAGCGCCAGCGCCTTCTCCGCGTCGCGGCGATACCGCTCGTCCACGTCCGCCGCCACCGCCTCGATGGCATTGCGCTGCCAGTTCCGCTCCGCCGAGACACTCTTCTGCTCCAGCGTCCGCAGCGTGCGGTACTGCATCACCAGCAGCCCGCCGAGGGGAATGATCACCACCGGCAGAAACCAGTACATCGATCGACGGAACAGACGGCGCATGGAACTCCGAGAACGCGATTCTGGCATGCCGTCGATTCCGGTTTCTTCGATTGACACAACTTTTAACAATTAGGAGACAGAGGAAAGAGGAAGGAGAAAAGAGGAAAGAGGCCGCCACCCCGTCGTGCGCGCGTGCCTCGTGGCTCCCGCGCGCCCCTGACCAACACGAACATGGACCGTGCGTCTCGCCTCTCTTTCCTCTTTCCTCCTTCCTCTTTCCTCTGCCTCACCGTTGAAACGCATACGCCACTTTCATAAACACACTCTCCGAATCCTCCGCGTCGCCGTAGCCGACGAAGAACACGGTCTGCCAGTTCAGTTTGTAGGCGTAGAGGGCAGAGAGGCTGGTCTTGCGGTCGCTGGTCTTGTGGTCGGTAGCCGAGCCGCGGTCGACGGTCTTCTGCTGCAGGATCGCGCGGACCAGCGAGCGTGAAGAGAACGTGTACGTTGCCTTCAGCCAGTCGATCTTCGCGTTGAAGAGGCGGCCCGCGTCGTCGACGTCGAGCCATTCGCGCGACGTGCGCAGTTCCATCTGCATGTGGTCCGTGATGCGTGTCGTGCCGCTGAGATTCAGCATCGCGCCGCGGCCGACACGCGCGCCGGCGTAGTCGATCTTGTCGCCGGCGTGGCCGTCGAACTGGATGGCCGGCAGCCAGCGGTATGGCGCCGCGCGGACGTTCCACGCGAGATCCGTGCGCGCCAGCAGACTGTCGCGGACGAGCTCTGTCGTCCGTCCCGCGCTGGCCCAGCCGCTGCTGCCGAATTTCCCCTGGAACTCGAGGCCGCCGTAGAAGCCGCGGCGCAGCATGGAGCCGCGGTCGAAGAGCTGGTCGTACTCGGCCCCGGCGTACGGACGCAGATAGGAGAAGAAGTCTGTCGGATACGTGCGCAAGCCCGACCAGACGCCGGCGCGGCGATATCCCGACTGCACGACGAAGCCGTTGTCGGCGCGGAAGCCCGGTGAGTACGTAGATGTGGCGGCCCAGACGTCGTAGCGTTTCGCGTCGCGCTCGAAGACCAGGCGGTAGGCGTGGCCGTCGAACGCCGTGCCGTCGAAACGCGGCGTGAGATCGGCGCGATCCGGGTTCTCCGTGGTGCTGTAGAGGAGTTGTCCGGAGAGCTTGTTCGCCCCCTTCGGGTCCCACAGAAAATCGGGACCGAACACGCGGTTATAGCCTCCCCCCTCCACCTCGCGCGCGCTGAGCAGCAGCGCCCCGAACGAGTCGCCGAAGCCGCGCCGCAGCCGCCCCAGGGCTACGCGCGAGCGGAAATCCTGCGGCACAAAGTCCGAGCCCTGCGGTCCAGGCAGGATCACCGCGCCCCCGCCGCGATCCTCGGCCACGAGGAACGTGTACGCATTCGCCCCCGCCGTGCCGGTGGCCCGCATTCCCCACGCCGGCGAGGTGATGCTGCGCGTGTACGACGCCACGATCGGCGTGGAGAGGAGATCGACCCCTTCGAGAAAGAACGTCCGCTTCTCCGGGAACGACAACGCGAAGCGGTTGTTCACGTCGATCTGCGGCACGTCGGCTTCGAGCTGCGAGAAATCGGGATTGAGCGTGCCGTCGACCGTCAGGTTCGCGCTCGGATTCCACTTCATGTCCACGCCAAAGTCGGAGTCGAAGCGCTGGTTACTGCGCTGATCGAACGACGTGGCGCGGTTCACCGAGGCCGTGCTGTACGGGGCGATCGTAAAGTGCTGCGTCGCCGGCAGTCCTTCCAGCCCGGTCATCTCGGCCGCGTGGCAGAGGAAGCAGCCGGAGTTCTTCGGGATCGGTGTGTTCGACATGATGTAGCGGAAGTCGCGCGGGTAGTTGCGCATCATGATCACGCCCCACGTCTGCGGATTCGTGGGCGGGTAGCGCAGCGACGCCAGCGGGATGCGCATCTCCGCCGACCATCCCTTCGCCGTCCGCCGCGCCACGGCCTCGTAGAAAAAGTCGGGCGAAAAGTCCTCCATCCCGTTCGCGTCATTGACGACGCTGTCCGTCTGCACGCCGCGCGGGTTGACGCGAAACGCGACGCCAGAGCGGCGGTCGTTCAGCGTGTCGATCAGGATGGCCACGTAATCCTGATCGCCAAGGACCTTGTCGCGGTCGACCAGCGGCGCACGGATGTCCGAGGGACGCGGGTCGTCGGCCATGAACGCCACGTATACCGCCTGGTCGTCGTAGGCGAGCAGCCCGATCGTCTGCGCCGGCGGAGCCGCGTTGTCGCCGCGGTAATACTCGACGAACCCGTCGATCCGCCGCGCATTCGCCCACGCCGCCTCTGCCGGATCGCCGTCGACGACGATTGTCCCCGCCAGCTTGGCGATGTCGACCCGCGTCGGCACCGCGATCGCGCGCATCGCCCAGAACAGCATCAACAGCAGAAACAGCATCGTGCGTTGCATGCCCAGCACAATGGCGGTTGCGAGGGCGGCAGTCTTCCCACGCCGGTGACACGCTCCGCACGGGAGGTGACACGATGTGAAAGAAGGTTACGGAGATGGCGGAAGGGTGACGGGGGCCGCCGGTTCAAATCAGCCCGGGTACACCTCGATCATGTCTCCAGGTCCCGCCGCTGCGATGGCGCTCCTGATCTTCTCGAGTTCGGGAAGAATGTCTTTCATCCGGTTGCGGATGTTGACGATGACGACGGCACCGATGCCGATCCGGCCAAGGTTCTGCTAAAACCGGAGACTCTGATCGGCCGAAAGGATGACGGTGAATCCCGAGCTGACCGCTGCTCGAAGGAGGACACCGTTTCGCAGGCCCTTTAGCCGCTCGCGCCGAACCGTCGATGGTGCGAACTCGGCGAGGTACGGCTCGATCTGCTCGGGGATCGACTCGTCAATGAGCAGCCGCAACGGCCGTTACCGCCTCTCGAGCGATCTCTAACGCCCCCACAACCTGTTCCCGGGACACAGTGGGAAAGGCGTCCAGAAACTCTTCCAGCGAGTCACCCGCCTCCAGATAGTCAAAGAGGCTTTGCACCGGAACGCGGGTCCCTACGAACACCGGCGTTCCACCCATGATCTCGGGGTCGGTATGGACGATTTCACTTGGATCGGTCACGTGGTCAATCTTACTCCGACCGGGAAGCAACCTGGATCTTGTCGCAGATGCTCCCGTCGCAATCTCAAATGCTCCCGGTCCTATCTCAAATGCCGCGTGCCGCTATCTCAAATGCTCCCGGGTGCTATCTCAAATGCCTCGTGTCGCTACCTCAAATGCTCCCCGGTCCCATCTCAAATGCCTCGTGTCGCTATCTCAAATGCTCCCCGGTGCTATCTCAAATGCTCCCGGGACAGATTCAAATGCTCCCGGAGCAGATTCAAATGCCCGCGGAGCATTTACAAAACGGTCCCCGCCATCGTGAGAGACCCTCGGCACCCTTTGAAAGACACCAAAATGCCCTTCGCAGAGGTCATTCCGAGCTTTCAACGACGCGCCGGAGCATTTGAGTGTCCTCTGCCGGTGTCTTGCGAAGCACTGGCAATGCATTGCGAAATGCTCCGGGAGCAGATTTATCTGCCTGGCAAGCATATCGATCTGCTTCGGGAGCATTTGAGTTTGCGCAAATGGCACCTCTTTGACCCACCGGTTGTCCTCCGAAGAGCACAATACCCGCGGAGGTTCCCCTCATGAAACGACTGGCAACGGGAGTCCTGCTCCTGGTCTTCGTCGTTCCGGCGGCATTCGCGGCACGTTCCTCGGCCCCGGCGCCGTCCTCGCGCGCGGAGCGCTCACCGCAGCAGGTGGCGGAGGATGAGCTCCGGCAGGGCGCGCAGCAGCTCGATCGCGCCGCCAAGCTGCACGCCGAACTGCAGGCCGCACCAGCCGACAAACGCGAGGGCCTGCAGAAGAAGCTGAACAAGACTCTCGAAGGGGCGGCGCGCAATTTCGAGAAGGCGACGATGAACGCCCCGCGCATGGTGCAGGCGTACAGCGAGCTCGGATTCGCCCTGCGCAAGCTCGGACGCTACGAGGAGTCGCTGGCCGCGTACGACAAGGCGCTGACCATCGTCCCGAACTACGCCCCGGCCCTCGAGTACCGCGCCGAGGCCTACCTCGGGCTGAATCGCGTGGCCGAGGCGAAGGAGGCCTATCTGATCCTCTTCGGCGGCGATCGCCCGCGGGCCGACCTTCTCTTCGCCGCCATGCAGAAGTGGGTCGCCGCGCGCACCGCCGATCCCGCCGGCGTCGATCCGCAGCAGGTGGCGGAACTGGCGAAGTTCGTCGAGGAGCGCGCGGCCATCCACGCCCAGACCTCGGTGGCCACGGCATCGAAAGACCTCAGGACGTGGTGATTGCGCTCGTCGCGGCGTCCGTGCTCTCGGCCCGCATCGAGCTCGGACGCCACCTCTTCTACGACACCCGTCTCTCGGGAAACGGGACGCAGTCGTGCGCGACGTGTCACCAGCAACCGCGCGCGTTCACCGATGGCCGCGCCACCGCCATCGGCTCCACCGGCCAGCGGCACACGAAGAACACCATGACCCTGACCAACGTCGGCCGCAACGCCACGCTGACGTGGGACGACGCGCGCAAACGCTCGCTCGAACGGCAGGCCCGCGTCCCGCTGTTCGGACGCAGGCCGCCGGAGATGGCCATGAGCCAACGCCGGATGGCCGCCGTGCTGCGCTCCGACGAGCGCTACGCGGCGCTCTTCCGCGAGGCCTATCCGTCGCGGCGAAACGCGATCACGCTGCCGAACGCACTGCACGCGCTGGCCACGTTCGAGCGTTCCCTCGTCTCCGACGGCTCGCCGTTCGACCGCGCCATGCGCGGCGAGCACGAGGCCCTGCCGGCGGCGGCCTGGCGCGGCCTGCGCGCATTCACCGCCGCGGGCTGCGGCGAGTGCCATCAGGGCGACCGCTTCGCCGCGCAGCGTTTCGCGACCAACGGCGTCACCGCCGGCCGCTTCCGCATCCCCACCCTGCGCAACATCGCCGTGACCGCCCCCTACATGCACGACGGCAGCATCGCCACGCTCGACGCGGTCCTCGACCGCTACATCGCCGCGCGAAAGCTGTCGCTGACCGCGGACCAGCGCGCAGACCTGCTGGCGTTCCTGCACGCTCTCACCGACCAGGACTTCCTCACGGCTCCACGATTACGTGATCCATGGGCTCGTGATCCGATGGCTCAGCCGCCTTCGCCTGCAAGTGATTGACGGCTGCGACCAGCACCACGCCGCCGAGGATGTTGCCGATCAGCGTCGGGACGAAAAAGCGCGTCAGAACCTCGGCGAGCGTGCTCCCATGCGTGAACAGCAGGAACCCCGCGTCCACCGTCCCGGCGACGATGTGACTGAAGTGCCCCACGCCGACCACGTACGCCAGCACCGCGATCACGACGACGCGCGCTGATTCCGCGTACGGCAGCAGCCACACCATCAGCGCGATCAGCCATCCGGCGAAGATGGCGCGGAGCAGCGTCACCGCGAACGGGTTCTCGACGACGTGCTTCGCGAGGGTGCGCATCGACTCGTAGGTCTCGTGCGACACCGCCTCGGTGCGCGCGAGCACGAGCGCGACCAGCAGCGCGCCGGCGACGTTCGCCAGCAGCACCACGACCCAGATCCGGGCGATGTTCCCCAGCGTCTTCGCGCGCGGCTTCGAGAGGAACGGCAGGATGACGGTCAGCGTGTTCTCCGTGAAGAGCTGCTGCCGCCCCAGGATCACGATCAGGAAGCCGAGCGGATAGCCGAGGGCCGTAATGAGCGGCTGCCACTTCGCGTGCGGCGTATGCGCATGCAGCAGCGCCTGGCCGATGAACGAAAAGCTCATCGACAGCCCGGCGGCCAGGCCGGACCACATCAGCGCCCGCGAGCTCCGCTCGAGCTCACTCTCCCCCTCGGCACAGATCGCGTGATGGACGACTTCACTGCTCGGAGAAGTGCGCTCCTCCGCCTCGCGACGTTCCTCGTGGTCAGCCATGGGAGCCGCCCCGGTGCAAGTTCCACGCGCGGACTCCCTCGCGGAGCCTTGTCATCGCGGTTCTACGCCACGTATCCCCCGCAAACCTCCCCCTCTCTTGGTGACATTCGTCAACTGACAAGAGCTTGCTTCTCCCCCCATAATGCACGCCGTCCAATATATGGTTGATAAAGCAACGCTCGATGGTCTCCGCATTGCGCGCCCGGACTCGGCAGACGTCCGCCGGCGCAACCCGTGGTGGGTGATCGTTCCGGTCGTCCTCCTCCTCCTCGCCCTCGGCGCGTGGGCCCTGGCCCGCGGCGGCGGCGGCAAGGAAGTGCGCGTCGCGCCGGCGAAAGTCGTGGCCGGCGAAGCGCGCGGCGCCGTGCTCAACGCCAGCGGCTACGTCACCGCCCGGCGCCAGGCCACCGTCTCCTCCAAAGTCACCGGCAAGGTCACCGACATCTTCATCGAAGAAGGCATGCAGGTGAAGGCAGGGCAGGAGTTGGCCCGCCTCGACGCCGGCTTCGCATCGCGCGGACTGGCGCTCTCGCAGGCCGAGGCCCGGGCGGCGGGGAGCGCTCTGGAAGAGACGCGCGTGCGCATCCGCGAGGCCCAGCTCGACTACGACCGCGCCGATCGCCTCGCCCGCAACGAGATCGCCAGCCGCTCCGACGTCGACCGCGCCCGCGCCCAGCTCGACGCCGCGCGGGCCCGGCTCAACGCCCAGAACGACCAGCTCGCGACCGCGCAGCGCCAGGTCGACCTGCAGCGCCAGAGCGTCGAGGACACCATCATCCGCGCCCCCTTCGACGGCATCGTCGTCTCCAAGGACGCCCAGCCGGGCGAGATGATCTCCCCCGTCTCCGCTGGCGGCGGCTTCACCCGCACCGGCATCTGCACCATCGTCGACATGGCCTCGCTCGAGATCGAAGTCGACGTCAACGAGGCCTACATCAACCGCGTCCATCCCAACCAGCGCGTCGAGGCCGTCCTCGACGCCTATCCCGACTGGAAAATCCCGGGGCACGTCATCACCGCCGTGCCCACCGCCGACCGCCAGAAGGCCACGGTCAAAGTGCGCATCGCCTTCGACCAGCGCGACCAGCGCATCCTCCCCGACATGGGCGTCAAGGTGGCGTTCATCACCAACGAGCCGGCGGCGGCCGCATCGACCTACGTCGACGTGCCGAAGAGCGCCATCCGCCGCGACGGCGAGCAGGACGTCGTCTTCGTCGTCAAGGAAAAGAAAGTCGAGCGCCGCGCCGTGAAGGTGATGTCCACCCAGGGCGAGATTGCCCGGCTGGCCGCCGGAGTGAACGATGGCGAGCAGGTGGTAGTCGAAGGGCCCGAGCTCGCCGATGGCGATTCCGTAAAACTGAAGGAGACGAAATGACCTCGCTCGTCCAAGTCCGCAACGTCGAAAAAGTGTTCCACCGCGGAGCGGAAGACGTCCGCGTCCTCTCCAACCTCAACCTCGACATCGAGAGCGGCGAATTCCTCGCCCTCATGGGCCCCTCGGGGTCCGGCAAGTCGACGCTCCTCAACCTCCTGGCGGGCCTCGACCGCCCCACCAAAGGCACGCTCGAAGTCGCGGGCGAGCGCATCGACAACCTCTCGCGCAAGGAGCTGGCCCGGTGGCGCTCCCGCCACGTCGGCTTCGTCTTCCAGTTCTACAACCTCCTGCCCGTCCTCTCCGCGGAGCGCAACATCGAGCTGCCGCTGCTCCTGACGAGCCTCTCCGCCTCCGAGCGGAGGAAGCACGTGGCCACGGCGCTGGAGATCGTCGGCCTCTCCCACCGCGCCAAGCACACGCCGCGGACGCTCTCCGGCGGCGAGCAGCAGCGCGTCGGCATCGCCCGGGCTATCGTCACCGACCCCTCGCTCATCCTGGCCGACGAGCCGACCGGCGACCTCGATCGCAAGAGCGGCGACGGCATCCTCGACCTGCTGCAGGGCCTCAACCGCGAGCAGGGCAAGACCATCGTCATGGTCACGCACGACCCGCACGCCGCCCAGCGCGCGTCGCGCCAGTTGCACATGGTCGACGGGCAGGTCTCGAGCGAGATGGCCGCATGAAGTTCGCCGCCGTCGTCCTCTCCAACTTCAAGCGCCACAAGCTGCGCACGATCCTGACCATCCTCTCGATCATGGTGGCGTTCATCCTGTTCGCCTACCTGGCCGCGATCCGCAACGCCTTCAGCTTCGGCGCGAGCGTGGCCGGCGCGAACCGCCTCGTCGTCCGCCATCGCGTCACGCTCATCCAGCCGCTGCCGCAGAGCTACGAGCGCCGCATCGAGCAGATCCCCGGCGTCGCCGACGCCACGCAGCAGGCCTGGTTCGGCGGCCTCTATCAGGATAAGCAGACGTCGTGGGGCCAGATCGCCGTCGTGCCGGACGAATTCCTGGCCATGTACCCGGAGTTCATCCTCCCGCCCGAGCAGAAGCAGGCCTTCATCAAAACCCGCACCGGCGCCATCGTCGGACGGAAGACCGCGGAGCGCTACGGCTGGAAAATCGGCGACCGCATCCCCTTCGCCGCCACCTTCATGCAGCCGAAGACGGGCGGCAACACCTGGACGTTCGACCTGGTCGGCATCTTCGACGGCCAGTATCCCGACACCGACACCTCCTCGTTCTACTTCCGCCACGACTACATGGACGAGAACCGCGCCTTCGGCAAGGGTCTCACCGGCTGGTACGCCATCCGGGTCAAAGACCCGAAGGACGCCGAGCGCGTCGCCACCGCCATCGACGCGGAGTTCGCGAACTCGCCCGCCGAGACGAAAGCCGAGACCGAGAAGGCCTTCATCAAGGGCTTCGCCGAGCAGATGGGCAACATTGGCGCGATCGTGCAGGCCATCCTCTCCGCCGTCTTCTTCACCATCCTCCTCGTGGCCGGCAACACGATGGCCCAGGCGGTCCGCGAGCGCACCGGCGAGCTGGGGGTGATGAAGGCCATCGGCTTCACCGACGCGCAGGTGCTGACGTTCGTCCTCGCTGAGTCGCTGATGATCGCCATCATCGGCGGCGCCGCCGGCATCGCCCTCGGTTGGTTTCTCGTCTCGCAGGGCGATCCCACCGGCGGCGCGCTGCCGGTCTTCATCTTCTCGCCCGACGCCCGCATCGCCGCGGTCGTGTTCATGCTGCTGCTCGGCCTCATCGCCGGCGTCCTGCCCGCCGTGCAGGCCATGCGTCTCAACGCCGTCGACGCGCTCCGGAGAGACTGATGAACCTGTTCCGACAACTGGGTGCCCTGCTGGTCTTCAACATCCGCACACTCCGCGGCCGCCTCGGCTCCGCCAGCGCCGCGGTCTTCGGCATCGCCGGCGTCGTGGCCGTGCTCGTGGGCGTGCTCTCCATCGGCGAAGGCTTCCGCCGGGTGATGGTCGTCGCCGGCAAGCCCGACACCGCGCTCGTCCTCCGCGCTGGCGCCGACAACGAGATGTCGTCGATCCTGGCGCGCACGGACGTCGACGCGATCCGCGACGCCCCCGGCGTCGCCCGCGGCGCCGACGGCAAGCCGCTCATCTCCCCCGAGCTCTTCGTCATCGTCGATCTGCCGAAGCGCACGACGCAGACCTCGGCCAACGTGCCGCTGCGAGGCGTGCAGCCCGGCGGCTTTGCCATCCGTCCCGAGATCAAAATCGTCGAAGGGCGCCAGTTCGCCTGGGGCCGCAACGAAGTGATCGTCGGCCGCGGCGCGTACGCGGAGTTCGGCGGCACGGACGTCGGCTCAGAGCTGCGCTTCGGCACGAACGCGTGGAAAGTGGTCGGCATCTTCGAGGCCAAAGGCTCGATCTCCGAGTCCGAGCTCTGGGCCGACGCCGCGGTGCTCGGCCCCGCCTATCAGCGCGGCGCCTCGCACTCCATCGTCATCACCAAGCTGGCGTCCCCCGGCTCGTTCCAGCAGTTCAAGGACGCGCTGACCACCGACCCCAAGCTCTCGCTGAAAGTGCAGAACGAGACGGAGTACTACGAGTCGCAGTCGCGCACGCTGCGCGGCCTGGTCACCGGCCTGGCCTTCATCGTCTGCAGCCTGATGGGCCTCGGCGCGATCTTCGGCGCGCTGAACACGATGTACACCGCCGTCGCCGCCCGCGCCCGCGAGATCGCCACGCTCGAGGCCCTCGGCTTCGGCGGCTTCGCCGTCATGCTCTCCGTGATCGCCGAGGCGCTGCTGCTGGCGCTCGTCGGCGGCATCCTCGGCGCCGGCCTCGCCTATCTCGCCTTCGACGGCTACCGCGCCGCCACCATGAACTGGCAGACCTTCAGCCAGGTCGCCTTCGCCTTCGACGTCACCCCGCGC
>Ga0190272_10000069_pt1 | contig 74602 bp, 53 predicted proteins | sample Popmic504T_FD_133746 | JGI IMG/M metagenome (GOLD analysis project Ga0190272, IMG submission 133746) | Populus adjacent soil microbial communities from riparian zone of Shoshone River, Wyoming, USA - 504 T | ecosystem: Environmental > Terrestrial > Soil > Riparian zone | place: USA: Wyoming... | reverse complement strand
AGAAGGTGATACCAATGAATCGGCGCGGGTCAGTCTCAGGATCGCGGTCGATGCCGACAGACAGAGGACGACCTCGACAACCGCCCCCGGGCGGTGGAAGCGTACCGCCGCTCGGCCCGCGCCTCTAGCCTCGCCTCCGTTTTCATCCGTGGTGACGCGGCGCGGCATCATCCGCTCTCAGGATGACAGTGGGGGCTCGGTTACCGCGGGCGGGACGGGCGCTGTTTGGGTACGGGCGTCGGCGTGGCCACGGCCCAGTTCAGGTTCTTCACGATGTTCTCGGCGGAGATGAGCCAGAACGGTACGGCAAAGTTCTGGGTGAGGCCGCCGGTGTGTAACCCGATGACGAGTCCCGTTTCGAGGTCGACGATGCACGAACCAGAGTTGCCACCCAGCGTGGAGCAGTTATGGCCGAGGTGGAGTGGCTTCTGAGGTTGCGACCTCATTCCGGTCGACTTGCCGGGCTGCAGGCGCTTCACGTTAAAGATGTTGTTGAAGGGCGTCAGGTTGGCGGGGGGACTTTCACGGGTCGGATAGCCGATCGCCGCGACGTTGCCGTCCCGGATCACGCGCGGCTGAACCGGGGAGAGCTGCAGCGGCGGCGGACCTGACGCGGCCAGGCGGAGGAGCGCGAGGTCGTACTTCCCGTGGACGGCGATGACATCCGTAATCTCGACGCGATTCGTGCCGGGGACGCCGAGCTCCGCGGTGAAGTCGACGCGCGTCGGTTTGGTGACGTTCGTGTTGCCCGTGAATTTGGCGGCGACGTGCGCGTTCGTCATCAGCACGCCGTCGGCAACCATGAAACCGGTGCCGCGGATGGTGAAGCTCCCCGTGGAGCCCTCGATGCGCCCGACGCTCGGCAGGATAGCCTTCAACGCGTCGCGGCGTTCCCCGAGCACTGCCCACTCCGGCGGCGGCTCGCCGAAGTCGCCATTTTGCACGATCAGCGCAGGGTGTCCGGCGTTGCCGACGACTTCGAGATTGGGTACTCCGTCAAGTTCGCTCATCCTTTATAGGAGAGCCTCAAGCCCGCGAATCTCCTACCATCTGTCATCCCGAGCGTGAGTCGAGGGACCTGGGCGGGTGGGTGGCGCGCTGCACGAGCTTCGGGACACGATGCGCGCCGCCCGCCCACCCAGGTCCCTCGACTCACGCTCGGGATGACAGATGGGGTACATCTCCGCGAGCGCTACAGCTCCGCGAGCGTGGGGCGCATCTCCGCGAGCGTCGCTACACCGCCCCCGCGATCCGGTCCGCGAGCTGCGCCAGCGCGGTGCTCATGGCCGCCGCAATCTGCGCGCTGTCCATCGACGACATCGGCACGGTGATCCGTTCGTGGCGTGTGAGTTCGGGCCGTCCGGGGTCGGCCAGCACCCAGCGCGCGTCGAGGACGAACACCTGATCCGGTCCCGGCGCGAGGTTCTCGAACGTTACGTAGAGCGAGCGCATCGCGCCGGCGGGTTTGGCTTGCCCGGGGAGGATCACCTTCCCCTCGGGCAAGCGGTTGGCGAGGTCGAAGGCCAGCGTGTGGATGACCATCTCCTCCAGCGGGGAGGCCCACTGGTGCGTGCCGCGCACTTCGAAGCGGTGGTCGGCGCCGCGCAGGACGAGGCCGCGGCGGTCGAGGCCGGGCGGGAGCTCGATGCCGTCGAGGCCGACCGGCGTGGGGCCGTTGCCGGGGAGCTTGGCCGCGGCCTCGATGGTCTCGAGCGAGTAGAAGCGGTTGTCGGGCCGTTTCAGGAAACCGCAGGACGTGGTCAGCAGCACGGCCAGCAGCACCGCCATCAGGATCGGGATCGTCCGGCGGACGGTCATTCGCGCCTCCCCTTGATCACGGAATCAGGATTCTCGGTGAGATACGACGCCAGCGAGCGGACCGCTTCCGCGGCGCGGGTGAGCTCGCGGATCAGCTCCGCGACGTCGTAGTTCTGTTTCTGCGAGGTGCCCAGCAGTTGCTCGGCCCTCTTGGCCGCCGCCTCGGCCGAAGCCGCGGCGTTGCGCAGGCTGTTCACGATCGGCTCGACGTTCTGCGCCGCCGTGCCGGCCGTCGTCTCGACCGTTTTGGCCGCCTTCTCCGCCGACTGGGCGGCGTTGCGCAGGCTGTCGGTGATCGGGCCGATATTGCGTCCGGCCGTGATCGAGGCCTTCTCGATCTCGCTCAGCGACGTGTCGAGCCGGCGCAGGCTCTGGTCGAGCACCGGGTCGTTCATCAACTTGTCGAGCCGTGCCGCGGAGCTGCGCATGTGACCCGCGATCTCCTGCAGCGGCAGGCCGCGGATCGTGTTGGCGACGTCGGTGATGGCGCTCATGGCCGCGCCGATGCCGTCGCCGGTCGCCGATGCGGGGATGATCGGCGGATCGTTCGCGACCACGAGACGTCCCGTATTCGGCGCGGCGGTGATCTCTAGCGAGACCGCGCTCGCGCCGGGTAGTACGAGACTGGTGGCCAGCGACGCGCGCATCCCTTTCTGCACGAGGCGGCCGAGGGCGTCGTTCATCGCGCCGCGCAGGGATTCGCGGGTGGTGGCGTCGGTGACGTTGAAGTCGAGCAGGCGCGGGTCGATCTCCAGGGTGACGGGCGTCTGCAGCGTAGCGTTCTCGGGGAGGTAGCGCAGCTTCACGTCGCGCACGCGGCCGACCTGCATCCCCTTCATCTGCACCGGCGTGCCGGGCGTGAGTCCGCGCACCGGGCCGGGGAAGAAGGTCAGGTAGGTCAGATGCGGTCCGTCGGCCGAGGCGATGGCCACGGCGCGGGAGTCGTGGAGCTCGAAGCGCGTCCCGGGCGGGACGGGCGCTCCGGCCATGACTTCCGGCGTGTAGAACCCGACCGGCGCGGAGAGGAGCGAGGTCAGTGAGGCATCGCCCATCGACAGCCCGCCGCCGGCCAGGGAGATGTTGAGTCCTCCGGCGCGGTAGAAGCGCGTGCTCTGGCGGACGTAGTTCGCGAAGCGCTGCACGACGAAGACGTGCACGGCGGTGATGCCGCGTTTCTCGTCGTACTCGGTGCCGAGGACGCGGCCGACGCGCATGCCCTGATAGACCACCGGCGCGCCGACGGAGACGGAGCCGAGCTCGCGGTCTTCGAGGATGAGCGTCTTGCCCGCTTCCGGCGCGGCCAGGACGGGCGCGTACTCCTGTCCCATGAACTCGCGCGTCTCGTCGCCTTCGCCGGGCGCGACGCCGACGTAGGTGCCGGAGAGGAGTCCGCCGATGCCACCGCCTTCGATGCCCGGCTCGACGATCCAGAAGCGCGTGCCCTTGCGCAGGGCGTGGTTCATCGACGCGTCCATGGAGATGCGTACGACCACTTCGCTCAGTTTGTCGTCGACGGTGATCTTCTGCACGGTGCCGACTTTGGCGCCGCGGAATCGCACCGGGCTGTATCGGTCCAGTCCCCGCGCCTCGGCGAAGCGCACGGTGACGTCGCCGCCGCCGAAGCCGTACCGCACGATCAGGTAGCCGACGAAGAAGATCGCCACCGCCGGAATGATCCAGATCCACGGCGACCACTTCGGCACGTGCACGGCGGCCTCGGGGGGGGGCTCTTCGTGATGCCTCCGCTCCTGGTCGTGCTCGTCGTATTCACTCATCGGGCTTCTCCGGCACTCTTCCACATGAGTCTGGGCTCGAACATTCGCACCGCGAACATCAGCAGCACGATCAGCATGAACAAGGGGGTGGCGCCCGGGCCGGCCACGATGTCGTCGATGCCGCGGAAGTCGACGATCGGCGCGGCGATGGCGGCGATGAAGGGGATGACCATCGGCCAGCGCACCAGGCGATGCATCAGGCGATAGACGCGGGTGCGGAGGACCAGGCCTTCCTTGCGCGGGAAGCGCACCCGCACCAGGAGCCAGATCATCCCGCAGAGGACGACCATCGGGATGACGATGCCGGCCAGGAGCACGACGGCGCTGAATTGCCAGTAGCCGCGGTCGGCCAGCATCTGCACGGTGCCGATGACGGTGTGCTCGAGGACAGCGGTGAGCTGGTCGTTGATCATGATGGACGCGCCGTACGCGGGGATGCAGAGCGGGATGGCCGCGGCCACGGCGCCGATGGCCGGGGCGAAGCGCGGCACGACGTTGCGGTCGAGACGGCTGCCGCAGCGCGGGCAGGGATCGCCGGCGCGGCGGCCGCTCGACGAGAGCTCGCAACTGTCGCACGAGGGGAGGTGCCGGGTCGGCAGGCCGACGTGGTCCGGCAGGATGCAGTTCCAGACGGCCCGCCGGTCGAGCCAGTGGTCGCCGAGGAAGGCGATGGCGGCCACGCCGAGGTACGTCATCGCTCCGACGCGCACGGAGACGTCGGCGGGGATGGAGGCCCGGAAGTAGGCGATCAGGCCGGCGATGACGACGACGTCGGTCATGCTCCAGATGCGCAGCTCTTCGCTCCAGCGGAAGATCCGTCCGCGCTGCCAGATCCGCCATCGGAAGCGCAGCGACCCGAGGACCAGGATGTGGAAGAGCGCGCGCAGCGCCGGAAAGAGAAAGGCGAAGAAGAGGAAGCCGAAGGCGAAGGGGAACCACACTTCGCTGTAGATGACGGGGACGCTGGTGACGAGGCGGCTCTCTTCGAAGACGAGGTTCTGGATGGTGGAGTCCATCAGCGGCATGAACACAGCCGGCGGCAGGAGGATGAACACCGCTACGGCGCAGGCCAGGGGGAGGTCGAACCCCGAGCCCGCGGGACGATGCAGCAGGCGCCTGCAACGGTGGCATTGGGCGCTGCCGCGCGGCGGAAGCTGAGGGAGCGTCTGCGTGCTGCCGCAATCGGCACAGGTGATCGTCATGTCAGCCAGACGCGACGATTTGCAATACCTGTGCTTACCGTGAGGAATCGCTGATGGTAGGGGCCGGCGCGAGCGCCGGCCCCTCAGTGCTCACGACGCCCAGTTCAGCGCGAACTTTTTGAAGAACGGGTCTTTGGCCAGCTTCCAGAGGGGGACCGACACGTTCCCCTTCAGGTACTGCCCGCCGAAGTGCAGGGCCACGACCTGGCCGGTCTCGAGGTCGACGACGCAGGAGCCGGAGTTGCCGCCGAGGGTCGAGCAGTCGTGGCCGAGGATCTCGGGGGCGGGGGTGGCCTTGAGGCCGGTCGACTTGCCGGGCTGGAGGCGCTTCACGTTGAAGATGTTCTTGAAGATGTCCATCTGCTCCGTGCGGCCGTTGCGGGAGTCGAAGGCGGGGTAGCCGATCACGGCCACGTCGCCGTCCTTGGTCGCCTTCGGCGGCTTCGAGGCCACCGTCAGCACCGCCGGGGCCTTGGTCTTGCCGGCCTTCATGGCCACGCTGAGGAGGGCCAGGTCGTAGGTCGGATGCACGCCGAGGACGCTGTTCACCTTGAACTCGCTCGACTTGTCGCGCTGGTACTCCTCGCGGTAGTCGACCTTGGCTTTGACGTTGGACGGCGAGAACTTCCACTCCTTGCCGGATTGCTGCGCGAAGATCTGGGCCACGTGGCGGTTCGTCATGGCGATGCCGTCGCCGACCAGGAAGGCCGTGCCGCACCACGGGAAGGTCGGGTGATTGTCGAGGTCCACGCGGCCGACGCTGGGGATGATCCCCTTGAGCATCGGACGAAGGCCCACGAGACTCGTCCATTCGTCGGGCGGCGTGCCGAAGTCGTCGTCCTGCACGAGCAGGGCGGGGCGCCCGAAGAGCAGCACGATCGCTTCGAGGCCGAGCTGCTCGCTCGGGGTGAGGTCGGTTTCCCCTTTGGCCATCTTGTCGAGGGCCCTGCCGCCGTCGTTGAGGCGCTTGTTGACCGTCTCGCTCTGGGGCAGCCCGAAGATCTCGCCCTCGCCCAGCTCCGGCCCCTCGCTCATGCCCATGCCGGGCGACCGCAGCGACTCCAGTCCCGGGACGCTCATGTCCGAGTTGGCGGCGGCGCTGGCCGCGGCCTCGACCTGCTCCCGCGTCTTCTTCGGCTTCGGGAAGACACGTTTGGCCATCTTCAACAGATCTTTCTGGTCCATGGGGGAATCCCTCCGTTGCCCTAGGAGTGTCGTGCGGACGGGATTCTCCTACCCGGGAAGGATGGGAGTGCGTGAGGCAAGAGATCTTTCTGGCGGGGCGAGAGATCTATCTGATGAGGCAAGAGATCTTTCTGACGGGGCGAGAGATCTATCTGATGAGGCAAGAGATCTATCTGACGGGGCAAGAGATCTATCTGATGAGGCAAGAGATCTATCTGACGGGGCAAGAGATCTATCTGATGAGGCAAGAGATCTATCTGATGAGGCAAGAGATCTATCTGATGGGGCAAGAGATCTATCTGACGGGGCAAGAGATCTATCTGACGGGGCTAGAGATCGATCTCATGGGGCTGGAGATCGATCAGGGTGCCCAAAGCACCCTAGTGGCGCTTCAAAGTAGTTTCCGCGGGCTGCGGCGCAGCGTCCGCTGAGAAGGGTTCTCCGTCCCCCTCTGTGCCTCTGTACTACTAACGACAAGTTTGTTCGCGTGACGCAAAGATTTCCTACAAAACTGATGGGGTTCAAATCTGGTGGGTTTTCCTTTGGTTGCGGCTCTGCCGCGCTGTGTCTCAGTGGTGAATGAACGTGCGTCGAAGCTCCGAGCGCGGCCTCTCGCAAGAGACGCTGCTTTGTCGTGCGAGGGACGCTGGCATTCACCACGGAGACACAGAGGCACAGAGGGGGACGGAGAACTCTTTCGCCCGGCCCGCGCCGGAACACCCACAGAAACTACCTTGAAGCGCCACTAGGCTGCGCGTCCTACTCCATGCGCACGTCGATCGTCCCTGGCGCCGTCACCTCGACGACGCGGGTCGTGTAACCGTGCACCACCGCCGTCAGCTTGTACCTGCCCGGCGCGAGCGAGAAGCCATACGTGCCGTCGCCGCTGCGCTGCAGGCGGCCCGGCACGAACGCGCCGCCGGCCTCGTGGAGCATGAGGTGCGCGTCGAGCGGCGTGCCGCTGCGGGAGTCGAGCACGCGCACCCGCAGCTCCGCCGCCGGCTGCAGTTCGAACGCGTAGTGCGTCGTATCGCTGACCACGGGCATCGAACGGTAGGCGTAGCCCGGCGCCGAGGCGATCAGGCGATGCGTGCCCGTGCCGGTGGTGGTCATGCGGAAGCGGCCGTTGGCGTCGACCGGCACCTCGCCGGAGATTGACATCACGGCGCTCATTGCCGGAGCGAGGGTGACGATGGCGTTGGCGATCGGCTGCCGCGTCACCGCGTCGACGACCGTGCCCTCGACGACCTGCTCGCGCAGGTCGATGTCGATCGACTCGCCGCCGCGCACGTCGCGCACGGTCTGGAAGTGGCGGTCGGAGAGCTGCTCGGCGCGCGCGAAGATGTGGTACCGGCCGGCCAGCGGCAGCGCCACCTCGTAGCCGCCGTCCTCGCGGGTCATGGCGCTGGCGGTGGTGCCGTCCTCGCTGGAGAAGCCGACGTGCGCGCCGGCCAGCGGCTTCCCCTCGTGCGTGACGCGGCCGGTGACGCGCACGTTGCCGGCCAGCTCCAGGTCGACGCGCTGCGGCTGTCCGGCCACCAGCTCGACCTGCCGCCGCACGGAGCTGCGCGCGTTGCGGGCCGACGACTCGACGTGCGCCGCGACCGTCACCGCGCCGACCGGCGCATTCTCGATGCGATAGTTGCCGGCCTCGTCGATCGTCCCCTCCGCGCCACCGTCCGGGCCCTGCACGATCACGTTGCGCTGCACGTACTTGCCGCCCATGTTCGGGGGGATGCCGGTGACGGTGCCGAAGACCACGCCGCGCGGCTTCGGGTCGAGCGAGATGGCCAGCTCCTTCTGTTTGGCCGGGTCGACCTCGCGCAGCTCCGCGTTCTGGTCGTCGAGATAGGCGCTGACCGAGTAGCGCGCGGGCACCAGGCCGGTCAGCACGAAGCGGCCGTCCTCGCCGGAGACGGCGTTCTGGTGCTCGCCGCCGATCGCGGAAGTCGAGGCGCTGATCTGCGCGCCCGCCGCCGGTTTGCCGTTGCGCGTGACGATGCCGGGCAGCGACAGGCCGCGCACGAGTTTGACGTCGACGGTGAGCGGCCCGTCGGCCTGCAGCGATCTGCGGAACGGGACGTAGCCCGGCTTGCGCACGGTCATCTGCGGCTGGCCCGCTTCGACGCCGGTGATGGTGAACGTGCCGTCCTCGGCGCTTTTGGCGTGGCCCGGCCCGACGCGCGGCGTGGCGCGCCTGCGCATCCGCTCCAGCTCTTCGCCGACGATCATCACGTCGGCCTCCGCGACCGGCAGCCCCGCTTCATCGGTGACGCGTCCGGTGACGCTGATGCCGCGCCCCAGCGGGATGTCGAGCGGCGCCGGCCCCTCCTCGGTCACGTTCACTTCCAGCGGCTCGGAGGCGGTGTAGCCCATCGCGCCAACGGTGACGCGATACGTGCCCACCGGCACCGTGACGCGGAACGTGCCGTCTTCCGACTGCTCGCCGCGCTGCACGCCCGACGGTCCACCGCGGCGGCCGCGCGGCTGGTCGGCGACCGGCTCGACGGAGAAGGCGAACGCGCGCACCGGCGTGCCCGTGGCGGCGTCGAGGACGCGTCCGCGCAGCGTGCCGGCCGGCGGCAGTGCCACGTCGACGTTGCCCGGCGCCTCGACCTCGAGCGTGCGCTCGATCATTTCGTTCGCCTGGAAAACGCCGAGGCGGTAGGGGCCGGGGGCCAGTCCGCCCAGCTCGAAGTTTCCGTCGGCGTCGGTGGTGGCGTTCGCATCGCGGCGCGCGCGGTTACCGCTGAGGATGGTGACGTGGACGTCGGCGACGCCGCGCTCGCCGCGATGCACGCGCCCGCGCAGCGTGGCCGCGCGCTCGAGCGTCACGTCGACGGTGGCGGGTCTGGCGATGCGTTTCGTGACGCTGCCGAGCTGGAAGTCTTTCGCGGAGACGGCGAAGTCGTACGCATCGGGCGCGAGCTGCAGCGCCACTTCGCCCGCCGCGTTGGCGCGCGCGCCGCCCTGCGCGGCCATTTCCAGCATCTCGGCCGGAACCCCGTCGCCCGCCGGCACGAAGGCGACGCGCGCCTCCGGCACCGGCTTGCCGGCCCGGTCGGTGACGCGCACCTGCACCGCCTCCAGCCTGGGCAGGGCGATGTCGACGGTGCGGTCGGCGGTGCCGAGCGGGAACGACTTCGAGCGGAAGGTCGAACGGAGCGGCGCCGCGACGGCGACGTTGACCGTCTCGGCCGGGCTCCACTCCGGCGCGGGGAGGGCGAACCGCCCGTCGGGCGTGGTGCGGTCCGCGGGGCGGTGGTGCATGAAGTCGAGCGCCGGACGGTTGGCAATGGTGAGCAGCACGCGCGCCCGCCCGACGGGCTTTCCCTCCGCGTCGACGACGCGCCCGCGGATCATCGGCGCCGGGGTGAGCTCGACGTTCGCCGCCGCGTCTTTGCTCTTCCGCAGGTCGACGATGTACGGCTCCTGCCCCTCGGCATACATCTTCCCGCTGTGCGGCATCCGTACGCGCGGCACCAGCCGGTCGTCAATGACCACCGCGTAGCGCAGCGGCTCCAGCCCCGCCGCCCGGAACTCGCCCTTCGCATTCGTGACCACGCGGAGAGGCTCGATGGATCGATCCGCCAACCCCTGCACCATCACCGGCGCATTCGCCAGCGCCTTCCCGTTCAACGAAACGACGCCGGTGATGGTGCCTTCGCCGCGCACGCGGGGAGAGGGTGCGGGGCGCTCCCGCTCTTTGGGCTGGTTGGTCAACAGATTGACCGTCATCACGTCCCCGGCCAGAACGAGCCACGACGAGTCATCGACGCGCACCTCGATCACCCCATCGGGCAACCCGGTGAACGCGAACCCGCCGTCCGTGCCCGTGATGGTCTCGCCGAGGGAGGTCCCCGTGACCGGCACCAGCGCCTGCACGCGCACACCCTCGACCACGCCATCGTCGCGGAACACGAACCCGGACACATCCGCGGCACGCAACGACCCGGCGAGAAGAATCGCGAAGAGGAACGAGAGGCGTTTCATCCGGAGAACGAAACGAGGCAAAGCGGGGGAAATATGTCAGGCGGGGGCTAGTGTCGTGTCAAGCCTGAAAACGTGGGTGCTTTGCGGCGGCGGCGGGCCGTCTGCTGCGCCGCCGCTCCTCAGCGATGTCCCGCATCGCCTGCGTCGCGGCGACTTGCATCCAGCCCACCGGCGCTCGCAAATCACCCGCGTTTTCAGGCTTGACACGACACTAGGGCTTTCTCCATGAGGCGTGGAGAGGTGGGCTTCAGCCCACCGCGGCCCCGGGAGCGGCGGCGGGCTAAAGCCCGCCGCCGCTCCACGATACGCATATCTTTGCCGCACTCCAGACGCTTCGCGTTTCTTGGTGCAACGAGTAACGCGGTCACGATGCCGCTACGCGACGAGGGTCGCACGCCTCATTGCGAGACGCGCACGTCTGATTGTGAGATGCCTACGTCTCATTGCGGGACGCGCACGTCTCATCGCGAGGCGCCCACGTCTCATCGCAAGGCGCATGAGTCTCATCGTGAGACGTACACGCCTCAGCGCGAGACGCGCGCGTCTCATCGCCAGACGCTTACGAGCGTATCGTTCCGTTTCTCCATGAGGCGTGGAGAGGTGGGCTTCAGCCCACCGGGACCCACGGGGAGCGGCGGCGGGCTAAAGCCCGCCTCTCCACGCTGTGCGCTGCTACGCGCGTTGCGCGACCCGATCCCCGAACCGCGCCGTTACCGCGGCCATCATGGCCTCGGTGGCGGCGTTGATGGTCTCGCCGGTGAGCGCTTCCTCGGAGAGGTACTCCAGCTCGAACGTGATCGCTCTCGCATCCGGCAACTCGAACAGATCGACGACGCGGATCTCCCGCAGGAACGCCGGCGCGGCGGAGCGCAGCGCGTCCGCGACCTCGGCGGCGGTGATGCCGCGGGGGATGGCGTAGGCCACGTTGCGGACGATGGGCTGGCGCGACGGCGGCTCGCTGTAGACGCGCGGCAGCGCCTTCGCGTTCAGGGCGTCGACTTCGATCTCGAAGTAGACGGGACGCTGGCGCTTGATGTCGAAGCGCGTCACGAGCGACGGGTGCACCTCGCCGACGATTCCCACCTGCCGGTCGCCGAGGAAGATGCCGGCGCGGCGTCCCGGATGGAAGAAGCGCTCCAGGCGATGTCCCGCGCTCGGCTGGACGCGCAGGTCGACGCGCAGCTCGAGGCGCAACTGTTCGAGGATGCCCTTGAGGTAGACCGAGTCGGCGACGCGCCCCTTGTCGCCCCAGCACGGGCCGCGGTCGCGGCCGTTGGCGAGGGCCCAGAGGATCGACTGCTCGCTCAGGTCGGCGAGGTAGATCCGCGCCCACTCGTACATCTTCACGTTGGCCAGCTTGTTGTTGACGTTCACCGCCAGCGCGTCGAGGGCCTGGGCGATGGTGTTGTTGCGCATCAGTGAGTAATTGCGCTCGATGGAGTTCTGCATCTCCACGTGCGGCCACAGCGGGTCGCCTTCTCCGATGCCCAGCCGCTCGCGTACGCCGCGCCCGTAGAAGCTGTCGGTGAAGATTTCGTAGAACCCTTCCGCCACCAGCACCTCGGACACGCGCTCCTGGACCAGCTCCGCGTGCGAGGGCAGCGCGCCCATCTCCACGCGCGGCAGCGAGACGACGGTGGCGTTGTAGCCGACGGACTTCAGCACCTCCTCGGCCAGGTCGGCCTCGAAGTGCACGTCCCAGATGCGGTGCGGCGGGACGGTGACGGTCAGCCTGGCGGTCTCCGGCTCGACGGTGAAGCCGTAGCGCGTCAGCCGCTCTGCCATCTCCAGCGCAGGCATGTGCTCGGCGCCGATGAAGCGCGCCGTCTTGGCGACGTCGACCTCGATCGTGCGCTGCGGGTTCGTCCACCCACCGGCCTGATACGCCTTGCCGACGCGGTAGCCGCAATGCTTCTCCAGGAGGTATGCGACGCGCGCCGCGCCGATGAGCGGCGAGGTCGGATCGCCGCCGCGCATGAAGCGCGCCGCCGCGTCGGTAGGCTGGTCGAGCTTGCGCGAGGCGATGCGCACCGACACCGGGTCGAAGCAGGCCGACTCGAGGAGGATGCGCGTGGTCTGGTCGGTGATGCCGCTGTCGACGCAGCCGATCACGCCGGCGATGCCGAGGATCTTGGAGTCGTCGGCGATGACCATCGTCCCTTCCGGGATCTCCACCGCTTCCGGCGTGAAGAGCATCCACGCCTTCTCGCCCTTGCGGGAGAGGCGGATGGTGATCGGGCCGTCGACCTTGTCGGCGTCGAAGGCGTGCGTCGGCTGTCCGAGGTCGAAGTTGGTGAGGTTCGAGGCGTCGACGGGGGCGTTGATGGAGTGCTCGTCCGCCGCGATGAGCGGCGCGATGACCTCGGACGGCAACACCCCGGCCGCATCGCCGCGGAACAGCTCCGTGACGGTGTAGACGAGGCACAGCGGCGTCTCGATGCGTACGCGCGTGTCGTCCGCCGGCTGGACATCGAGCTTGTACAGCGGCGGATAACGCAGCGGCTTGCCGGTGCGCCCGCGCACTTCGCGCGCGACGCCCTGATACGAGTAGTGATCGCCCCGGTTCGCCAGCAGCTCGCAGTTGACGACCGTGCCGAGGGAGGTCGTGTCGAGCGATTTCACCTCGATGCCGACTTCGTCGAGCAGCTCGCGCGCCTCGGCGTGGGAGGAGGGGAGATCGGTATGGGTGCGCAGATGTTCCAGCAGGAACTTCACAGTCCACCCCGATGCATCGTGCGGTGTACGCGCAGGTCCTGCTCGTACATCGGCTTCAGCGTGGGGATCCCCACCGCCTGGGCGGCGATGCGGGCCGTGCCGAGGCCGAAGGCGATGCCGCTCAGTTTCGTGTGGTCGTAGCCGAACTCGATGAAGACCTTGGGGTGGATCATCCCCGAGCCGAGGATCGTGATCCAGCCGGCCCCTCTGCAGGTCGGGCAGTTCTCGTCCTTCGCGAAACAGACCGCGCACTGGATGTCCATGCCCACCGACGGCTCCGTGTAGGGGTAGTACTTTGGCTTGAAGCGGAACACGTGCTCCGCGCCGTAGATCGACTTCGCGATCTCGAGCAGCGTTCCTTTGAGGTCGCCGTAGGTCAGCCCTTCCTCCACCCAGATCCCTTCGAACTGGTGGAACATCGCCAGGTGCGTGGCGTCGACAGCCTCGTTGCGGTAGACGCGGCCCGCGGCCACGACCTTGATCGGCAGCGGCGGATGGCGCTCCAGCACGCGCGCCTGCACGGTGGTCGTGTGCGAGCGGAGGAGCATGTTGTTCGGGAGCCAGAACGTGTCCTGCATGTCGCGCGCGGGATGGTTCTCGGGGATGTTGAGTGCGTCGAAGTTGTAGTACGGCGTCTCGATCTCCGGTCCTTCCTCCAGCGTGAAGCCGAGGCGGCGCATGACGTCCATGCACTTCTTCTGGACCTGCGTCAGCGGATGGACGGAGCCGCGCTCCTGGGCGATGCCGGGCAGCGTGAGGTCCTGCCACTCCGCCTCGATCTGCTTCGCCACCGCCGCTTCGGCGATGCGCGCCGTGGCCTCGTCGAGCTCGCGCTCGATCGCCTGCGCCGCGTCATTGATCTCTTTGGCGAACTTCGGCCGCTCCTCGGCGGACATGGAGCCGAGCGACTTCAGCGCCGTCTTCACATACGATTTCTTGCCGAGGTACGCCGTGCGGATCTCCGCCAGCGCCTCGGGCGTCTGGGCGGCGGCGAGGGCGGCGCGGAAGGATTGGAGAGTTTCGTCGGTGGACATTCGAAAGGTGGCGAATTGTACCGAATGATGTCCCGCGCCGGGCGGCAGTAATATCGGCCCCAGTGCTGCGTTCCCGCTTGAGGTTGCACCCTCTTTTGCGGCAACTGAGGGGGATCACGCGCATGCGCACCCGCCGCTCCCCGCTGCTCGCCATCAACGACCCCCGGCTGGAGTCGTATCTGACGGCCGAGGACGAGTGCACGCGCGGCCGCGAGCTGGAGCGCATTCTGACCGGCGACGTGCAGCCGCGCATCCGCGCCGTGGTCCACGCCTACGTGCGGGCGGACTGGCCGATCGACGCGCACGACGTGGATGACATCGTCGGGCAGGTGACGCTGCGCGTGCTCCGCAAACTGCGCGCGGCGACGGTGCTCGAGGAAGAGAGCGTGCAGAACGTCGAGGCCTACGTGACGACGCTGACGAAGAACACGGTGCGCGACGTGATGCGCCGCCGCTCGCCGGAACGGACGCGCACCAAGAGCCGGCTGCGTTACCTCTTCGAGCACGACTCACGGCTCGCCCTCTGGAGCGCCGAGGGCGTGACGCTGTGCGGACTGGCGTCGTGGAAGAATCGTGAGGATCATCTGATCCAGGGTGCAGTGAGCAGGGCGCGGGGCGCAGGAGATCAGGGCTCCAGCGCCCTCTTCGAGAATCACGCGACGAACGCCGGCGCGGTGCTCTGGTCCGAAAGCGCACTCTCCGCCGAGGGGATGATCGCGGCGCTGACGGTGCTGGGGAAGCCGGTGCGGCTCGCCGATCTCGTGTCGGCGCTCGTCGCCGGGGAGGAGTCGCGCGAGGTGCCGCGCATCGACACCGCGTACGAGATGGAGCGCGAGACGTTCGAGGCGCGGCAGTACCTGCAGATCCTCTGGCGGGAGATCCGCGAGCTGCCGCCGAAGCAGCGCGCGGCGCTGCTGCTCAACCTCCGCGAGCCGGGGAGCGGCAACGCCGTGACGCTGTTCGTGGCGATGGGCATCGCCACGCTCGACGAGATCGCGGAGGCGGTGGAGCTCTCGCACGAGGGTCTCTCGGCGATCTGGGACGAGCTCCCCTTCGACGACCTGCGCATCGCCGCACACCTCGGGCTGCGCCGCCAGCAGGTCATCAATCTCCGCAAGTCCGCCCGCGAACGCCTGGCACGAAGGATGGCCGCATGGACATGAAGCATTGCAGCAGTACCGATCTGGAGCGCGTCCGCAGCGGCACGGCATCCGCCGAGGAGACGGAGGCCGTGGGGCGCCACGTCGCGCGGTGCGCGGAGTGTGCGGCGCTGGCCGGACGGGCGCTGTCGATCGTCGACAGCGCGGCGGCGTTCCGGGCCGCGTTCACCGTGGAGCCGGGGGTTCCAGCCCGCCGGCCTCTCGGCTGGCTGAAGCCAGCCGCTCCACTGGCTGCCGCGGCGGCGATTGCGGCGGTCGTGATCTTCATGCCGCGGACGGAACGTGTCGAGGGGCCGAGGCCCTCTGCCCAACCGGCGGAAGTGCGTCGCCCCGTGCGCCACCACGTGCGGCCGCCGGCGTCTGTTCCCACCATTCACCCGCTCGTCGCGGAGGTGCGTCGAACCGGAGTGCTGCCGTTCCCCGCGGAGATCCGCAGGCTCGCCGAGCGGGACGCGTTCCGCGGCCCCGGAGACGACGTTGCGCGCGGCAGGGTGTGGCCGGCGGCGACGGCGATCGACGACGTGCAGCCGGAACTGCGCTGGCCCTCGATCGAAGGGGCGCGCTTCATCGTGTCGATCACGTCGGACGGGGAAGAAGTGGCGCGCAGCGAAGAGCTGGCGACTTCGCGGTGGCGCGCCCCCGAATTGCGCCGCGACAGGATGTACCGCTGGCAGGTGAACGTGGAGCGGGGAGAGGAGTCGTTCGTCGTGCCCGCGCCGCCCGCGCCGCCGGCGATCTTCCGCGTACTGTCCCAGCGCGAGCATGAGGAGTTGGGGCGGGCGGTGTCAGGGGCGGACGGCGACCGGCTGCTGCTCGGACTTTTGTATGCGCGTGCGGGACTCGTGGACGACGCGCGCAGACAACTGGAGAGCCATGAACGAGAGACGAACGATCCGCTGCCGCGGCGCCTCCTGCGGCAACTGCCGTGACGCAAAAACGGCGGCGGATTGCTCCACCGCCGTCACGCAAGGAGGGGGAGGGACATCACCACCCGGTGGTGAAGTGGTAGACCTGCGACTCGGTCGTGAAATTCATCCAGAACTGTGCCTTGGCCACGATCTTCCAGTTGTACGGCGTCTGCGGATCGAGAAAGATCGGAAGCTCCCACTGGCAGCGATTGTTCGCGTCGGGGTTGCAGGGGAGGTTCGACACCTGCAGGAGCAGGGGCGCGTCGTAGCCGCTGCCGTAGATGTCGTAGACGATGTTGTGATAGGTGCGCCAGCTATCGGTGCTGTTCGTCCACTTCAACGTTTGCGCGAGACCGACGTTCTCGGCGTTCGGCGCGGGATTGACCGCAACCGGTTCGAGCGGAGCGGGATAGAGCTCGAGCGCCATATAGCCGATGCCAGACGAAGAGACCAACACGTTGTAAATGGGGATCGTCTTGCTGCCCCAGAAGCCGGTGCGGCCGATGGTGGCGCCCGTCATGTCCTTCCAGACATAGAAGTAGAGTCGCGAGGGGTCCGCGACGCCTTGCCAGTTTGTGATGGTGAACTTGCCGGTGCTGTTCGTGAGCGCTCCCCTGCAATGCGTCTGTGCGGTGGACGTGCAGACGCGGACGGTGGCGTTGCCCGCGTACACGTTGTAACTGCCGCCGTAGATGATGTAACCCTCGATGATGGAGATGGTGGCGGCCATGGCGGAGCCTGTGAGCAGGAGCGAGAAGAGAGAGAGAACGAGACTGAGTCTGAACGGTTTCATGGAAGCGGTTCCTTTCGATGATTTGGTCTTGCTCGACCGCGGCGGAAGTTAGCCGCGGGAGGGAGGGCGCGTCCCGGGAGACGGATCGTGGCGTTCTTTATTACTAAGATGACGACTTCCATGCACCGCCGGCTCTTCCCGCTCATGATCGTGGTGTCGATGGCGGCCGTGTCCGCGGCGGAGGAGGCACCTCTGCGGGCAGCGAGCGAGTTCTGGGATGCCTGGTCGCGCGGCGACGTCGCCGCCGCCACGGCGGCCTGGGAGCCGGCACACGCGGAGCACTTCCGCGCGCTGCACAGCCGTGACGTGGAGCGAAATTGCATCCGCGTGCTGCGGGCATCGCTCGTGGTGTCCGAGGTGACGCCGGCTCGGGCCACGGTGGAGGTGGATGCCTCAATCGAGCGCGCCGGCGTCGAGCATGAGCCGTACGTCATCGAGCTGCGCCGGACCGGTCAGGGACAGGTCTGGCGGGTGGTGCGCTTCGAGCGGCGCGAGCAATCATTCGCGGCCGAGCTTCTGCGCGCCTCCAACCGCGAGACGCTGCTCGACCAGCACGGCCCGTTCGTCACGCCCCGTCTCGCCGCCGCCCTCGGCCGTCGCGCGATCCTCTTGAACAGCCGCCAGCGCCACACGGAGGCCGCGGCCGTGCTGGCGCTGGCGCGGGACGTCGCCGAACGGACAGGCAGCGACGCCGCGCGCGCGTTCGTGCTGGCGGCGGAAAGTGTCCACGTCCGCAGAACCGCCGACGATCCCGCTGACGCCATTCCGGTCGCGGCGGAAGCGGAGCGGCTGGCGCTGCGCTCCGGCGATGCCGACGCCCTCGGCGAAGCGCGCGTGCGTCTGGCTCGCGCGCTGGACACCGTCGACCCGCCGCGCGCCGAGGCGCTGCTGCTGCAGGTCGTCGACGCCGCCGATGCGATGGACGACCCGGTGCCCGTGGCCATGGCCGCGTCGCAGCTCGCCTGGATGGCCGGGGCCCGGCTCGAGCACGCGCGGGGCTTTCGCTTTTCGCTACTGGCCTCGCGTTACGCGCAGCTCAGCGGCGATCCGTCAGCGCGCCTGAATGCGGCGCTCAATCTGGCCGGCTCCTACGACTCGTCGGGCGATCCCGAGCTGACGCGGCTTCACTACCAGCGGGCCGCGTCCGTCGCGCGCGAGTCGGGCGCGGTCGACGCGGAGCTGTTCGCGCTGACGAAGCTGGCCATGCTCGCCGCGGACCTCGATCCTGGCCGCGAGCCGGACGTCCTCCCGGCGGCGCGCGAGCTGGCCGAGTGCATGGGTCCGCGCGGCGTCGAGTCGGCCCTCCCGCTGTTCAACATCAGCGCGATGGCGGCGCTGCAGCGGAACGACCTCGCCGCGGCCCGTCGGGAGCTGGACGCGGCCCTCGCGCTCCGCCCCCGCAGCGCCGCACTGGTGAGCTTCGATGCCGCGCTGCACGTGACCGAGGCCCGGATTCTGATCGCCGAGGGAAAGCCGATGGAGGCACTGCTGGCGCTGGAGGAAGCGCGCGGGCTCATGGCGGAGCACACCGACGGGATCTATGAACACCGTTTCAGCGACGCGCACGCGCAGGCGCTGCTGGCACTGGGACGCCGCGGCGAAGCGATGGCCACGCTGCGCGAAGGCATCGCCATCATCGAGCGCAAGCGCGCCTCGCTGCCGGTGAATCCGCTGGCGAGGCAATCCTTCTTCGTCCGCCGCATGCGGCTGTACGACGCACTGGTGGCGCTGCTGGCGGACACGGGCCGCAATGCCGAGGCGCTCGAGGTGGCGGAACAACGGACCGCCCGCACGCTGCACGAATTTGCCGGTGCCACCGCGGCCGCTCCCCGACGTGCGCCGCCCGAGGTCGTGCGGGCGGAGCGGGCGGTCGTGGAGTTCAATCGCGCCATCCTGGCCGCGCGCTCCGGCGATCCGTCGCTGCGCGCCGTCCGCGAGCGCCTGGCCGCGGCGCGGCTGCAGCTCGACGATCTGCGGATGCAGCATGCGGCGGAGGGGGAAGCCCGTGCGCCGGTCACGCTGGAACTGCAGAAGGTCGCCTCGCGCACGGCGATCGTGCGCTACGTCGTCGCCGGCGATCGCACGCTGGCGTTCGTGGTCACGCGCCGCGGGCTGACGGCGCGTCCGCTGACCATCGGCGGGCGCGAGCTGGGCGAACGCGTGGAGGCTTTGCTGAAGCGGATCCGCGCGCGCGACGCCAATTACCGGAAGCTCGCACGGTCGCTGCATGCGCTGCTCGTCGCGCCGCTGCTGCCCGATCTCGACGGCGTGGAGCGTGTGGCCATCGTCCCCGACGGGCCGCTCTGGTCGCTGCCGTTTCAGACGCTGCTGGACGCGGGCGGGGTGCCGCTGCTGTCCCGTTTCGAGCTGCGCTACGCGCCGTCCGTCTCATGGTGTCTGCGAGACTCGGCCCCCTCGCGAAAGCCGGGCTCGATCCTGGCGCTGGGCGATCCGGAGATCGGTGGCGCGGGGCAGGCCATGTTCCGCTCGCTCGTGCCCGGGGCCACGCTCGGGCAACTCCCCGACGCGGCGCGCGAAGCCCGCGAGGTGGGGCGGCTCTATCCACGGTCGCGCGTCCTGACCGGCAGGGCCGCCGACGAATCCGCGCTCAAGGAGGAGATCGTCCGCTACGACGTCGTGCACCTCGCCACGCACGCTCTCATCGACGAAGCGCAGCCGCTCTATTCGAGTCTCGTGCTGGCCAGCCGCAACGTGAAGGACGACGGTCTTCTCGAAGCGAGGGAACTGCAGTCGCTCGACCTCGACGCGGAGCTGGTCGTCCTCTCCGCCTGCAGCACCGCGCGCGGCCGCAGCTACGGCGGCGAAGGCGTCGTGGGATTGGCCTGGGCGCTGCTGTCGCGCGGCGTGCCGCAGGTCGTCGTCAGCCAGTGGAACGCGGACTCGAAGGCGACCACGAGGCTGATGGTGTCGTTCCACCGCTTCCTCGTCGCGGGCGACACACCCGCGGCGGCGCTGCGCAAGGCGCAACTCGAGCTGCGGAAGGATGTGCGGTACGAGGATCCGTTGTACTGGGCGGCGTTTGTGGTGGTGGGGGAGGGGTAGTCGTCAAGTCTTCGGGTTGTCGAGTCCGTGTAGGGTCAGAAAGGCTTCACATGCCGATGCCGCTTCGGGTGCAAAGGCGACGGCCTGACGAGTGACCGTATAGCTGACGCGACTGAGCCTCCGCGCCAGTTCCTCCCCTGAGAGATCCCGGGGCAGCCTCAAACGGTGATCACTTCCTCACGGGTGAAATGGAGTCGAACGATGCGCGGCATGCTGTCCTCCTCGAAATGGCAGCGCACGGCGTCACGCACGTTCTCTTCGAGGCTCTCGACATCGTCGCCTTCGGTGAAGATCGACTCGCCCAGCGCCCGCGCCGTATAGCCTCCCTCCGCGGCCTCTTCCACGAGAAAAATGAGCTCGTTCATGGCGTTCATTCTACGATGCCCGACTCCGCTTGGACGATGTGCAGATTTCCGTCAAGCCTCAGCCGTCTGCGCGGCCGCGAGGGCGGCGCGTCGGTGGTGGTCGACATCAGAGTCTCCACAGTCTCAGAGTCCCATAGACGTGTGTGCCACCACCTCTATGCGGCTATGAGCCTATGCGCACCTATGAACCTTCCTCGTGTGGCCTCGAGCGGCTTCGTGTCGTTCAAGGAGCGGGAACTGATGTGAGGTCAGGGGTGGGCCACAGTCCGCGATCATGGCTGCCGATCTGCGGCCACCGTATACTCGCTGGATGGATGTAGAGATGCTCCGCCGCGAGATTCGTCCCCGCCTGGAAGAGGCCTTCGGGGAGCGTCTGCGCGGGATCGTGCTCTTCGGCTCGCGGGCACGCGGTGATGCGGCGGAGGATAGCGATATCGATCTGCTGGTGTTGCTCGACGATCCGGTTTCAGCCGGTGGCGATATCGAAACGATCGTGGAGGCGATCTATCCTCTCCAACTCCAGATCGACGTACCGATTCACGCACTGCCCGCCCACGCCACAAGCTTCGAACGCGGAGATTTTGCACTCTACCGAGACGCGAAGGCTGAAGGGGTGCGTCTCTGAGTCCGGATACGGTGGATTGGCTCGCCCGCGCCGACCGGGCCGTCGCCAGCGCACGTCTGCTCCAGGCTTCCGACCCGGACGCCTGCGCGTCCAGAGCCTATTACGCCGCTTTCTATGCAGCCTCGGCCGTCTTTGCCAGTGAAGGACGATCGTTTCGAAAGCACTCCGCACTCGAAGCGGCCGTGCATCGCGATCTCGTGCGCTCCGGTCAGTGGTCTCCTGAACTCGGCAAAGCCTTCAGCGCTCTTGCGTCACGACGGATCACTGGCGACTATGGCGGCCATCTTCACGTCAGTGCCGATGAAGCGGCCCTCGCGCTGATTCATGCAGAGACGATCGTGACCGAGGTGCGGAAGCAGCTCGATCCAACCTGAGTCGCTCACCGCCGCGTCTTTCGAGACTGGCGTGACTCGCTACAGTCTCAGAGTCTCAGAGTCTCATAGACGCGGGTGCCGCTGGCTCTATGAGCCTGTGAGCCTATGCACCTATGAACCTTCCTCCGGCTCCGGCTCCGGCCCGTGCTCCTGCTCCTCATCCGTGGCCGGCTTCATCAGCGGGAACCACACCACGTCCCGCAGGTTGGGCGCCTCGGTGAGCAGGGCCACGAAGCGGTCGATGCCCATGCCCCAGCCGGAGATGGGCGGCATACCGAACTCCATCGCCATGAGGTAATCCTCGTCGGGGGGCATGGCCTCGTCGTCGCCCTTCTTGCGCAGCTCGGCCTGCTCCTCGAAGCGGCGGCGCTGGTCGAGCGGATCGACGAGCTCGGAGTAGGCGTTGATCACTTCCCACGTGTCGACCACGAGCTGGAAGCGGTCCACCGCATCCGGGTTCGTGTCGCTGCGGCGGGCCAGGGGAGAGAGGTCGACCGGATGGCCGACGATGAACGTCGGCTGGATGAGTGTCGGGCGGGCGGTGCGCTTGTAGAGCTGGTCGATGAGCGAGCCGCGTCCGGCGCCGGGGTTGTCGAGGTCCACCTTCGCCGCGAAGATGGCCGCGCGCAGCGAGGCGTCGTCGCGATGCTCGTCGATGTCGATGCCGCTGTGCTCGAGGATGACGTCGCGGAGGCGGCGGCGCGGCCACGGCTGGGCGAAGTCGATCGTGTGGCCGCCGCGCTGGATCTGCAGCGTCCCCACCGCCTCCTGGATGGCGTGGCGCAGCAGGTCCTCGGTGAAGGACATGTTGTCTTCGTAGTTCCAGTACGCGGCGTAGAACTCCAGCATCGTGAATTCCTGGAGGTGCGACGCCGCCAGCCCTTCGTTGCGGAAGCAGCGCGCGAACTCGTAGACGCGGTCGTAGCCGCCGACGATGAGGCGCTTGAGATACGTCTCCGGCGCGATGCGGAGCACGACCTCCATGTCCAGCGCGTTGTGCTTCGAGTAGAACGGCCGGGCCAGCGCGCCCGACTGCTGCGTGTTGAGGATCGGCGTCTCCACTTCCACGAAGCCGCTCCTGTTGAGGAAATCGCGCAGGGCGGTGGTGGCCTTGGCGCGGACGCGGAAGCGCTCGCGGGTCTCCTCGTTGGAGACGAGGTCGAGGTAGCGCTTGCGCCAGTTCGTCTCGACGTCCTTCACGCCCTGGTACTTGTTCGGCGGCGGCTGCAGCGTCTTGCCGAGGAAGACCCAGTCGCGGACCTTGATCGTCAGCTCGCCGCGGTCGGTGTGGTACATCTCTCCCTCGACGCCGAGGAAGTCCCAGCGGTCGACGGTCTTCGAGAAGAGCTCGTACTTTTTCTTCGAGACCTCGGGGTCGGCATCGAGCCCGTCGCGCACGAGCGCGATCTGGATGTGGCCGTCGAAGTCCTCCAGCGTGGCGAACGTCAGCTTGCCGAACTTGCGGAGCTGCCCCACGCGGCCGGCCGTGCGCACGTGCGTGCCGTCGGCCAGCGACATCGTTTCGCGCAGCGTGTGCGTCCGCGCGAAGCGGTCCGGATGCACCTGCAGCCCCTCCCGTTCCAGGAGCTGCCGCTTCTCGATTCGAACGTCACGCAGGGATTGCTCGGCCATGTGGTGGCGGAGGATACCCCGACCGGAGCGCAGGGGGGAGGGGGCAGGGCGCCAGGAGAGATCGCAGGGCGCAGGGCGCAGGAGCGGGGCAGACGTTGCTGGTTACTGGTTGCTAGTGCCTTCAGCCGAAGCTGCACCAGCAACTAGCAACCAGCAACAAGCAACCAGAAAACAGCGCGCAGCTCCTCCTGCCCCCCTGCGCCCTGCGACCTGCCCCCTTCAACGCGTGGTATAGATGCGCCCCGTGATCGGACGCTGGATCGAAGGCATCACGGGGCTCCTTCTGCGCCGCCCGCGGACCATTCTCGCGGTGGCCGCGGTCGTCGTCGTGGCCGCGGGCCTGATCGCCACGCGCCTCCGGTTGGACCCCGACGTGCTGAAGCTCGTCCCGCAGAACAACCGCGAGGTCAACGAGTTCCGCGACCTCCTCACCGAGACCGGCACGCTCGACTTTCACATCGTCGTTCTCGAGTTCCCGAAGGGCTCCGATCCCGCGGCCTACGGCCCGCTCATCGACGGCATCGGCAACCGGCTGCGCGCGTCGAAGAACATCGACAGCGCCACGTGGAGCGTCCCCGATCCGTTCACGCTCATCGACAAAGTGCTGCCGTACGCGATGCTGGTGCTCGACCCGGCGCAGCTCGGCGCGGTCAGCGAGAAGTTCTCCGACGCCGGCATCCGCGGCTCCGTCGAGCGCTCGCGTACGCTGCTGCAGACGCCGCAGTCGACGATGGTCAAGCAGATCGTCCGCCTCGACCCGTTCAACCTCCTGCCGCTATACCTCGAGAAGATGCAGAGCGCCGGCGGCGGCCTGAACGTCGACCTCTCCAGCGGCTACTACGTCTCCGCCGATCACAGCGCGGCGATCATCATCGCCAAGCCGAAGCAGGCCGCGCAGAACCTGCCGTTCAGCCGCGTGGTCATGACCGAGACGCTGGCCATCGCCGACCAGGCCGTGGCCGAGTTCCGCGCCGCGAACCCGAGCGTGCCGCTGCCGCGGCTCGGGTACACCGGCGGGTACGCCATTGCCGCCGAGGACGAGAAAATCATCCGGCGCGACATGGCCATCAACAGCGTCTCCTCGATGCTGGGCATCCTATTGCTCTACCTCTACGCCTACCGGCGCCCGTCCGCGCTGCTGTACGCGGCCGTGCCGATGATGATGGCCATCATCATCACCTTCGCCATCGGCGCCATGGCGTTCGGCACGCTCTCCGCCGCCAGCACCGGCTTCGCGGCGTTGCTGGCCGGACTGGGCGTCGACTTCCTGACCGTGCTCTACGAGCGCTATGTCGACGAGCGCAATCGCGGCGCGGACGTCATTGAGGCCGTGCGCACCGTCATGCGGCACGGACTGCCGGGCGTCGTCGTCGGCGCGCTCACCACGGCCGCCACCTTCTACGCCTTCCTGGCCACCGATTTCAGAGGGATGACCGAGCTCGGGTTCCTGACCGGCAGCGGCATCATGGTCTTCCTGCTCTGCGTCGTGTTCGTCTTCCCGGCGCTGCTGATCGTCGTGGAGCGCCGCCGCGACACGAACCGCAAGCTCTACGTGCACGCCTTCGGCTCGGGGCGGATCGTCCGCGCCAGCCTGCGCCGCCCGCGCGCGGTGATGATCGCCTGGCTGATCGTGGTGGCCATCGCCGGCACGGCCGCGACGGGGGTGCGCTTCAGCGACAGCATCCAGAACCTCCGCTCGAAAGGGAACGAGGGCATCCGGCTGCAGGAAGTGGTGACGAACAAGTTCGGCCAGTCGTTCGAGTTCATGATGTACGGCGTGCGCGGCAAGACGGCCGCGGAAGCGATCGCGAAGACCGAGGCGGCCATGCCGGACCTCGATCGCATCGCCAAACAGAAGGTGATCGGCTCGTACCAGTCCATCACCACGTTTCTCCCGAGCGAGGGACACCAGCGCCAGATCATCGACCGCCTGGCCGCCGGCGCGCAGAACGGCGAATTCGACTTCGCCCGCATCGAGCGCACGTTCCGCGCGGCGCTGGTCGAGAACGGCTTCAGGGAAGACGCCTTCGACGAGATCCTGCCGCTCTACCAGCAGGCCCTCGCCCAGCGCGAGCCGGTCACGATGCAGACCCTGGAGCGCCTCGGCCTGGCCGACAGCGTCCAGCGCTTCATGAAGAAGACGCGCGACGGCTACATGTCGATCGTCTACGTCTATCCGACCACCGGCACGTGGCCGCGCTTCCTCCCCGACGAGCTGCAGGAGTTCCGGCGCAAGCATCCCGAGGGGGTGCTCACCGGGGTGAACCTCGTGTCGCAGACGCTGCGCACCATCACCCACGCCGACGCCCTGCGCGCCAGCACGCTCGGCTTCGTGCTCGTCTTCGGGCTGCTCTGGATCGGCTTCCGCTCGTTCACCCGCGCGTGCCTCGTCTTCGTGCCGTTCATCGCCGGCTGCGCGTGCATGCTCGGCTTCATGGCCACGATGGAGATCGAGTTCAACTTCATGAACGTGTTCGTCGGCCTGATGCTGGTCGGCACAGCCACGGATTACGCGGTGTACATGCTGCAGCGCTACGACGAGTCCCCGAGCCACTTTCCCGAGAACGCCTCGGAGACGGGACGGGCGGTCGTGCTGGCGGCGCTGATGTCGATCGTCGGCTTCGCCTCGTTCGCCATCTCGCACTACCCGGGTGTGCGCTCGGTCGGCATCGCCGCGGTGGTCGGCATCGCCCTGAGCTGCCTGGCGTCGATCACGCTGCTGCCGGCCATGCTGGCCACCGGCTGGTTCCGCCACAGGAAGGCCTCGATGCTAGGCGAGCCGCCATCTGAAGAATGATCGAACCTCCTTCCGAAGAATGACGATGAACATCGACGAGATCCGCTCCCACTTCCCCGCCCTGCAGCGCACCCACAACGGCCATCCGGTCGCGTATTTCGACGCCCCCGGCGGGACGCAGGTGCCGCGCGTCGTGGCCGAGGCCATGACCGACTACCTGCTGCACCACAACGCCAATACGCACTGGGCGTATCCGACTAGCGAGGAGACCGACGCCATCATCGCCGGCGCGCGCCAGGCGGCGGCAGACCTGCTGAACGCGCGGCCGGACGAGATCGTGTTCGGCAACAACATGACCACGCTGACGTTCCACCTCTCGCGCACGCTGGGGCGGATGTGGAACGAGGGCGACGAGATCATCATCACGGAGCTCGACCATCACGCGAACGTGGCGCCGTGGCAGGCGCTGGCCGTCGATCGCGGCATCGTGCTCCGCACGGCGGCCATGACGTGCGACACGGGCCAGCTCGACTACGAGCACCTCGCCTCGCTGGTCAACGACAAGACCAAGCTGATCGCCATCGGCGGCGCCTCGAACGCCATCGGCACGATCAACGACCTGGGCCGCGTGGTGAAGATCGCGAAGGATGCCGGGGTACTGTCGTTCGTCGACGCGGTACATCTCACGCCGCACGAGCTGGTGGACGTGAAGGCGATCGGCTGCGATTTCCTGGCCTGCTCGTCGTACAAGTTCTACGGACCGCACGCGGGCATCCTCTACGGACGCCACGAGCTGCTCGACACGTTCCCTTTCCCCAAGCTCGCCCCCGCGCCCGACTACGCGCCGGAAAGAGCGGAGACCGGCACCCAGAATCACGAAGGCATCGCCGGCATTCTGGCCACAATCGACTTCATGGCCAGTGTGCGTCCCGCGGCGTCGCGACGCGAGTCGCTGGCAAGCTTCTACTCCTACGCGCACGCCGAGGGACTGCGACTGCTGACGATGATGTGGGACGGGCTCACCGCGCTGCCCAACGTGCGCGTCTACGGCCCGCCGCCCTCCCAGCCGCGCACGCCGACGCTCTCATTCGTCGTCGACGGGATGGATTGCGACGACGTCTCCCGCGCCCTCGCAGCGAAAGGCCTCTTCGTCAGCAGCGGCGATTTCTATGCCGCGACGGTCTGCCAGAGGTACGAAATCGAGGCGCTCGTGAGGGTAGGCTGCGCGTGCTACACGAGCGAGGAAGAGGTCACGCGCCTCTTCGACGCCGTGTCGGCGCTTTAGCGCCGAACGGAGCGCCGCCTGGTGGGCGGAAATGAGATGTGACCTCTCGGGACAAGTCAGTCCCCTCTCCCCACCGCAGTGGGGAGAGGGCTAGGGTGAGGGGTTGCGGCGCTTGGCAAAAGGGAGCCCCTCACCCTACCCTCTCCCCGTGCGCGGGGAGAGGGGACTGAACTTGCCCTCTGTCACCGAACCTGGCGAGTGAAGTACTGAGCCCCTGCCCGCTGGCCCCCGGCGCTCCTTTCCGTTAGCATCACCCCCGTATGGCAAAACCCCGACACGACCAGCCACCTCCTTCCAGCAAGAGCACGATGTGGATCCTCGCGGCCGGCGGCGTTCTCGTCGCGGCGCTCATCGTCTGGGCCCTGACCCGGACCGTCGAGCCGGCCTCGGTGATGTCGACGGAGACCACCCCCGTCGCCGACGCCAGCACCGCCGCGCCCACGTCCACCACCCAGACCGCCGGCTTCACCACCACCGCCTCCACCACCCCCACGCCGACCGGGACCACGCCGAACGTGCAGGTGTCCACTCAGCCGACGCCGCAGGCTCCGCCCGCGGTCGACGGCAACAAGGCCGAGGTCCGGCGCATCGCCGTCGAAGACCTGCGGGCGCAGCACAATCGCGGCGCGGTCACCGTCATCGACGTCCGTGACGCCGCGTCCTTCGCCACCGGTCACATTCCCGGCGCGATCAACATGCCCTTCGCCAGCATCCAGGGCATGACCGACGCCATCCCGAAAGGGAAGCCGATCGTTACGTACTGTACGTGACCGGCCGAAGAATCGAGCGCCGGTGCGGCGCTCATCCTGAAGAACAACGGCATCACTGAAGAAGTCTCCGCTCTCTACGGCGGTCTCGCGGCCTGGAAGAACCTCGGCTACCCGACCACCACCGGCCCGCAATAAGACAACGTAAGGGCGGGCGTTCAGCCCGCCTTTACGACGCCTTCCACCAGCGCCGGGAGCGTTCCCACCTCGAACGGCTTCCGCAGAATCCCCGCCACGGCGCTGGCCTCGATGAACTGCAGCGACTCGTCCGTGGCCGCGGTCATGATGAACGTGCGCGGGAGCAGCTCCGGCCGCCGCAGGATCAGGTGGCGCAGCACGTCGAAACCGCTCAGGTGCGGCAGCATCAGGTCGAGCAGGATGCAGTCGAAGGGCGTCGACTCGACGCGCTGGATGGCCGCGTCACCCTCCGTCACCGCCGTCACCGCGTAGTCGGAGAGCACGTGCTCGATGCGATCCGTGATCATCGGCTCGTCCTCGACCAGCAGGACGCGCCCCTTGCCCGAATCCGCCGGCGCGATGGCCTCGGGCGTGGCCGCGCTCCGTCCGCGCGCGACGACGAAGCGCGTCACGGCGCCGATCAGCTTGTCGCGCGTCAGCGGCTTGCAGATCCAGCCGTCCGCGTCCGAGGCCTCGAAGAGACGGCGCACGTGGGCCTCGTCGAGCGCGGAGACGAGGACGATGGGGACGTTCTGCCGCGCGCGGATCAGCGCGCCGAGGCGGTGGCCGGGAATCTGCGGGAGCTCGATGTCGACCAGGGCCAGGTCGGGCGTGCTCGTGGTGAGCACATTGGCCAGCTCGGAGAGCGAGCCGGCGGTGACGGTCTGGAAGCCCTCCGCGCGGCAGAGGCGCGCGGCCTGCGACCGGAAGCTCACGTTGTCGTCGACGATCAGGACGGTCAGCATCGCTCTCTCCTTCAGCGGAAGATGAAAAACACCGCGCCCACCATGCACAGCGCCGCCCAGACGAAGTTCAGGTTCAGCGGCTGGCGCATGTAGAAGACGGCGAAGGGGATGAACACGCAGAGCGTGATCACTTCCTGCAGGATCTTGAGCTGCGGCAGCGTGAACTTCGTGAAGCCGATGCGGTTGGCCGGCACCTGTACCAGGTACTCGAACAGCGCCACGCCCCAGCTGATCAGCGCCGCCACGTACCACGGCCGCGCCGACAGGTCCTTCAGGTGCGCGTACCAGGCGATGGTCATGAAGACGTTCGAGATGACGAGCATGCCGACCGTCAGAATCGTTGTGCGCAAACGCGGTCTCCTTCAGTGACGCGAGACTAGTGTCGCGACGTTAACACGGCTTATTGTTCGCGCGTGGAGCTGGAGATCATCGCGCCCGAAACGCCGGCGCGCGCCCAACGCCTGACGCTGCGCGTCCTGCAACTCGGCGCCATCGCCGTCGTCGTCGCCGCCTCGCTCCACCGCGGCTTCGACCTCGATCGCTTCCTCGTCCCCAAAGAAATCGCGCTGCACGCAACGGCCCTTCTCGCGGGCTTGCTCACGCTGCGCCGAAGCTCCCTCTCGCGCAAAAACGACCCAGACGCAGGGCCACGCCCTGCGTCCGGCGCGTTCTTCGTCGACCTCGCCCTTCTCGCCTTCGTCCTCCTCAGCGCCGTCTCCGCCGTCTTCGCCACGAACCCATGGCTCGGCATGCGCGCGCTGGCGGTCAGCGCGTCGTCGTACCTGATCTTCCGCGCCGCACGGGCCGTCCCGGCGCAGCCGGTCCTCAACGCCCTCGCCTTCGCGGCCGTGCTGGCGGCGAGCATCTCGCTGGCCCAGGCCTACGGCGTCGAGCTGGATCTCTTCTCGCCCAACCGCTCGCCCGGCGGCACCCTCGGCAACCGCAACTTCGTCGGCCACGCTGCCGCGTTCGGACTGCCAGTCGTGCTTCTCGCCGCGCTGCGCGGCTCGCGGCTGGCGCCGTTCGGCGTGAGCATCGTCATGGCCGCGCTGGTGCTGACCCGGTCGCGCGGGGCGTGGCTTGCCGCCGCGGCCGTCGCGCTGGTGTTCGTCATCGGTGTGATCCGCGCTCGCGTCTGGAAGCGCTTCACGCTGGCGCTGCTCTTCGCGGCGGCCGGCGTCGTGGCGGCGCTGCTGATCCCGAACACGCTCCGCTGGCGCAGCGACAATCCGTACCTCGAGTCGCTGGCCGGCGTGGCCAGTTATGACGAGGGGAGCGGTCGCGGGCGCCTCGTGCAGTACGAGCGCTCGCTCCGCATGGCCGCCGCCCACCCGCTCCTCGGCGTCGGCCCCGGCAACTGGCCGGTCGTCTATCCCAAGCACGCCGCGCGGCGCGATCCGTCGCTCGACGCCAACGTCCCCGGCATGACCCACAACCCCTGGCCGAGCAGCGATTGGATCGCATACATCTCCGAGCGAGGCTTCGCCGCGACGCTGCTCCTCGGCCTGGCCTTTCTCGGCCTCGCCCTGACCGCCTTCCGAGACCGCGAAGACCCGCTGCGCGCGACAGCACTGCTCGGCACGATCGCCGGCGCCGGCGTCACCGGCGCCTTCGACGCCGTGCTCCTCCTCGGCGCACCGGCGCTGCTGGTCTGGGCCGCCCTCGGCGCGCTCACGCCGCCCACCGTCGATCCCCCGCGATCGCGCTGGGGCGTCGTGGCCGGCATCGTGATGATCATCATCGCCGCCGTCGGCCTCACGCGCAGCACCGCCCAGCTCGTGGCCATGGAGCTCTTCACCCGCGGCTCTATCGCCGACGCCGCCCGCGTCGATCCAGGCAACTTCCGCGCGCACCTCCGCCTCGCCCGCGGTGGCAAGCGCAGCGTGCGCTGCGAGCACGCCGCCGCCGCGCACGCCCTCTTCCCCAACGCCCAGGCCGCGCGGAGTGCGCGATGCCGGTGAGCCCTCACCGGCGGGCCAGCGCCCCGCCGAACCCTCGGGTGCTCGTCGCCGCGGCGGCGATCGTCGTGGCCGTCCTGGCGTGGGCACTCTGGCCGTCACGCCCGATCGCGCACCTCGACTCCCGCGGCGCGAACGTCATCGCCTTCGGCGACTCCCTCACCGCCGGCTACGGCGCCGGCACCGCCGAGGACTATCCGTCCGTCCTCGCCACGCTCCTCGGCACGCCGGTCGTGAACGCGGGCGTAAGCGGCGACACGACCGAGTCCGCGCTGGCGCGCCTCGACGCCGACGTCTTGGCCCGCGATCCGCGCATCGTCATCGTCGGCCTCGGCGGCAATGACTTTCTGCGCCACATGCCCATCGCCGAAACGGAAGCCAATCTGCGCAACACCATCCGCCAGATCCACGCCGCCAAGGCGATGGTGGTCCTGCTCGGCTTCCGCTTCCCGACGCTTGGCCCCAGCTACGAGAACATGTACGAGCGGGTCGCGGACGAGGAGGGCTGTCTCCTCATCCCCGACCTCCTCGACGGCATCCTCCGCGATCCCGCCCTGCGTAGCGACGCCATCCACCCCAACGCGCGCGGCTACCGCGTCATGGCGGAGCGCGTCGCCGCCCCGTGCCGCAAGCTCCTGCAGAAAGCCAACGCCACGCGCAACTGAGCGGACCGCCGGCGTCTTCAGACAGCCGACGCCAGGCGCGGATCGCGCGCTACGGCCGTCGCCGGCTCGCGCACCTCGGACAACCGCGCCAGTACGAACGCGCCGCAGGCCATCACCAGGTCGCGGACGGCCACGTCAAAGTACTGGCCCGTCGTCAGCAGGCTGACGGCGATCAGCGTCAGCCATCCGGCAATGACGTAGCCGCCGAGGCGGGTGACGCCGGCCAGGACGGCCACGCCGGCGATGATCTCGATGACGCCGGCCACGCGCATCAGCGTCCCCGCCGTGAGCGGGACGACCGCCAGCACGAGAGGGCTGGCGTATTGTTCCCACTGCGTGAGCAGGTTCAGGAATTTGTCCAGTCCCGCCAGAAAGGCGGTGAGGCCGAAGGCGATGCGCAGGGTCCAGAATGCAGAATTGAGTCGCCGGTCCATGATGGTTTCCTCCTGCACGAATGGAGTGGCCGGACCCGATTCGGTGACACTGTCACCTTTTCCGCCGGCGGCGCTCTAATGACTGTGACCGTGACCGCACTTGCCGCGCAGCCCCCGACCGACGACGAGCTCGTCGCGCGCATCGTCGCCGGCGACGCCGCGCTCTTCGAGATCCTGATGCGCCGCCACAACCAGCGCATCTACCGCGCCGTGCGCGCCGTGCTGCGTACGGACGACGACGTCGAGGACGTGATGCAACAGGCCTATCTCAACGCCTACACGCACCTCGGCCAGTTCGACGGCGGCGCGCAGTTCTCGACGTGGCTGACGCGCATCGCCGTCAACGAGGCGCTTTCACGCCGCCGCCGCAACGCGCTGTTCGTGCAGGGAGACGACGACATGATTCTGGCCGACGAGACGACGCCCGACCCCGAGCAGCAGGCCAGCGCCTCGGAGCTCCGTGAGGTGATGGAGCGCGAGGTCGCCGCGCTACCGGACTCATTCCGCACCGTCGTCGTCCTGCGCGACGTCGAAGGCGCCAGCACCAACGAGACCGCGTCGATCCTCGGCATCTCCGAGGACCTCGTCAAGACGCGCCTCCACCGCGCCCGTGCCCTCCTGCGCGACCGTCTCTACCGCCGCGCCGGCGTGACCCTGGAGTCGATCTTCACCTTCGGCAACGTCCGCTGCGACCGTGTGGTGGCGGCGGTCATGGCTCGCATCACCGCGTAGCGCTACGATGATGCGCGCGTGAATCTGCTGCACCTTTTCGACCTCTCTCTGGTCGCGCGCGCGGAGCAGCCGGCGCTCGAGTGGCAGGGGAGGGTGTACACGTTCGGGGAGCTGGAGGCGCGCAGCAATCGCGTGGCGCATGCGCTCGCGGCGCGCGGGTTCGTGAACAGTGACCGGCTGTGCGTGCAGATGGCCAACCGCGTCGAGCTGATCGACCTCTATCTGGCGTGCGTGAAGCTCGGCGTGATCTTCGTGCCGGTGAATGTGCTCTATCGCGAGCGCGAGGTCGCGCACATCGTGCAGGACGCGGAGCCTCGCGAGTTTTTGACGGCGCCGATCGAGCCTGATGCGCGTGATGACCGGTCGGCGGTGCAACTCGACGGCGTCACGACGGCAGCGATCATCTACACCTCGGGCACGACCGGTGCGTCGAAGGGCGCCGTGCTCACGCACGACAACTTCGCGGCGAACGCGGTCACCCTGACAGCGTGCTGGCAGATCGACGATCGCGACCGGTTCCTGCTCGCGCTGCCGCTGTTTCACATCCACGCGCTGGGCAACGGCCTGCATACGTGGCTCGTCAGCGGCTGCCGCATGCGCCTGCTCGAGCGGTTCGAGCACGCGACCGCGGTCGATGAGTTTCGCGATTTTGCGCCGACGCTGTTCTTCGGCGTGCCGACGATGTACGTGCGGCTGCTCGACACCGATCACGCCGCCGCGCGGGAGATCGGCGCGAAGATGCGGCTCTTCGTCTCCGGCTCCGCACCACTGCCGGCGCACGTGCTCGAGCAGTTCCGCGCGTTGTTCGGCCACACGATCCTCGAGCGCTACGGCATGACCGAGACGTTCATGAACATCAGCAATCCTTACATCGGTGAGCGGCGCGCCGGAACGGTCGGCGTTCCGCTGCCGGGCGTCTCCGTGCGCGTCGAAAACGGCGAGCTGCTCGTCCGCGGGCCGAACGTGTTCGCCGGCTACTGGCGCCGCCCGGACGCCACGGCCGCCGCCTTCACCGGTGACGGATTCTTCCGCACCGGCGACCTCGCCACCGTCTCCGACGACGGCTACTACACGCTCCTCGGCCGCCGCTCGGACCTCATCATCTCGGGCGGCTTCAACATCTATCCGCGCGAGATCGAGGAACTGCTGCTCGAACAGAGCGGCGTGTCCGAGGCGGCCGTGGTGGGTCTGACGGACGAGATCCGCGGCGAAGTGCCGGTGGCGTATCTCGTCGGCGACTTCGACGCCGCGGAGTTGGAGCGCGCCTGCCGCAAAGAGCTGGCCTCGTTCAAAGTGCCGCGTCGATTCGTGAAGGTCGAGTCAATCCCGCGCACCGCGCTCGGGAAAGTGCAGAAGCACCTGCTACCACGACACTGACACGACCGCGCCGTTGGGCACCGGCGTGACGCGCCACTTCGCTCGCTCGTCTCGGTTCGTGCGGGCGACGGTGGTGCCGACCAGCGCGCCGATGCCGGCGCCGGCCAGGACGTCCGAGGTCCAGTGGGCGTCGTGGTAGACGCGGGAGACGCTGACGCCGGTGGCGACGCCGTACGCGAGCCAGCGCACCCAGCGGCGGTCGTCGTAGTGGGTGGCGATCACGCTGGCCACGGCGAACGCCTGCGTGGCGTGATTCGATGGAAACGCGTCCGCGTCGCCGCCATTCGGCCGCTCCCGGTTGGTGAGGTGCTTGAGCGCGGGCGTGATCGCTTTCGACGCGATGAGGCTGCTCACGAACGCGTCGAACGCTGTCTGTCCGGCGCGGTCGTTCCGCAGCAGTGCGCCGTAAAGGAAGAAGCCGGCCATCACTTTGTCGGAGTGGCCGCCGCCGAACGGCTCGATGAGCTCCGTCGCACGATCCATCGCGCGGGAGTCGTTGTTCCGCGCCATGCGTGCCACTTCATCGTCGACGAGCAGCGCCGCGCCGACGACCGCCGCGCCGGCGGCGACGCTCTTCCACTCCCGCACCGGCGCCTTGGCCACGGCGACGATGTCCTTCTGCACGAGTCGCGCGTTGACGCAGGAGACGGCGGTCAGTGTGAGGAGGACGAGCAGCCGGGGCATCGCCGCGATGATAAACGGAAGGCCGCCGCACTCCATCAACGCTACCGCACCCGCACCGCCCGCGTGCCGCCGAGGACGATCGCCTCGGGCTCGACGCGCAGTGTGGTCGCCGCTTCGATGTACGGATTCCACGTCACCAGCTCGTTCGCCGACTGGGCCACGAACCGGTAGACCTCGGGGACGACGGGGCGCGGCGGCACATGCAGGTAGATGCCCTTCGCACGCTGCTGAAAGGCGAGGATCTCGCCGCCGCGCGCGAACCGCATCAGCACGTACGCGTGCAGGTCCTCTCCCTCCGCGGCGATGGTCCAGAGCGGCGTGGCGGAGACGAACGGGCCGTGGCGCTCCTCGCGCTCCTTCATCCATTCGGCATAGAACTTCTCCTCGCCCGCGGCCTCGACGTCGGGCGGAACGTTCTTCGTCAGGAGTGAGAAATCCTTCTTGCCGACGGCGGTCGTCACCTCGCGCGCGAGCGCTTCCACTTCGCGGGCGCGCGGCGTGTCGAGCGTCTTCGCGTGGCGTCCGAGGAGGCGGAGGACGGCCGGTGCACCGTTGAGGACGAGCTGACCACGATCGGCGCGCAGCTCGAATTCCTCGCCGGTGGGGAGCTTGTAGCGGCCGGCGTGCTTGAGCAGCGACGCGGAAGGCATCGTCGCGGCGGGCGGCATTGCCATCTTGCTCGTCCCGAGGAGTCGCGCCGTGATCTCCCCCTCGGTGGGCTGCCAGTCGTAGTCGGCGTTGTTCGTCCCGAAAACGACCACGAGCTCGCGGTCGACGTAGCGGCGCAGGTTGACGGCGAAGAAGCCGTTGCCGCCGGAGTGCATGATCAGGCGGCCGTGCGGCGTTTCGCGGTAGAACCAGCTGTACGCCATCATCTGGTTCGCGCGGCCGGTGGCAATCACCGGTTCCAGGTGGCGCTTGCGGATCGACTCCGGGAGCGCGCGCAGGGCGCGGTCCCATTTCGCCAGATCGCGCAGCGGGGCCATGAAGCCGCCCGCGCCGCGGAGGTTCCACGACGGCCCGTCGCCGTACCACGGCTTCTCCAGCGGCGAGCCGTCGACGATCGAGCCGCGATAGGCGATCGCGGTCGGGCGTCCGAGCCAGTCGGGGATGACGTAGCCGGTATCGCGGATGCCGGCCGGGGCGAGCAGGTGATCGTGGATGTATTTCTCGTACGGCTTGCCGCTGAGGTCTTCGATGATGACGGTCAGGAGCTGATAGCAGGTGTTGCAGTACTCCCACTTCGAGCCGGGCGTAAAGCGCAGCTTCGGCTCCAGCGTGGCCTTGACCATCCGCTCACGCGTGGCCAGGTCGAAATCGCCGCCGGAGTACAGCGGCAGGCCGGCGGTATGCGTCATGAGCTGGCGGATGGTGATCCCCCGCTTCTCCTCGGGGACCTCCTTGAAGAACTTCGGCAGCGTGTCGTCGAGCGTGAGCTTCCCCGCGTCGACGAGCTGCAGGATGGCCGTCCCGGTGTAGGTCTTGGTGATCGAGCCGATGTCGAACAGCGTGTCCGGTGTCATCGGGACGTTGCGCGCCCGGTCGGCCAGGCCGTAGCCCTTCTCGAGCACGATCTTGCCGCGGTCCATGATCACCACGACGCCGGAGACGCCGAAGGCCTCCATACGCGTGAGGTAGTCGTCGACTTCGCGGACGTGCAGCGCGTCCTGCGCGCCGGCGGCCACGGTGGTGAAGAGGAGGAGGAATGCGAGCCTGATGCGCATGACACCACTGTAACGGGGCGGGGTGGCCCCGCCCTACATGTTCGGGATGGACGGTGCGGCTACCGGGTCTGTCGAACGATGCGCTGGCGAACGATCTCCAGGAACCGCTTGCCGTCCGCTTCGAAGCGCACCAGGCCGCGGAGCGAGAGCGGCTCGTCGTACTGGCGGCGGGCGGTGGAGCTGGTGACGGCGCGCGCGGTGAGCTGCAGCGTGCGCGTCTCCCCGGGCGGGATGGTCTCGTTGTACGCGCGGACGCTGCGGGTGATCTGGTACTGCATCATCTCCGGCGAGCTGACTTCGACCTCGCGCACGAGCAGCGGGACGCGGGCGCGGTTCGTGATCTCGACGTCGAACTGCACCGACGCCTCCTCACCGCTGCCGAAATAAATCTCGCCGCCGCGCTGGCCGAAGGTGATCTGCGGCTTGGCGATGTCCGCGGGACGCTCGGCGTTGGCCGAGGGACCGCTGGAGCAGCCGGCCAGGGCGAGGGAGAGGAGCAGAAGGACGGAAAGCAGGCGTCGCATGGGCGTCATGTTATTACGAACCTCCGGTGCCGGGCAGGCGCGCCCTGACAATTTCCCGGAACGCCTTGGGCGGGCGCTTCATGCGCACGACGGCGCAGATGGGAAGCGGCTTGAGCGAAACCGGTCGTAGCGATGAACGCTGCGTCTTCTGGATCACCAGTGCGCGCGAACGAGAAGCTGCGCCAGCCAGCCCGTGCCCAATGCCACGAGAACGCTTGCCAGCGATCCGATCAGAAAGTATTCGGTCATGTCCCGGCTCACCTCGAACTCGCGCGATCGGACAAGGCCTTTCGCGGCGATGATGAAGCCAAGCGCCTCGAAGCTGCCAGCGATGACGACCGCAAAGAGGAGGACACGCTCCAGCGCACCGATCAGGCGGCCGCGATTAAACTCCTTCACATCGATGCGTTTTTCACCATCTCCTGGCGTGAGCATCGGAACGGCTCCGCTCTTTTTGAGAATGCCGCGGACGATGTACGTCCCTCCGTGCACAGTGAAAAGAGCGAGCGCGGCGAGGATGCAGGACGCAGCGATCCGATTTTCAGGTACCGGCAGCGCGAAGACGGCACGCTCCACGTCCAGATTGCCTCTCCGGATGACGAGCAAGGCGAGGGTCGCCATGGCGGCGTTAGCGCCGATCTCGAGCTCCGCGCAATAGCGCGCAGGGATGCGAGCCCTCGCGACCGGGAGGAGGACGCCGAAGGCGAACAGCAATATCGGCAACGATGTGCTTCCGCTGAGGTATGCCACGGTCGCCGCGGATACCGTCGTACGAAGGAGCACCGTGATGCGCCATCTCTGCATAGCGCCGGTGGTGTCGTCGATGACAGGATCGCGCGCGGTGTAGGCCGCGAGGGCCCAGATCACGAGCGTGTGGGCCCACAGCAGAAACGTACCGCCGCTCACGTGGCTCCTTGGACCGCCAGATCGAGCGCAGCCTTCCATCCTGTTTCTGCAACGCGATACGGTTCCCATCCAGCGGCGATGGCGTGATCGGATACAGCCTGTTTGGAGATGTCGAGCGTGTGTGCGACAGACATTTGCGTCTGATCTTGGCGTAGCAGAGCAATCACACTGCGCTGACGGGCGGTCATCTGTTGCCTCGTATAACGGAGGATCTGCGCGAAGCCGGTCAACACCGGATCATAGGGTCCGAACCCGTCAAACACGCCGCCCAGAAGCCGACGGCTTCGCGCGAGCGTGATGGCGGCGCGGGCGTTGTGAAGAACCGGACCGTCGATGTTCAGTGCGACAGCTTGCATCGGCGTGTGAAGCTGACCGCGGCCGAACCCGAGGCGGACGTCACGCTGATGGTATTCGGTCTCGATGGTCCAGATGATGTCGGGGATGACGATGGCATCGTTCAGGAGCCCTTGAAATTCGTCGCCTAGAGTGATGACGAACCTCGAAGCGATGCTGGCGCGGAAGCGCCGATTGAGGAGTGAAACCAGCTTCGCGAATTCGCGTTGCGCGGTGGCGCGCTGGGCGGCGGTCAGCTCGCGGGAATGGACCATGTCGCCGATGACGGCTGTCCACGAGACGGTCTTTCTCTTCCGCGTCACGTCAACATCGTAGACTTGTCTTGGGCTATGTCAACCTAAAAGGGTTGTCTTACGGTCAGACAAGCGCTCAAGCTTGACGGAAGGCCTACCTCCGGTGGGATATCGCCGGGGCTCCAATCGCTACGCCGCCACCTCGTTGCGCGTGTCGCTCTCGATCTGGCCGTCGCGGATCACGACGATCCGCGACGCGCGTTTGGCGAGCGCCGGGTCGTGGGTGATGATGACGAGGGTGCGGCCGCTTTTCCAGAGCTCGTTGAAGAGGCCCATGACGTCGGTGCCGGAGCTGGTGTCGAGGTTGCCGGTGGGCTCGTCGGCGAGGACGATGTCGGGGTTCATGGCCAGGGCGCGGGCGATGGCGACGCGCTGCATCTGGCCGCCGGAGAGCTCGGTCGGCTTGTGGTCCACGCGGTCGCCGAGGCCGACGCGGGTCAGGAGCTCGATGGCGCGCGTGCGGCGCTCCTTCGGGTTGATGCCGCCGAACAGCATCGGCAGCTCGACGTTCTCCTGCGCCGTGATGTGCGGCAGCAGGTTGAAGTTCTGGAAGACGAAGCCGACGCGGCGATTGCGGATCTCCGCCAGCTCGTCGCGCGTGACGCCGGCCACGTTGTCGCCGCCGATCGAGTACGTGCCGTCGGTGGGCGTGTCGAGGCAGCCGAGGAGATTCATCAGCGTCGACTTGCCCGAGCCGGACGGCCCGACGATGGCCACGAACTCGCCGGGATAGATGTCCAGGTCGATGCCCTTGAGCGCCTCCACCTTCACCTTGCCGGTGTCGTAGACCTTGCGGATGTTCGCCATGGCGATGATGGGATCGTTCTTGGTCATTTTGTTCCTTCAGCTCGCAGCTGGCAGCTCGCAGCTCTCAGGAGATACGGCGGTCGCCGGTTCCGGTTCTCCTGCGAGTTGCCAGCTGAGAGCTGCCAGCTACCGTGGTTCTCCTGCGAGCTGCGAGCTGCGACCTGCCAGCTATTCATAACGTAACGTCGACGCCGGATCGATGCGCGCGGCTCGGCGCGCGGGGAAGTAGCCGGCCAGCAGGCCGATCAGGCCGAGAATCGCGGACGTGGCCATGCCGATCTGCGGCGAGAGCGTCGGGCGGCCGAGGAACGACATCACCTCGTTTTCGAGCGGGATGAACGTCGCCGCGGCCACGATCAGCGTGGCGATGATGATGCCCAGCGCGCCGCCGATGAATGTGTAGACCAGCGCCTCCAGCACGAACGGCCAGATGATCCAGGAAGCCTTCGCGCCGAGGGCCATCTTCACGCCGATCTCACGCGTGCGCTCCTTGATGACGGCGAACATGATGTTCGCGACACCCACGCCGCCGATCAGCAGCGTCAGCGCGCCGACGATGCCGAGGAACATCTGGATGCCGCCGGTGATCATGCGGTTCACCTTCGCGCCCTCCACCGTGTCCCACGTGCCGAAGGCCTGTTTGTCGGTCGGGTCGTAGCCGAGTTTCGGCCCCATGACGTCGTTGTATTTCTTGAGCGCGGCCTTCATCTCCTCGGGCTTGTGCGTCTCGAGCAGGATGTTGTTCAGGCGCTCGCGTCCGTACTGCGCGCGGAACGTCGTGATCGGAATGGTCGCGTGAGTCGCGTCCGGGCCGCCGTACGTGCCCATCTGCGTCTTGCGCTGCATCACGCCGACGACGAGATACGGCGCGCCGCTGATCAGAATCGTCTTGCCGACCGGATCTTCCTTGCCCATCAGATCGGTCGCCACTTCGTCGCCGAGGAAGACCACGCGGCGGCGCTGCTGCTCGTCTTCCGGGCTCAGCCAGCGCCCGCCGGCGACGGGGTAATGCTTGCGCGCCTCGCCATACTGCCAGCTCACCCCGATGACGCGCGCGTTGATGGTCTTGCCGCCATAGGCCAGCGGCGTGCGCCACGACACGATCTCACCGATGACGGACTTGAGCTCCGGCATGCGGCCGCGCATGAACTCGAGCTCGTCCATCCGCGGACGGATGGCCCGTCCGGGAGTGAGTCCGCGGTAGGCCTTGGTCGTCTCGCCGGGCCAGAGCACGGCGATGTTCTCGCCCATGGCCCGGCGGTTCTTGTCGAGCTGCCGCTTGAGCCCTTCGCCGAACGCGAGCAGCATGAGGATGGCCACCGTGCCCCAGGCGATCGAGGCGATGGTGAGGAAGGCCCGCTTCTTCTGGAGCTGGCTGGCGCTCGCGAAGAGGGAGAAGATGACGTGGAAGTCTCGCTTCATAATTTCATCGCTACGACGGGGTCGAGCCGCGACGCCTCCCGGGCGGGGAAGTAGCCCGCCACCAGGCCGACCGCGCCCAGGGCCACGGCCGTGAGCACGGCCACGAGCGGCGAGAGCTCCGGTTTTCCGATGTACTCCTGCGGCCCCTCGGGGAAGACGGCGCAGAGGCCGTAGGAGATGGCGAAGCCGATGGCGCCGCCGACGGCGGTGACGAGCATGGTCTCCAGGAGGAACTGGGAGAGGATCCAGCGCTGTTTCGCGCCGAGGGCCATCTTGATGCCGATCTCGCGGGTGCGCTCCTCCACGATGACATTCATGATGTTCGACACGCCGATGCCGCCGACGATCAGCGTCAGCACGCCGATGATGCCCAGGAAGGCGTTGAACGACAGCATGAAGATGTCGAAGAACCGGAACTCCTCGGTGGTGTCCCAGATCGACAGCGCTTCCTTGTCGTCCTTGGCGAAGCGGAGACGCTTGCCGAAGGCCACGCGCATTCCCTCGATGAGCTGCTTGCTCGCCGCGGGGTCGATGCCCTGCACGACGATGTTGTCGACGTACTTGTCGCCGGTGAGGGCCTTGAACGTCGACGAGGGGATGAAGGCCTTGTCCTTGTCGCGGCCCGAGTAGCTCGAGTCCTGCGGCTTCTTCCTCAGCACGCCTACGACCGTGAACGGCGACTGGTTGAGCAGCAGCGTTTTGCCGATGGCGTCGGACTCGCCGAAGATGCTCGTCTTCAGCTCGTCGCCGATGAAGATCACCCGGCGCTGGTTCCCGTCGTCGATGGGATTGATGAAGCGTCCGCCGGATTCGGGGATGAGATTGCGCATCTCCCCGAACTCCGCGGTGATGCCGGAGATGTCGACGGACATCGTCTTCGTCCCGTAGTCGAGGCGCATGGAGTTCATGTACTCGCCCGACACGCGCTTGAGGCCCGGCACTTCCCTCCGGATCGCGGCGATGTCGTCGTCCGCGACGCGCAGGCGCCGCCCTTTGCCGAGACCTTCGTACGGGATGGAAGTCAGGCCGGGCCAGATGATCATGATCCGGTCGCCGAGCCCGGCCGTGTTCTTGACGAGCTGCTTGTGCAGCCCCGTCCCGAAGGCCAGCATCAGGCTGATGGCCACGGTCCCCCAGACGATCCCGAAGACCGTCAGGAACGTGCGCAGCTTCTCGTTGCGCACGTCGCGGAAGAGCTGGCGGAGGACGTCTTTGAAGGTGACCATGACGTTGTTCGTTGCTCGTTGCTCGTTCGTTGTACGGTGTCGTGCGACGGGGGCGGTTTTGGTTGCTGGTTGCTGGTGCGGGACTGCCCCTTGATGTCGTTACTCGTTACTCATTACTCATCCGTTGGGCGTTGCTGCCCACCGGACGAGCAACGTCTAACGCGTGTCCGGTTGTAGTCGCTGGTGGCCACGGCCGAAAAGGCACTAGCAACCAGCAACTAGTAACCAGTAACTTTCTCCTTACGAGATTTCCTTCGGCGGCCGCTCCACCACCTTCGTGCCCTTGCTCAGACCCGACACGATCTCGACGTTGAGGCCGTCCGAGATGCCGGTCTTGATCTCCTTCTTGGTCGGCTCCTTCTTCGGGTCGGCGTTGGGGAGCTCGACGAAGGTCTTCTTGCCGCCGTCTTCGAACGAGACCAGGCGCTCGGGGAGGACCAGGACGTCTTTCTTCTCGCGGATGATCACGTCGGCGTTGGCAGAGTAGCCGGCGCGGAGGGTGATTTTCTGGCCGGGGTCGAGCTCGATCTCGACGTCGAACAGCGTGGCCCCTTCCTTCTGCTGCGCCTGCGGGGCGATGCGTTCGACTTTGCCGGTGACGACGTCCGTCGGCAGCGCACCGACTTTGATGCGGGCGGTCATGCCCATGGAGAGCTTGCCGACGTCGATCTCGTCGACGGTGCCCTTGAAGATGAGGTCGGACATGTCGGCGATGGTGGCCATCTCGGTGCCGGGCTGGTACGACGTCAGCGGCACGATCGGGTCGCCCTCGTTGACGAGGCGGGTCAGCACGGTGCCGGCCGAGGTGGCCCGGATGACGGACTCCTGGGCGCCGGTCGACGAGAGGTTGCCGCGGCGGGTGAGCTGGCGGTCCTGCTGCGCTTTGGTCAGCGCGACGCGGGCCAGCTCGAACGATTCCTTCTTGGCCTCGACTTCCGACTTCGGCAGGACGCCGCTCCTGGCGAGCTCCATGGCCCGCTGATAGTCGCCGTCCGCCCGCCGGAACGACGCCTCGGCCGATTCGACGCGGCGATCGACTTCCGTCGCTTCCAGCGGCGTCGGCGTTGGCGCGATCTCGAACAGCGGATCGCCGGCCTTCACCGTATCGCCGACTTGGACCATGGCCCGGCGGACGATGCCGGACACCTTCGATTTCACCTGGAACTTCTGACGCGGCTGGATCTGGCCGACGGCGACCGCCTTCTCGACGATCGTCCCCTGCGTCACCTCCACTTCCTTGAGACCGCCGTCCTTCTTCTGGCCGTTGCGGACCACCGCGTACACGCCGACCGTGCCGAGGGCGAGGACGACCAGGAAGAGGAGGATTTTTCCGAGTCTGGACATGGCGTAGCTCTCCTGTCGAGGCTAAGTACGCGAAACGGCGCGGAAAGTTTGCAGCGAACGAACTTCCGTCGCCCGCGGCCTTAGCCGCAGTCCATAGACCATGGCCGGCCGGGGTGAGCGATCTCCCATGCGCGGAGCGTTGCGCATTGCTCACCCGGGCGTGACGGCACATCGGAGCGGGATGACGCACGTTATGTGTAGCTACACGGAAAGGAACCCAGATGAAGAAATGGCTTTTGCTCTCGCTGTTGGCCGCTCCCGCCGCGCTGGCGCTGACGGAGGTCGAGAAGAGTGCGTCGCTGACGCGCGTCACGCCGACGAATGCCTTCTCGTTTTACAACACCACCGGCATCACCATCGGCAACTATCTCTACACGTACCATCAGGGAGGGGGTGCGGCCAGCGAAGACGTCAGTTGCACTCCCGGCGACAAGATCATCGCCTACCGCGCGCCGATCACGAATGGCGTCCCCGGTACGTTCGAGCGTGTCGGCCGCATCTCGCCATGCGTCAAGTCGCCCACCACGGACAGCCGCCATCCCGATCACCCGAATCCGCCCGCATCGTACGGACCTGGCCAGATCTTCCGCGCCACCCTCGGCGGCGTCACGAAATACCACCTCATGGCGGACGTCTCGGACACGCTCAACTTCTTCAACGTCTGGCGGGCCGAGTCGCCCGACGGCATCAACTGGAAGTGGTACATCTCCGATGAGATCAATAACCAGCAGTTCCATGGGAAGCGCGAGACCATCCGAGACCTGGCGGACGTCGTCACGCACACCATCGACATCGTGGTGCAGGCGGAGTCGTTCATCCACAGCAACGGCACGGTGCTCCTCAACCCGATCCTGCTCTCCACGGGCGGCGGGACGAACAACGCCCAGTGGTGGGGCTTCTTCAACTTCTGGAGCGGCACCTCGGCCATCGGACAGATGTCGGTGGACTGGGACTCGACCGGAACCGTGCCGACCGTCAAGATGTTGACCAACGTCTCGGGCAGCACCTACACGTGGCGGACGCTGACGTCGACCGGCGGCGCGGGTGGCAGCGCGCTGCTCGACTTCGCGCCATGGGCACACCGCATTCCGGCCAATGCGAAGAGTCTCATCAACGATGCCGCCACCGGCGTCTATCAGCTGTGGGCCGGCACCGACAGGCTCGGCACCTACGGCGCGAACGTCAACTGCAACACCACCACCACGCGCCTCTGCACGACCGCGGGCGGTTGCGCCACCGGCGACGGCAGCGGCTGCCCGCAGGGGGCGACCTGTAACGTCTTCCTGCGCAACACCGGGAGCCCGGGCGAGGTGATGTCCGGAGTGGGCAGCGGCTTCGTCTGGTATCCCGTGACGCGGTTCACTTTCGGCGCGGACAACGTCGTTTACTCCCGCACGCGCGCGCTCCCTTCGGGCTACGCCGAGGCGCGGATGTTCCCGTTCCGCTGGAACTCGCCGACGGGGCGGCGGTATCTCTTCTCGGCCACCAACGACGCGAACATCTGCACGCAGTTCCTCTTCAGCCCGTACCTCAAGATGTACGTCGTGCGGACGGAACTGGGACTCGAATAGCCCCTCAGGGAAAGCCGGGGCCGCCGATCAGATCGGCGGTCCCGGCGGGATAGCCGGCAGCAGCGGCGCCTGCCAAGACTCCGGACGGGCGAGGAAGCGCGCGATCTCGTCCTGGGTGGCGCGGCGGTGCGCGGTTTCGGCGGTGTCGGAGACCGCGGTGAGCCGTGCGGAGAGGCGGCGCAGCGCGTCCGAGGCTTCGGCGCGGGCCTGCGGGTCAGCTTCGCGGTTGTTGGCGAGTCCGGCCAGGCGCACGAGCAGCACGGTGCGCGTGCCGCGCGTGATCGGTCCCTGCCGCGCGGCGTTGTCGATCAGCGCGTTGAGGACTTCGCGAAGCGTCACGTTCGACTCCTGCTGGGTGAGCCGGGCGGCGCGGGCGGGATCGAGCAGCGCGGAAATGGTGACGTCGGCGGAGGTCATGGCCGCGGCCATCGGGTCGAACACCGGGTCGGTGCGGCGGGGGAAGAGCTCCGTGTTCGCGTCGCCCCAGGCGTAGGACGGCGGCGGGAGGAGCTCGCGGATGCGTTTCGGGATCTCGAGGAACGACGGCTCGAGCGTGGCCATCACCGCTCTCAGCGCTTCGCGCTGCCGCGCGGCGGGCACGATGCGCGGGGGATCACCCGCGCCGTAGGTGTACGACACGCCACCGAGCGACTTCGCCGCCGCCTCGAGCTGATAGCGATGGTGGAGATACAGCGGGAGGAGCTTCTCCTCGAGCGACGACAGCGGCGCGCCCTTTTCGAGATTGCGCATCCCGAAGCGGGCGAGAGCGATGCGGCGTACTTCGACCTCATGGCGCAGCATGGCCACGGGGTCGCCGCCGTTGTCCCAGACCGAGCCGAGCGGATGCGCGGCACCGACGGCACGCGAGTGCGGGTCGGAGACAAACAGCGGCGTGGCCGCGGCGAGGGCGTCGAGCTCCGCGTCGTTCGCCACCGGCTGATACGCGTACTTGATCGCCGCCACGTCGTACGGTCCGACGCCCACGGTGTACGCCTCGGAGAGATCGAGCGCGCCGTCGACGATCTTCACGTACGGCGCCGGATAGTCCATGACCGAGGCGCGGTTGTTCGTCGAAGCGGCCATGTTGTGATCGAGGCCGAGGGTGTGGCCAACCTCGTGCGCGGAGAGCTGGCGGATGCGGGCCAGGGCCATCAGCGACGGCGACGTCTTCGGATCGAGCTCGTCGTACTCCGCCATCAGGCCGCGCGCCAGGAGCACGTCCTGGCGGATGCGCAGCGAGCCGAGGAGAACGTGGCCCTTGATGATCTCGCCGGTGCGCGGGTCGGTGACGCCGGCGCCGTACGACCAGCCGCGCGTGGAGCGGTGCACCCAGTTGATGACGTTGTAGCGGACGTCGAGCGGGTCGACGTCGGGCGGAAGCACCTTGACCTGGAAGTGATCCTTGAAGCCGGCCGCGGTGAAGGCCGCGTTCCACCACGCCGCGCCGTCGACCAGCGCGCTGCGGATCGGCTCGGGGACGCCGTTGTCGACGTAATAGACGATGGGCTTGCCCTGCTCGAGGCGGTGCCGCGCGATCCAGCGTTTGGTGATCGGCTCGGTGATGGGGGAGGCGTAGTCGTAGAACTCGATGCCGAACACGCCGACGCGCGGGTCCTGCCGCCGCGGCACGTAGCCCGGCTCCGGCAGCGCGACGAAGGAGTGATGCTGGCGGACGCTGATGACGTCCGCGGTCGGCGTCACGCCGCGCACGAGATTGCCGGCGCGGTCATTCGTGGAGAAGGTCAGTGTGGCCTCGACCTCCGTGTTCCGCGGGAAGGCCTTCGTGCGCGGCAGGTAGAGCGCGCTGCGATTGCGGTCCAGCGAGTAGTTGCCCTGCTGCGTCTCGCGCAGACGCCGCGAGACGCCGTGCGCGTCGGAGAGGAAGAACTCCGTCGCGTCGACGAGTACGCCGCGCTCCGTCGCCGACTCGACCTTGAAGCCGGCCAGGATCGACGTGGCGAACGACTGCTCGACGGCGCGCCGCTCCGCGGCGTCGTTGCTGATGGCCCGGAAGGCGTAGTTCGGCTCGACCATCAGCACGCGCGGCCCGACGCGCTCGAAGCGGACGAGGTGCGTTGCGCCGAGCTGCCCGCGATCGAGCCCGATCGGGTTCGAGCCGACGCCCGCGGCGAGCGACACCTGCCAGATCAGCTCCTCGTTGAAGCGGGTGATCTCCATGAGGAGCTTCCCCGACTCCTCGTCCCAGCGGAGGGGGATGAAGCCCTCCAGGTTCGTGATCTTCGCGGGCTTCGGAGTCGCCGGGTCGTCGAGTCTTCCAGTCGTCGAGGAGGAGGCCGGCGGTGCGCCCTCCGCTGGACGACTCGTCGACTCGTCGACTGGATGACTGGTCGCGCAGCCCCCGATCAGGACGACGAGCAGCGATACGGCAACCGCCCTCCGCACTACTGCTCTCCCAGCGCCGCGTACCGCACGATGCGGAAGCGCGCGCCCTGCGCGTCGCGGATGCGGGCCGCCAGCTTGTCGTGTACTTCCGGCTTCCACTGCGTCCACTTGTCGAAGAACGCCGCGGCCGCGGCCTTGTCGCCCTCATGCTGGAGCTTCAGCACCTCCGTCAGCAGCGACGTCACGGCCTCGGGGTATTTGTCGTAGTTCACCGTCAGCCGCGCCGTCTTCGGGTCGGCCGCGATGAGGCCCTTGTCCAGGAACCAGTTGAACTGGGCGAGCTGCATGACCTGATACGGCTGGTCGCGGCGCGGTTTCACGTTCTGCAGCGTGCGGCGGATGCCGCTGGCCTGGATGGCGCGCAGCGACGGATGGTTCATGCGGTTGAGCGCGAAGAGCGACACGAGATCGGACTTCATCTCCTCGATCGAGTCGGCGTAATCCTCCAGCGCGATGTCGAGCGTGCGGCCGTTCTTGTCGCGGTCCACGCCGAGGTAGTGACCGATCTCGTGCCAGAGCGTGCGCTGGAAATTGCCCTCGTCGAGGAGGTCGTCCTTGTGCCCGTCCGCCGTCGCCGCGCGCCAGACGCGCAGGTCGGCGGCGAAGAGATCGGGGTGCTTCATGATGTTCTGGCGCAGCAGGATGGTGCGGCCGTAGCGGCGCGAGAAGAGCGCGTCGTTTGGCAGGATCGTGGCGGTGTTCGTGCCGCGGGCCTGGCCGAAGTCGGCGATGACGTCGTAGACGCCGACGGAAATGTCTTCCTTCACGCGCTTGTGGGCCGCGTACGGGAGCGCGTCCTCGATGGCCTGCAGTCCGCCGAGGGCCTTGCGCAGCTCGGTGGTGGCCGGCTCGTTGACCAGCAGGATGCTCATGCCGTGGAACGCCTTCACGCCGTACAGCGCGTCGTCGTACGTCTCGTACGCGCCGAGCTGCATGTTCAGGCGCTTGAAGCGTCCCGTGACCCACGACGCGTCGCCGCTCTCGTAGTCGTTGGTGAGGAAGTCGCGGGCGCGGTTGCGCAGGTAGCGCGCGAATTCGGAGTCGCTCGTCTCCAGCTTCAGCGCGGCGCTGTTGAGCAGGCGGTAGATGGGGATGAGCTGGTCGGCATACGCGATCGAGTACGGCACGCCGTAGAACGCCTCGGCGCTCGGCGTGGCCTGCATGGCCCGCAGCTTCGGCTCGAGGTACGGGTGCAGGACGCGCAACTCGAGGTAGACCTTCAGGATCTGGATGTCGCGGTCGATGTTCACCTTCGTGGCCCGGCGTACCACCGTGCGCTCGTCGAGGACGTCGGCGCGCATGTGCGGGTTGGTGGTGAGGAAGGCCTCGATCTCGTCCTTCGTGGCGTCGACCGGGTACATGTTGCGCTGCGGGATCTGCGGCGAGACGGGCACGAACGGCTCGCGCTCGTTGGTCAGGGTCGTGGCGATGGGCCCCAGGTTGAGGCGGTAGAGCTGCAGCAGGTTCTGGGTCTGCTTCGGCTGGCCGAGCTGGATGTCCAGGACGCGCAGCCGGTCGAGCGCGAAGAGCGCCTGATGGTGGCGCTGGTCTTCGTACAGTTTCTGGATGATGCCGCCGATCTCGTAAAGGTCGCGCAGCGCCAGCCCCTCCTCGGGGGTGAGCTTGGAGAGATCGGGCGCGAGACGGATGGTCTCCGTCTTCTTGAGGATCTCGTCGGATTTGGCGACCGGCCAGTAGCCGGCCGGGATCTCCACTGGAGGTTGCTGCTGTGCCGAGGCGGCGAGCGTCATGACCAGCGTCAAGGCAAGGATCGTTCTCATGGCGCGGGAAGGTATCACCAGGCGCACGGTCTCAAAGTCGCAAAGTAGTAAAGTCGCAATAACTGCACGATGTGCCCCCTCTCGAGACTCTGAGACGTTGCGACTCTGAGAACGTTCCCCGGGCCATTACACTACGCGGCCACAGATGTGTCTGATCGCCGTCGCCCACAACGCTTCCGACCGCTTTCCGCTCGTCCTCGCCGCGAACCGCGACGAGGATTACGACCGGCCCACGCATGACGCGCATCACTGGAGCGACACGCCGGACGTGGTCGGCGGGCGCGACGCGCTGTACGGCGGCTCGTGGCTGGCCGTGCGCAGGGGAGGGCGGTTCGCGGCGGTGACGAACCTGCGCGGCGCGGAGCGGCGCTCGAAGTCCCGCGGCTTCCTCGTGCGCGATTTCGTCACCGGCGACACGACCGCCGAGGACTACGCGGCGCGGATCGCCCGCGACGCCGAGGCGTACGCCGGCTTTCATCTGCTCGCGGGCCACGTCGGCGGCGAGATCTTTCACATCACCCCGGAGGCGCAGCAACCGCTCTCCGCCGGCATCCACACCTTCACCAACGCCGCCCTCGGCGAGGAATGGCCGAAGAGCAGCTACGCGGCCGACCGTCTGGCCGGCTCACTGGTCATCACCAGCGAAGAGGCGCTGGTCGACGAGCTGATGCGCTTTCTCTGCACCCAGCGCGGCAGCGACGACCCGACCCACGAGGTCTTCATCGCCGGCGAGCGATATGGCACCCGCTCCTCGACGGTCGTCCTGGCCTCGCAGACGGAGATCCTCTTCGCCGAGCAGAGCTACGCCCGCGGCGGCATTGCCCACGGCGAGCGGCGCCTGTTCTGCCTCGTGAAGTGAGCCCTACTCCTCTTTCTTGACGACGTCGTCGTCCTCGAGGTGGCTCTCGCGCGTGTACTGATCCGCGCTCCCCGCACCGCTCCACCCGCCGTCCCGCGCATAGTCGTCGCCGAGCCCGCGATGCGGGTCGCGCGCGTAATCGCCGCCGAAACCGTGCTTGTCGGGATCGGGGATTGGCTCTTTCTCGTTCTCGTCAGCCATGTGCGTTCTCCTCGCTTCCCCCAACTGCAAAACATGTGACGAAGAGCGCGGCGGCGTGGAGCGGCGGGCTTTAGCCCGCCGCGGCTCTCGCCCGTCATCGGCGGCGGGCTGAAGCCCGCCGCTCCACGCCTCTGTGCCCGAACTTAGCGAATCGAATACTGAGCACAGCTGCTCCAGGCGCTTCGCGTATCCTCGCTCGCGAATGGACTGCCGCCCCGCCTGCGGCGCGTGCTGCACCGCGCCGTCGATCTCGTCGCCGATCCCCGGCATGCCCGGGGGGAAGCCGGCCGGCGTGCGCTGCGTGCAGCTCACGGGAGACCTCCGCTGCGCGATCTTCGGCGATCCGCGTCGTCCCGCCGTCTGCGCCAGCCTGCGGCCGACCGCCGAGATGTGCCGTGGGAGTGCGCGCCAGGCGTTCGCGCATCTGTCACGTCTGGAGCGCGCGACGCGGGTGTAGCATCGCCGCTCCGTATGAAAACGACGATCGCGGTCCTGACGAGCCTCCTCCTCTTCGCCTGCAGCTCGGCCACCGACGTCATCGGCCAGCGCTCGATGGACTGCGGTCCCGGCCAGGATCTCGAGATCCGGGCCGGGCTCGCACCGCCGGAAGTGGCCGGCTCCATGGGGCAGCTGATGTTCCTCGTCGAAGTGGCCAACAACTCCCACAACGACGTCACCGTCGATCACATCCTGATCGAGCCGCAGCAGGGACAGCAGCGGCGGCAGGGACAGATCGCGCTCGAGCGTGTGCACCGGAGCGTCAAGCAGCTCATCGCCGAGGGGACCGAGCACGTGTTCGAGCTGCCGGCGAGCCGGTTCCAGAACCCGTCTTCGTCGCCGCTGGACTCCGAATTCGCGGCGCTCGGGGGGTACGAGTTTGCCGTGCAGGTCGTGCTGACGAACGGCGACTCGTACCGCTGCCCGTTTGCGGTGGACTTGCGATAGCCGGCGGGTTGATCTCGCCGAGGTACGTCACGATCACGTTCGGCTGCTCCTCGATCCCGTGCAGCGTGGCCCGGGCGTAGCCGCGCGCCACCAGCTCGCGGTTGACGAAGAGCGCGTCGGGGGAGCGGTAGACGAGATGTCCGCCGCCGGCGTGCCGCTCGACCAGCACCCACGACGTGCCGACCGTCCAGCGCAGCAGCTGCGTGGCCCGGGTTTCGTCGAGGATGGCCAGTCCGGCCAAGCGCACGCTCTCGCGGGTACCGTTGCGCTCGATGACCAGCGTCTGTGAGTCGCGGACCTCGACGACGCGCACCATTTCGGCGTGTGAGGACAGAGCCGGCAGCAGGGCCAGCAACAGAGAAACAAGGATGAGTTGGATTCGCATGGCGTCTTGCGGGGTCAGGGGAGAGACGCGTTGCGTGCCCGCGGAGGACGCGGAATCAGTGGGTAGGCGAAAGATAGCACAAACTTCTGATATGGCAGAGAGTTAGTGGCACTCCGCTCGCAATTGGAAAGAGGCAGGAGGACCGCAAATGAATACGACTCGCGATCTGCAGATGCCCAGTGGGCAGTGAGGTGGAGTCCGCCACGTTCCACCCGCACGTCCACGTCGTCGAGACGAGCGTCACATTGCCGGACCGCTCCGGCATGCGCGGCAAACTCGACACCCTCAAGTCGCGCGGCCTGTCGAAAGTACACGACATCCAGCGCGTGATGAACGAACGCGGCACCGCGGCCAGAGAGTCGCTGGTGCGAACGAAAACGAGCATGCGCGACGGAGCAAAGTCGCAGGTGACGAAGGTGGAAGGCTCGATGAGAACGAACCCGATGCTCTGGGCCGGCGTCGCCGCCGGTGCCGGCTTCGGCCTCGGCCTGATCGGCCGCATCGCCCAGTGGCGCAGCAAGCAACGCAACCGGATGCCCGACCTCGTGATCATCGAAGCGGGCTGCTGATTTCAACGCTCGTGGAGGACAGGCAATCCTGCCTGTCCTCCCGCACCGCGCGGCAGACGTCGCGCCAGACGCACAAACTACCGAACCTCCCCCCCACACATTCCCTCCACGCGTGCCTGAGACGCCGCGACCTTGCGCGTGAAGCCGCGGGCTCCACGCTTGATATCCCTCGACCTCGCGCGTGAAGTCGCAGGCTTCACGATTGATATCCCGCGACCTCGCGCGTGAAGACGCGGCGTTCACGCTCGATATCGCCGGACCTCACGCATGAAGTCCCGGTGTTCACGCTTGATATCGCCCGATCTCGAGTGCGAAGCCGGCGGACTTCACGGTTGATCACGGCGACTTCACGGTTGATATCGCTCGACCTCGCGCGTGAAGTCGCGGACTTCACGGTTGATATCGCCCGACCTCGAGCGTGAAGTCGCGAGTCCACGATCGAGATCGCTCGATCTCGAGCGCGAAGTCGCGGACTTCACGGTTGACATCGACGGACCTCGCGCGTGAAGCCGCGAGCTCCACGATCGAGATCGCCCGATCTCGAGCGCGAAGTCGCGGACTTCACGGTGACATCGCCCGACCTCGCGCGTGAAGTCGCGGACTCCACTCGCGAGATCCTCGATCGCCATCGTGATGCAGCGGGGCCCGGTCGCGGCGTCGCCATCACGAACGGAACGAGATGCGGCCCCGTTCGTCATAACACCATGTACGACGACCATTCGCAGTCTCCCGCTCTGGTTGAGGTGAAGCTCGCAGCCGACGTGACACCCTTCCGGCCGGCGAAGATCGAGCCCGAAATGCTCATCCAGGGATTCCGCGCACTGCAGGCGCGCATCCCCGGATTCGTGCAGCTGTCGATCCGCGAACGGCGGTCGAAGTCGCGGGCGGCGAACCTCGACCCGGAGGTCATCGAGACCGGCCTCCACGCCGCAACCGCCTGGCATGACACCGCCGGTCTGCTCCACCGCACCCCCGAGGAGCTCCGCTGGGACGACGACGACATCCGCCGCAACGAAGAGCTGATCCGCGAGGTCCGCGTGCTCCTGCAAGGCCTCGAAGACGCGAACCTCACCCTGAAACACCGCCTCGGCCACGACCTCCTCAGGATCTACCGAGTCCTCGCCATCCACCTGCGCGCCGAAGACCCCACCTCCGAACACGCCTACATGCGCCCCTACTACGAAAACATGAAACGCGCCTACCTCCAGTCCACCCGCAGGAAGCCGCGCAAGGGGGACGCGGCGGAGGGGAAGGAGGAGGAAGCGGAGAACGCGAAGGCGACGGCGTGACGAGGCACGGAATGTCTCTATCTTCGGCGAGGCGCGTTCTGCACGATGGCGGCGAGACGCGGGACTGACCGCAAAAGGAGACTCTGATGACCCGACGATTCATTCCCTTTCTGCTGCTGGCTGTCGTGATGGCCAATGCGCCGAGCGCGATGGCCGGTTGCTGGAAATGCAATCCGCAGAACCCGCCGCAATGCATCCAAGTCGTTTTCGGTCAGGAGGGCCGGAAGGTGTGCGATGACGGCATGGGCGACGAGCCCTGTTTGTATTACGGCGGCGTCTGTTTTGGCGGACAGGGCTTCGCGCCCGAGCCGTTCAGCGCGGAGTTCACGGTGGCCGCGATCGAGCGCCTCGACGAGGCGCAGCCCTCCGCACCCGAGACCCGCGTTGCCACGATCGAAGTACCGCGCACCACGAGCGAACCCTGAACAATTCGCCCGCGTCTCGTTTTGTTCGACAACGCCCCCCGCACGACTACGCCCCGCAGCGACCGGGTTCTCGTGAATGAGCGTCCGCGTCGTCGTCGTTACAGCGCGTCGCAGTCCGGCAGATGCGCGAACGCCTGCCGGACTTGCGCACGCTCTTCGGGCGTCGGCTGAAGCTTGTTCATCAGCGCGCAGGCCTGCCGCCACGTCGACGTGTGCGAGCCATCCTCTGAGGGTGCGTAGGAGACGGCAGCTTCATACAGCCGGCCGGCGTTGGCGTAGTCCTTCTGGATGAGATGCAGCTCGCCCACTGACGCCGTCATCCAGTAGTCGCCCGGGTGCGGCTCCGTTCCGACGAGTTTCTGCACGCGCATGGCAAGGTCCGCGGCGGTCTGCAAGTCCTTCTCCTTGCCGATCAGGACGCTCTTGGAAGCTGCGTTGATGCCGGTGTAGTAGTCGTCCTCCGCGCCGGCGAACGCTTCCAGATAGAGATCGCGCGACTGCTTCAGGTGTCGCGGATCGTGCGAACGCAGGTAACGATCCATCCACGTGGCGCCGTAAATGCCGAGTGTCTCGGGATCGCGCTCGTTGAGCTCGTAGAGCTCTCCGAGAATGTCCTGCGCGGCGAGGAGATCTGCCTCCGCTCCGGTCTTGCGCCCGCGACGATTCAGCGCCAACGCCTTCAACTGCCGCGGCCGTACGGCTTTCGGATATTGCTGCTCGAGTCGGTCCAGAACATCGAGGGCCATCTCATTCTCACCGAGCTTGGTCAGCCCTTCAGCCGCTTTGCAGCCGAGGGTCGCCGAGGAACGCCAGAGCAGTCCACCGTTGTTGAACAACTCCATCAGCCGATCGGGCCGATCGTTTTTGATGGCGGCGGCGATCTGGGCCGCGACATGGCGCGATGCCTCATCCTGCTCGAGCGCGAAACCGGCGGCCTCGCGACTGAGAGGTTGGCCCACCACCGCGTGCAGCAGCCGAAGCAGCTCACCGCCGTTCGGTCCGTCGGGATACGCGTGAAAGTTGAGAAAGATCCGGTTCTCGGCGAACTCTGGCAGTTCGGAGTCGTCGAGCTTCACCGGCACGAAGTGAAAGCCGGGCTTGGTCTCAGTCAGCCGCTCCATGACCTGGTATTCGCGGCGGACCCACGCCGAGTGCCGCGTGGCACTCGACCAGACCAGAATCCCGGCCTGACTACTGCGCAGGCCGTCCTGAAGCTGCGAAATCAGTTCGGCGCCAGCGGCGAGCACGCATTGATCGAGAAAGACGGAGTGGCCGTACTCGCGAAGCACGTCGTAGAGGTTCATCACCCACGCCCGGTTCGCAGAACGATACGAAAGAAAGACAGTCCACTTCTCGCCGCGCCCCAGAGGCCGGGGCTTTGGTACGAACGTCGACCATTCCGCAGGTGGCATCGGGGCTCCCTCTCTCCGGATCAGTGGCAACGGTACCGAATTAAGACGGAAACTGACAAGGGTTGGAGGAAAACGCGGCGATGTGCGCTCAGCACAGACGTTGCGCGTTCCTCTGTGTCGCGACACATGGTGTTCTGAATCCGTAGGCGTTTCACGATGAACGGCGGTTGCGGCAAGGGCTGGTCGCGAATGTGAAGCGCATCCGGCGGGCCGGTGCATCGAGTTTGATCGGTTGAATCCGGCGATGATCGCTCGCTCACCTGGGGGCGGCGATGAGTGGAGGACAGGCAGGATTGCCTGTCCTCCACCCAAACGCGTCAGGCGCGTTTTTCGGTCTGTTTCCAGGCCGCCGTGCTGAGGGCGTGGACGTGGGGGAAGGTTTTGGCGTCGAGGGTGACGGTCTCGTGTTTCGGGTCGACCTGGGCGTCGTCGGGGACTTCGAAGTTGCCGCAGATGTCGTTGATGGCGTAGCGGCCGAGGGCGCGGTAGCTTTCGAACTGCGACTCGCTGAAGAACTGGTCGCTGGTCGGCTCGTGGGGGAAGGCCAGCGATTCCATGGCGTAGTTGTAGACGTCCTGGGGGAAGTAGGGGTCGTTGTAGACGCCGGCCTTGATGTAGGTCAGGGTGCCGTCGACGGCGTTCCGGTCGATGGCGCTGTAGCGGATGGTGGCCTGGGCGACGTAGCGACCTTCGCCGAACTTCCCGCCCTCTCCGCGCGGGTTCATGTTCAGCTTCTTGATGTCGATGGGCACGCCGAGGTCCGTGCGGATCTTGCGGATGGCGTTGCCGAGGTCCTCAAAGGAGAACTTCGGATCGGCGCCGGCGTCGCTGAGGATGATGTTGTGGCAGCGGCGTAGGATCATCTCGTAGAGGCCGAGGTTCTCGAAGTGGCCGCCGTCGGAGAGGTAGACCCATTTCGAGGAGTCGTTCGACGCACCGGTCAGCTCGTCGATCATCGGGCCGAGGTTCGTGGAGGGGTGGGCCTTGGTGTATGACTCCTCGCCGCACTTGCCGGGATTGCCGAGCCAGGCGCCGAGGCGGACGTTGAAGAAGGTGAGCAGGAACGCCACCAGCGGGGAGGAGTGGTAGCCCATGTTCGGGCTGGCCGCCGCGCCGGAGATGCCGACGGCGGTGCCGAGCGAGATGCCGTCCGTGCCGCCGTACTCGCGCGAGGGGCGGTAGCCGAGGCGGAAGCTTCCGGAGTGATACGGCGAGACGGTGAACGACTCCGCCTGACGCTGCTGCCAGGCGAGGTTGTCGCCGGTGGTGAGGTTGAGGGCGGTGTTGATGACGTGCAGCGGCGCACGGGATGCGAGGCGCTGCGGATCGTCCTTTTTAGACGGCGGAGCCGCCGAGGCGAGGTCGTCCGGCAGCGCCATCGGCCGGATCCACTGGCCGAATGCATGGTCGAGATACACGCGGTTGACGAACGCGGGGCCATACGCGGTCTTGTACGCAGCGAACCACTTCGGTTCTTGGTCGAGAACCGTGGTCAGGTCCTTCGTCAGGAGAAGCGCGTTGAGGTTCTCGGCCAGCGCGTGGGCATTCGGCTGTTGCCGGGTCGTGAGATCCAGCAGGTTCCAGAGAGCGCCCTGTTTCTGCAGCGCCTCGACGAAGCCGTTCACGTTGGCGATGCTGGTCTTCCAGAGGAGCTCGGGGCGGAGCTGCCACATCTGCAGGTTGTCGTTCGCGTCGAAGCCGGTGAAGCGGTCCGGATCGCGATCGTCGCGGGAGGCGCCGAGGTACGCGCGGATGAGGCGGTTCCGGTACAACGCCGCCATCGAGAACTTGTTCACGCCGATGGCGAAGGAGAGCCAGATCGCCGCCCCGGCCACCAGGAGGATGATGCCCAGCTCGGTCGCCCCCGTGTTCTGGACAGCCCGGAGATGGCCGGCGGCCTGAAGGCCGGCCAGTGAGATCAACGGAGCCGCCGGGAGCTTGTTCTGCTGTTCGTACGTCAGCCCGTCGTTGCCGACGGCCGGCGTCTTGCGGGTGAACTCGGCCTGCAGCGGCTCCTGCTGTTGCGCGGCGATCGTGTCGACTTTGAGCTCGTCGCGGAATTGCTGAATGAGCCACGTGGTGCCGAGGGAGATCGAGGCCAGGAGGAAGACCACGAAGAGCGGCACGAACATGGCGGAGGCGAGGTCCGCGATAGCCCCCGTCTTGCCGCCTTCTTCTTTCTTCTTCTGGTTGGCCGAGGTCTTGTCGCTGAAGCCGAGTATGGCTGCCACGATGCCGGCGCCGCCGCCGATCGAGCCGAGGATCACGGGCGCGTTGTAGAGCGCCACCGGTCCGAAGACGGCGATGAAGTTCACCAGACCGATGGCCGCGGCGAAGAAGAGCAGCCAGGCGCCGGCCCGGCCCCACCACTCGCGGTCGTAGTCTTCGTTCCGCTTGCCGGAGATGCCGACGAAGATGCTGGCCTGGATGAAGAAGACCAGAAGCACGGCCGGGATGGCGAAGCAGACGAAGAGCTGCGCCTGCGGCAGCGCCGGGACGCCGAGGCGCGCCAGCGGGGAGAGCGCCGCCAGGTCGGGCGTGGCGCGGAGCGGATCGTCGAAGATCTTGAACGCGACGAGGAGCAGCAGGATGCAGGACGAGGCCAGCGCCAGGACGGTGGCGAAGAACTCGCGCCACTTCTTCCTGCCGCGGACTTTGGCGAAGGCCTGCTCGTCCGAGAACCCGGTCCGCATCACGGTTGCCGAGGCCTTGTCGAAGCGGCGGTAGTAGAGAAAGTAGGGGAGGGCCATCATGCCGACGACGGTGGCCGTCAGTGCGGCGGCGATGGTGCTCCAGTGCGTCAGCAATTCGCCGGCTTGCGGTCCGGCGATCGACTTCACCCGTGCCCAGAACACCGCCAGCGCCGCCGCGGCGACGACGAGCGGCAGGATGCAGAAGAGCATGAAGCGGGCGTCGGCGGAGGCCTTCATCACGCGACCCGCGGTCGCCCTCCGGCCCTGCTCGACCGGACGGGTGGCGCCGAGGTACGCGAAGCCGATGGAGACGAAGGTGGCAAAGATCCACGGCCAGGCGAGGTCGACCCGCCATGACGCCGCGTCGTTCCAGGCGCCGCTGTTGGCGAGGAGCCAGCTGAACGCGCGCGGGATGGCCAGCGCGGCGGCGATGATCGGCACGAGGACGAGGAGGTTGAGCAGGAAGTTGCGGACGTACAGGGAGCCCATCGTCCAGGAGTCGCCGGAGAGGAGGCCGAGCTGTGGGCTGAGGTAGTTGCTGTACTCGCGCAGGTGACGGACCGGCATCGGCTCGGGATCGATCTTCGATGTGGGAACGCCGCGGATCACCGCGGGTTTGTCCTGCGCGACCGGTGAGGGGGTGGGGGACGTCGTCCCTTTGACGGACAGTTTCGCGGAGCCTGTGCCTTCGTCGTTCTTCTTCGGAGGAACGATGGCCATTGTCCGCGCCGTGTCGGCCGTGCGGAGGTCGCTCTCGACGCCGGCCATGCCGTCCGGGTGCCGGCGAGCCCACGAGGAGAGCCAGCTGCCGACGAACCCGCCGCCGGAGACGGTGGAGAGATAGTCGAACTTCTTGAGGACGCCGGCGCTGGCCAGCCCCTGGATGACGCCGAGGGCGAAGGTGGCGCTGCGGATGCCGCCGCCGGAGACGCAGAGCGCGGTCCGCGATTGCTCGGGGTCTTTGGCGCGCTTGTGGATCTGGTCATAGACGTGGGCGAGACGCTCCTCGTCGGTCGTGAGCGGCGTGGGGGACGCGGGCAGCGGCCCGTACATCGCCACGTATTCTTCTTCGAGGACCTCGTGCAACAGCTGACGCGAAGACGACATACGACACCTCCGGCGGAAATGGGTTTGGAGACCTTGGTGAATGGGAGTGACGTGAGTTTACTCTTTCCCTGAACGTTTTAGGAGCGCGGTGGCGGTGAGCCACCGCTTTGGGAAGGGTGAGGGAGCGCTCCGGGCGTTCGCCGGGTAGGGGAAAATGAAAGTCCCGGCCCTCCTATGTGAACCACCCTATTGAGGAGCCCCCATGTCCACACAGCCGCTTTCGTTTCCGGAAGTGCTCGAGGAGGAGTACCGGTATTTTTTCGACGAGCAGCCGTTCGGTGCAATCACGTTCGACCGGCGTCAGGTGCGCGAGATCGCGGGACTCGCGCACTTTCTGGATACGCTCTTCCAGCAAGGGTGCGCGTCGCCTACGCGGTGGTGGCTGCTGGCGAAGCGTTGCTTCGGTCCTGGCGGTACGTCGAGCCGCGCGACCTCACGCGAGGACGCGGTGCTGGACGCCCTGAATGAAATGTTGAGCGATCCTGCCCTGCTCGAGCACCTCGGGACCGACGAGCACTTCCGGCAGGCGGTCGTTACCGACGCCGCATTACGGCAGTCACTCCTGCGCATCCCGAAGGCGCGGCGTCTACTTCTCGCGCGTCCTGACCTGGCGGCGGAAATGGGGGCGGACTCGCTCATCGACGCTTTCGCCAGTCGCTACGCGGCGATCCGCCTTCTCTCGACAGGACCCTTTCGCGAAGCGTTCCGCCTCTATCCGGCGCTCCTCAGCACGATCGCCGACAACCGCCGGCTTGCGCGCGCCGTGGAGCGGGACGAAAAGGTGCGCGCCAATCTCGCCGTTACTTTTCCGGTCTCGCGGAAAGAGCGTGTTGTGCGATGGGTGGCCGCAAACATCCCGCGCCCGGCGGGGATGTGGCTTTCGAGGAAGTTCCTGAAGCGGCCGTCCGATCTCCTGGCGATGTCGGCCGATGCGACGAAGCTGCAGCGGTTGATCGATCCCAACGCACCGGCGCGCCCGTACACCGCGGCCATCCCGCGGCGATACCTCACGCGCTTCAACGCCATCCTCATCGAGACCGCCTACCGCCACTACGTCGCGAACGGCCAGACCGTGCGCGCTCTTTACAGCGCCATCCATCAGAAGGAGACCGCGGCGCTGTGCCTTTCCGGCGGCGGTATCCGCAGCGCCACGTTCAACCTCGGCGTCCTGCAGGGACTGGCCGATCACCGGATGCTGAACCGCTTCCACTACCTCTCTACCGTCTCGGGCGGTGGCTACATCGGAAGCTGGTTGTCGTCGTGGACAAGACGCCACCGCGAAGGGGCGGTCGGAGTGGCGAAAGACCTGGCCCGGCAGGCGGCCGACCCGCTGCTTCCGGAGGTCCAGCCGATCGTGCATCTGCGCGAGTACAGCTCCTATCTCGCCCCGAGACCGAGTGCGTTCTCGCTCGACAGTTGGACGCTGGTCGCCACGTACCTGCGCAACCTCCTGTTGAACTGGACCATGCTCCTGCCGTTTCTGGTGGCGCTGCTGGCGATCCCGCGGCTGCTGGAAACGTATGTACGGAAGAGCAACCTGACAGCGGCCCACGGGCTCGGTCAGATCTCGATCCTGCTGATCTTCTTCGTGGCCATGGCGATGGGAGCGATGCGGCCGATCTGCACGGCAACGCACAACGTTCCGCGCCGGTCGTGGTCCTTCTGGTGGTGGTTCGTTCCACTGGTGGCGAGCGCGGTGACGTTCTGCATCTGCTGGGCCTCGCCATCGAACCGATTCTTCGACTGGCCCTACATGCTCAGCGGATTGTTTGCGCTGGCGGCGTTCCTCAGCGCGGTCGTGCACGTCGGACGGCGGTTCTGGATCGACGTCATGGCGGAGACGGGATCGACGCGGAAGCCGCTGCTCGTGAAAGCCTTCGCGTTTCTCCTGTCGGCGCGGCGGTTCCGTCCCTCGATGCTGTGGGTGGCCGCCCGCCAGGTCGTCTGCACCGTCGCCGCCGGTGCCATCGGCGGATGGCTGGTTCACTACGTCTTCGTCAGCGTATTTTCTCCGCGCTGGCTGGCCGCCGGCATGCGTACGGAGCTCTACGTCGTGTTTGGCGTGCCGCTTTTCCTGCTGCTCTTCAGCGCGATGACTACGCTGCTGGTGGGATTCACCACGGTTTTCTCGGAGGAGTATGAGCGGGAGTGGTGGGCGCGCAGCGCTGCCGCGGTGCTGGTGTACGGCGTAATGCACGTCATCCTGGCGTTCGCCGTCCTTCTGCTGCCTGCGGTGATTTTCGAGATGCCGAGGCTGACCGCGCCTGTCGGCGGCATCGCCGGCGTGGCCTCGTACGTCATTTCGAAGCAGCTCAAGAACATCAAATCTGCCGAAGACAAGAGAAGCAAATGGCTTCTCCCGGCCCTCCGCGTTGCCGCGGGAGTGACGATGATGTTCGTCATCGCTGGTGTCTCGATGCTGACGTCATCGCTGATCGGCGTGATCCACGACGGTCCGGACGGACTGCGATGGCTCGGCACTTTCTTCGATTTCACCCCATCGAGGTTCCCGGTGCCATGGCTGGCGTTCGGCGATTATCCGAGCGACGCGACGGTGGCGCATTTCGCGGCGCTGCGGCAGGCACCCCTCGCCACGCTCATCCTGCTGATCCTGGTCGCGAGCTCGATGGCCATGGCGATGTCGCGGCTGCTGAACGTCAACGTCTATTCGATGCACGGCATGTATCGCAATCGCCTGATGCGCGCTTATCTCGGCGCGTCGCGGTGGATCCGCCGCCCCGACCGGTTCACCGGCTTCGACCCGCAGGACAACCTGAAGATGTGGGAGCTCCGGCCGGAGATGCTCTGGCCGCTGTGCATCATCGATTTCGACGCTTTCGCGCGGCAGTTGCCAGCGGAGTCGTTCTGGAAAATGGTGCCGACGGACACGCAGAACCACGTGCTGGCCTATCTGGCGGCCGACACGCCCGAGCAGGGACGCGTCCACTGGGAGACAGCGCGAACGATGATCGTCGACGCAATCAACCAGCTCATGCTCACTCTGGACCTCCAGCGCTGCATCAAGGTTCCGCCGTCTCTCGAGCTTCTGGCGGCCAACCGCGCTTATCTCGATTCGCGGTTTCCGAAGGTGATCAAGGAGTTCGTCAGGGACGTGGACCTGCCGCCCTTCGGTCACGAGCTGACGTTCGACGACGATACCCCCGAGGCGTTCAAGGACATCGCCAGAAAGCCGGTCAATGGCCGGCCGCCACTGCACATCGTGAACGCGGCGCTGAACCTCGTCAGCGGAGAGAACCTGGCCTGGCAGGAGAGGAAAGCAGCCTCGTTCACCATCTCTCCTCTCCACGCCGGCAGCCGCATGCTCGGATATCGCGATTCGTTCGAATATGGGAACGGAGTGACTCTGGGAACGGCGCTGGCGATCTCCGGCGCGGCCGTCAGCCCGAACTCAGGCGCTTCGTCATCGCCGACGTTTACTTTTCTCATGACGCTGTTGAACGCCCGCCTCGGCTGGTGGCTCAGCAATCCCGCGCGTTCGCGCTACCGGAAGAACTCGCCGATCGGAAGCATCCGGGCACTACTTTGCGAAGCTCTCGGCCGCACGAATGCCGATCATGATTTCGTCTTCCTTTCGGATGGCGGTCATTTCGAGAACCTCGGTCTGTACGAGATGGTGCTTCGCCGCTGCAAGTACATCATCGTCTGTGACGCTACCGCCGACGACGGTTACGCCTTCGGCGATCTCGCGAACGCGGTGCGGAAGATCCGCATCGACCTCGGAATCCCCATCGAACCGCTCCTTACGAAGTACATCGGTCCGCAGGCGGACGAGAAATACGGCAAATACTGCGCACTTGGCGAGATCCGCTACGCGAACGTCGACGGCGGGGACTCGATCGGCCACCTGCTCTACATCAAGCCGGCCGTCTACGGCGATTGTCCGACAGATGTCCGCAATTACCGCAACGAGAGCAAGTCGTTCCCACACGAAAGCACCGCGGACCAGTTCTTCTCCGAGTCGCAATTCGAGAGCTACCGCGCCCTCGGGCGGTACATCATCGGGAGAATCGCGCGCGACAGCCCCGGCAACGGCGGTCCGAACATCGCACCGAACGTCGCCGCCTTCTTCGCCAGTGCTTACGCGTACGTCAATGAGAAGCAGCCACCGGTTGGCGACGCGCCTGTGGGAACGATGAAGGACGTCGTGACCTGGATGGCGACGAGTCTCGGCGAGGCGTGACGGGATTTTAACGTCGTCCCGAAGCTCGGTGGAGATGTGCGGGTCATACCGTTGCGCGAACGTTGACGCAGCCAGAGCGTCTTTCGGCCCGCCGAGGTGTACGTCCGTGGGGCAGGCGACACGCCGGCCGGCGGTCGGTGCCAACAGGGCCTGGACCCTGTCCCGCACATGGACGGGTAGCGGCGAGGGCCAGCAGAATTGCGTTCCTCCGCACGTCACCTCCTACGCCTACCGCTCGCACGTTTCCGTCCCGTTCTCCGAACAGCTCCTCTCGCCCTCTTGACCGTGTAAGGAATGCATAGGTTACTGATGGCGTTGGCGGGAACGGTCCCAAAACCACAACACAATTGAAGCCGCACCAGGAGGCCCCATGCGTCGGTCCCTGAAGTTCGTCTGGCTGTCGAGGGTCGTCGCCCTCGGTCCGGCCCATGGTGGGACCGTCTGAATCGCCTGCTCTTCCCGTCGGGTCATGGGCGCGATGCCTGACACGACTCCTCACCACAATCTGCCGGAGGTCTACATGGTTCATCGTCTGAGATCCGTCCTGTCGTTCACCGTCGCCGCGATCGTCGCGGCGGTTCTGCCGGCGGCCGCCGCACGTGCGGCCGCCGCTCCCACCCAGTCATCGACATATGGCCAGCTCCCGCTCACCTTCGAGCGCAATGAGGGGCAGGCCGATCCCGCGGTGCGGTTCCTGAGCCGTGGCCGCGGCTATTCGCTGATGCTGACGTCCACCGCGGCGGAGTTGCGGTTGAAGGGTGCGGCCAAGGAGAGCGCCACCGTGCGGTGGCAGCTCGTGGGCGGCAATCGCGAGGCGGGCATGGCCGGCGAGAGCCTCCTCCCGTCGAAGACCAACTACTTCCTCGGGAACGATCCGCGGCAGTGGCGCACCGGGGTGGCCAACTTCGGGCGGGTGCGGTACACGGGCGTCTATCCCGGCGTCGATCTCGTGTATCACGGCAACCAGCGGCAGGTGGAGTACGACTTCATCGTCGCGCCGCATGCGAGCCCGAAGCAGATCCGCCTCGCCTTCGACGGGATCGAGTCGATGCGCATCGGCGCGCAGGGTGAGCTGATCCTGGCGACGCCGCACGGCAACCTCGTGCAGCCGCGGCCGGTCGTGTATCAGGAGACGAATGGGCGCCGGCGCATCGTCGACGGCCGTTACGCCATCCTGTCGGCTTCCGAAGTCGGCTTCACCCTCGGACGATACGACCGGAGCCGCCCGCTGGTCATCGATCCGGTGCTGATCTACTCGACGTACTTTGGCGGCACCGGCCTCGATCAGGGGCTGGGGATCGCGGTCGACGGATCGGGCAACGCGTACCTCGCCGGGCAGACCGACTCGGCCTCGTTCCCCGGCAGCGGCGGCAGCGCGCTGCAATCGTCCTACGGCGGAGCAGGGTCCGACGCCTTCGTCACGAAGATCAACGCCGCCGGGACGGCGGTCGTCTATTCGACCTATCTCGGCGGCACCGGCGACGAGTACGCGCAAGCCCTCGCCGTCGACGGCTCCGGCAACGTCTACGTCACGGGCGTCACCAACTCGGCCGGCTTCCCCGGCGTCACCGGCGGCTCGCTGCAGTCCTCGTTCGCCGGCGGCACCTACGACGCGTTTCTCACCAAGATCAACGCCGCCGGCTCGGCGATCACGTACTCGACCTACCTCGGCGACACCGGCGATGACGGCGGCCAGGAGGTCGTAGTCGACGGCTCCGGCAACGCCTACCTCGTCGGCTACACGTCATCGTCGACGTTCCCGGGCGTGACCGGCAGCTCCATCCAGTCGACGAACGGTGGAGGCGGGGGCGACGCGTTCCTCGCGAAAATCAACGCCTCCGCATCTGCCATCACTTACGCGACGTTCCTCGGCGGCTCGGGCTATGACGGCCCGTCCGACATCGCCGTCGACGGCTCCGGCAACGCGTACGTCAGCGGCTTCACCGGCTCCACGAACTTCACGGGCGTGAACGGCAGCTCGCTCCAGTCCTCGCACGCGGGCGGCACGTACGACGGCTTCGTCACGAAGATCAACGCCGCCGGCTCGGCGATCACCTGGTCGACGTACCTCGGCGGCAGCGGCATGGAGTTCGCCAGCGCCCTCGCCCTCGACAGCTCCGGCAACGTCGTCATCGGCGGCGACACCGACTCCGCGTCCTTCCCCGGCGTGAGCGGCAGCTCGCTCCAGCCGTCGCTGGCGGGCGCCAACGACGCCTTCGTCACGAAGATCAACAACGGTGCGACGGCCATCCTCTGGTCGACGTATCTCGGCGGCAATGCCCTCGACGTCATCTCGTTCGGCGGCCTGGGCCTCGACTCCAGCAACAACGTCTATTTCGGCGGCACGACGTTCTCGTCGACGTTCAACGGCGTGACGGGCAGCTCGCTGCAGCCGTCGTCCGGCGGCGCCGTCGAAATGTACGTGGCCAAGCTGAACGCGGCCGGCACCGCGATCGGTTACGCCACCTTCCTCGGCAGCAGCGGCGATGACGCCATGTACGCGCTGACGGTGAGCGCGTCCGGGAACGTCTACGCCACCGGTGTCACCGACTCGACGTCTTTCCCCGGCGCGTCCGGAAGCGCGATCCAGTCGTCCAACGCCGGCGGCCAGTACGACGCCTTCGTGGTGAGGATCAGCGAAGACGCACCTACGCTCACCAGCATCAGCCCGACCAGCGGCTACCCGGTCACGCAGGTCACGTTCACGGGCACGAATTTCGGTGTCGCGCAGGGGAGCGGCAGCGTGTGGCTGGGCAGCAAGCTCGCGGGAAGCATCGTGAGCTGGAGCAACACGCAGATCGTCGCGGTCGTGGCCAGCGGCGCGACGTCGGGCAGCGCCATCGTTCAGCAGAACGGCGTCTGGAGCAACTCCATCGCCTTCACGGTGATCGCGCCGAACATCACCAGCATCAGCCCCACCAGCGGCTATCCGGGCACGCAGGTCACGTTCACCGGCACGAACTTCGGCGCGACGCAGGGGAGCGGCAGCGTGTGGCTGGGCAACAAGGCCGCGGGCTCGATCGTGAGCTGGAGCGACACGCAGGTCGTGGCCACGGTGGCGTCGGGCGCGGCGTCCGGCAGCGCGCAGATCCAGCAGAACGGGGTCTGGAGCAACACCATCGCCTTCACGGTGCCGACGCCGGGTCTCAGCAGCGTCTCGCCGACCACCGCCCGTGCGGGAGATTCGATCACCCTCACCGGGACGAACTTCGGCGCGACGCAGGGGAGCGGCAGCGTGTGGCTCGGCAACAAGCTCGCCGGCAGCATCGTGAGCTGGAGCAACACGCAGATCGTGGCCATCGTCGCCTCGGGTGCCAAATCCGGCAGCGCCCAGGTCCAGCAGGGCGGCGTCTGGAGTAACTCCATCGCCTTCACGGTCATCACGCCGAACGTGACCGGCATCTCGCCGACCAGCGGTCCGGTGGGGACGCAGGTGACGATCACCGGCACGGGCTTCGGTACGACGCAGGGCAGCGGCCTGGTGTGGATCGGCACGAAGTACGCGACGGTCGTGAGCTGGAGCGACACGCAGGTCGTGGCCACGGTGGCCAGCGGCTCCGCGACGGGCGGTACGCAGGTCTACCAGCACGGCGTCTGGAGCAACGCGGTGACGTTCACCGTGACGCCCTGACGCCCGGTTGTCATTGCAATGAACAGCGGCGGCCGAAAGGCCGCCGCTTTCGTCACCGCGCTTTCTTGACGCGGCGGCGGAATGGGTACTTACTGATCGGCATCGTCCAGCTTCAGTCCGGAAAAACTAACAATTCATGACCTGTGGGAGGCTTCCATGCTTCGATCCCTGAAGTCCGTCTTGTCATTGGCTGCCGTCGCGATCTTCGCTACGGCCTTTGCGGTAGCCGCCGCGCCGTCGACCGCCACAAAGCCCGCTGAGACCTACGGCCGGCTGCCGCTGTTGTTCGAGCGGAACGAGGGGCAGGTCGATCCTGCCGTCCAGTTCCTGAGCCGCGGACGCGGCTACTCGCTGTACCTCACGGCGTCCGAAGGGGTGCTGCGGCTGGATGCAGGTGTGAACCGGGCGCCGGACCACGAGACGGCGACCGTGCGCTGGCAGGTCGTCGGTGCTAACGCCGACGCGTGCGTCAGCGGGGAACGCCCGCAGGCGACGAAGTCGAATTACTTCATCGGCAACGATCGCTCGCGGTGGCGCACAGGCGTCGCCAATTACGGGCAGGTTCGTTACGAGGGCGTCTATCCCGGCATCGATCTCGTCTACCACGGCAATCAGCGGCAGGTCGAATACGACTTCGTCGTCGCGCCGAAAGCCGATCCGAAGCGGATCCGTCTCGCCTTCGACGGCATCGACTCGATGCACGTCGGCGAGGCGGGAGAGCTCGTGCTCCGCACTGCGCACGGCGACGTCGTGCAGCCGCGTCCCCTCGTTTATCAGGAGCGCAACGGAAAGCGTCAGCCCGTCGAAGGCGATTACGCGCTGCTCGGCGACAACCAGGTCAGCTTCAGGCTCGGCCGCTATGACCGCTCGAGAGAACTGGTCATCGATCCGGTGATCGTCTATTCGACCTACTTCGGCGGTACGGGCTTCGACGAAGTCGACGTCATCGCCGCCGACGCCGACGGCAACGCCTACGTCGCCGGGCTGACCATCTCGACCTCCTTCCCCGGTTCCGACGAGATCGTCATCCAGCCCGCGAGTGGCGGCGACTACGACGCGTACATCGCCAAGATCAATCCGCAGGGGACCGCCGTGGTGTGGGCGACGTACCTCGGCGGCACCGAGGGAGTGGAGTACTCCGAAGGCATCGCCGTCGACAGCTCCGGCTACGTGTACGTCAGCGGCGATTCCAACTCGAGGGACTTTCCGGTGACTGCCGGTGCTCTTCAGACAACGCACGGCGGCAACAACCGCGACTCCTGGGCCGTGAAGATCAACCCCACCGGCACGGCCCTCGTTTACTGCACCTACCTCGGCGGCTCCGGCGACGAAGGGAACCTCGGCATCACGGCCGACAACTCCGGCAACGCCTACGTCTTCGGCTACACCGGTTCGCCCAACTTCCCCGGGGTGACCGGCAGCTCGATCCAGCCGTCGTACGCGGGCGGCGGCAGTGAGGCGTACCTCGTCAAGCTCAACGCCACCGGTACGGCCGCCGTCTACGGAACATACCTCGGCGGCACGGCAGGCGAGGACGTGAGCGACGTCTTCATCGACGGCTCGGGGAACGCCTATGTCACCGGCGACACGAGCTCGACCACCTTTCCCGGCGTGAACGGCAGCTCGCTGCAACCCGCTTCGGCGGGCAGCAGTGACGTCTACGTCATGAAGATCAACGCCGCGGGCTCGGCGATCCTCTGGGCGACCTTCCTCGGCGGCCCGGGCCTCGATACCGGCCAATCCATCGAGCTCGACAGCTCCGGCAACATCGTCATCGGAGGCTTGACCTTCTCCACCACGTTCCCCGGCGTGACCGCCAGCTCGATCCAGCCGTCGGCCGGCGGAACCTACGACGGCTACATCGTCAAGCTCAACACCGACGCGTCGGCGATCCTCTGGGCGACGTTCATTGGCGGCACCGCCGCCGAACATCTGCGCAGCATCGGCCTCGACGCCGCGGACAACGTCTATGCCGGCGGGTGGACGTACTCGACGACGTTCCCCGGCGTCACGGCGAGCTCGTTCCAGCCGAACAACGCCGGAGACGCCGACGCGTTCCTGATGAAGATCAACGCCGCCGGAACGTCCATCCTCTGGGCCACGTACCTCGGCGCGAGCACATGGGAGGCCGTCCACGAGATGGACGTCGACGCCGCGGGCAACGTGTACGCCGTCGGGCTGGCGGAATCGACGTTCCCCGGCGTGACCAGCGACGCCATCCAGCCGGTCAACGCGGGTGGAAACGAGCACGGACCGGGCGACGGATACATCATCAAGATCACCGAGCTCGGCCCCACCCTGGCGAGCATCAACCCCACCAGCGGCTATCCCGGCACGCAGGTCACGCTGACCGGCACGAACTTCGGCGCGTTGCAGGGCAGCGGCAGCGTGTGGCTGGGCAGCAAGCTCGCGGGAAGCATCGTGAGCTGGACCAACACACAGATCGTGGCCGTCGTCGCCGGCGGTGCGACGTCGGGTAGCGCTTTCGTGCAACAGAACGGCATCTGGAGCAGCCCGATCGCCTTCACCGTCATCGCGCCGAGCATCACCAGCATCAGCCCGGCCAGCGGCTATCCGGGCACGCAGGTCACGCTGACCGGCACGAACTTCGGCGCGACGCAGGGGAGCGGCAGTGTATGGCTGGGCAACAAGGCCGCCGGCTCGATCGTGAGCTGGAGCGACACGCAGGTCGTGGCCACCGTGGCCGCGAATGCCGCGTCGGGCAGCGCGCAGGTTCAGCAGAACGGGGTCTGGAGCAACACCATCGCCTTCACCGTTCCGACGCCGGGTCTGACCGGCGTCTCACCGACGACCGCCCGCGCGGGCGATTCGATCACCCTCAACGGCACGAACTTCGGCGCGACGCAGGGGAGCGGCAGCGTGTGGCTCGGCAACAAGCTCGCCGGCAGCATCGTGAGCTGGAGCAATACGCAGATCGTGGCCGTCGTCGCCTCGGGCGCCAAGTCCGGCAGCGCCCAGGTCCAGCAGGGCGGCGTCTGGAGCAACTCCATCGCCTTCACGGTCATCACGCCGAACGTCACCAGCATCTCGCCGACCAGCGGTCCGGTGGGAACGCAGGTGACGATCACTGGCACCGGCTTCGGCACGACGCAGGGCAGCGGCCTCGTATGGATCGGGACGAAGTACGCGACGGTCGTGAGCTGGAGCGACACGCAGGTCGTGGCCACGGTCGCCGCCAGCTCGGCGACGGGCGGCACGCAGGTCTATCAGAACGGCGTCTGGAGCAACGTGGTGACCTTCACCGTGACGCCCTGACGCCCGGCGAGAAAGCACAGTCACGAACGGCGGCCGAAAGGCCGCCGTTTCTGTTTTCTCCTCGTTCACAAACCTTCTCCTGCCGCATTCGTACTTACGAACAACTTCGTAGAGATGACGCTGGGGGGTGTCGATGAAGCGAGCTGCCTGGGCCGCCTTCGTTCTTCTGTCCGCATTTCACGCCGGAGCGCAGGAGGTCTCCACGACCGCGCTCACGCCGACCGACGCGCCGATCCAGATCGACGGGAGTCTCAGCGACGCGGCGTGGCAAGGGGCCACAAAGTACGAGACCTGGTACGAGACCAATCCCGGCGACAACATCGAGCCGGCCGTGAAGACGGTCGGCTACGTCACGTACGACAGCCGCTTCATCTACTTCGGCGTGGAGTCGTTCGATCCCGACCCGAAAGCGATCGCCGCGCCGTACGCCGATCACGATCAGATCAGCGGCAACACGGACGACTACGTAGGCGTGCTCCTCGACACGCGCAACGACGGCAAGAGCGGCTATCTCTTCCTCCTCACCGCGCGCGGCGTGCAGTACGACGCCATCACCGACGATGCCGGCAACGGCGAGGACAACTCGCCCGATTTCTTCTGGGACTCGGCCACCCAACTGCACGACAAAGGGTGGACGGCCGAGGCGCGGATTCCCTTCTCGTCGCTGCGTTATGACGGGGCCAACCCGCCGCAGTGGGGCCTGATGCTCTACCGCAACTACCCGCGCGACCGCCGCTATCAGATGTTCACGAACAAGCTCCCGCGCGAGAAGAGCTGCTTCGTCTGCAGCTGGGGCAAGGTCACGGGGCTGCGCGGACTGCCGACGGGCGATCACATGGTCATCGCGCCGTACGCCACCGCCAACCAGGTCGGCCAGCCGCGGGGCGAGCTGGGCTCCGAGCTCGTGACGCGGCCCATCGGCGCGGAGGCGGGGCTGGACTTCAAGTGGAGCCCGACCGCCGACATGGCCGTCGACGCCACCATCAATCCCGACTTCTCGCAGATCGAGTCCGACGTCGCGGTGATCTCGACGAACGAGCGCTTCGCGATCTTCATCCCCGAGAAGCGGCCGTTCTTCCTCGAAGGGGTGGATCTCTTCTCCACGCCCATCCAGGCCGTCTACACGCGCACCATCACCTCGCCGCGCTGGGGCGCGCGCACGACGGGGAAGACCGGCAGCTACGCGTACACCATGCTCGTCACGCAGGACCGCGGCGGTGGCGACGTGATCCTGCCGTCCGCGTTCGGCTCGGGGTTCGGCGAGCAGGACTTCTCCTCACTGGCTGCCATCGGACGCGTGCGCCGCGACTTCGGCCGCCGTTCGTTCGTCAGCCTGCTGGCGACGACGCGCGAGTCGGAGGGAGGCGCGCACAACCGCGTCCTCGGCCCCGACTTTCAGTGGCGCATCACGGACAGCGACACGCTCACCGGCCAGCTCCTTTACAGCAGTACGCAGACGCCCGACCGGGCCGACCTCCTCGTGCCGGAATGGAACGGCCGGAAGCTGGCTGGCCACGCGGCGCACGTCTGGTACTCCCACTCGTCGGCGAAGAACGACTTCTACGTCTCGGGCAGCGACTACGACGAGGAGTTCCGCGCCGACAACGGCTTCGTGCCGCAGGTCGGCTGGCGCGGCGGCTACATGGAAGGCGGCCACACGTGGCGGCCGAAGGGGTTCTTCAACCGCTTCCGCCTCTTCGGCCTGACCGAGTATCAGCAGACGCAGGACGGCGATCTGCTCTACCGCCTCGCCTCCGCCGGCTTCGGGGCGGACGGCAAGTTCCGCTCGTTCACGCGGATCCGCCTCGCCCACGACACGGTGGCCGCGGACATCGGCGAGTTGTTCGACCGCGACCGCATCTACTATCAGGTGCAGTTCGCGGTGAGCCGCGTGATCAGTTTCATCGGCTTCGACGGCTGGGTCGGCGATGACGTGGACTTCGACAACAAGCGCCTCGGCCGCGGCGCGAGCGTCAACACGAACTTCACGATCCGCCCGAGCAATCACCTGCAGGTCAATCTGACGTCCGGCATCCGCTGGCTGAACATCACCGGCGACCGCCTCTTCACGGCGCAGGTGGAGCGGCTCAAGGCGACCTATACGTTCAACCCGCGCATGTTCCTCCGCGCCATCGTGCAGAACGAGCGCACAAACCGCGACGTCCCGCTCTCCGGCTTCGGACCGCACTTCGAGGGCGGGCTCGCCAGCCAGTTGCTGTTCGCCTACAAGCTGAACTGGCAGACGGTGTTCTACGTCGGCTACGGCGACCTGAGCGAAGTGACGGCGGAGCAGGGCGAGTTCGAGCGGAGCAACCGCCAGTTCTTCGCCAAGATCAGCTACGCGTTCCAGCGTTAGCTGTTCCGCCAGGGAGGGGAGATGACGGGAGGCCTCCGGCGGGCCGGCGCGGCCGGCAGCGCTGGTTGGCCCAGCCTGACTGCACGCCTGTCGCCCGAAGCGCATCCTGCGCGACGATACGGGCTCGGTGAGCGCTGCCGGTCGCGCCGACCCGCCGACGGCCGAGAGCGCCTCGTGGCGGAGGAATCGATCCAGCACTCTCCCGCCATCGCCGGCAATCTCGACGCCCATTGCCGCCGGCGGCGCCATCGGCGCTCCGGGCGTCATCCTACGGAGCGCCGGCATCCTGCCGGCCGGTCCGCCGGCTTCCAGCCGGCACGCGCTCGGGACCCGCCGGCTGGAAGCCAGCGGACCGGCCGCCTGGAAGGCGGCGCTCGTGCGCCCGAGAGCGCATCTGAATAGGAGGTGAGATCCCTCTCAACCAAACGCTCGACTGGTTGAAAGCCAAAGGTAACTGCGTCACCGAAGGGACTGAGGAGTCGTGGCCCCCGAAGGTGGGGTGGAGAGCAACCGGAGGCGAGTCTGTCGGTCCGTACGTGAGGAACTCGATTCGGCCTGATGTCCTGGCGAGCCTGCGAATGAGTGGCGAAGCCCAGAGCCCGGAAGGATGCAGACGGGAAACGGTCCTGCCCGGGAAAGAGTCCAGAACGCGAAGAAAACGAGCGAAGTGAAGCGGACATGGAAGGGCATGGGGTGGTTGGAGACAGAACGACAGAGAAGTTCAGATGTGGTGAATCGGGGAGATCCACCGTCTCGCGCTGAACGGGGTGGTGGAAGTCAGAGCCTTCGTAAGAGCTGGGAAGCGCCGTAACGGGCGTGGAGCAAAGGGAGGCAGGAAGGTGAATGCGTGAGCGACAGAACGAACGACCAGCAACCGTCCAGAGTGCGAGAGCTAGAACAAGACGGAAAGACCACGGCCCGATGGGGTTGGGTCGAACGAGCGGTCTGGAGCGAGCGCATGCTGAAGGCCCTGGAAACGGGGGTACGAGGAGGCAAATGGCACAGCCTTTATGACAAGGTCTACGGTCTAACGAACCTGAAGGCAGCATGGCAGCGAGTCAAGGCGAACCGAGGAAGAGGAGGCGTGGACGGGATGTCGATCGCCGACTTCGACAAGGACGCTGAAGGCCGGCTGGAGAAATTGTCCGCAGCCCTTCGCACCAACACGTACAAGCCTCAACCGGTACGGCGAACGTACATCCCGAAACTCGGTAGTGCAGAGAAGCGTCCACTAGGAATCCCAACGATCATCGATCGCATCGTCCAGACGGCCGTGCGAAACGTCATCGAGCCGATCTTCGAGCACGAGTTCGACCCCTGCAGCTATGGCTTCCGTCCCAATCTCGGATGCCAGAACGCGCTGGAAGAGATCGAACGACTGCTCGCAGCCGGATACGTGCACGTGGTCGACGTCGATGTGCGCAAGTACTTCGACACGATCCCGCATCAAGGCCTGATGAACGAAGTGGCGAAGCGAATCGCCGATGGCAGAGTGCTTGGTCTGATCGAAGCGTATCTGCATCAAGGGGTGCTCGAGGAAATGAAGCTCTGGATGCCGGAGACGGGGACGCCGCAAGGAGCGGTCATCAGTCCGCTTCTGGCGAACGTGTACCTCCACCCGGTCGATACGGCCATGCGACAAGCAGGGTTCACGCTTGTTCGTTACGCCGACGACATGGTGGTGCTGTGCCGCACGCGGGAACAGGCCGAAGCGGCGTTGGTGAAGCTCAGTGAGCTACTCGAAGCGCGAGGACTGCAACTTCATCCCGACAAGACCCGCATCGCACACCTGATGGAAAGACCCGGCTTTCAGTTCCTCGGATATGTGTTTTACGACAAATACCGTGACCCGCGTCCGTCCAGCCAGGACAAGCTTCGCGCATCACTCCGGGCCAAGACCAAGCGGAACACCGGACACTCGTTCAAAGACATCATCCGGAGGCTGAATGCCTCACTTCGCGGCTGGTACAACTACTTCAAGTTCTGTTCGCCGAACAGTCGTTCATGGCTCAAGCTCGACGCGTGGGTACGCTTTCGTCTTCGGGCCATCCTCGACAAACGCCGAAAGGGGGGTAGGAGTAATCGTCGTGGACGGGGGCATGCTCATTATCGCTGGCCCAATGCCTACTTCACCGAGCACGGTCTCTTCAGCCTCGTGAGCGCCGTCAAGCTCGTCCGACAGCCCTGAACAAGATCACCAACTGGAGAGCCGGATGCGGGAGATCCGCACGTCCGGTTCGGAGGGGGAGACCGCGAGGGTCTCTCCCTACCCCTTATCTCGGCTCAACTCGAGGGAACCTTGCCTGTACCTGAGCCAACGTTGGGTCGGACTGAGCGAACGTTGGGTCGGACTGAGCGAACGTTGGGTCGGACCGAGCGAACGTTGGGTTGGGGCCGAGCGAACGTTGGGTTGGGCCGAGCGAACGTTGGGTTGGATCGAGCGAACGTTGGATTGGACCGAGTCAACGTTCGGTTGGACCCGAGCGAACGTTCGGTTGGACCCGAGTGAACGTTCGGTTGGACCTGAGTGAACGTTGGGTTGGCCTCGAGTCAACGTTCGGTTGGACCCGAGCGAACGTTCGGTTGGACCCGAGTGAATGTTCGGTTGGACCTGAGCGAACGTTCGGTTGGACCCGAGCGAACGTTCGGTTGGACCCGAGTGAACGTTCGGTTGGACCTGAGCGAACGTTCGGT